>Ga0153954_1000357_pt1 | contig 38343 bp, 31 predicted proteins | sample TSFL038MetaG_FD_102277 | JGI IMG/M metagenome (GOLD analysis project Ga0153954, IMG submission 102277) | Attine ant fungus gardens microbial communities from Florida, USA - TSFL038 MetaG | ecosystem: Host-associated > Fungi > Mycelium > Unclassified | place: USA: Florida, Wekiwa Springs State...
ACTTCAACCTGCCGAAGTACGCTCACAATCTGCTCCGGCGTATATCGCTTCCTCGCCATCCAAATGCTCCTTCAAGAAAATTCTCTCTCTTCGCATTTGGTCCAATTTCAGGCAGGCACTCCAATCGAACGCGAGCTTCAGTCCAAGTATCTGAATCCCGCATGGATTCGCGACATGCAGGCCTCAGGCTACGACGGAGCCCGCTACATGAGCGAGATGACCGACAGTCTCTCGCTGTGGAGCACAACGGCAAGGCAAAGTGTGGACAGCACGACATGGGAGTCGGTTAAGCGTGTCTATGTGGACGATCAGTATCACCTGGATATGCGGCAGTACTTTGAAAAGAGCAATCCGTATGCTCGCCAGGTCATGCTGGCAACCCTGCTCGATGCCGCGAAGCGCGGTTTCTGGCAGGCGACTGGCGAGGAGAAGAAAGCTCTGTCGATGGAACTTGCCCGATCGGTGGCGGATCATGGTCTCGCTGGAACTGCGGACATCAATCGCAATTCCGCACTGAGCAGGGAAGTTGCGGGATCGATTGCCGGTCTGCCGGGCAGTACCGCTCTCCTCCGCAGCTATCAAAGAGCGACTAAATCTTCCAACTCGGCCGCGCCTCCATCCAAACCAATCCTCGATCAGGTGAAACCGGCTATCGCTTCCAATGTTGTAACCGGTACGCTCCTTCAGAAGGTCAACCCGCAAGCTGGCATTGTTGAACGAGGCCGGAGCTGGCAAGTGCTACTCATGCTTTGCCTGACGATCGCGGGCCTTTTCCTCATCGGCTGGCTTCGCGCCGGTAGGGAAACCACTTAATATCGGCCATTGCACTACTCGGAGAAAATATGTAAGGGAGCATGACTCAGAAGCGCGGGGCGCAACAGAAACTCGTGAATCGGATCAGGCGAATACGTGGACAGGTAGAAGGGATCGAACGCATGCTGGCTGCAGGTGATCTTGGCGCCGACGTTCTGATGTTCCTTGCGGCTGCACGAGGAGGTATCAACAGCCTGATGGCAGAGACGCTTGAAGATCATATCCGGCTTCTCCTCTTTGCTAAACAACGTAACCCTGCCTCTTCTGCGGAATTGGCAGGAAGTCTTATTGATCTTGTTCGCACCTACCTGAAATGAGCGCTAGCGAGGATGAACAGCACCGGCCGCTCTTATCAGAACTCGATCCTTCCCTGAAGTCTGACCATGGTGAAGAGCTATCGCCGCCAAGCCCGGCACCAATCAGTCTTCCGGGTGGCGCGATGGTGTTTCCGAGTATTTCGAAACATGCGGGGACAGAGCTGGGTACTCCGGCTCCAGAGCTTCTGCAACAACTCCTAAACCGTAGTCGCTACCAACCGCCCCACTGACGCAAGTACAGCATCGCGCTGATCATCGGATTCGCGGGAATCCGCATAGTATGCCGCGACCAGAATTGGCGCACGGCGAGGCGGCCAGAGCACGGCCACGTCGTTCACCGCGTTATTGATTGCAAGTCCGGTGCCGGTTTTGTCCGCCTCTCGCCAGTCCTGCGGTAACCCAGCATGCAGGCGGTTTCCTCCGGTCTGACATGCCAGCAACCATGCAGTGAACTGCTTGCGCGATGCTGCTGAGAGCACGTCCCCCAGCACTAGCTTCTGCACATTGCGCAGCATGGCTATTGGTGTCGTGGTGTCACGCGGGTCGCCCGGCCCCACGACATTCATCTCCGTCTCGTAGCGGTCAAGCCGAGTGACCGAATCACCCAGCGAACAAACCCATGTGGTCCACGCCGTGGGGCCGCCAGCGCTGCGTAGAATCAGGTTGGCCGCTGTATTATCACTCAGCACAACAGCCGCCTCGCATAATTCGTTAATCGTCACGCCGGGGTTTCCCGTGTGTTTGCTGGTAAATGGTGCGTACTCCATTAGGTCGCTCGGAGAATAGACGACGCGCTGATTCAGCGTTTCCTGTTTGTGATCAACGCGCCACAAGACGAGGGCTGCTGTAATAAGCTTGTGCGTGCTGCACATGGGAAATCGCTCATCACCGCGATTGGAGGTAAGCCGGCCATTGGCTGTGTCGAGGACGGCAACGCCGAGGCGACCGCCGTGTTGCTGCTCAAGCGTTGCGAGTCCGTGCTCGAGCGCTGCATCTTTACTTTCATCTGACGCCCAACTTGGCAGCACCATCAGTACTGGAGCCGCCAATAGAGAATTACGCAGCAACACTCGACGGGAAATCAACGGTACTCTCCTTCTATCCACAGAAGCGTGGTGGTCCCATTACGAACGAGAATGCCGTTCGTGAATTCGATGGTAATTATCGGCGTGGCCCAAACCGTGCTGCGATAAGGCAGGGAATACAGGGAGTAACTGAGAAAATCTTTGAAAGCAGTCCCCGCCGAAAGAAGCGTCCGGCGCCTGCAATACCCGAAACTTATGTAATTTCCTCGCAGGCTTCTCTTCCACCACAAGACCTTCGACATCTGTGGCCTAGTGCGTACGGGGCTCGGTGTACTGCTTTCCCGGCTCAAGTGCAGTGACGTAGGAGCCATTCCAATCATGATCGAAGATGTCGGTGAGAGTCTTTGCCGGCCCCGAGCCTTGGACGAAGACTGACGCATCGACGGTGGTGTGGAAGTAGCTCCACTCCCAGTTGCCGGTGCCGATATAAACAGTCCGGCCATCCGCGACCGCATACTTGGCATGCTCGACTCTGGCATAGGGAATGAAACCTTCGGGCGCCTCCGGCAGATGGCTGAATTTGACCGTGATATTGGGCAGCGCTGCAAGACTCTTCAGGTAAGCCTGTGTAGGTTCGCGCAATGCCCAGTCGGCAACGATGATATGAACCTCGACTCCGCGCGCGGCAGCATCGCGTATTGCGCTGTCGAGCTCCGGCCACCATCCTTTCGGGCCGTATTGTTGAATAGCCGAGAAGGTCATGACCTGGATGCGCAGGTCATGCCTGCTCGCGTGAATCATGCGTACCAGGGCCGGCTCTTCTTCGGTAACCCAGCGAGGAATGCGCGAGGATGGGCTGAAGGCAGGATAGGCGGTCAGTGGCTCCTCTGTGCCGGCATTCAAAAGCACCGGATCTTCGATGGTCGCAGGTGCAAAAGCCGGCGGCCTCACGGTTGCAACCGCGGCCTTAGACAGGTCAGGATGGCCGGCAAGTTCCCAGTCGAAATCGAAAACCGCTGCGAAAGTCTGAGCAAAGCGCGGGTTCCGGATACAGGCCCCGATCTCATGGATGTGCTCAAGCGCTCTCCAGTCCCAGTTTTGGCTGCCGACAAAGACACTCGCGTCATCGACAATCATGTACTTCGCGTGCAGCACGCCACCGGTGAGAGTATCGACGGGCAGTACGCGTACCTCTATCCCCGGGATCTTACGAAGACGGTCAACGTCGGCGTGCTCGTTCTTGAGGAAGGTTTCGTCGACGAGGATGCGTATCCTGACTTTTCCCGCTTGTTCGGCCAGAGCATCGAGCACTGGCGAGAGTGCGCTCCCCGGCTTATCGGTAATATAGAAGGCAGCGATATCGATGAACTGGTGAGCGCCACGAATCATCTCGAGCCAAGCTGCCTGCGTTCGCGGGGTGCCGGGTTCTCCATAGCTGGTTCCCTTGGGCACGCTCTCGACGATCTGGAAATCCGACTTGCAGGGAGATATGGGCGTCTGGGCGAAGGACGGCAGCACTACCAGGAGGCTGATTGAAAATAGAAAGAGTCTCCGATACATGATTCGCTCCGCGTCGTTTTAACTGGCCCGAGGTAGAGTTTGGCCGTTGTTGCTAATAATAATTCAGATGTAACAGGAAGCGGGATGATAGTTTCCATTTCCATAACAGAGGTACGGATGGAAGAGAAAGAAGCGATGAAATGGTGGCGCCGGACGGAACGGTGTATCTGCGCTGCTCTGGCCCTGACGCTGGCAACTGGATTGCTGCATGCATCGGATCTCGATACTGCGAAAAAGGAGATTCGCCATGTGGTGGTGCTGTTTCAGGAGAATGTCTCCTTCGACCATTACTTCGGCACCTATCCTCATGCTCTCAATCCGCCTGGGGAGCCCGGCTTCACTCCGTTGCCAGGAACGCCGAAGGTCAACGGATATACACAGAAGCTACTGAGCCATAACCCGAATGATAGCAATCCTGCGAACGGCAAAGGGCGCTCCAATCCATTTCGCCTGGATCGCAGCCAGGCAGCGACCGCAGACCAGAGTCACGACTATGGAGCCGAGCAGCAGGCATACGATGGCGGCAAGATGGATCTCTTTCCTGCTTCTGTCGGTCACCCCGATGGACCGCGCGTTCCGGGCGAGCATCCAGGAGTGCTGGCCACAAGCGGTCTCACCATGGGCTACTTCGATGGCAATACCGTGACAGCTTACTGGAATTATGCGCAGCACTATGCGATGAGCGACCACCAGTTCGACGTCGTGTTCGGACCATCCACTCCTGGCGCCATTAACCTTGCCTCGGGCCAGACGAACGGCGTGGTCAACGATCAGAATGCGCAGGGAGGCATGTTGCCGGACGGAAACGGCGGATTCACGCTTATCTCCGATCCCGATCCCGTCCGGGATGTCTGTTCGAGCACCTCCGATTCGCTGGCTCACATGACCGGACGGAATATCGGCGATCTCCTCACGGCCGCCAATATCTCCTGGGGATTCTTTCAGGGAGGCTTCGATCTCAGTGTGGTTAATCCTGATGGCAGTACCGGCTGCCGGCGCAATTCGACATCGCCATGGACCAAGGTGCGCTCGCGCGACTACGTTCCCCACCACGAGCCGTTCCAGTACTATACTTCGACTGCGAACCCGAAGCATCTTCGACCAGCCTCACCCGAGGTAGTCGGCAGCAACCAGGATGGAGGCGCCAACCACCAGTACGATACGCATGACTTCTTTGATGCGATTCGGGCGGGCAATTTCCCGACGGTCAGCTACCTGAAGGCGCCTGCCTATGAGAATGGTCACGCCGGCAACTCCAGCCCACTCGACGAGCAACAGTGGGTTGTCAACGTCATCAATTTCCTGGAGCAGCAACCGGAATGGAAGCATACGGTGGTCATCATCGCCTATGATGACTCCGATGGCTGGTACGACCATGTCATGGGTAAGATCGTCAACGGCTCTTCGACCGCAAAAGACGCCTTGGATGGTCCCGGAAAATGCGGCGACGGCTCAACCGCGCTGCCTGGCGTGAATCCCGCGACGCAGCATGCGCAGGGCCGGTGTGGTCCTGGCCCAAGACTACCGCTGCTGGCTATCTCTCCCTGGGCGAGAGCAAACTATGTCGATCACACGGTCACGGACCAGACGTCGATTCTCCGGCTCATCGAGGACCTTTACCTCAATGGCGAGAGACTTGGTGGCGGCTCCTTCGACGCGCAGTCTGGATCTCTGCTGGGAATGTTCGACTTCCGCAAAGGTGAGCCGCAGAACTCCGTCAAGCTGATCCTCGACCCGGATACCGGGTTGGTCAAAGCGGGAGAGTAAAGCTGTTGAAGAGATGGACGCGCAGGCAAATCTTAGAATGGGGCGGGCTGACGGCCGCTGGCTTTTTTGCCGGTGGTGGTGGCTGGACTCAGCAGATTCCGTCGGTTCATCTGCATCAAGGGATGGCTAAGAAGCAGGCGAAGACACTCGATGCCATGCAACTCGCATCCTTCGTTGATCCGTTGCCGCTTCCGGTGTTGCAAACACCGCAGGGACGCCGCTCCTACTCCTTTTATAACGCTACGGATGCTCCTTATTACCCCATCCACATCCGCGAAGTAGAATGCAAGCTGCACCGCGACCTTCCCCCTTCGCGCCTGTGGAGTTATGGGACCGGATCGGCGCCGGTGCTCTTTGAGGTCAAAAGCGGAGAGGGCGTACTCATCGACTGGATCAACGATCTGCCTGCCCAGCATTTTCTCCCGCTCGATCCTCCCATGCGAGGAATGGAAGATGCGCCTTCGACACGAGTTGTGACCCACATGCACGGCGCGCGTGTGCCTACAGTCAGTGATGGTTATCCGGAAGACTGGTTTGGTCCGGGCAAGCGTAAGCTGTGCTACTACCCTAACCGGCAGGAGGCGACGGCCCTCTGGTGCCACGATCACGCGATGGGAGTCAACCGCTTCAACATCTTTGCCGGGTTGATGGGCTGGTATCTGATCCGTGATGAGACGGAACAGGCTCTTGGCCTGCCCTCAGGGAAATATGAGCTGCCTCTCCTTCTCTATGACCGCAGCTTCACCCCGCAGGGGCAGTTGTATTATCCGAATCCGCCTGATGAAGGTGCCTGGGCGCAGGAGTTCCTCGGCGATGCGATGTTGGTCAATGGCAAGGTACGGCCCTACCATGAGGTCGAGCCTCGCAAATACCGCCTGCGGATCGCCAACACGGCGAATTCGCGCTTCTTCTCGCTTTCGTTCTCGAATGGACAGAGCTTCCATGTCATCGGCTCCGACCAGGGGCTTCTTTCTTCGCCGGTTGAGATGACCAGGCTCGTCGTAGCACCTGCCGAGCGCGCCGATATCGTCGTCGACTTCAGTGGCTCGCGTAGAGAGAATATCGTTCTGCGGAGCGACGAGTTCGAACTCATGCAGTTTCGTGTGAGTAAAGACCCGGTCAGCGATGACAGCAGGCTTCCAAAGACCCTGCATTCGGTGGAGCGTATTCCGGAAAACCGTGCGGTGCGCACGCGCGTCATGACCCTCAACGAATTTGATGACGACAGCGGCATGGCAATGGTGATGTTGCTCAACCGCAAGCGCTGGGCTGACCCGGTGACCGAGCGCGTCCGGCTGAATTCGGTCGAGATATGGAGCATCGCCAACCTGACCCAGGACACCCACCCGATCCATCTGCACATGGTTCGCTTCCAGGTGCTAGATCGCAGGAGCTTTTCGGTCGATGACTACCTTGCCAGCAATACGCTGCCATTGCGCTATACGGACGCGGCCATACCTCCAGGGGCGCATGAATTGGGCTGGAAGGATGTGGTCCAATGTCCGCCAGAGACGGTAACGCGCATCATCATTCCCTTTGAGGGATATGCTGGGCGCTATCTCTGGCATTGTCACGTCCTGGAGCACGAGGCCAATGAGATGATGCGCCCCTACGAAGTGTTCTCCTGAAAGCGCGCAGTAGATCGAATTGAGATTATGGCAAACCGTATCTCTATTTCTGTTTAGTCCCAGCGTGTAGTGGGTATTCTTTCCGTCAATATCTGCCGCTAGCCGGCAAAGCTACGTTCACTTTCGGTGCTAGACGATAAGCACAATTTCTCCCACGGGCCTTTCTCGCGGCCGAAGGCTATCTGGTCGTGTCACGATTTAGCCGATTTCATCGTGGAGCCGCATCCTCTCATTGACCTCGTGTTCAAGAATATGACAATGCTACGGATATCCCTGGAGAGTGCGTTGCTCACTGATAATCGTCCACGGAGAAGCTACGCTGATCGAGGAGCTGAAGGCACGCCAGATGGAGAGGGGATCGAAAGAGCTTGCATACAATCGCGGACGCTTCCGTGGTTGCATGCCCGGCCCATTGTGCTAATGAGCGGTAAGGACAAAGGGAGCAACATAGAGCTGGCTGCCACCGTGAAATTGCAGCCACAGTTTGTACGTCCCAGGCTCCTGAAGCTCGACATGCAGCATCATATCGGGCGAAGAGACTGCGTTATCAGGCAAGCTGGAACCGTTCATAGCCATGCGGTCCATCGATGTTCCTCTCCCCATCGCCATAGGATGAACGTGAACGTAGCTGAGGTCTTTGCCATTCAGGAAGACGGCATGCGCCAGCGCGCCGAGATAGGGATGGAGGTCCCGGGCCGGCTTGCCGTTCTTAAGGATGTGGACATTGAGCATATCCATGCCGCCGGCGCTTAGCCTGGTGCTGCTGAGCTCCACGGTATATGGTCCAACAGGCACAGTGGGGCCGGTAGGAGCGAGTATTCGCGGTTTTGGCTGAGCTTGAGCGCTGACCGCGGCGTCAAAGCGGAAGACCTGATGATCCAGTCCTTCCGGCTCTCCATCTGCATAGAGGTAGTAAAGCCCGGACGTGGGAAATTTCTCGTCCAGGGTGAAGTGCCCATCCGGGCCAAGCTGCGGATGTTCGTGCAGGAAGATGGAGAAGTCCGAACTCACGATGACCAGATGGAGCCGCTTGGTCATTTCAACCGCATAGCTCTGAATGGGCCGGTTGGAGTGTGGCGCTGTCATCCAGAGGTCGATGTGCTGATAAAGCGGATCCCCGGAGATGGCGGTCAGGCGCAAATGTCCCTCGGTCTTCGGAATACCGCCTTGCAGGGCGAAATGACCTGGAGCCATGAGAGCGCTTAACCCCCAGGCGCAAAGAGCAGCAAACCACATGCCGACTATGCCTGTGATCCGTCTTTTCACAATTTCACCTCTGAGGATGCCGTCCTCTGGCTTGCGCTTGAGGCAGAAACTCACACCTTCGCTTCCCGATAGAGCACATGCTTGCGGATCACCGGGTCGTACTTCTTGAGTTCTAGCTTCTGGCTGCTGAGCTTGGGATTCTTGGTGGTCGTGTAAAAGTGTCCGGTTCCTGCCGTCGACACCAGCTTGATAATGGTTCTCATTGGCTTCTCCGCTTATCTCTTCCTGCCCTGCTTTGCGGCGTCAAGCAGCACGCGCTCAACACCTTTCTTGTCGATAGTTTTCAGCCCTCTTGCGCTCACTCGCAGCCGAATGAAACGATTCTCCGAGGGAACCCAGATTCGCTTCCACTGGAGGTTGGGCTCAAAGCGTCTCCTCTTCTTATTGTTGGCGTGAGAAACGCGGTTACCGCTTATAGGCTTCTTGCCGGTGACGAAACAAACTTTTGCCACAATGTGTCTCCTATGCTTGCTTCTTGTCGCTAGACTTCCATGGAATCCGGGGCATCCACATACTCCCAGGAGGGAAACGGATCACGGTAGCCGCACCAGATGCCGGGGCCGGAGGTCATTTCCTCCTCAGTAAGCAGGCAGGCATCGAGCTTTGCCTCGATCTCGGCGCGCTTCATCTGTGCTCCGATAAACACAAGCTCCTGCCGCCGGTCACCCCATTCTGGATGCCAAGTCTGTCCCACATACTCATTCAGCTCTTCATCCGCCACAATCTCTTCAGTAGGTGTGGCAGCCATCCAACGACCGGCAGGCTCGATGGAAAGAGTATTGCCGGCGATGGAGAAGAGCCCGCACTCATCATGCCGTGAGGCGAGCCAGAGGAATCCTTTGGCTCGAAGAGCACCGTCGAAGCTCTCTTCGAGCAGAGCATTCAGGCGGAGCGGATGGAAGGGCCGTCGCGCGCGATAGACGAAGCTCGAGATACCGTATTCCTCGGTTTCCGGCGTATGCACCCCGTTGAGCTCTTTCATCCAGCCGGCGGACTGTTCGGCCCGCTCCATCTTGAACAGGCTTGTATGGAGAATTGCGTGAAGCGATACTCTGCCATGAACGGCGTATACGATCTCAGCTTCGGGATTGAGATGATGAAGAATCCCGGTGAGCCGCTCCCCTTCTTCGCGAGAGACCAGGTCACACTTGTTGACGACAATGACATTGGCAAACTCGATCTGATCGATGAGAAGGTCGGAGACGGTGCGTTCATCGTCCTCGCCAAGTGCGGCATTGCGGTCTTTCAGGTCATCAATGGACTGAAAGTCTTCAAGAAACTTTGCCGCATCCACGACTGTGACCATGGTGTCGAGTTGAGCAACTTCAGAGAGCGAGCGTCCTGTTTCATCCTCGAAGCTGAAGGTCATGGCGACGGGTAGTGGCTCGGAGATGCCGGTGGACTCGATAAGCAGATAATCGAAGCGACGCTCCCGCGCCAGACGCGAGACCTCCTGAAGCAGATCGTCGCGGAGAGTGCAGCAGATGCATCCGTTGGTCATTTCGACCAACTTTTCTTCCACCCGGCTCAGTGCTGAGGAGTTGCGATCCACCAGACGCGCGTCAATATTGATCTCGCTCATGTCGTTGACAATGACGGCTACCCGCAGCCCCATTCGGTTGTTAAGCACATGATTCAAAAGAGTGGTCTTGCCGGCGCCGAGAAAGCCGGAAAGTACAGTCACTGGAAGTTTTGGCACGAACGGAACCTCGTGTTTCTTAAATCTTATTGCTATTGATAATAATATATCATTAAAGAGTAGGCCTGTCGATCCCGATAAAGTTGCGCTGCCGTCAGGTAGAGACAGCCTTTCGGAGCAGTTACGATTTGTGTTTTCGAGGCGCCCTGTCTCTATTTGCGAGCTGTCGCGGGGCGCCCTTCGGGCTTCAACTGGATTTCAAAGAGCTTTGGCCAAAGCTTGCCTGTAACGAACAGGTGGTCGTTCGAGGCGTCGTAGGCAATCCCGTTCAGAACGGCTTCAGGATCGCTCGTTTCTCCGGGAAAGAGCAGGCCGCTCAGATCGAGAGTCCCCAACACCGCGCCTGTCTGCGGAGAGATGCGAACGATGCGGTTGGTATGCCAGATGTTGGCATAGATCATGCCATGGAGGTATTCCAGCTCGTTCAGGTTGTCTAACGGCGCGCCCTTGTCGGTGACTCGAATGTGGCGCACGACATGAAAAGTGTTGGGGTCGAGAAACTTGAGGAATGCGGTTCCATCGCTGAGGATCAAGTTGTGCCCGTCCTGGGTCAAGCCCCATCCCTCGCCGTCGAATTGAAAGGTGCGGAGCAGCCGGAAGCTGAAGCGGTCGTAGACAAAGGCGACATGGGATTTCCATGTGATCTGCACGAGAGTGTTCTGCCAGTTTGTGAGGCCTTCGCCGAAGTACTGCTCCGGAAGATTGGACCGCTGCAATACGGCGCCGGTTTTCAGATCGGCGGCCCGGAGGGAAGATCGGCCATTCAGGCCAGTGCTCTCATAGAGAAGCCCGTTCAGGTAGATGAGTCCCTGCGTGAAGGCCGTGGGATCGTGCGGATAGGTGTGGACGACCCGATATTGATCGGCAGCCTGCGAGTGGCAGGTTGCTAAAAGAATGTATAGGAAAAGCAGGATGCGGACCAGGCATCGTTGTGGGGTTGGAGCATTCATCGGCCCGCCTCCTGATACTCCTCAGTCCGTACCGAGCGTCTTCGCCAAAGGAGCAGCGCAATGCCCGCCAGAAGCATCGGAATGGTGTAGAGTTGCCCTTTGCTCATCCAGCCCCAGAACACGGGTTGGCCCAGATCAGGTTCGCGCCAGAACTCATCGAGGAATCTTCCGATGCCATACGCGATACAGACCGCGGCAGTGGTCATCCCTGCGCGCTTTTGGCGGTAAAAGGTTACTTGTGCAACCACGAACACGAGCAAGCCTTCAATGCAAGCCGCATAGAGTTGGCTGGGATGTCGTGGAAGATTGACGCCATTGACCAGCGGCGCTTCGGGAAAGATGACGGCCCAGGGAACAGTTGCAGGCCGTCCCCACAGCTCGCCATTGATGAAGTTGGCAATACGTCCGAAGAAGATGCCAATCGGGCCGGTGGCCGCCACTGCATCGAGGAAGATCCAGGGAGCAAGCCCGCGGCGTCTGGCGAAGATCCAGACTGCCAGGATCAACCCCAGAATACCGCCATGGCTCGCCATACCGCCATGCCATACGGCGATAAGCTCTGCCGGGTTATGAACAATCTCTGGAAGCTCATAGAGGATGCAGTACCCAAGCCTTCCGCCAACAATCACTCCGATGGCAGCGAAGCTGATTAAGCCCGATACATTTTCAAAAGAGATCGGGAGCCGTTTCTGCTTTGCCCAGCGAAGGAAGATCAGATATGCAGCAAGAAAACCAGAGATGTAGGCGAGCCCATACCAGCGAATACCAAGGTCGCCAGTAATGTGAATCGCCCACGGGCTCAGGTTATCGATCCAGTAGTGCCGCTCGGCGGCAGGCGCGGTAACGATAGCGTACATTGTCGGCAAATCCATTTCGAGTCACGCTCAGAAGAGTTCTTATCAGCTTCAAGCTGATGCGGGAGATTTTGAGGGCAGCGAGCGTGTCAAGTCACGCAATGATCACTAGACTTTCTTATTGCTATTATGTTATCACTAGCGATGACTGCTACTATTAAGCCCTCCCTCATGAGAAGTGCCGCCAAACCGATGGAAGCGAAGGTAGGCCTGCGTGCCGCCTCCGACTTTGTTGGCATCGGACTATCGGTACTCTGCCTGATTCACTGCCTGGCGCTTCCGGTATTGATTGCCTTCGCACCGGCCCTTCTGCGGACCCTGCCCGGAGATGATGTGACGCACCGCAGCCTGGCAGTTGGGATTGCGTTGGCAGGCTTCCTGGCCTTCCGCACTGGATACAAGGTTCACCGCCGGCGTTGGGTGCTGGCGGCTTTCGTCACCGGCATCGTCCTGATCTCGCTTGCGGCCATACTGGGCGATGAGGTTCTTACCGGCTATGGCGAAGCTGCAATTACTGTGTGCGGTGGTCTCTTGCTGATCACTGCCCACCTTGTGAACCACAGCTTCTGCCGATCCTGTGCGGCTCGCACTTGTCACTCTGCCTGCGCGCCGAGCGAAGGTGCGACCAGAGAATCTGTTTCCGGTTGCGAACTTTCCTGATCCGAAGCTACCCGCCGGATTTGGAAGGGACGAGTTATGGCTGAGTTTACCCACCTCCATCTGCATACAGACTATTCGCTTCTGGACGGCGCCTGCGAGATTGAGCGCCTAATGACACACGTGACTGCGCTTGGTCAGCGTTCAGTCGCCATGACGGACCACGGCAACATCTACGGTGCGGTCCATTTCTTCGAGGCGGCCCATCGATACGGCATTCATCCCATCCTGGGTTGCGAACTCTACGTCTGCCAGAATGAGGACCATCGCGCGGAACCGAGGGGAGACGAGCACCATCACCTGCTGGTGCTCGCGGAGAACGAGGAAGGATACCGGAATCTCGTCCGTATCACCTCGGAAGCTTCTCTGTATGGTTTCTATCGCAAACCGCGGATCAGCAAGCGGTATCTTGCCGCATATGCGCATGGGTTGATCGGCTTCTCAGGCTGCCTGGCGGGAGAATTATGCGGGCATCTCATGAATGGCAATTATGGCGCTGCGCGGCATACCGCTGCACAATATCAGGATATCTTTGGGCGTGGCAATTTCTTTTTGGAGATTCAGGACCAGGGGATCGAAGAAGAAAGACGCATTCGCACGGACATTTTGAGCTTGGAAAGGGAACTGGGAATCCCGCTGGTCGCAACGAACGACAGTCACTACGTTGCCGCTGGCGATAGCCATGCTCACGATGTCTTGCTCTGCGTGCAGACGGCCGCGTCGATTCATGATCCCAAGAGATTCAGGTTCAGCTCCGACCAGTTTTATGTCAAGTCAGCAGACGAGATGGCGCGGCTATTTCCGGATATTCCCCAGGCTCTCAGCCGCACCATGGAGATTGCGGAACGCTGCAATCTGAAGCTCAGGAAAGTTGACAACCCGTTTCCGGAGTTCGCTGTTCCCGAGGGGCACACGGCTGACAGCTACTTTGAAGAGATCTGCCGGGCGGGCTTCAGGAAGCGGCTGGACATATCGATTCGTCATCTTCAGGAACGAAAGCTGCTTCGCAGCCCAGTGAGCGAGTACGGAGCGAGGCTGGAACGCGAGATCGCCATTATCAAGCAGATGCGATTTGCTGGCTATTTCCTCATCGTGTGGGATTTCATCCGCTATGCGCGTGAACACGGTATTCCGGTTGGGCCGGGACGCGGCTCAGCGGCGGGCTCCCTGGTGAGCTATGTGATGGAGATCACGGATATCGATCCGCTCCAGAATGCGCTGCTGTTTGAGAGATTCCTGAACCCGGAGCGCGTGTCGATGCCGGATATTGATATCGATTTCGATATGAATCGCCGCGGTGAGGTGATCGAATACGTCACCCGCAAGTACGGGCGTGAGCAGGTGGCTCAGATCATCACATTCAACACTATGGCGGCAAAGGCCGCGATCAAGGATGTTGGCCGCGCGCTCGATATGCCGTATGGCGATGTGGACCGCATCGCCAAGCTGGTGCCAGCAACGATTGGCGTGACAATCGAGGAGGCTTTGCGGGATTCGCCGCAGTTGCAGGAGGCCTATCAGGGCAATTCCCAGATTCGCGAGTTGATCGACACGGCAAGAAAGCTCGAGGGGCTGGTGCGCGGCGCGGGAGTCCATGCTGCCGGGGTTGTGATTGCGCCGCGTCCACTCACGGAGCTTGTGCCGGTAGCGCGAAGCAAGAACGACGAAATCGTGACCGCGTATGACATGAAGGCCGTCGAGAAGATGGGGCTGCTGAAGATGGACTTCCTCGGTCTCACCACACTGACGGTCATCGACGATTGCCTGAGGCTCATCCGGAAAAACCAGAATGCAGAGCTAGATCTGGCGACGATCCCGCTTGATGACCAGGCCGTCTATGAGCGGATATTCCACCAGGCTCTTACCTCCGGCGTCTTTCAGTTCGAATCAAGCGGGATGCGCGATGTGTTGCGGCGGTACAAGCCGACGAAAATAGAAGACCTGACCGCCTTGAACGCACTCTATCGTCCGGGACCGATCCAGGGTGGCATGATCGACGACTTCATCGAGCGCAAGTGGGGGCGCAAGAAGGTGGAGTATGAGTTACCACAACTGGAGGCCATTCTCAAAGAGACTTTGGGCGTGATTGTCTACCAGGAACAGGTGATGCAGATCGCGAATATCCTCGCCGGTTATTCGCTCGGCGAGGCCGATCTACTGCGCCGCGCGATGGGGAAAAAGGACCCGGAGGAGATGGCCCGGCAGCGGAACAGATTTATTTCCGGTGCGCTGCAAAAGGGATTTGCTGAGGACAGGGTCATCCGCATCTTTGACCTGATGGAGCAGTTTGCCGGCTATGGCTTCAACAAATCGCACTCAGCGGCCTATGCTCTGCTGGCCTATCAGACTGCGTATCTCAAGACGCACTGTCCGGTCGAGTTCATGGCGGCTCTGCTTACCTCGGAGATCTCGAAGCCGGAAAACGTGGTCAAGTACATCAAGGAATGTCGCGAGCTGGCGATTCCGGTTATGCCGCCTGATGTGCTTTTGAGCGACGCCGATTTCACGCCCCATGGCAATTCCATCCGCTTCGGGCTTGCTGCGATCAAGAACGTGGGACGCAATGCGATCAATCCGATCCTGACAGCGCGCGAGGAGTTAAAGCAGGCGGGGAGGAAGTTTTCTTCCTACTGGGAGTTCTGCGAGAAGATCGACCTGCACGCGATCAACAAGCGCGTCTTGGAATCACTGATTAAGGCAGGTGCGCTCGACGCGTTCGGTAGAAGATCGCAGCTGCTGGCCGCGACCGATAAGGCCATCGAGCGCGCGCAGAAAGCGCAACGCGACCATGCGGCGGGCCAGGGCGGGCTCTTCGGCCTCTTCGATGACCAGCCCGTTCCTGCCGCGGCAGAAGCACTGCCCAATCTCCCGGACTGGGATGAAAACCTGCGACTGCAGTCGGAGAAAGAGGTCCTGGGATTCTTTGTCTCAGGCCATCCTCTCGATAAGTACGCAGAGAAGTTGCGGAATCTTCCGGGAGTCGTGGATACAGAGACGGCGCTAGAGAGGAAGTCCACCCCGGCGAGCAACTGGCGCGGGCAGGCTCAGGAAAATGGGATTGCTGTTGCCGGGATAATCGCAGGGCTGAAGGTCGCCAAGTCTAAGCGCTCCAGCGAGCTTTATGCACAGGCTCTGCTCGAAGATACAGTGGGAAGAATCGAGATCATCTGTTTTCCAAAAGACTATGAACGCCTTGCGTCGAGCCTCAAGATAGAAGCCCCGGTCGTAGTTCGTGGTTTTCTCCGCGCGGAGGAGGGGGCTGCGCCAAAGCTCGTTGTTTCTGCAATTCAGGCTATCGATGAGATTGAGGTGCCGCTGCCACAGAGCGTTCGTATTCGGATTCCACTGGAACACGTGACTGAGGGCACCTTGACAGAACTGCGGAAGCTGCTGCTGGCGTCGCCCGGATCTGGCCGCCTGATGTTACACCTCGAGCAGCGGGGCAGCTACTGTGTGGTGCTGGAGCCGATGGGGATGACTGTCGGTGCGGATCGAGCCTTTCTTGATCGCGCCGTCTCCCTGCTTGGCAAGGGGATGGTCGAAGTGCTCGATTTCACACGTCCACGGGTCTGAAGATACAGTTCGATATCTTTGACTCGTATGTAATTGAGAATGTAATCTTATTAGATATGGAGAGCCGGAATACAAAGCAGAAAGTTGCCATCGGCGAGGCGTTCCGTGAGGCGGCCCGGCCATTGTCACCGGACGAGGTGCTTGAGATAGCCCGGCACACCTATCCGGCGCTTGGAATTGCCACGATCTATCGGAACATCCAGGCGATGCTTGCAGATGGGCGGCTTCAGGCGGTAGAGATGCCGGGGGATGCCTCCCGTTACGAGCTGACCGGCAAAGAACATCATGATCACTTCCATTGCAATCTCTGTGACCGGATTTATGACCTTGAAGGCACTACGGCACCGATCAAAATGGCACTACCCCTGGGATTCCGGCTGACGGGGCACGAGTATTTCTTTCGCGGAACCTGTTCGGACTGTCTTTCCGGTAAGAATCAATCGCAGAATTGAGGCAGACCTCTGGATAATTACTTAGTTCAGATGACCCTGGTTTCTCCGAACAGTGTTCTTTTCAGGGCGGTTGCGTTTTGGGCTGGTCAACGCGATGGAGCTCACCGGCAGGTTGAAACGAGATACTGTTACAGGAACGGAAGTGCCAGTTCACAACAGCAGACCCCTGCCCCGCTACCCTCTTGCGCCACTAATGGGAAGTCGATAGCATCAAGATGTGGGTAGACTCCGCCTCCATTCGAGCAAGCTGATCGCAGCAATGCTGTGCACTCTGTTGCTTGTGTTTATGACGGCGGAAGCGGGTCATAGCCATCCCTCTTCGGGCACGCTGCACCATTCCTTCTGTGTGTGGTGCTTCACGGCTCATACGGCCACAGTTCCCACAGGCGCTGCTCAGCCCGTTTCTCCCGAATTCCCACAAAGGCTTGTCGTACTCCAGGAGCTGTGCGAGCGTGCGCTGCTTCTGGTTCGTCTCGAGCCAGTCCGACCGCCACCAGTCTCGCAACCAAAGGATCGATTGTCATGAAAGCTCAGAGCAAAATCTCAACACGGAACACCCGCCAGAAAGACGCGATTCGCGCGGCCTTCGTTGAAACGGATCGCCCCCTCTCTCCGGATGAGGTTCTCTCGTATGCGAAGCGCAGCGTGGACGACCTCAGTATCGCTACCGTCTATCGCAACCTCAAAAATCTGGTCGAGGAAGAATGGCTCGTTGCGGTCCAGCTCCCCGGCGAACCGCCTCGCTATGAGCTTTCCGGCAAGGAACACCACCATCACTTTCTTTGTAGCGACTGCAAGAAGGTCTACGAATTGGAAGGCTGCGTTCCATCCCTCAAGCCTAAGCTCCCGCGCGGCTTTCGCGTGGCCAGCCACGACCTGCTTCTGCATGGTGTCTGTGCGGCCTGCGTTCCGAAACACGCCTAGTCGTGGAGTGCGTCCCAAACCTCACTGGCATAGAGCGGCATCTCGCCCGGAATCCTGATACGCAGCCGGTAGATGCTTGTCGAGGCGGTAATGTAGATGGTGCGCCCGTCTTCCGCGAAGTTCAGGTTGGCAGCGACCTCCGGCAATCGGATCTGGCCGAGGACTTTGCCTTGAGGGGTGACGATGCGGATGCCGCCGGGTCCAGTCGTCCAAATGTTTCCGGCCGTGTCGACTTTCAGCCCGTCAGGGACTCCACTCCCGGCTGAGTGGTCAGGATAAGAAATCAGAATCCGCGGGTTCGAAAGATTGCCGTCCCTGCCAACATCATAAGCATTGACGAACATCTTCGGGCCGCTGTTTGAGACATAAAGAATCCTTCCGTTGGGCGAGAAGCCAATTCCATTCGGAAGCGTCAGGTCGGTGATGACGGGCGTCAGTTTGCCGTGCGCATAGCGGAAGACGCCATTGAAAGGAAGTTCCTTCTCTGGTGACTTGTCCATCCCCTTCAGCCCGAAGGGAGGATCGGTGAACCACAAGGAGCCGTCAGGCGCGAATACGATGTCATTCGGACTGTTCAGCTTCTTGCCCTGCCAGGAGTCAAAGATCACCGTCTCGTGCATCTGGTCATCGAGACGCACAACCTTGCGGCCTCCCTGCAGGCAGACCAGGACCGAACCATCCTTATCCGGCGTCATGCCATCGGAACCCTGATCGAGCCCCGGCGTCTTCGCACGAACGCCGCCGGAGTTGTCGAGCAGAAGCTGAACCTTGCCGTCCGGCGTAACAGCTCGGAGTTTGTCGCCGCGCACATCGGAAAACCAGAGCTTGCCTTCCCGCCAAAGAGGGCCTTCAGTAAAGGTGAACCCGGTTGCGACCCGTTCGATCTCGGTGCCTGGAGCGATCACGGCGTCGAGTCCCGGATCGAGCCTGAGAATCGAGGGAACGGCATTGTGCGGCCCTGGTATTCCCGGTGCCTGGCCTGAAGATAGCATCTGTATAGAAACGGCTGCCAATGCCGTAATGGCAAACAACGAAAGTACGGAGCAGGCTTTCATGAGGCTTCGAGCGCATAATACACGCCCAACCGCCGGAAGGGAGCGCATTTATCAGTTGCCCTCTCTCGTAGAAATACTCGGACGGGAATCCGGCGAAGGATCGGCCTTCTGATCAGAGTCAGAAGTGCTCGCCCGGCGCAGTTCAGGAGTCTTGCCGCTTTCGCTCGGATTGAGCCTGTGTTTGCTCTCGATGCGGGCAAGCCGCGCCTTGACATCCTGAAACTCCGCAGTATCAACAAGATATTGATCCCTCGGCGGCAGGATGCGGGCAATCTCCTGCTGAGCGCGGACGATGCGATCCGGGGTGGGAGGATGGTCCTCGAAGACCTTCGAGACAAGTCCAGGCTTGCGCTTCTCAAGCGCCTCAAGCTTCTCAAAGAAGGCGATAAACGACTGCGGATCATAGCCGGTCTTCCACATATATTGGACGCCCAGATAATCCGCCTGCACCTCGAACTCTCGCGAGAACTCGAGAAACGCGATGGGAATGCCAATGTTGGCGGCTTCATAGATCCCGTAGCCCGCCCAGCCTCCGATAAAGATCAGGGGAACCGTACCGATATGGGCATAATTGGCTCGGGTCATCTGGCGCGCGGCATGGTGTGCGATGACATGAGACATCTCATGCGCCATCACCCCAGCCAGTTCCGACTCCTCGTCCGCTGCCAGAATCAGGCCGGAGTTTACGAAAAAGAAGCCGCCCGGAAGGGCAAAGGCATTGACCTCATCCGAGTCGATGATCTTGACGGTGAACGGAACCTTCGCATCGGAGTTTTTCGCCAGGTTCTGGGCCATGCGATTGACGTATTCGGTGATGACAGGATCGGTGATGAATTTTGTCGATTTTTCAATCTGTTCGGCATACTGGCGACCCATTTTGACCTCGGAGTCGACTGAATACCAGTTGCCGAGACCGCGGCCACCGATGTTGCGGTTGCCAATCGCACTTACGTCGTCGATGCTGCCCGGTTTGATATCCGCGGCCGCTGGCACTGGAGGGATCGTCTCCTGCGCAACCGCAGGCGCTCCCAAACTGAGATACGGGAGGAATACGATGAGATACGCACATAGGTACCGAAGCCGAATGAAAGCCGCAATAGGCGCAAAACCGACCCCTGTGCCGCATAGAGATATTCTGGTCGGCCGCGGCTGGAGAATCCCTGGTAAAGCTGCCTGCATACAGCTCCTGCGGTCTTCATTATATGCGCTATTGCGACTAAGATCGCAATAATAATATCCGCCAGCCGCGCTAGGGGGTTATTGGACCTTCTTCTCATTGTTGCTGCGGTCGTCGTCAGGCAGCTGGTGGTCAGGATCGACGACGACGGATGCGATGGGCGACTTGCTATCGAGCGTCCACGCATACGTGCCCTTCGAGAGCCACGTTTCCACGGGGAGCCGCGTGCGTGTTTTGGTTCCGTCCTGGAAGGTGGCTTCGACGGTTGTCGGCAGCACAAGCTGGCCGCGATTGCTGATCATGACGGTTGAGCCTTCGATCTTGTCCACGGCCACGTCGTACTTCCAGTTGTTGAGATACCATCCGCGCCAGAACCAGCCGAGGTCCTCGCCGCCTTCACTTTGCATTTCGCGGAAGAAGTCCGACGGCGAAGGATGCTTGTAGGCCCAGTCGCGGATGTACTTACGGAAGGCCCAGTCAAAGCGCTCGGGACCGAGAATCTGTTCGCGCAGAAGAACCATTCCATAGGCCCCCTTGAAATAGCTGATGGGATGGCCGAGCGCGAAGCCATAGGAATCGGCAGGGGCCAGCAACGTTGGTGCGGTGGGGTTGTCGAGCACCTTGAGAATCATATCGGGCGGCTCGCCGCCGGCCGAATATTCGCTGTCTCGTTTGGGCCCATACTTGCCGCCGGCAAAAGTCGCTGACTCGTCGATGTCGATGAATGTGTTGAAGCCTTCATCCATGAAGGCGTGGCGACGCTCATTTGAGCCGACGATCGTCGGGAACCAATCATGGCCGATCTCATGCGCCGTCACCCAGAACAAAAACGATCCGTGGTCGGGAATGCCGTCAAAGACGATTCCCGGATATTCCATGCCTGTCGAGAAGCCTGCCACGTTGATGGCCGCGGGCCACGGGTATGGATACCACTGCTTAGAAAAGTGCTCGACGGTGTCCTTAACATATTGTGTCGAGTTGTCCCAAGCATCCGGCCCCACACTTTCCGGCGGATACACGCTCTCGGCAAGCGACGTCTTGCCGTCAGGCAGGTTGATGCGTGCCGCATCCCACACGAAGACCGGCGAGGCGCTCCAAACCGCATCGCGTGTGTGATCCATGTGGAAGTGCCAGGTGAGCGTGCCCTCCTGCTTCGGGCGGCTCGCAGGATCATTCACTTCGTCAGGCTTGCGAATGTAAACCGTCTTGTCGCTGGCACGGGCCTGATCGAGCCGGTTAAGCTCGGTCTTCGTAAGGACTTCCTTCGGATTAATGAGCTCGCCCGAGCCGGCGACGAGAAACTTTGACGGAACGGTGACGTAGTAATCGAAGTTGCCGTATTCGAGATAGAACTCGCTGCCGATGTAGGGCAGCGAGTCCCAGCCGCGCAGGTCGTCATAGACGCACATGCGCGGATACCATTGTGCCATGTCGTAAATCTCACCCTGCTTCGATTGGCCCCAAGATGTGCGCCCGCCCCACACACCGGGAATTTTGTAGTGGTACTTGATGTGAATCTTCAGTTTCGCACCGTGCGGCTTGAGCGGCTCGGCGAGCCGAATCTGCAGGCGGGTATCGTTGATGAGGTAGTCGGCTTTCGCGGTCTGTTTGCCGGATTCAATCTCAACCGAGTCAAGGATGTCGCCTTCCGTGGAGGCGTCTTCCGCTGAAGTCGCTGCAGTCCCGCCGCGCGCCCGGCGCATTGCGCCGAAGATTGCCACGCCGCGTGAATCCTTGCGGTAGATATTTTGCTCAAGCTGAATCCAGAGGCTGGGAAGCGTGTCCGGGCTGTTGTTTGTATAAGTAATGATCTCGGTTGCGCGTAGTTCCTTGGCGGTAGTGTCAAGATCGGCATGCAACTCGTAATCGGCTTCATTTTGCCAGTAGTTTGGTCCGGGTGCGCCGTTGCTCGAACGGTACCCATTTACTGGATCAGGAAGTGAGAGAGGCGCAAAGGTCAGGCGTGGATCATAGCTGGAAGAAGCATCCTGCGCGAACACAACTGCGCGGGCAAGAGACGATAAGAGAAAGAACAGGCACAAATTGCCTGGAAGGCCAAATGAGAGTCTCATCCGTTCACGCTCCGAATTTCCACAAAGTAACGCCTGGACCCGCTGTCTTGCTATGACAATGAATCATATTTTGAATTGAACCAGTTGCTTCAAGCTAAGGAGTCGATCACGCCGCAGAGGTCGTCCGTGTCACCGGCTTCAGACCATGCGAAGGTATGCCCAGGCACTAAGCAGTTGTATCCTGATCGGCTGCAACTGGCCAATTCCAGCTAAAACTTTCTACTCACAGCACTTGATGAACTCTATCGTACGCATTAGTGCAAACAGCTTTGCAATAATGCGCGAGGTGTTATCGGCAAGCCACTATCCAGAATCAATCCAGGGCCCAAAGAACTCAGGCCCACTTTGCCCAGCCCATGAGGCCTCTTGACGGACCAGAATGTGCGAGTGACAACGGAGCAGTGTATATGCAACACCTGCACTTCCGTTGTGTTATCTATTGCTAGTATATTTGCAATATGAGATGACAGAGGGTCAGTGAACAGCCCGGAAAACTTTGTGAAAAAGTCATTATTATGGATTCCTGTAGAACCAGAGATTGAATTAGGGTGCATACGCGTGTTACAAATGCGAATGCATTTGCATCATACAATAGAACCTGCGCGCATCAACAGGCATCGCAAAACACATTGGGAAGTGAGCTGCAAATGCTTTATCAATCAGGATCTAGGTTCAACAGGAGGCACGGTTGACGATTCGAGAAGCCAGGTCTTTCTGTAGGAGGTCTGCTGTTGCATGCCAATTCCTGGTGATCGTCATGATTGTCGCTCTTGTTGTGTTGTCGATTGAGGCGCTTGCACATTTTCACTTTGGCTCAAATGCCGGCGATGAAACGCACTGCACGCTGTGCATGGTTACACATAATGCCAGTCATGCATTGATTCCCTCGATTCCGGCCATCTCCTTCCAACCAACATGCTGCCCTGCGGTCATCGATTCTGCAGTTCTTGCTTTTCTCTTCGAGCCACCTCTTTTAGTTCGCGACCGGGCCCCACCGGCGTTTTAAAGCGATTCTCCTCGCAATGCCCGTCCTATTGGTCGCAAACCTTCCAGCTTGCTGGTGAAGCCGCGATGCCTGGATCGGCGCATTGGAACAATCTGGTTCGATAACTTTCATCACAAGTGAGGTGCTTGCAATGTCGGAACATCAACTTTCGGAATTACCTGGCGCGAGTTCCACGGGCAGTACAGGGGCAAAAGGAAGCTCGCAGGCGTCGTTGCTCAGAGGTGTTAAGAAAACCATCTTATTTTTCACCCCGAGTTTGACTATCGGCTTAGTGGCTCCTTTCCTATTTCCGGCAATCAGGCGAGCGATTCGGCCCGCGGCTAAGGGGCTTATCAAGAGTGCTCTAGAGATCGGGGAATCCGTAAAAGTAGCGGCCAATGCTGGACGTGAGCAAGTGAGTGATCTAATGGCCGAAGTGCAGTCCGAGCGTGAGCAGGAGGCTGCAACGCGATCACGCCCCGAAGAGAAACTCTGAAGGGAGGAGACGTCATGATAGAGGTTCATCGCCGTTCTTTAGTGCCCGGTCGTATTCGCTGGTATCTGAACGCCATTCACTATCAGCCTCGCCGGGCAGCAGCGATTGAAGACGCATTCAAAGCGATGAAAGGCGTCACACGCGCCGAAATCAATCCGCGCACGGGCAGCCTGCTGGTTAACTACGACGTGCAGGAGACGAGTGTCCGTGAGTTGGAGTCGGCTGTACACAATGCGTTCCTGCTGCCTCCGCTGGATGTCGAAGTTTGGAATGCACGCCTCGACGCCAGTCAACACAGCCACTCAGGCGCAGGCTGCGAAGAACATCACCATGATCATGATCATTCACATGCTCACGATCACAGTGGCGCCGACCTTAGCAAGGAGATCAGGAACCTCTATCTGGGTGGAACGGTTCTGGGAGGCGTACTGCTGAAGCGGTTGATTTTGGGCTCAGCGCTGTCAGGCCAGCCTTGGCTGATGGGAATCGCCGCGGCCTGCACAGTGTTAACGGGCTTGCCCTTTTTGAAAGGTGGATGGCATTCTCTCAAACGTCGCCGTATGACGACCGACACACTCGTGGGCTCAGCTACTGTCGCAAGTATCTTTCTAGGAGAGAGCATCACCGCGTTAACTGTGATCTGGCTGCTTAATCTGGGCGAGTACCTGCAATCCCTTGTCTTGCAGAGAACACGGCACGCGATACGAGAGCTTCTGGAGCTTCAAGAAAGTGAAGTATGGCTAATCGTTGATGAAGCCGAAGTAAACACACATGTTAGCAAGATCAAGCCCGGCGACTTGATTGTGGTTTACGCCGGCAAGCGGATTCCTGTTGATGGAAGCATTGAGGAAGGATCTGGCACCCTCAACGAAGCCCCGATCACAGGAGAGAGCATGCCCGCCATGCGAAATGCCGGCGACAAAGTGTACGCGGGCACCGTCTTGCTCGCGGGGCGGATAAAAATTCGGGTCGAACAAGTGGGCGCCTATACGGCAATGGGACGACTGATACAGCGAGTCGAAGAAGCCCAGGAATCGCGTGCGCCAATCCAGACGATAGGGGACAGATTCTCAGCTCGATTTGTCCCGGCTTCGTTCTTAATGGCAATTGTTGTATTGATATTTACCCGCGATTTCCGACGTGCCCTTACGATGCTGTTGATCGCTTGTCCTTGTGCGTCGGGACTGGCGACTCCGACGGCAGTAAGCGCGGCAATAGGCAACGGAGCACGACGCGGCATCCTCATTAAAGGAGGGCGGCCTCTTGAAATTGCCGCATATATAGATACCGTTGTCTTCGACAAAACAGGAACATTGACTTCTGGCATGCCGACTGTGGCGCGTGTGATAACTGTGAACGAAGATCAGCATTCTCCGATGGAGGTGCTATCGATTGCAGCAAATGCAGAATTGCACTCCGAGCACCCACTGGGACTTGCCGTTGTTGCCCATGCCCGGGAGCAGGAAATCGAGATCGACGTGCATGACGAGTGCCAGGTACTTGTCGGGCGGGGAATCCAGGCGGACTGGAAGGGAGGCAAGCTTCTCGTTGGCAGCTCGTCGTTGATCGAGGAGTTTGGCGTTGCAATTCCCGCAAAAATCAAGAGCCGTTACCGGCGTCATTCCGCGGATGCGGAGACCATGATGTACGTCGCATCCAACAATGAGGTCATCGGTCTGATAGGTGTCCGTGACAATGTACGCCCGGAAGCCCGTTCGGCACTGGTGAAGTTGAGGTCGCTTGGAATCAAGCGAATCAGGATGCTGACGGGTGACGGAGAGGAAGCCGCTTCTGCGGTCGCGGGACTCGTAGGGATCTCGGAGTGGCGGTCAAGAATGCTGCCGGACGAAAAATACGAAGAAATCAGGGCGCTAAAATTAGCAGGTCACAAAGTCGCCATGGTCGGAGATGGAATCAATGATGCTCCCGCCCTGGCGCTCGCGGATGTCGGCATAGCGATGGGGACAGCCGGCTCCGATGTCGCCATTGAGTCTGCCGATATCGCACTGGCATCCGCGAATCTTCGCGGACTTGCGACGACAATTCGCCTGAGCCAAGGCACTATCGATGTCATCCGGCAGAATTATGGCGTCGCTCTTGGGGTGAATGCAGGTGGCTTAGTGCTCGGCGCACTGGGGATGCTAAATCCACTGGTAGCTGCCATACTGCACAACCTCAGCACGTTGCTAGTCGTTGTAAACTCCGCTCGATTAATAACGTTTGATCCGGACTCTTCTGCGGGAGTCGAAAAGGCAACGGCACAATGATCCCATTGTTGGTAACGGGCTGCACATGCGCAATGACCTATGGCGGAGGTTTGTTGGCTCTGCGCCTGGAAGCATACAGAGCATTAGCATTCGCATTTGCGGCCGGAGCGCTCGTCGCGACCGCGCTCATGGATGTTATTCCCGATGCGCTGGAGTTGCTTTCCAGGTCGGGGTCCCATTTTCATCATCACCACCTTATGTTCGCCTGTAGTCTCGGATTCCTGGCTTTTTATCTTTTTGAGCAGGTTGCTCATGGAGCCACGAAAGGCGATCATTATCACCATCATCATCACGACACAATGGCGTCCGAGGTCAGCCATGCCGGCCTATTCGGCGCATCCGGCATGGTGTTTCATAGCCTGCTCGATGGCGTAGCAATTGGAGAAGCGTTCCATGCTGGAACAGATATTGGGTGGATCGTAGCGCTGGCAGTCATTATTCATAAATTTGCAGATGGTGTCAGTACCGTCGGCATCGTTGTTAGCGTTGGGCGGAGCACGCGGCTTGCCCAGATAATGCTCGCATTTACAGCTCTTGCCCCTTTGGCAGGACTTGTTCTTCAGTGGCTCTTTCCGTTGCCATTGGCTGCACTTGCTCTCGTGTTAGGCTGGTTTGCCGGCGTTTTCTTATATGTGGGCGCCACGGCGTTAATTCCGGCTGCGCATGCGGCAAGCGAATCAAGATGGCTGCCGGTAGCCACGTTAGCTGGTGTGACCCTTGTATTCTTAGCGTCTCGCGCATCGATGTGATTGACGAATGATTAGGATGAATCGAGTGTCGTCACTCCTCGGTCGGGCAGCTTCATTGCCGCGATTACATAGCCGATTGGCCTGAGGAGTTTTTGGCATACTCGATCATCCGTGCCTCATAGTCATACCAGGCCGCCGGACCTTCCTTTATCTCACTCGGCGTGAGCAGGCAATCGTCGAGTGCGGATTCAATCGCCTCGCGATCCATGTCAGCCCCAATGAAGACGATCTCCTGCCGTCTATCCCCGTACTCTCCCTCCCATACGCGATCAATATAGGACTTCAAATGAGGCTGGCTTGTAAGGAGCTCTTTGCGGCTACCATAGCAGGCCAGCCATGGGCCGGAGCTTTCGATGCCAGTCGTGCCTCCTGCAACCGAAAAGGTCAGGCACTCATTCGGGCGCGACGCAATCCACACAAACCCCTTGGACCGGAGCACCCCGGGAATCTCACGGTCCACCGCCATCACAAACCGAAGAGGATGAAATGGCCGCCTTGCCCTGTAGATAAAGCTGGTGATGCCGTATTCTTCGGTCTCCGGCGTATGCTCTCCGCGCAGTTCCTTCAGCCATCCCGGAGAGTTCTGTGCCTCTGCCATATTGAATCTGCCGGTGTTAAGAATGCTTTCCGGTGCCACTTTTCCTTGTACACACGGAATCAACTCAGCGCGCGGATTGAGATGAGCGAGCAGGCTCCGTAGCCGACCCATCTCATCCTCGGAGACAAGATCCGCCTTGTTCATTACGATGACATCGGCGAATTCAATCTGATCGTTGAGAAGATTCGAGATGGTACGAGCGTCGTCCCCGCCAAGACTCAAATTGCGCTGCCGCAGGTCTTCGTGCGACTGATAGTCCTTCAGGAATGCTTTGGCATCGACCACGGTCACCATCGTGTCCAGGCGAGCAATTTGGGAGAGAGACTTGCCTGTCTCATCCTCAAAGGTAAAGGTCATCGCAACGGGGAGCGGCTCAGAAATGCCAGTCGACTCGATGAGCAGGTAATCGAAGCGCCGCTCGCGCGCCAGCCGAGAAACCTCTTTGAGCAAATCATCGCGCAAAGTGCAGCAGATACAACCATTCGTCATCTCAACGAGCTTTTCGTCCACACGGCTCAGTGGCGAGTTGGTTCGGTCGATAAGCTGCGAATCGATATTGATCTCGCTCATATCGTTGACGATAACTGCGACCTTGAGACCGCTGCGATTCTCCAGGATATGGTTGAGAACGGTCGTTTTGCCAGCGCCGAGAAACCCGGAAAGAACGGTAACAGGAAGAAGTGGCCCTTGAAATGACATGCGATTTAAGTTATCACTAATGATAATATATTCGCAATAGTATAAGAGCAAAAGGAGCAATATGCCATACTTTGCCAATTCCGTTCCCGTCACGCTCCTCACAGGATTTCTGGGAAGCGGAAAGACAACTCTTTTATCGACGTTATTGAAGTCTCCCGAATTGTCGCGGACTGCTGTAATTATCAATGAATTCGGGGAAGTCGGGCTCGACCACAGCCTGATGGAGCATAGTGATGACAAGATCGTAGAGTTACAAAGCGGATGTATCTGCTGCACAATTCAGAACGATCTCCGCAAGACTCTCAAAAATCTAATCCGCAGAAGGTATCGAGGCGGAGGTTTAGAGCGCGTAGTGATCGAAACGACCGGGCTGGCTGACCCAGTTCCCATCATTCATACGCTGATGACGGCTCCCGATCTTGTTGCTGCTTATCAGTTGGAAACTGTCATCACATTGGTTGATGCAGTAAACGGAAGCTCGACTCTCGATCTTCATACCGAAGCAGTCAAACAGGCTGCAATGGCCGAAAAACTGGTTATCTCCAAGACCGATCTGATGGATGGAGAAGCTGTAGGAGAGCTGGTGAGAAGGCTACAAGCTCTTAACCCCGCGGCCTCCATCTTCTGCGGACAGCCAACCGAAACCGGAGCACCTTCCTTCCTGACTGGTGGAGGATACGATCCTTTCAATAGGTCGGAGGATGCGAGAAACTGGCTTCAGGCCGAGCTCTACACTGCAAACGAATATGCACACCATCACGACCATAATTTGAACCGGCACGGGGACAACATTCATGCCTTTGCGCTGACGCATGATCAACCAATCCGTCGCTTCGCCTTTGAGATGTTTCTCGACATGCTAACCATGAGCCTCGGACCCAAACTGCTGCGCACGAAGGGAATCGTGAACGTTCTAGGCGAAGACTCTCCCGCGGTCATTCATGGAGTGCAACAGATATTTCACCCGGTCCGCTGGCTTGATCGTTGGCCGGATTCTGATCACAGGACTCGGATTGTTTTCATCACCGTGGGTACTCCGAAAGAAGAGGTCGAGCATTTCTTCCGCATATTGATTGATGCGGCGGAACGCGTGCTCGGCGAGATGAAGGATGAACCGAAGCGGCGGCGTGGATTCCGACGTAAGAGCGTAACCGCGTGAAGTCAGGTAGTATTGAGAATAAAGTCTTAATAAGAAGGCGTGCCGTCCTTGCCGATTCCCAGTCTGCTGCTCATTATCCCCGTTGTCTCTACACTCGCTGGAGGCCTTGTTGCTATCCGCTTTCGCCACTTTAGCAATATGTTGGTGGCTGGCGGAGCCGGCCTGCTTCTCGGAGCCGCCTTTCTCGATCTCATGCCCGAGGCCATCACACTGGCAGGCCCAGCCGGAATCTCGGCTGCCAACGTATTATCTCTTACGCTCGTCTCACTCCTGCTTTTTTTCGGAATCGAAAACTGTCTGGACACGCTAACCGCAAAGCGGGGAACGCATGGGGCTCGCAAGACGGTAGGAAAAATAGCCGGTTCCATGCTGATCTTTCATAGCTTCCGCGATGGCATGGCGATTGGCGCGGTCTACGTCGCCTCGCATCCCGCCGGTTATGCCGTGGCGGTAGGAATTGCAGCTCATGATCTCGGCGACGGCATGAATACAGTCCTACTGACCACTGGAGGGGATAAGCCCACCGGGAGCGACTACCTCTTTCTTGCTCTTGATGCGGTAGCGCCATTTGTAGGGGGGCTCACTGCCATGTGGTGGTTTTCTTCGCTTCAGAATTCGGTCCTACTCCTTGCACTTGCTTCCGGCTTCTTCATCCAGATGGCCGCGAGCGATTTTCTACCTGAGGTTCGTCACTGTAAGGGATCGCGTAGAGTCCTGCTTCCGTTAGTGGCGCTGGGGGCGACGGTCATCTATGCGGCCAATCTACTGATCGGTCGCTGGTAATAAACAAAGGCGGGAGCATCCGATGCTCTCGCCTTTGTTGCATATCCGTTCTTTTGGCTTAGTTAGCGAACTGAACAGGTCCGCGGCTATGCTTCCCGTCGCGCCGGCGTCCGGCGATATTGTCGGCACACAGGACGCGAAGGCGCATGGCTCAAAAAACTGATTCAAGCCGCGAGCTCCTCGTCAGTTGTGGCTATGGGAATGGGGATGATGGGCGCAGCATGCCTCTCCCTTCAGAGATAGAATGCCCGCCCTCAATAGAAACGGAACCATCACCAGTGCCGCGGCACTATCAGCCCATGTGATACCAAAGATTGCTCGGACAGCCAATCCGAAGAGGACAATTATTGCCTGGTACATGCAAAAATCCGTCTGACGCGCATCGGTCATCATAGCGGCGCTGTCAAGAGCTTCGCCCACGTTTCGCTTGGCTCGAGAGAGCAGCGGCATAAAGGCTACGGCACCGGCCGTAATCGCAATTCCCATCCAGCTTGTTTCCTGAACCCGGTGCAGGACGAGGCTGAAAATTGCCTCACTGGTGACGAATGCTGCGAGAGCGAGAAGGCACCACCCCGCAATACGCAGGCTGATTTGTTCCGCATGGTGGCGGCGATGCGGGTCCATCTCCTGAGACATACGCCACATCAAGGCTATTCCGGAAACCACCTCGATCAACGAGTCCAGGCCGAAGCCGGCAAGAGAGACGCTGCCGGATCGTTCGGACGAGAGAAGTGCAACCGCCGACTCGAAGGTCGCCCAGGCAATTGTGAGGACTTCGAGATAATTTCCGAGCTTCGCTACCGACGCACGGTCTGTACGAGAAGAAGTACTTGTAGCCATATCGCTTCCTGTATGCGCATAAAGAAACGCGCAGTCCTCACGTATCTCGAAAATACGAAAGGATGAGAACAAAAAATGTCGTTGATGGAACTCAGTTCAACTTTGCGAGAGGACGTAGCTGGAAGCAATACGCCGGGGTGGCGGCCGAATTGATTGGACGAGCACTCGAACGTACTGGATTCGCTCGAAGCACGGTGCTGAAAAGAACAGCGCAGGTCGCAGGGAAAGACCAAAAGTGACGGCCACCACAAGTGCTACCAGCATCGCTCCAAGGAGACAGAGAACGCAATGCGTCTCGCCGCGGTCTTCCGATGGCAGATGAATATGGAGCACAGCAGCCGTCATTGCGCACACAATCGCAAGAAGCACGATCGTCGCTAACAGTACGCTCAACCATCTGCGGGGGCGCATCGGTCGCTGCATTAGGTCGATTATTCTCTCATAGCGCTTTAGACGTCAATCGGAATCAGTACGATTAAGCGCCAATGGCCCTTGTGAATGTCCCACAAAATAGGCTTGCTTCCCCTGCTTAACTGTGGTCGATATGTTATTGCTATCATATTCTCAGTAACAAACTTTATTGCGTCTGTTTGAAACCTTGACTTCTTGTTTCTCTCATCCAAGGAGATGCTAATGCGTGGTGTCAGTCTTCGGTTCGGTATCTATTTGATTGTCAGCCTCAGTAGTGCCATGTTGGCGGCGCAGACTCCTCAGCCCACATCGGATATTCCGAACACATTCACCGCGCCAAAGGTGGGATATGACTACACGAAGCGCGTCGAGATGATTCCGATGCGCGATGGCGTGAAGCTCTATACGGTCATCGTTGTGCCAAAAGGAGCGCATAATGCGCCGATCTTGCTCACGCGAACTCCGTACAACGCGGCGGAGCGTGCGGCGCGGAATGATTCACCCTACATGTTGGATACGATGCCCGAGGGCGATGACGTCTTCGTGAAGGCCGGGTACATCCGTGTCTGGCAGGACGTGCGCGGGAAGTATGGCTCCGAAGGCGCATACATCATGACGCCACCGCCGACAGGCCCCTTGAATCCCGATGGTCCCAATGACACGAAAGATGCCTGGGACACCATCGACTGGCTGGTGAAGAATGTGCCCGAGTCGAATGGCAAGGTCGGGATGCTGGGCTCCTCCTATGAAGGCTTCACCGTGGTGATGGCACTTATCGATCCTCATCCGGCCCTCAAGGTCACCGCGCCTGAAAGCCCGATGGTGGATGGCTGGATGGGCGACGACTGGTTTCACTATGGCGCTTTCCGCCAGGTCAACCTTGACTATTTCACCGAGCAAACAACAAGGGCGGGCCAGGGGCCGGGAATCCCCCGGCTGAACAATGACGACTATACGAATTTTCTCGACCAGGGATCGGCAGGCGACTTTGCACGGTACGGAGGGCTCGATCAACTTCCCTTCTGGAAGAAGATCGAGGAACACCCGGCTTACGACGCGTTCTGGCAGGGGCAGGCGTTGGACCGAATCATGGCTAAAGTTCCGCTGAAGGTTCCGGTGATGTGGATTCAAGGACTGTGGGACCAGGAGGACATGTGGGGAGCGATCCACAGCTACGAAGCCGTCGAACCGAAGGACGCAGATAACGATAAAAACTATCTGGTCATGGGGCCGTGGCGCCACAGCCAGGTTAACTATGACGGCTACTCTCTTGGTTCGTTGCACTGGGAGGGCAACACCACCGAGCAGTTTCGCCGCGATGTGCTACTGCCGTTCTTCAATCAGTATCTGGAGGACGATGCCCCGAAGGCGGACACTCCGCCGGTATTCATCTACAACACGGGAGAAAACCACTGGGATCGTCTATCTCATTGGCCGCTGAGTTGCGAGAAAGGGTGTGCCGGCACATCGAAGCCGTTGTATCTCGAAGCGAACGGTAAGCTCTCGTTTACTGCGCCTCTGGCGGATGCAGTAAAGAGCGACATGTATCTCTCCGATCCAGCAAAGCCGGTTCCGTTCTCGCCTCGGCCGTTTATAGAAAGTGACCGGCAATCCTGGGCAACCTGGCTTGTCCGGGACCAGAGGTTTGTCGATGGAAGACCGGATGTACTGACCTACGAGACGGAACCACTGACGGCGCAGATGCGCCTGAGCGGACGTCCTGAGGTGCATCTCGTCGCATCTACCAGCGGCACCGACAGCGACTGGGTCGTCAAGCTGATCGATGTGTATCCAGGGACCATGCCGGACGATCCGTCCATGGGTGGCTATGAGTTGGCGATTTCCCTCGACATCTTTCGTGGACGGTATCGGACAAGCTTCGAGCATCCTGAGGCAATCACGCCGGACAAACCGCTGCGCTACCAGTTTGGGCTGCCAATGGTAAACCACGTCTTCGAGCCTGGACACCGCATCATGGTGCAGGTGCAGTCAACACTCTTCCCCCTCTACGATCGCAACCCGCAGAGCTTTGTGCAAAATATCTTCGACGCAAAGCCCTCTGACTATCAGAAAACGACGCAGCGAATCTGGCACACACCCGATGAACCGAGCTTTATCAGCCTGCCGGTAGTACCTTGAAAGGGATCTCATGATCCCTTTCAGTCTCTGCAAACAGAACGCCTGCGTCTCTGCGTTAATAATTACTATTGCACTTTCGCAAAATGGTACAAATTTGAGGAGACGGTGCCTATGATTGCTCGACGAATTGTTGCTCTCAGCCTCTGCCTCGCATCCGCTCTCGCCGTTGCGCAGCGCGAGGCGCTATCGCCGCATTCCGCTTATGAGCCCCCTATGGCCAAGGAAGCGGCTACTCTTGTTGCGAGTTCCAAGGCTGCACCGGAGGACTGGCTCACGACTGGCGAAAAAACGGACTGGCACCAAACCGGCCTCTATTCTGAAACCGTCACCATGCTCCGGCGCTTTGAGAAGTCTTCTCCCCTCATCAAGGTCATCCAGTTCGGCACAACCGCTGAGGGACGCCCGATGTATGCGGCTATCGTGTCTTCTGACAGAGCCTTCACTCCTGAAGCCGCAGCCAAAACCGGCAAAGCCATTATTCTGATTCAGAGCGGCATCCATCCCGGCGAAATCGAGGGCAAGGACACCGCACTGATGCTCATCCGTGACATGGTGATCACGAGACGGGAACATCAAGCTGCCTGGCTCAGCAAGGCGATCTTCATAGTCATTCCAGTCTTCAACATCGATGGACATGAGGACCGGGGCAGTTTCAATCGAGCCAATCAGAATGGTCCACAGATAACAGGCACCCGTACCAACGCTCAGCTCATCAATCTCAACCGTGACTATGTAAAGGCCGCTACCCCGGAGATGAAGGGGTGGCTTAACCTCTATCACTCCTGGATGCCGGATTTTATATTTGACAACCATGTCACCGACGGCGCCGATTATCAATACGACGTCACATGGGATATGGCTCATCATGGCGACATCGGCGAGCCAACCCGCACATGGGTAAACGACCGCTTTATCCCAGAGCTCAACAAGCGTATGGTCTCCGGTGGACACCTCGTCTCACCCTACGGCGAACTTCGCCGCTCCGCGGACGGTAAATCCGACTTCTTTGTAGAGGTCTTTTCACCGCGCTACTCGCACCTTTATACCGCCGCGCTCAATCGTCCCTGCCTCCTTGTCGAAACACACAGCCTCAAAGACCCCCAAACCCGCGCCTGGGCCAACTATGACATCATGGTTGCCTCGATCGACATCGTGACGGAGAATCCTGAATCTCTCCGCACCTCCATTAAATCCGCCGACGAAAAGTATGCCGCCATGGCCGGCGACCGTAACGCCGCACCCGTGTATCTTGCCGGTAAGACCGCCTCGGGTTCCCATCCTCTTCTCTACCACTCCCTCAGGACCGCGCAGTTTCAATCAGAGATCACGGGAACGCCAGTCACTCGCTACACCGCGGAGAAGGACGATATAGAAGTTGCTATGCACGACGGCGTTGACACTACCGCCGAAGCGCAGGAACCGCTCGGCTGGCTGATTCCGTCCGCATGGAGGGAAATCGCCGATGAGCTGGCGCTGCATCATGTCGTCATGGAGCGAACAACCAAGGACATTGACCAGGACTTCGATACCTGGCGATTCTCTGATGTCAGATACGCTGCCGCCTTGATGGAAGGCGGCATGCTGGTGGACTACGCCATGAAACCAGTGAAGGAGAAGATCCATATTCCCGCTGGTTCCTGGTATGTTCCCATGAGGCAGCAGCGCGCCAGGCTCATCATGGCGTTGTTGCATCCTGCCGCGCCGGATGCGCTGATCCGGTGGGGCTTCGCCGGATCGATCTTCCAGCCCATGGGCCGCATCGGCGCCAGACAGTACCTGACAGTTCCCATTGCAAACAAGATGGCTGTGGAGAATCCAGCCATGATTGCCGAGTTCGAGAAGAAGGTGAAATCTGATCCCACGTTTGCCGCCGATCCGCAGGCCAGGATTGACTGGTGGATCACCCGATCCAATTACCAGCCATCCGCGGTCAACCGCTATCCCGTCGTAGAAGTATGGGAGAAAACCTGGTAGGTTGATTCCTTGCTCTTGGTTCGTCCTGTCCCTCCAATCCGTTATGGCCGCTCAACCTTAACTGCGCCCCCCACAGTCGCCTCGAACGTGGACTTGGTAATCAAGGGAAATCAGTCCTACCGTCACTGCATTACACTGCATTCCATGAAACCGATCCACTTTCTTGTGAGCCTTCTTGTTGCGACGGCTGGAATGCCGACAGTCTCCACACAGGCTGCGGCCGTCAAAACCGATGGGTTTGCCCGCTCAACGCAGATGATCGTAGTCACGACATCCGGCTGGAATACGGTGGATGGCCAGTTACAGCGGTTCGAGCGCAATACTCCACACGAGAAATGGCGGCCTGTGGGTAAACCGATCTCCATTGTGGTCGGGAAAAGCGGCATGGGATGGGGTATCGGGCTCATTCCAACTGACGCTCCCGGCATCCGAAATGACTCCGAGCCGGTAAAGAAGGAAGGAGATGGCAGGTCCCCGGCTGGCATCTTTGCTCTGGGCATGGTGTTTGGTTACGCTGCCCAACCATTGTCGAGGCTAAAGCTTCCATACCTGAGCCTGACACCATCGATTGAATGTGTGGATGACGCTCGTTCGAAATACTATAACCGTGTGATAGACCGATCCACTGTTTCTCCCGATTGGAAAAGCTCGGAACACATGCGCAGTGCAGGCGAATCGTACGTCTGGGGTATCGTCATCGATCACAATGGCACCGTCGAGGAGCCCAACGCTCATCCATCTGTGCCGGGAGCCGGTTCCTGTGTTTTCATGCACATCTGGGCAGGCCACGGCCACGGCACGGCAGGCTGCACCGCTATGCCACAAAGCGAGCTGGAAAGTGTACTCCTCTGGCTTGATCCGCTACGCAAGCCATTGCTGGTGCAACTCCCAGCGGCAGACTATGCGCGGCTGAGCCATCGCTGGAAGCTGCCGCCAATCGCCAGTAAGCCTTTGCGCTGAAAGCCTCTACTGCCCAAGATCCTCGAACCTTACGTTCAGGATCGGATACTGCTGCCAATCTTTGTAATCGAAGTGCCACCACTCTTTGGGGATAACCGTGAAACCCTGTTTCTCCATGGCCTCGCGAAGCAGGGAACGGAGAGATCGCTCTTCATCCGTGCCGCCTGGATAGTCGGAATAGGCGCGTTCGGTCATCTCGTCATAACCGCTCGGCATCTTCACTTCCTTGCCAGTCTTCAAATCGTATAAAGACAGGTCCACGGCACATCCGCGGTTATGCACCGAACCTTTGGCTGGATTGGCAACAAAAATCTTCTTATCATCGGGTGTGGCATCCCAAAAGATTTTGGTTACATACCACGGACGATAGCCATCGTGGATGATCAGGCCGTATCCGTGCGTCTTGAGTTCCTGATGCGCACGCAGCAGTGCCTCTGCGGCCGGGCGTTGCAAAAAAGCCCGAGCCTGGGTATACAGCGGGGTACCCAGAAAGTCGTTCGTGGTGGCGTAGCGAATGTCGAGCTTGATGGTAGGGTCGAGCGTTACCAGTTCCACCAGATCGGGCTTGCTGAAGTTCCCGTCTTCATGCGGCGGCTGCAGCTTGAGTGCCTCTGTGCGAAGCTCATCTATGGGCCGCAGCGGTGTGACATGAAAGCTCACATCCTGTGCAAGGATAGGCTGGATTAGAAAGAGGAAGGAGAAAGAAAGGCGGTACAAGAAGGATTGCGTCGATTTCACTAAACGATGCCTCCGCACATAGGTTCAGAGTCATAGCAGCCGCGTGGCATGCATTTACGGGACTCCGGAACAGAGTAATTCATGTCCTTAGAATTCGATTCTGGATCGAAAGGCAATCATGCGCGGGAAGCTGCCATCCTCAGATGGTTAGCGGTGCAATGCCCCTTCCATTGACCCCGTGGGGATTGTCTCCCGGTCGAGCCAGCGGCCCGGGAAGCTTCGCGGATGGTCAGTGGCAGCAATGTCAGTTGCTACTGATAGACTATTTGCAACAATGACGATTCGATCTGCATCCCGCGAAGCTTTTCCTTCTTCTGGCCCTTCATGGTTCTCCGATCTGATCCGACGCAGGGGAGTGGTTCTTCTATCCTGCTGCCTGACAGTCCTCGGCATACTGCTCCTATTGAGCGGCGGCAAAATCTACGCGCAAAATGCGGCGCCGGCCGAAGATCATTCGTCGTCCGTCGATCCTCGTTATCTCGACAAATCGGCCGACCCCTGCACGGACTTCTTTCAGTATGCCTGCGGAAACTTCACCAAGCTGCATCCGATTCCTCCGGATCGATCAAGCTTCGGCGTACTGGCCATGGTAGCGGAGCGCAATCAGAGCGTCTTGCACGCAATGCTCGACCAAGCCGTCCGTCCGGACTCGACGCGAAGCAACAACGAGCAGAAGATCGGCGACTTCTATGCCTCCTGCATGGACACTGCTGCCATCAACCAGCGCGGGCTCACCCCGCTCAAGACCGAACTTGACCGCATCGCAGCTCTCAAGGATAAAGCCGGTTTGGCGCAGCTATTGGCCCATGAGCAGTTAATCGGCGTGAATGCCTTCCTGGGTTTTGGCGAAGCACAGGACTTCAAGGATGCCCGCAAGCAAATCGCCGTTCTCGATCAGGGTGGACTGGGCCTTCCCGACCGCGACTATTACTTCCGCACCGGAGATGCGGCCGAGACAACACGCAATCAGTACGTGCAGCACATCACGAACATCCTTGAGCTGCTGGGTGAATCTGCGGACCAGGCCCGAAGCGACGCACAGAAAACCATGGGCATTGAGACAACACTCGCCAAAGCGTCGCTCGACGCGACGGCGCAGCGCGATCCCAACAATGTCTATCATCCGATGACCAAGGCCGAACTCGCACGGCTTACCCCGAACCTCGATTGGAGTGATTTCTTCAACGGAGCCAGCGTGCCTCAGGTCGCACAGCTCAATGTAACTAATCCCGATTTTTTCAAGGTGCTCAACGCACTAATTGCGTCGACCGATCTTGAGACGATCAAATCCTACCTCCGGTGGCAGCTTGTCAATGCGACCCCTGGTTACGTGTTACCGGAGAAGGTCGATGCGGAGGACTTTGACTTCTATGGAAGGAAGCTGCGGGGGCAGCCGCAACAGCGGGAACGCTGGCAGCGCTGTGTCGCCGCGACCGATGGCGCCTTGGGCGAGGCCCTAGGGCAGGTTTACGTCAAACAGGAGTTCTCCGCATCGAGCAAAGCCGCAACTCTCGAGATGGTTCACCATATCGAGGCGGCAATGGACAGGGACATCGATGCCGTCGACTGGATGAGTCCGGTGACGAAAGTGAAAGCAAAGGAAAAACTGCATGCGGTAGCCAATAAGATCGGTTATCCGGACCAATGGCGCGACTACTCATCCCTGAGGATTACGCGCGATGACGCCTTCGGCAATCAGGTGCGCGCGGCCGAGTTCGAAAACCGCCGACAGTTGACCAAGATCGGGAAACCGGTG
>Ga0153954_1000358_pt1 | contig 38341 bp, 37 predicted proteins | sample TSFL038MetaG_FD_102277 | JGI IMG/M metagenome (GOLD analysis project Ga0153954, IMG submission 102277) | Attine ant fungus gardens microbial communities from Florida, USA - TSFL038 MetaG | ecosystem: Host-associated > Fungi > Mycelium > Unclassified | place: USA: Florida, Wekiwa Springs State...
GACCTTCGCCGACTTCCAGCTCGTCTATGTCATGACCGGCGGCGGCCCGGCCAACGCCACGCACCTCTTCGCCACCTACGCCTACCAGATCGGCATCGTCTCCGGCCTGCTCTCGCAGGGCGCGGCCGTGTCGCTCGCCATGTTCCCGTTCCTGTTCATCATCGTCGTGATTCAGCTTCTCTACATCCGCCGCGTGGAGGTGCGCTGATGATTGAAGGCGCATTATGGCGGCGGTGGCTGTTCTACAACATCCCGCTGATCCTGTTCGTGATCGTCCTCCTGTTCCCGTTCTACTGGATGATCATCACCAGCTTCCGGCCCGACGGCGAGCTCTACAAGCCGTGGAATTCGCCGCTCTACCAGCCATTCTGGACCAACAAGCCGACGCTCGAGCACTTCGTCTACCTGTTCGAGGAGACGGACTTCGGCCAGTGGATGATCAACACGATGTTCATCGCGTTGATGTCGACGGCCATCTCGCTGTTCTGCGGCGTGCTGGCGGGCTATGCGCTCGCTCGCCTCAGCTTCCCGTGGGCCGGCAGCCTCGGCACCCTGATCTTCATCACTTACCTCGTGCCGCAGACGCTGCTCTTCATACCGCTGGCCGAGATCATCCGCGACTTCAGGCTGGGCGATTCGCCCTGGTCGCTGATCCTTACCTATCCGACCTTCCTCATTCCTTTCTGTACCTGGCTGATGATGGGCTACTTCAAGGCCATCCCGAAGGAACTCGAGGAATGCGCGCGCATCGACGGCGCCTCGCGCTGGAAGGCGATGCTGTTCATCATCGTGCCGGTCGCACTGCCGGGCATCCTGTCGGCCGGCATCATCGCCTTCACACTTTCCTGGAACGAGTTCATCTACGCCCTCGTCTTCCTCTCCTCGCCCGAAGAGAAGACGGTCGCGGTCGGCGTCACCTCGGAGCTGATCCGCGGCGACGTCTTCTTCTGGGGCTCGCTGATGGCCGGCGCGCTGCTGGGCTCGGTGCCGGTGGCGATCGTCTACTCGTTCTTCGTCGAACACTACGTCTCGGGCCTGACCGGCTCGGTGAAGGGATAGAGGCATGGCCGAGGTCACGCTGCGCAAGCTGAACAAGTATTTCGACACCACGCACGTAGTGAAGGATGTCGACCTGCAGATCCGTGACAAGGAGTTTATGGTCTTCGTCGGTCCCTCCGGCTGCGGCAAGACCACGACCTTGCGCATGATCGCGGGCCTCGAGGCCGTCAGCGGCGGCGAGATCTGCATCGACGACACGGTGGTGAACGAGGTCCCGCCAATGGACCGCGACATCGCCATGGTGTTCCAGAACTACGCGCTCTATCCGCATATGAGCGTCGCCTCGAACATGGCGTTCGGCCTGAAGATGCGGAAGTTCGAGAAGAGCCAGATCGCCGAGCGCATCAAGCGCGCCGCGGCGATCCTGGGCATCGAGAACCTGCTCGCCCGCAAGCCACGCCAGCTCTCGGGCGGCCAGCGCCAGCGCGTGGCGCTGGGCCGCGCCATCGTACGCGATCCCAAGGTGTTCCTGTTCGACGAGCCGCTCTCCAATCTTGACGCCAAGCTGCGCGTACAGATGCGCGTGGAATTGAAGAAGCTGCACGAACGGCTGGCCGTCACCTCGATCTACGTCACGCACGACCAGGTCGAGGCGATGACCTTGGGTGACCGCGTGGTGGTGATGAAGGACGGCGTGGTGCAGCAGGTCGGCGAGCCGCTCGAGCTCTACAACAGGCCGGCCAATCGCTTCGTCGCAGGCTTCATCGGCTCGCCGGCGATGAATTTCGCCGACGTGACCCTGGGTGAATGGAACGGCCGCGCCGTAGCCGAGGCGCCGGGCCTCCAGATCGAGCTGCCGGGAGAGCTTGCCGCGCGGGCCCGTGCCAAGGCCGGCCACAAGGCGACGCTCGGCATCCGGCCGGAGGATATCCACATCGCGGGTCCGGCGGATGCCGCCGAGCATTGCTTCGACAGCAGCGTCGAGGTCGTGGAACAGTTGGGCTCGGAGATCCTGCTCGATACGCGCGTCGGTTCGGCCCTGTTCGTGGCCAGCATCGACCCCGCCCAGCGCATACGCGCCCACGACAAGCTTCGCCTCGCCCTCAAGCCCGAGCGGCTGCACCTCTTCGATGCGGAGAGCGAGGCGGCGATCTGACCTCTACTGTTTGGGTCCAGCCCAGGCGTCGAGTACATCCCACTTGGCCTTGCGCTGTTCCTCGGTCGGCTTCTTGTAGGCAAAACCGATCGCCGCACCATCGAATGAGCCATAGGTCGGGTTGGCGATGACCAGCCATTCGCGACCCCAGCGGTCCTTGTTCTCGTCGAAGAATTTCTGGCGGTCGGCCTCACTCGATGCATAGCGATCGTCGAAGTCGCCCAAGTTGTCGCCGAATTCGAGCAGGATGCGATAATCCTTGGCTAGGAAGGCTCGACGCACACCCTTCTTGCTACCCCACTCCGACTGTTCGTTCTGCATCAGGAACGTGTCGACATTGCCACCCATCGGAAAGCCGAGCTTCTCCATGTTCTCACGCGTCGCCGGTTCGACCTGCTTGGTACGGTTGCTGATATAGAAGACCTTCACGCCCTTGCCGTCGGCGTACTTCGTGAACTCGACGGCGCCCGGTACAGCCCGCGACACCTGGGCATTGCAGAATTCATTCCACGTCGTGTCGCTGTAGCTCTTGCCGGATTTGATCAGCCAAGCCTGATACAAGGAGTTGTCGAGCACGGTTTCATCGACATCGAGCACGACGGCGGGCGGCAGATTCTGGAATTCGCCCTTCTGCTCGACAGGCGCCGCTGTCCAACTCTTGTCCGCCAGCGCCTGATCGAGCCGCAAACGGCCGAGCGCATAGATGCTCATGGCGTTTCCCTTGAATTCGACAGAGCGTTGCGTCCACAGCACCGCCTCCAGGAAGTCTTGCGCGATCGGCTCCTCTGCGCGCGCCACGCTCGTCAATAGACTCGCCAAAACGGCGCTGAGCGCCAGGATTCTACCTGCCCTCATGACAGCCCTTTCAACAGTTTTTTCTTCGTTTCCGCGTCGGCGAAGGAATGCTCGATGGCCGTGCGCGTGATCTTGCGCAGCGCCGCCTCGTCGAGGCCCGCCTTGTCATATTCCTCGCCCAGCGAGGTATGGAAGAAGGGCGGATCGTCGGAGCCAAGCGTCACCGGCACGCCGGCCGCGATCAGCCGGTGCAACGGATGGGCGGCCCGGCTGGGATAGAGGCCGAGCGCGACGTTGCTGCCCGGGCAGACTTCGAGCGCGATGTCGCGCCGCACCAACTCCTCCAGCAGGCGCGGATCGTCCACCGAGCGCACGCCGTGGCCGATGCGCGTGACCGGCAGGTCGCGGATCGACGCCCAGACGCTTTCGGGCCCCACCACCTCGCCGGCATGGACCGTGCAGCCCAGCCCGGCCTCGTGCGCCAACCGGTAGGCCGGCGCAAAATCGATCGGCGCGAGTTTCGCCTCGTTACCGCCCATGCCGAAGCCCACGACATAAGGGTGCGGCTCGGCGACCATGCGCTCGGCCATCGCCAGCGCGCTCTCGGGCCCGAGATGCCGGATGCAGATGATGACGATGCGGCCTTCGATACCCCAGTCGCGGCGCGCGCGGTCGATGGCCTCGGCCAGCGCCCCCAGCCACGTGCCATAGCTGATGCCGAGCCTCTTGGGCCGCTCGGGCGAACAGAACATCTCGACATACACGGCGCCCTGGCGGGCCGCGCCTTCGAGATAGCGATAGAGCACGTCGGTGAAGTCGCGCGGCTGTTTCAAGGCCCCGCAGGCTTTGTCATAGGCATCGAGGAAAGTCAGGAAGTCACGCAGCACGTAGTGGCCCTGCGCGTCGAACATCTCCGGGGGAAGGATGATGCTGTTACGCAGCGCAATCTCGCGCGTGAGGTCGGGCGGCATGGAGCCTTCGAGATGACAGTGCAGTTCAGCCTTGGGGATCACGAAAAACCTCGAAGAGGCAGGTGAGGCCGCTGTAGCCAGTTGTCAGCCGTATACGTAGCGCGTCCATCGATCAGATGCAGCGCATATGCATGCCGCGGCCGCACCAAGCGGTTGGGTGCACTGGCGTGCGGTAGCAGCCCGTGCAGCACGATCAGCGCGCCACGCCTCGCTTCCAGGGCCACCGGCTCGACCTTGGGCCAGGGCGTTGCATCCAGCGTGCGCGTCACCAGTTCGCCGTCCTGATAGCCGAACCATTGCCGCAGCGGACCGAGATGGCCGCCCGGCAGCGCCATCAGGCAGCCATTGTCGCGGTCGGCGTCATCCAGCGCGATCCAGAAGCCCGTCACGCTGGCGGGCTCGGTGCGGAGATAGGTGGCGTCCTGATGCCAGCCGACCTCGGCGCCGACGCGCGGCTGCTTGAAGAGATACATCGATTGCAACAGAAGCGGCTCGCCGATACGGAGCGTCGCCGCCAGTTCGGCCAGTCGCGGCTGGCGCGAGACGCGGTCGAATACCGGATCGAGATCGTGCAGTGCATGACCGATCTTGTTCAGGTGGCCAGGCGAGTCTTCTTCGGAAAAGAAGCGGATCGCGCCGCCCGATTCCCGGAAATAGAGATCACGCGCATGCCGCTGATCGCGCGTTGAGAACGCCGCGACCTGGCGCCGGTCCCAGCCTCCAACCAGTTCGGCCGCGCGCGCCTGCAGGGCATCGCAATCGGCCGCCGACAGGAAGCCCGGTAGCACCAGGAAGCCGTCGCGGGCATAAGCCGCGAGATCGACGCCTTTCATGCGACGAACCGATCGAGCACGACCGGCCTCGGGGAAGGCGCCGGACTGCCGATGCGGATCGCCCGTCGGATCGCGGCGATGGCTGAGTCCGCCTGCGCTTCTGTCGCCGCATGGACGACGCAGAGCGGACTGCCGGTGCGGACCGGCGCACCCACATCAATCATCTCCGTTAGACCTACCGAGGCATCGATCGCATCGTCGGCCCGGCTGCGGCCTCCGCCCAGGGTCACCACGGTAATTCCCACATCGCGCGCGTTCATGCCCATCACATGGCCGGGCCGCTCCGCCGTGCACGGCTTCACCACGGGCGCCCGTGCAAGATAGCGGTCGGGATGATCGAGGAAATCGTCGGGTCCGCCCAGCGCCGACACCATGCGCGCGAACTTTTCCGCCGCCCGGCCGTCCTCAAGAGCGGCTTCAGCCCGCGCGCGACCCGCGGAAACGCTGGAGGCAAGATCGCTCAGCGCCAGCATCTCGCCGGCCAGCGCCATGACGACTTCGTGCAGGCGCGGTTCACGCACGCCCTCGCCCTTGAGATAGGCGACGGTCTCGGCGACCTCGAGCGCATTGCCGACGGTGCGGCCCAGCACGCAATCCATGTCGGTCACCAGCGCGACGGTCGAGAGTCCGGCATCGTTGGCAACGGCAACGAGGCTTTCGGCAAGGTCGCGCGCCATCGGCTCGGTGTCGCAAAAGGCCCCGGAGCCGCATTTCACGTCCATAACCAGCCCATCCAGCCCGGCCGCGACTTTCTTGCTCAGGATCGAGCTCACGATCAACGGGATCGATTCGACGGAAGCACCGATGTCGCGCACGGCATAGAGTCGGCGGTCGGCCGGCGCCAGATCGTCGGTTTGGCCGATGATGGCGCAGCCCACCTCGCGCACGACCCGGCGGAAGGTCGCGATGTCGGGTTGGGTCTCGTAGCCCGAGATCGAGGCGAGCTTGTCGAGTGTGCCACCGGTATGGCCGAGCCCGCGGCCGGAGATCATGGGCACGAAACCGCCGCAAGCCGCCACGATGGGCGCCAGCATCAGGCTCACCTTGTCGCCTACGCCGCCGCTCGAATGCTTGTCGATCACCGGCCCGGGCAGATCGAGATCGTTCCAGTCGAGCACCCGTCCCGAGCGCGTGAGGCCCAACGTCAGGGATACGCGCTCGGCCGTCGTCATGCCGCGGAAGAACACGGCCATGGCGAAGGAGGCGACCTGTCCCTCGCTCAGACTATCGTCGGCGATGCCGCGCGTGATGAAAGCGATTTCCTCGGCCGACAACTCCTGCCCGTCGCGCTTCTTGCGGATGATCTCCTGCGGCAGCATCCTTCAAGAGTAGCCTTCCAGGAACCCGCATAACAGTCGGCGCAGATCGTTCGAGGCCGCGTGGGCAACGGCAAGCGTCTGGGCGTGGCCGATGCCGCCCGCTTCCATGCCGGCCGCGAGGTTGGTCATCACCGAGATGCCCATCACTTTCAGGCTAGCGTGACGGGCCAGGATGGTTTCGGGCGCGGTCGACATGCCCACGGCATCCGCGCCCAGGGTACGTGCCGCGCGGATCTCGGCCGGCGTCTCGAAGCTCGGGCCGCTGAACCAGATGTAGACGCCGGAATGGCAGGCGATGCCGAGCGTTCCGGCCGTCGCCAGCAGTCGCTCGCGCAAGGCCGGATCGTAGGCGTCGACCATGTCGACGAAGCGCCGCCCGGGTCCATAGCCGAACAGCGGATTGACGCCCGTGAAGTTGATGTGATCGGTGAGCGCCATCAGCGAGCCGGGCGGCATCTCCCGACGCAGGCTGCCCGCGGCATTCGTAAGGATGATCGTCTCGCATCCGAGCGCCGCCACGGTCTCGATCGGCGCCTTCATGCCGTCGGCGCGACCATCCTCATAGTAGTGCGTGCGGCCCTGCAGCACAGCGACAGGCAGCGTTCCGACCCGCCCCAGCAGGAGTTTCCCCGCATGACCGCGCACGGTCGGCCGTGGAAACCCTTCCAGCTCCGCGTAGGCAATCGACGCGACGGACGTCACGTCTTCGGCGAAGCTTCCGAGCCCCGTTCCGAGAACGATGGCGACCTTCGGCGCGAAACCGGGCGCACGGGCACGGACGGTGTCGGCCGCACTCATGCGATATGGCGCGGACCGAACGCCGTCGGAAACAGCGAGCCGAGCGTCACGGTGCGATGCACGCCGTCGGGCCCGCAAAGATGCACCTTCGTCTCCGGGGCGGCGAATTCGCTGAGCTTCTGGCAGCAGCCGCCGCACGGCGTGATCACTTCCGGGCCCGGTCCGATCACCGCGCATTCCAGCACACGCCGCTTGCCCGACGCGACCAGCGCCGCGATGGCCGATGCCTCGGCGCACATTCCCTCGGGATAGGCCGAATTCTCGACGTTGCAGCCGCCGTGGATGCCGCCATCCTCGTCGCGGACGGCGGCGCCGACATGGAATTTCGAATAGGGCGCATGGGCCCGCACCATCATGGTCCGTGCGAGCTTCACCAGGTCGTCCATATCAATGCTCCTTCTCGTAAGGCAGTCCGGCGGCGCGCGGTGCGACGGCGTGGCCGATGAAACCCGCCAGCAGAAATATCGTCAGAAGATAGGGCAGCGCCTGGATCAATTGCACTGGCACTTCGCCGATACCCGGCACGACGGCGCCCTGCAGGCGGATAGCGATGGAATCGAGCAGTCCGAACAGCAGGCAGGCGCCCAGGGCGCCGAAGGGCCGCCATTTGCCGAAGATGATGGCGGCAAGCGCGATGAAGCCCTGCCCCGCCGTCATATCACGACTGAAGCCCGCGTTCTGGGCGATCGAGAGATAGGCGCCAGCCAGGCCCGACATCAGGCCGCAGAGCAGCACCGCCCGATAGCGCAGCCAACCGACAGAGATGCCCGCAGCATCGACGGCCAACGGCATCTCGCCCACCGCGCGCAGGCGGAGCCCGAAGCGCATGCGCTCGATGATCCACCAGGTGACGGGCACGGAGAGCAGCGCGGCATAGACCAGGATATTGTCGCCGGCATTGCGGAAGAAGAGCGGCATCAGGCGCTGGCTCTCGTCCAAAGCGGGTGTCTGGCCGCCTTGATGGAACCAGGCGTTGCCCAGGACGACTGTCAGGCCGGCCGCCAGGATGTTGATCGCCACGCCGCTCACCACCTGATTGCCACGCCAGGTGATGCAGGCAAAGCCGTGCAGCAGCGCCAGCACCTCGGAGGCAGCGATGGCGGCCGCGACACCGACCCAGGCGGAGCCCGACGCGGCCGATGCGGCGGCGGCGAAGAACGCCGCCATCAGCATCTTGCCCTCGAGTCCGACATCGACGATGCCGCTTCTCTCGGAAAAGAGCCCGCCCATGGCCGACAGGATCAGCGGCGTCGCGAGCCGCAGGGTCGCGGCCGAGAGCAGGAAGACGATCGAGCCCGGATCGTCCATCACCGGCTCCGCCAGGAGAACAAAGTCTGCAGCCATGGCCGCGGCAGATGCTCCAGCGCGCCCGAAAACAGGATCACCAGCCCCTGGATCGTGACGACGGTCTCGCGCGTGATATCGGGCATGTCGAAGGCGAGCTCGGCGCCACCCTGTTGCAGCGCGCCGAACAGCAGCGCCGCCAGCACAACGCCCAGCGGATGGTTGCGCCCCATCAGGGCGACGGCGATGCCGGCGAACCCATAGCCCGCCTGGAAGTCGAGCAGCAGGCGGTGCTGCACGCCCATCAACTCGTTGGTCGCGACGAGCCCCGCCAGGGCGCCGGAAAGGCATATGGCGACCATCGTCATGCGCTTGAGGTTGGTGCCTGCATAGATCGCCGCCGCTCGATTGTGCCCCATGGCGCGCAAGGCGAAGCCCCAGGGCGTGTGCCACAGGAAAATCCAGACGAGGACACAGCAAGCAAGCGCCAGCACGATCGAGTAGTTGAGGGTCGGGCCCATCAGCGCCGGCAACTGGCCCGACGGCGCGAAGCCGCGGCTTTGCGGCGTCATCGAGCCCGGCGCGATCAGCACGTTCACCATCATGTAGACCATCAGCGCCGAGGCGACGAAGTTCATCATGATGGTCGTGATGACGATATGGCTGCCGCGCCAAGCCTGCAGCCAGGCCGGCACGGCCGCCCACGCCGCGCCAAAGAGAGCAGCGGCAACGATGCCCAGCGGCACCATCGCCCAGGCCGGCAGGACCTTGTCGAAGGCGAGGATGACCAGCCCGCAGCCCAGCCCGCCGATATAGGCCTGGCCCTCGCCACCGATGTTGAACAGACCGGCATGGAAGGCGACGGCGACAGCCAGCCCGGTGAAGATGAAGTTGGTCGCGTAGTAGAGCGTGTAGCCGATCGCATCGAGCGAGCCCACGGCGCCGATGACGAGCAGCTTCAGCGCCTGGAACGGATCGTCGCCGATCAGCCACACGATGATGCCGATGGTGATGAAGGCGAGCGCGATGTTGATCAGCGGCACCAGCGCGAGATCGGCCCAGGCCGGCAGCGGCTTGCGCGACGGACTCATGACGCGCCCGCCATCATCAGACCGATGGCGCCTTCGTCGGCGCGGGCCGCCTCGACCTCGCCCACGATGCGCCCGGCGAACATCACCAGGATGCGGTCGGCGAGCGACAGGATCTCGTCGAGCTCGACGGATACCACCAGAACGGCGCACCCGCGGTCGCGCGCCTTCACCAGCTCGCGATGGATGAACTCGATGGCGCCGATGTCGACGCCGCGCGTCGGCTGGCCGACCAGCAGCACCTTGGGCTCGCGCACCATCTCGCGGCCCAGCACCAATTTCTGCTGGTTGCCGCCAGAGAAATTCGATGATCGCAACGTCGGCGCGCGCGGCCGCACGTCGAACTGCTCCATCAGGCCCGCGCAGTATCGGCCGACGACGCCGTTATCGAGAAGATAGTTGCGGCTGAAGGGCGGCTTGTCCTGGTAGCCCAGGATCGAGGTCTCCGCCGCCTGGAACGGCGCCACGATGCCTTCGCGCAGGCGATCTTCCGGCACGTGCGCCACGCCTCTCTCGCGCATCTCCGCCGGATCGGTCGGATAGTTTGCATCGACCTCGAGGCCGCCGACACGCACCGCGCCCCTGCTCGGCGGACGGATGCCCGACAGGACCTGCAGCAGCTCGGACTGGCCGTTGCCCGAGACGCCGGCGATACCGACGATCTCGCCCGCGTGCAGTTCGAGAGTGATGTCCTGCAGGAGCGGCAGGCCACGCGCATCGACCAGGCCGATGCCGGTGGCGCTGAGCAGCGGCGCACCCTGCTGCAATGCCGCCTTGTCGAGCTTCAGCCGCACCTTGCGGCCAATCATCAGCTCGGCGAGCTCGTGCGTGTCCGTCTCCTTCGTGCGGCGCTCGGCGACGACCTGGCCCTGGCGCATGACGAACACGTGGTCGGTCACCGCCATGATCTCGCGCAGCTTGTGCGTGATCAGCACCACGGTGACGCCACGCTCACGCAGGGTCGCCAGGATGCGGAACAGCCGGTCTGTCTCCTGCGGCGTCAGCACGGCACTCGGTTCATCCAAGATCAGGATCCGTGCACCGCGAAACAGCACTTTCAGGATTTCGACGCGCTGCTGCTCGCCCACCGACAGATCGGCGATCCGGGCCTCTGGATCGACCGCGAGGTCGTATTCCCGCGCGAGCCGCGCCAGTTCCGCACGCGCCGCCGCCATGCCGCCCGCCAGCAAGAGACCGCCCTCGGCGCCCAGCACGAGGTTCTCCAGCACCGTGAAGCTGTCGATCAGCATGAAGTGCTGATGAACCATGCCGATGCCGTGCGCGATCGCGTCGCGCGGACTTGTTATCTGGACCGGCTTGCCATCGACCCTGATCTCGCCCGCGTCGGCGCGATAAAGCCCGTAGAGGACGCTCATCAGGGTCGACTTGCCGGCGCCATTCTCGCCCACGATTCCGGTGATGCTGCCGCGTGCGATCGCGAGCGAGATGCCACGCACGGCATGGACGCTGCCGAACGACTTGTCGACCCCGACGAGCTCGATCGCCGACCCCGTCACTTGGAGAACAGGCTCACTTGCAGGAATTGTCGCTCATATAGTCGTGGACCACGATCTTACCCGAGATGATGTCGGCCTTGGCCGCATCGACCTTGGCCTTCATCTCCGGCGTGATCAGCTTCTCGTTGTACTGGTCGAGCGCCCAGTCGACGCCGCCCTCCTTCAGGCCCAGCACCTGCGTGCCGGCTTTCCAGTTGCCGGTCGCCGCTCTGTTGAAGCTGCGATAAGCGGCCTGATCGACGCGCTTGCGCATGGAGGTGAGCATCGTACCGGGGTGCAGATAGTTCTGGTTGGAATCGACACCGATGCCAAGCACGCCGCGATCCTTGGCGGCCTGGAGGATGCCGAGCCCCGTGGTGCCGGCCGCGGCGTAGACCACATCAACACCGCGATCGAACTGGCCCTTCGCCAGCTCGGCGCCACGGCCGGGATCGTTCCAGGCGGCGGGAGTCGTGCCGGTCATGTTGGAAAAGAGTTCGATCTTCGGATTGGCATACTTGGCGCCGAGCTCGTAGCCGCACAGGAACTTGCGGACCAGCGGGATATCCATGCCGCCCACGAAGCCCACCTTGCCGGTCTTGGAGGCCATCGCCGCCAGCATGCCGACCAGGAACGAGCCCTCCTGCTCACGGAAGATGATCGATTGCACGTTGGGTGCGTCGACGACGCTGTCGATAATGGTGAAGCGCGTCTTGGGAAATTCCTTGGCGACCTTCGTCAGCGCGACGGCCTGCGAGAAGCCGACGGCGATGATGGGATCGGAGCCGCGCTGGGCAAAGCGACGCAACGCCTGCTCGAACTGCGTCTCGTTGCTGGGCTCGAACTCGGCGACGGGAATCTTGGTCTCTTCCGTGAAGCGCTTGGCGCCGTCGGCCACGCCCTCATTGAAGGACTTGTCGAACTTGCCGCCGGTGCTGAAGACGATGGCCGGCTTGATCGTCGTCTGTGCACGCAAAACGCCTGCCAAACAGACCAGTCCAAGCAACGCAATAAGCCATCCCAGCCGGCGAACCATCCCGTCCCCCTGTTTTCAGGCGGGAGTGTGGACCGACGGGCGTTGGCGGTCTAGGCATGGAACGCCGAGAGGAACAAAATGGCCGACTACGATCTCGTGATCCGCAACACCACCATCGCCACCGCGTCCGATGTGGTGAAGGGCGATATCGGCGTCTCGGGCGGCCGGGTCGTCGCACTGGGCGAGCAACTCGACAAGGGCCGCAGGGAGATCGACGCCACGGAACTGATCGCCGTGCCCGGCGGCATCGATGCGCATGTTCACTTCGATCAGGACACGGCTGACGGCTCGGTGTTCTGCGACGATTTCGAAAGCGGCAGCCGGGCCGCGGCGGCGGGCGGCACCACCACCATCATCCCCTTCGCCTATCAGAACAAGGGCCAGCCGCTGCGCGACGTGGTCAACCGCTACCACAAGCGCGCCGATGGCAAGGCGCTGATCGACTATGCCTTCCACGTGATCCTGAGCGATCCCAGCGAGAAGATCATGGGGCAGGATTTCGGCGCGCTCGTCGCCGACGGCTACACCTCGTTCAAGGTCTACATGACCTACGACGACATGAAGCTCTCGGACCGCGAGATGCTGGATGCCCTGGCGGCGGCACGCCGCGAGCAGGCAATGCTGATGATCCATGCCGAGAACTCGGACTGCATCACCTGGCTGACCGAGCGGCTCGAGCTCAAGGGCATGACGGCCGCCAAGTTCCATGCCACCTCGCGGCCCTTCGTGGTCGAGCGCGAGGCGACGCATCGCGCGATCTCGCTGGCCGAGCTTCTGGATGTGCCGATGCTTCTGGTGCATGTGTCGGCCAAGGAGGCCATGCACGAGATCCAGCGCGCACAGGCACGTGGCCTGAAGGTCTACGGCGAGACCTGCCCGCAATACCTGTTCCTGAGCGAGGAGGATTTCGACAAGCCGGGCGACGAAGGATCGAAGTGCGTGTGCTCCCCGCCACCGCGCGGCACCGACAACCAGGAGCATATCTGGACCGGCCTCAGCGCCGGCACGTTCCAGGTGCTCTCGTCCGATCACGCCGCCTTCAAGTACGACGACGTGCGCGGCAAGAAACTGCCCGGCGCGGACAAGAGCTTCCGCAAGATACCCAACGGCGTACCGGGGGTGGAGACGCGCCTGCCGCTTCTCTTCTCCGAGGGTGTCAACAAGGGCCGGATCACCTTACAGCAGTTCGTGGCGCTTTCCTCCACCAATGCCGCGAAGATCTACGGCCTGCATCCGCGCAAGGGGACGATCGCCGTCGGTGCCGATGCCGATATCGTGCTGTGGGATCCCAAGCGCCGGGTGAGCCTCACCAACTCGATCCTCCACCACAATTGCGACTACACGCCCTACGAGGGTCGCGAGCTCACGGGATACCCCGTGCTGACCTTGTCGCGCGGCGAGGTCGTGATGCAGGAGGGCCGCATGAGCGGCTCGGCCGGCCGCGGCCTCTTCCAGAAATGCGACCGGCCCTTACCCGCTCAGCCGCGCGGCAAGCCGCTGATCAATCCGTCGATCTTCAGCTAGTTGATCGGAATGTACTGCTCGAGCCAGGTCAACACCTCGGCTATCGGCAGTACGTCGGCATACTTGAGGCTCATGTCGTAGAGGTTGGCGAAGTGCGGACTCTCGTGCTTGTCCGCCACGCACTCCTCGGGAACGATCGTACGGAAGCTGCGCGACAGGCTGTCGACCACGGTGGCGCGCACGCAGCCCGAGGTCGAGCCACCGGTCACGATCACCGTATCGATGCGATGGAAGGTGAACAGCGAGCCGAGGTTGGTCTCGAAGAAGGCCGAGGCCATGCGCTTATTGATGACAATGTCGTACGGATCGATCTCGCAGCGATCGTCCAGCGCGGCGCGGCGAGAGCCCGCCTTCACGTTCTGCAGCGAGTCGGGCGTGTCGCTACGCGTGCCCCACACGCCGCAATCTTCGCCCGAATCGCGATAGGCGACGTGGGTCCAGATCACCGGCAGGCCATGGCGGCGGCAAAGGCGCGCCAGGGCATTGACGTACTCGATCTGGCGCGGATCGGTCTCATAAGCGGTGACGAATTCCCGCGGCCGCGTGTAGGCGTTCTGGAGATCGACATTGACCAGTGCCGGCTTGCGACCAAAGCCGAAGCGGCGGCGAGATGGATTGGCCTGAACGTCGCGGAACAGCTCGCGGGCGGTTTTGCTCGAGGTTTCCATGGTCAGCCGAAACGACTGAGCAAATACGGGGCCACCGGCAGGCTGGTCGACTTGCCAGCGATCAGCTCGGCCGTGAGGCGGCCGAGCACGGGTGCAAGCGTGTAGCCGGCGGAACTGACGCAATTGTAGAAGCCTGGGAGGCTCGGCACCTCGCCCAGAATCGGCGCGCGGTCGATGTTGACGTTCATGCCGGCCCAGATGCGGATGGCGTGCAGGTCGGCGAGCGCCGGCACGACACGGGTCGCTACCCAGAGATTGCCCTCGACGCTGCCGCGCAGCGCGCGCGAAAGCTTCTCCTTTTCGTCGAGGCCCGCCGTCCAACCGCCGCCGATCATGAAGGCACCCGAGACCATCTGCTTGAGCGTCAGATGCCGCGAAACATGCGCCACCACTCGCGTCAGGGTGGGCTGTGTCGGCTCGGTCACGATCATCTGCAGCGGCGCGCCGCGGACCGGGATCGTCACGCCGACCATGGTGGCGATCTCCGCCGCCCACGGCCCGGCGGCATTGACGATGCAGGAGGCACGAATCTCGCCACGGCTGGTCGTGACCTTCCAGCTCCTGCCCTGGGGGCCCTGGAGCAATTCGATGGCCTGCACGTCGCTGCCGCGCCGGAAGCGCGCCCCCAGCGCCTTGGCGCGGTCGATCGTGGCATAGGTCGCCCGCAGAGGATTGATCTTGCCTTCGCCGGGGCACCATTCGGCGGCGATGGCGCTCTCGCCGATCGCAGGCTCGAGCCGGCGCAACTCGTCGGCGTCGACCACATGAGCCTCGACGCCATGCCGTCGCTCGAGTTCGACCTTGCCCTTGAGGAGCGCCACGTCCTGCTCCGTCTCGGCGATCATCAGACCGCCCGAGACCTTCAACTCGAGATCGCGATCCACGTCCTTCTCGATCTCCCGCCACAGCGCGACCGAGGCCGGACCGAGCGGCAGGGTGTCGACGGCCCGATTGCCGGCGGGCGGTCCATTGATGCCGTAGTCGTAGGACAGCATCTGGACATGCAGGCTGCCCGCATTGGCGCTCGAGGCCTGCAGGGTCATGTCGTCGCGCTCGACGACCATGGTCTCGATGCCTTCGCGCGCCAGCCAGTAGGCGACCGAGGCCCCCATGACACCGCCGCCGATCACCAGTGTATCCACCGTTTCGAGCGGCAACGGCCGGCTTTCGACCGGCCGCGCCATGTTGGGCGGCACGAAGTCCGTATGGCCGGTCCATTCGGGCTGCTCGACCGTCAGCGCGCGGATCGGCACCGGCTTGGCGGGCGGACGCGGCGCAAAGAAATCGAATTCACCGGCCTGCGCCGAGCAGACCCGCGCGACGACCGGTGCGCAGTAACGACCCTGGCAGCGGCCCATGCCCGCCCGCGAGACGCGCTTGATCGCCCCGGGCGAATCGTAGCCCTCTTTCACCCAGTTGCGCATATCGTCGACGCGGACTTCCTCGCAGCGACAGGCGAGCGCCCCAGGAGCCATCACCTGGGCAGGCAGCGGAGGCGCTTCGAAGAAGCGCCAGAGCGCGGCCTGGAAGCGTTCGGCTCGCCGTACCGCCCGCCGTGCGGCCGACGGTTCGGGCGTCGACCGCCCGAGATCCCGCGCGATGGCCGCGGCAGCGAGTTCGCCCTGGGCCATAGCCATCTGGGCGCCGGCGAAGCGCGCACCATCGCCGATGGCAAAAACCTCGGCGATGGTGGTCCGGCCATTGGCATCGGTCACCGTCTCCATCGAGCCGCTGCCACGTGCGGCAAAGCGATGCCGGCAGCCCAACGAACGGGCGAGCTCGGAAGAGGACGAGAAGCCGTAGCCCAGCGCCACGATGTCGGCATCGAACCTGAGATCGCCCGCCTCGACACCCTCCACGCGATCGTCGCCGAGAAGCCGCGTCACCCGCCGGCGCCAGTGCAAAACGTCGCGCAGGCCGGCCACGAGTCTGGCGCCTTTGACCAGGAGCAGCGGATCGGCACGGCCGGCAGCCAGCAGCGCATTGAGGCGACGCCGGTCAGGACGCGGCGCCACCTCGATCACGGCCACGACATTGGCACCGCCCTCGCGCAGCTCGGCCGCCGTCTGCAGACATAGTGGACCGTTGCCCGCGATCACGATGCGCTTGCCTGGTGCGACGCGATAGGAACGCGCCAGGGTCTGCAAGCCACCCACCGTCATCACGCCCGGCAGGGTCCAGCCCGGAACGATCAGCGGCTGCTCGTAGGCACCGGTTGCGAGCACCAGACGCTGCGGCCGTAACAGCACGGAGCGGCCGGCCGAGACGGCTGCGACCTCGTGGGGAGAGAACGCCGCCCACACCGTCGTGTCGTTCAGGATCGTGGCGCCGGCCGAGACCGCTTCCTCGACCAGTGCGGCACCGGCACGGAACTGGGCATCCAGCCGTGCCGGATTGGCCGTCTGCGAAGGGGCGAGCGGCTTGAAGTATTGCCCGCCGGGATGCAGCCGTTCGTCGGCCACGATCACCCGCAGCCCCGCGCGAGCAAGACCGCGCGCTGCCGTTAGCCCCGCCGGCCCCGCTCCGACCACCAGTACATCACAAGCGATCTCCTCGGCCGGCGCGGCGGTTCCGGCAGGAGCAGCTGGTCGGATCGGCGCAGGCTCGTCGGCCAGGGTCGAACGCACATCCATGCCGGGCGCGACCTTGGCCAGGCAGGCGCGCTGGTTGGGCTTGCCGTCGATCGTCACCAGACAGTCGAAACACACGCCCATGCCGCAAAACGGCCCCCGTGGCGCGCCCGAGCGCGCCCGGCGCACCGCCACGATATCGGCGGCAGCCAGAGCCGCGGCGACGGTCTCGCCGGCCAGCGCCTCGATCTCGACTCCATCGAAGCGGATGCGAATGGGCGCACCCGAGGGCCGCGTTTGTGGATGCGTCAGGCGCATGGCGGGAAGGTTTACAATATCGCCAGTCGTTCTGGCGACAGGCGAAGCCGTTTCAACGGAAACGCGGCATGACCTTGGTCCAGAACGTCTCGATCGACTTCATCAGGATCGGGTGCGGCACAAGGCTGTTGTAAGTGTAGCAGAATACCCAATCGACCGGCTGGCGCTTCTGCTGGGTCTCCATGGCCCTCAAAACCGTGTCGACCGTGCCGACATAGGCGTAGCCCAGCTCGATGACTTCATCCGATGTAGGCGAGGCGCCGGTTTTCGGGTCCATCATACCCCGACGAAAGCCAAAGGGCTCGAACCATGCACGCCCCGAGAACTGACCCGAATCGCGCCACAGCGCCCTCGCCTCCTCGTCGGTATCGCAGATGATGACGTCGCGCAGCACGCCGACGCCCTGCCCCTTGGGCTTGCCGGAGACCTCGGAATAGACGCTGTAGAGCTTCTCCTCATAGACCGGCAGCATCGGCGGCAGGATGGGCGTCACGCTCTCCTGGGCGCAGAAACGCACGGTGTTCTCGGAGCTGGCGAAAGGCTGGAACAGCGGCGGATGCGGCTTCTGCAACGGCTTGGGCACCACGCCGACCGACTTCAGGATGCCGTTCTCGACGCCCTTGCCCCACTTCGCTGTCGTATCGAGCGTCCACGGCGTCGGACCGGCCGGCACCTTCCAGAATTTGCCGTCGAAGGTCAGCATCTCCTCTGTCCAGCATTTCTTGACGATGCGGAAGTTCTCCTCGAACGCCAGACGATTGGCGTTGTCGATCTCGTCATGCTGGTTGGGCAGCGCGCCATGGATGCCATGCGTCTGCTGCGCCATCACATCGACCCAGCGGCGCTGATAGCCGCGCGCGAATCCGGCATTGGCGCGGCCGCCGGTCATGTGGTCGAGCATGGCGATGTCTTCGGCGACGCGGATCGGGTTCGACGCCGGCAGGACGATGCCGAGCTGGCCGACACGGATGCGCTTGGTCTGCATCGCGAAGTAGAGATCGAGCAGCACCGGATTGTTCGAGAGCTCGAAGCCCTCGATGTGAAAATGGTGTTCGGTGAAGGAGACCGAGTCGTAGCCCAGCTCGTCTCCCAGCTTGATCTGCTCCGTCAGCTCGCCCAGCATGCGCTGATAGAAGTGCGGATTCATGCCCGCCATGCCCTGCTCGATCTCGGCGCGACTGGCGATGCTGGGCAGGTAGAAGAGCGAAGCTTTCACCGTTTCCTCCGTTTATGGAACGGAGGGTGGCACGGTTCCCGGCTTGGGGTCGATGGGCAGGAGCTTGTCGAGGCCGACCAGCTTTTCGTAGAGCGACGCCGCGGCCAGAAGAGCCGCCTCGCCGCGCGGCTTGCCGACGAGTTGCAAGCCGACCGGACGACCGAAGGAATCGAAGCCACACGGCAGCGCAATCGCGGGGCTGCCGGTCACGGTGATCGCCGAGTTGAGCGTCGAGCCGGACATGTAGTTGTCGAGCTTCTTGCCGGCGATGGTCGCCGGCGCGCGCAGCATCACGTCGAAGGCGCCGGTCGGCGCGCCGGGCGTCACCAGCAGGTCATATGTCTGGAAGAATTCATTCATGCGCCTGTAGAGCGCGGCACGCTCGCGTTCGGCCCAGGCGAGCTTGCTCGCCGTCTGCTTCAGACCGAGCTCGGTGTTCCAGATGATGTCGGGCTTGAACTTGTCGCGGTGCTGCTCGATCTGCAGCTCACGATCGACGACGAACTGCTGGCTGCGCAGCGCCATGAACACCTCGTCCACCGGACCGAAGTCGGGCGACTTCTCCTCGACGATGCAGCCCAGCTCCTCGAAGCGCTGCGCCATCTTCCAGCAGATCTCGCGAATCTCGCGATCGAGCTCGAACTTGCCGCCGAAATCCATGGTGATGGCGACGCGCCTGGGTTTCACCGGGCTGGCAATGGCGTCGCTGAACGAGCGGGCCGGCGCATCGAAGGTCATCGCATCCTGCGGGCAGAAGCCCGCCATCGTGTCGAGGAAGAGCGCCAGGTCGGCGACGTTGCGCGCCATCGGACCCTGCACCGACTGCGGCGAATAGAGATTGTTCGATGTGCCCCGAGTCACACGGCCGGCCGAGGGGCGGATGCCGACGGTCGAGCAGTAGGTGCCGGGACGGCGCAGCGAGCCACCATGGTCGGAGCCATGCGCCAGGAAGACCTCGCCGGTCGCCACCGACACCGAGCCGCCACCGGTCGAGCCGCCACAGGTGAGCGCAGTGTTCCAGGGATTGCGCGTGCGGCCGAAGACCTCGTTGAAAGTCGAGCCACCGGCGCCGAATTCCGGCGTGTTGGACTTACCCATCACGATGCCGCCCTTGCGCTCGATGCGCTCGACCAGCGGATGCGACTTGGCGGGGACGTGATCGGCGAAGATAGGCGAGCCGTAGGTCGTGCGCACGCCGCCGACGTCGGTAAGATCCTTGATCGAGACCGGAAGGCCCGCGAGCCAACCGGCTTCACCGGAGGCCTCGCACGCGGCACCTCCCGCCATGACACGCTTGGCATGATCCTGCGCGCGGTCGAGGCAAAGCGTCGGCATGGCGTTCACCGCAGGCTCGATCTCGGCAATGCGCCTGGCCGAGGCTTCGACCAGGTCGAGCGGCGAGATTTCCTTCTTCTTCAGCCGCGTCACCGCCTCGACGGCCGTCATCTTCCAGAGCTCACTCATTCGACCCATCCTTTTCCGGCAAACCATCTATGCCAGACTTGAAACTTTTGCATATGGGATAGTGGCTGAGAGGAAACACCAGAATGACGGACACTGGAAGCGGCCCGCTTCGCGGACTGAAAATCGTCGATATCTCGACCGTGGTGGCGGGGCCCTTCGCGGCCGGCCTGCTGGGTGACTATGGCGCCGACGTGATCAAGGTCGAGATGCCGGGCCTGGGCGACAGCCTGCGCGCCCTGGCTCCCCACAAGGATGGCGCGCCGCTGTGGTGGAAAGTCACCAACCGCAACAAGAAAGGCATCACGCTCGATCTGCGGCAGCCTGACGGCCGCGACCTGCTGGGCAAGCTGGTGGCCCAGGCGGATGTGCTGGTCGAGAATTTCCGGCCGGGCACGCTTGATGGCTGGGGCATCACGCGGGCGTGGCTGCAGGAGATCAACCCACGGCTCACGATCCTGCGCGTGACGGGTTTCGGGCAGGACGGCCCCTATGCCGAACGTCCGGGCTTCGCCCGCATCTTCGAGGCGATGAGCGGCTTCACGCAGATCTGCGGCGAGGAGGACGGCCGGCCGCTGCATCTCGGCTACCCAGTCTCCGATGCGGTCGCGGGCCTGTTCGGCGCGCTCGGCATCCTGGCGGCACTGCACGATCTCGCACGACATCCCGAGATGCGTGGCCAGGAGATCGACTGCTCGGCCACCGAGGCAATGCTGCGCACTCTGGAGTTCCTGGCGATCGAGTACGACCAGCTCGGCGCTGTGCGCACGCGCTCGGGCAATCGCAGCCAATATGCCGCTCCGGGCAACGTCTATCGCACGGCCGACGGCAAATGGGCCTCGATCGCGGCCTCGACGCAGAGCATCTTCGTGCGGCTTTGTGCGGCGCTCGGCCTCGACCACCTGCTGCAGGACGAGCGCTTCGCCACCAACCCGGCACGGGTGAAGAACTACAAGGTGCTCGACGAGATCGTGGGAGCGGCGCTGGGCAAGCTCACGCTTGCAGAGGTGCGGGAGACATTCGCCAGGCACGAGGTCGGCTTCTCGCCGATCTACGACATCGCCGACGTCTTCGACGATCCACAGTTCAAGGCGCGGCAGGCAATCGTCGCGGTACCGGATAGCGAGCTCGGCTCGGTGCGCATGCAGGGCGTCGTGCCCCGCTTCTCCGAAACGCCGGGGACGGTGCGACATGCCGGGCCGACGATCGGCGAGCACAACAAGGAAGTCTATGAAGGCCTGGGGCTCACTGCGACGGAGATCGCACGCCTCAAGGCTCGCAAGGTCATCTAGGGAGGATAAAAATGCTTCGACGCACGTTCGGCGCGCTCTCGCTTGCCGGCCTGGCCACGCGTTCGGCGTGGGCACAAGGCGACAAGGTTTCCAAACTGATGGTCGGTTTTCCGCCCGGCCAGGCGACCGACATCGTGGCGCGCCTGCTGGCCGACGCGCTGAAGTCCGAGATCAACGAGACGGTGATCGTCGACAACAAGCCCGGCCAGGGCGGCAGCATCGTGCTCGGCCAGGTGGCGCACGCCCCGCCCGACGGCACGACCTTCGTGCTGGCGCCGCTCGCTTCGCTGGTCATCAACCCGTACCTCTACAAGAACGTCGCCTACAAGAGCCTGACGAGCTTCGAGCCGGTGGCGCGCGTCTGTGACCTGCCGATGGTGCTGGTCGTCCATCCGTCCGTACCGGTGAAGACGTTGCCCGAGCTGATCGCCTACGCGAAGGCCAATCCGGACAAGCTCAGCCACTGCTCAGCCGGCAACGGCACCTTGAGTCATGTCGTCATGGAAGATTTCAAACGGCGCGCCGGCATCCGCATCCTGCACGTCCCCTACCAGGGCAGCCCGCCTGCCATGCAGGACCTCATCGCGGGCACTGTCCAGGTCGCGATCGATACCGTGACGGTGACCAAGCCGCACATCGATTCGGGCCGCCTGCGCCTGATCGCGGTCGGCACACTGGAGCGCCTGCCGGCATGGCCCGACACACCGACCATCGCCGAGCAGGGCTTCCCGGGCCTCGAAGCGGTCGCGTGGCTCGGCGTCCTGCTGCCGGCCAAGACCTCGGCCGATCGGGTGAAGCAGCTGTCCGATGCTATCGTGAAAGCGCTGAAGGACCCGGTAACCGCAGAGAAGTTCCGCGCCGTCGGCACCATTCCCCGTCCCATGAACGCGGTCGAATTCACCGCCTTCCTCAAGAGCGAAGATCAGCGCTGGAGCAAGGTGATCGTCGAATCGAAAACCAAGGCAGATTGAAGCGTCTCGCCGGCTCGGCCAGGGACCACTACATATGGTGGCGTGACTGTTAAGGGTACCGAATCTAATGGGACTCTAGTAGGTCCAGCCTTTCCACCGCGCTCGATCTGCCCCACCGTGCAGCGTCTCCGGCGGCCCCCGCGCTTCGGCAACCACAGCACAATGACTTTTGGGTCACCCTGTAAAAGTCATCGTGCTTTAGCCATGGATCCGGGTCTCCACCGCGCGCAATTGTAACGCCTGCACCTTGGACACCGCCATTTTGATCAATAGATCACTCCGGGCGGAGTTCGCGATGTTTTGACGAGCCGAGGATGCGCCCCGACCTAAGGTGATCGCGGAGTCCGGAATCACGGCGGAGCAACCATGCCTTCCTTCAAGCGACGGTCATTCCTGACCGCCGCCGGCGCAACCCTGTTGCCGCAACCCTCACGCGCCGAGGCCTACGATCTCGCCGGGCTTCCACAGGGCGCCGTGCCGCACCGCGTCGCCGCCATGCCGGTCGAGTACAAGGGCCGCAAGGCTCTCAAGGTCGAACTCGCCGAAGAAGTGCGGCGCGGCAAGCCGGGCATCGACTACGGCGATACCGACAGCTTCGTGATCGTGCCGGTTCACTTCGGCACCGGCGCGATCGAAGTCGACCTGCTAGGCAAGCTGCGCGCCGATGCGCGGCCCGACGTGCGTGCCTTCATCGGCCTTGCCTATCACATCGCATCCGACGGCAAGCGGTTCGAGGCAGCCTATGTGCGGCCGTTGAACGGACTGAAGCTCAACCCGCCACCGCCGCGCAACGTACGCGCCGTTCAGTATTTCGCCTATCCCGACTGGCGCTTCGACCGACTGCGCGAGGTCTATCCCGACGGCCGCTACGAGGCGGGCGCCAACATCGCCGGCGACGAGTGGATCACGCTGCGCCTCGACATCGGGGAAAGCAGAGTGCGAGTCTCGGTGAACGACGAGGAACGGCTGATCGTCAACGAGCCCAAGGTGCCGCCCGCGTCCGGCGCGGTCGGCCTCTGGGTGGATATCGGCACCGAAGGCTATTTCTCAAACCTGCGCATTGTCCCAGACTGAGCGCCATCGCTGGAAAAGGATAGGAACATGTCTCAGTCGACGGCGCGCGAAAGTGCGCTGCACCAGATAAAGACAGGCGATATTTTCCACGCCGCAGGCGATCGGGCGTCGTTGATTTGCCTGGCCACCTCGATCACCGAGGCGACCATCCATGCGCGAACCGTAACGCATGGCCTGGAATTCAAATTCGATCGTCGCACCGGCGTCGGCCGTGAACTCAAATATTCGATGAGCGGGACGATCGATTCCGTGGCCCCGGTGCCACCCGCCATCCACGACGCCCTGCTCAGCCTGGACTTCAAGCGCGACAATTGGGATGGCCCGCTCTCGGAAGAGCAAAAACGCGCCTTGCTGTTCGTATCTTACTTCTATCCGGAAAATCCCATCGACTGACGAGTCGTCAGACCGTTTCGAGATAGTCTTCCCAGAGATCGAGGTAGACGGCATCGGTGGCGTTCGCCGTCTCGCCCCAGAGTTCGCGCGCCGTGAAGCGTACCGTGTACAGGATTTGCGGCTGCTCGCCTTCGAAGCGCGCGTTGGAGTCCGGGAAGACGTGCGCACCATGATGGCATTCGATCGTGCCCAGATGGCCGCGCACGTAGCGCGGCAGGCGCGTATGGCCGGGCGGGTGGATGTTGCGCGCCCGTACCGTCTGACCCGCGGCGAAGCGTGGCTTGGCATCGGTCGGTCGCACGGTCGGCCCGCCGGCCAGGATCGACGGCATCACCTTGTCGACGGTGAGCGGCGGCGTGGCCTTCGGCGTCGACGGATCGCGGTGGCCGGTCTCGAGTTCGCGCTCCGTGATCAGGCCGGCGCCGAGCGCGAGCTTGATCGCCGAGGCGAGCCATTTCTCGTAGTAGCTGAAGCGCGCATAGTCGGCCGGCGGCAGGGTCTCGATGCTGTGACGGCCGGCGTCGATGTTCCACTTGCGCCACGCGCCCAGCGCGCGACGCATCGCGAGCACGCGACCTTCCCAGGGCGCATGGAAGACCGGCTCGTCGGCCTCCGGCTGCACCGGGCCATAGCCGTGCATGCCGCCCATATCGTGTGCGCCGTTCATGGCGCGCTCACCTTCGCAACACCGATCATGGCATCGCGCGTCACCAGCTCCGCAAGCTGGTCGACGTTCATGCTCTCGGTACCGACCGGTCGTTCCGGCAATACGAGGTAGCGGATCTCCGCCGTCGAATCCCAGACGCGTACGGCGACATCGTCAGGCACGGTGAGACCGAACTCACGCAGCACGCTGCGCGGATCGATCACCGCGCGCGAACGATAGGCAGAGGACTTGTACCAGACCGGCGGCAGGCCCAGCACCGGCCAGGGGTAACAGGAGCAGAGCGTGCAGACGACGAGGTTGTGCACCTGCGGCGTGTTCTCGACCGCGACCATGTGCTCGCCCTGCGCCCCGGAGAAACCGAACTCGGCGATGGCGGCGGTCGCATCCTTCATCAGCCGCGCCTTGTAGGCCGGATCGGTCCAGGCGCGGGCGACGATGCGCGCGCCATTACGCGGACCGATCTTGGTCTGGTAGGCGTCGACCATGGCGTCGAGCGCCGCCGGGTCGACCAACCCCTTCTCGACCAAGAGAGTTTCCAACGCGCGGACACGCAACGCCGTTTCCGACAGGTCGTGCCCGTGGGAATGATCGTCGTCCGGGTGATGATCGTGGGTCATGCCCCATCCTACAGTACGGCGCGGGCCATCGTCCGTCGCTTTTGACCGATAAGCAGCGCGCCCAGCAGCATGAAGTTCAGGAGATCAAAGCCCAGGGCTGCCTGGAAAGCCGCGTGATAGGAGAGCGTGGCGTCGAAGATCGCGCCGCCCATCCAGCCGCCCGCCGCCATGCCGGCCATGGCGAACAGCATCACCACGCCCAGTCGCCAACCGGCGATCTGCGGACCGTAAAGAGTGCGCAGGATGATGGCGTAGCCCTGCACGATGGCGATGTAGGGAATGCCGTGGATCACCGAGAGCATGTAGATGCCGCCCACGGTGCGCACGAACAGGAAGCCGGTCAACGACACGACCTGGATCGCCGAGCAGAGCAGACTCACCTTTACCGGACTAACATGATCGGATAGCCGGCCCATCGCGAAGGTCGCCGCGACCGCCGTCAGCAGGATCAGCGACAGGGCATCGGAGCCGCGTGCCGGGCTGATGCCGAGATCGCCGCAGAAGGCCACCATGTGCACGAACGGCACGGCCATGGCGGCGCAGCAGCAAAATCCCGCCGCCGACAACAGCGCCATGATCGTGCGCGATGGCAACGGCAGGACCGACAGATCCTCCGGCGCCCGTCGGCCCGCCGCTCGCGCGACCGGTGACGGCCGCACATAGAGGGCGCACAGGAACAGCAGGACGCCGGCGCTCATGCCGTAGATCACCAGCGTCTGACGCCAGCCATGGTCCGGCAGCAGCCAGCGATAGACCTGCGGCCAGAGGAAGCCCGACACCGCCGGCCCGACGGAAATCACCGACACGGCCGCGCTGCGCCGCTTGTTGAACCAGCCCTGGATATTGTTCATCGCCGGCGTGAAGGTGCCGGCGTTGCCCAGCAGGCCGAGCGGAATGGCGTAGCCCACGAACAGCGCCCATTCGCCGCCGCTGGTCGCGATCCAGCCGCCGACGAAGATCGATACACCGGCGATCAGCAGCGGCACTCGCGGGCTGGTGCGATCAGCCAGCCAGCCCATGAACACACCGCCCACGCCCATGCAGAAGAAGCCCAGCGTGTAGGCGAGCGAGGGTACGCTGCGCTGGCCGCCGAACTCGGCGGCGATCTCTTTCAGCGCCACCACAGGCAGATAGATGCCGCCGCCGCCCAGGCCGATGCAGAACATCGACACAAAGGCGAGCCGCCAGGCATAGGGACTGTCGACACCCGCCGTCCGGGAGGACGCGACCGCGGTCATTCGCGCGCCAGGGTCGCCGTGGCCGCGGCCTTGGCGTCGAGCGCCTGGTCGTCGTCGAGGGTGAAGGTCACTTTGCGCAGCTTGCCGGTGAAGGCGAACGGCGCCTCGTAATGCGAGACCGGGCTCGATCGGTCGCGACCGATGTCGAGGCCCGACCAGGCGATGAAGCTGATGAAACCGAGCTGCGTGGCAAAGCCGCCGGCCGGTTCGCCGTCGATCAGCAAAGTGGCAACGTTCTGGCCCTTGTCGCGCCGCATGCGCAGGCCGAGCAGATGATTGCCCGCCGGCACCGGCTGCTCCGACTGGGCGATATGGTGCACGCCGCCGATATTCATGTCGTAGGTCAGCCGGTTGTCCTTGATGTAGAGCGAATAGCCGCTGGTCATGTCACCATGTGCGATCAGCACGCCCTCAGTCGTGGCGCCATCGATGCGCACATCGGCCTCGATCGTGTAGGTGCGACTCCTCACATCGGGGGCGACATCGGTCGGCACGTGGCCCATGCCGGCATGGAAGACGAATTTGTTGCGTGGCCCGTGGAAGCGCTTGGCGTTTTCGGCAAAGCGCGGTGCGAAGCGATCGTCGAGCGGCAGCACCTTGTGGGCCTCGGCTTGCTTCCACCATTCGGCGATCATCGCCTTCAGCCGTTCGGGCTCCGTCTCGGCGAGATCGTCGGTCTCGCTGAAGTCGCGATCGAGATGGAACAGCTCCCATTTGTCTTTTTCGAACTCGCTGCCCATCGGATGGAAGGCGACGGCTTTCCAGCCGCCCTGCACCAGGCCGCGATGGCCGAACATCTCGAAATATTGCGGCGAGGCCTTCGACGGCGCCTTCGGGTCCCTGAGGCTCGCCGCGAAGCTGGTGCCCTCCATGGGCATCTGCGCCACACCATTGATCGACGCGGGCGGCGTGACGCCCACGACGTCGAGGAGGGTCGGCGCCAGGTCGCTGGCGTGGCAGAACTGGTGCCGGAGCTCGCCGCGCGCGGGCAGCCCCTTGGGCCAGGAGATCACCAGCGGATCGCGAATGCCGCCGCCGTGCGTGTTCTGCTTGTAGCGGCGTAGCGGCGTGTTGGCCGCCATCGCCCAGCCGAGTGGAAAGTTCGAATGCGTGTCGGGTCCGCCGATGTCGTCGATGCGCGCGATCTTCTCCTCGATCGGCTCTCGGCGAAGATTGTAGGGACCCATGGCATTGACCATGCCGAACGGCCCACCCTCCTGGCTGGCGCCGTTGTCGGACATGACGACGATCATCGTGTCGTCGAGCTGGCCGGACTCCTCGAGGAACGTCACCAGGCGCGCGATGTGCTGGTCGGCATGCTCGAGCATCGCCGCATAGGCAGCCTGCAGGCGCGTGTAGAGCTTCCGCTCACCCTCCGGCAGCTCGGTCCACGGCCGCACCGCGTCGTTACGCGCGGGCAGGCGCGTATCGGCCGGCACGATGCCTGTCTCTTTCTGGCGCGCCAGACGACGGTCGCGTTCAGCGTCCCAACCGTCAGCAAATGCGGCGTCGTACTTTCGGATCAGGTCGAACGGCGCCTGGTGCGGCGCGTGGCAGGCGCCGAAGGCGAGCCACATCAGCCACGGCGTCTCGGCATTGTCGGCCGTGTGGTCGGCGAGATAGCGGATGCCCTGATCGACCAGATCGGCCGTCAGGTGATAGCCCGTGGCGAAGGTGCCCGGCGGATCGCAGGGTGTGTTGTCGCGCACCAATTCGGGCGCGTACTGGTCGGTCTCGGCATCGAGGAAGCCGTAGAAGCGATCGAAGCCACGGCCGAGCGGCCAACCATCGAACGGTCCCGTCGCGCCCGACTCGGTGAGCGGCGTCACATGCCATTTGCCCAGCATGTAGTTGCGATAGCCGTGCGGGCGCAGCATCTCCGCGAGCGTACCCGCCTCTTTCGAGATCTTGCCGCGATAGCCGGGATAGCCCGAATCGAAATTGGCGAGGCAGCCCACGCCCACCGAATGGTGGTTGCGTCCGGTGAGCAGCGCCGCGCGCGTGGTCGAGCACATGGCCGTCGTATGGAAGCCGGTATAGCGCAGGCCACGCTGGGCGATGGCATCGATCGCCGGCGTGCCGATCGGCGAGCCGTAGCAGCCGAAGTCGGAGAAACCGACATCGTCGAACAGGATGACGAGGATATTCGGCGCACCTTTGGGTCGCTTGGGCGACTCCGGCCAGTAGGGCTGGGAATCGCCCACTGTCTTCCCGATCTTGGCCGCCATTTCGTTTCCTCCGCTTTGGCGCTTCTTCTAACATGGGGCATGCCTCAGTTCACAAGCGACGGCTTGCCTCTCGCCTATGACGAATTCGGTCCGGCCGACGCCCGCAAGGCGATCGTGCTGGTGCACGGCTTCTCCTCGAACAAGGTCGAGAACTGGAAGCGCATGGGTTGGTACGACGCCATCGCCGGCAAGGGCCTGCGCGGACTGGCGCTCGACTGTCGCGGCCACGGCGAAAGCGCCAAGCCGCATGATGCGGCGCAATATGCTCGCGAGAAGATGGCGAACGACGTCTTTGCCCTGATGGATCATGCGGGCATCGACCGCGCGCATCTGCTCGGCTTCTCCATGGGCGCACACATCGCCCTCACCGCCGCCATGACCGACGGCGGCCGCATCGATCATCTCGTGGTCGCGGGCGTGGGCGGTCGCATCTTCGAGCCGGCGCGCGACCCCGAGGCAATGGCCAAGGCGATGGAAGCGACGTCGCCCGACGAGATCGACGATCCGATGCTGAAGAGCTTCCGCCACTTCGCCGACGAGCAGAAGGAAGACCGGCTGGCGCTGGCCGCCTGCTCGCGCGGACCGCGCGAGCCCATCACGCAAGATGCGTTGTTCGCCGTCCGCCGCCCGACCCTGGTGATCGCCGGTGCGCGCGATCAACTGGCCGGTCCGCCGGACGGCCTTGCCAAGGCCATCGCGGGCGCCAAGTCCGTCACCATTCCCGGCTGCGATCACTTCTCGATGATTGCGCACGGCCTGTTCAAGGCCAATGTCTTCGACTTCTTCGACGGATGGCTCGAATAGTGGCCAAGGTTTCGTTCAAATCGATCCAGGCGCGCGCCGCCAAGCGCAAGGGCGGCGAGAAGGTGCTGGCGAGCCTGATGCCCAGGAAGCCGAACAACAAGGCCTTGGCCAAAGTGCCGGACGACCGGGTGCTGTCGGAGATGGCCGAGCGCATCTTCTCGGCCGGCTTTGTATGGGAGGTGATCGACAAGAAGTGGCCGGGCTTCGAGGAGGCGTTTCTCGGCTTCAATCCCAAGGCGCTGTTGTTCCAGCCCGCCGAGTTCTGGGAAAAGCTCGTCTCCGACACGCGCATCGTGCGGCACCCCGGCAAGATCAAGTCGGTGCGCGACAATGCGAAGTTCATCCTCGACGTCGCCCAGGAGCACGGCAGTTTCGGCAAGTTCCTCGCCGCCTGGCCGTCCGACGATCAGGTCGGCCTGATGGAGGTGCTGGCCAAGCGCGGCACGCGGCTGGGCGGTTTCAGCGGCCAGTATTTCCTGCGCTTCCTCGGCTGGGATGCCTTCGTCCTGCAGGGCGATGTGCTGACCTGCCTGCGCGACAGCGGCGTGCCCATAGGCACGGGCACGTCGAAGAAGGACCTGCGCGCGGCGCAGGTGCAATTCAATGCCTGGAAGAAGGAAAGCGGATTGCCGATCGCGCACATCTCGCGCACCTGCGCGTTGTCGATCGGCGAGAACCATCCAGTCCCGCGCCTGAAGGAGATCATGCAACTGCCATGACGACGCTGCTGCTGATCAACCCCAACACGACGGCCTCGATCACCGACCTCGTCCTCAAGCACGCCAGGGGTTTCGCCTCCAAGGGCACGACCCTGCGCGCCGTGACCGGCGCCTTCGGGCCACGCTACATCGCCTCGCGTATCGGTTACGCCATCGCAGGGCATGCGGCCGTCGATGCCTTCGCCAACGACAAGCTCACGAAAGATGCGGTCGTGCTCGCCTGCTTCGGCGATCCGGGCCTTGCGGCTCTGAAGGAAGTGAGCAAGGTGCCTGTCGTCGGCATGGCCGATGCTTCCATCCTGCAGGCCTGCTCGCTCGGCCAACGCTTCTCCATCGTCACCGGCGGCGAGCGTTGGAAGCCGATGCTGGAGGAGTTCGTTGCGGCACAGGGACTTGCGTCGCGCCTCGCGTCGGTACGCACCGTCGCGCCGACGGGCGCTGACATCGCGCGCAATCCGAAGGCGGCGATGGCGCTGTTGGCCAAGGGCTGCCGGGCCTGCGTGAAGGAAGATCGTGCCGACGTCGTGATCCTGGGCGGAGCGGGCCTTGCGGGTCTGGCGGCGAAACTGAAATCGGCCGTCGATGTACCGCTGCTCGATGGCGTTGCCTGTGCGATCTCGATGGCCGAGAGCCTTGCTGGCCAAAAGCCAGCCGGCCTCGGCAAGCGAGCCGCCCCGGTCGAAAGCGTCGGTCTCAGCCCGGCGCTGACCAAGCTGATCGGCTAACAGTCGTTCGCAGCACGACGGAAGCGCTCGCCGATCTTCAACGCGGCGCCCGTATGCAGCGCCACGCCGAGTTCCAGGCTCTGCGCAATGCGTCGCGCCCGCTCGATGAAGTGGTTCGCCGCAATGGGCGGGCAGATCTCCGTCGCGGTCTCGGCTATGTCCGTACCCAGCGTGGGGCTGGCGGCGGCTTCCGCCTTGCCCGCCCCGCCGCGTCGATCACCCTGGGACAGGTGGTGCGCGATCTGGAACGCGATCAACCGACCGTCGAATGTTTCCGGGCCGATGGCGGTGACTGCGTGCTCACGCCGCGCTGTCGGCTGCGCAAGCACTTGGCGGAGGCACGGGAGGCGTTCCTGGAAGCCCTGGACGGCACCACCCTGGCCGAATGCGCCTGGCCGGCCGCGCCGCGCGTCCGCAAGGCCTAGCCGTTACTTGACTGGCGCTGCCCCGGCGTCATGTTCGTCCCATGCGGTTGATCAGTTTTCGCCACGCGGATGCCGACAAATTCGGCGCCGTGGTCGAGGGCGGTGTCGTCGATCTCACGGAGAAGGTCGGCGGCTGTTCGACCCTGCGCCAGGTGATCGCCGCCAAAGCCCTGCCCGAATTGGCCACCGCCGTGAGAAAGGGCCGCCCCGAGCTCAAGATCTCGGACGTCGAGCTGCTGCCGGTGATCCCCGACCCCGACAAGATCCTCTGCATCGGCCTCAACTACGCGAGCCATGTCGGCGAGGTCGGACGTGAGTTGCCGAAGGTGCCGAGCGTCTTCTCTCGCCTGCACAACACCCTCGTCCCGCACGGTGGCGACATCGTCCGGCCGCAGGCCTCGACCAACTTCGACTTCGAAGGCGAGCTCGCAATCGTGATCGGCGAGCGCTGCCGGGCCGTGCCACGCGGCCGCGCCCTCTCGGTGATCGCGGGTTACACCTGCTTCCTCGACGGCAGCGTGCGCGATTTCCAGAAGCATTCGGTCACGGCCGGCAAGAACTTCCCGGCCACCGGTCCCCTCGGACCGTGGATGGTGACGACCGACGTCATCCCCGATCCGCAGGCGCTGGAGCTGACGACGCGGCTCAACGGCCAGGTCGTGCAGCACGACACGACCGATCACATGATCTTCGACGTCGCCACCATCATCGAATATCTCTCGACCGTGACCTGGCTCGAGCCCGGCGACATCATCGCCACTGGCACGCCCGACGGCGTGGGACTCGGCCGCAAGCCGCCGCTCTGGATGAAGAGGGGCGACAAGGTCGAGGTCGAGATCTCCGGTATCGGGACGCTGCAGGTCAATGTCGTCGACGAGTGAACCGCTTTCCGCACGCGCTTCGGCGGGCTGGGTGCACGAGGCCAAGGTGACGGCGCTGATCAACGTGGCGCACTTCACCAGCCACGTACATGTCATGCTGCTGCCGCCGATCCTCGGCCTGGTGCGCGAGTCCTTCGGCGTCAGCTATGTCGAGATCGGCGCAGCGCTCACCACCTTCAACGTGGTCTCGGCAGCACTGCAGACACCGGTGGGTTTCCTGGTCGACCGCGTGGGACCACGCATCATGCTGACCGGCGGCCTGCTGCTCGCCGCCGCTGCGCTGGTCGCCGCGGCGACCTTGCCGGGCTACGGCCTGTTCATCGTGGCCTATGCCTTCCTGGGCCTCGCCAACACCGTCTATCACCCGGCCGACTACTCGATGCTCGCGGCGGCCATCGATGCCAAACGAATCGGCAAGGCCTTCTCCATCCACAACTTCTCGGGCTTCCTGGGCTTCGGCGTGGCGCCGACCTTGATGGTGGCGTCGGCAAATCTCTGGGGCTGGCAGGGCGCGTTCTTCGTCGCCGCGGGCCTCGCCCTCGTCTCGGCCCTGCTGCTGATCGCCTTCGGCGGCGCCCTGCCGAACGATCGCCGGCCGGCGAAGGCGGTGCGCAGCGCCGCCACAGGAACCAAGATCGGCCTCGACCTGCTGCTGAGTGGCCCGGTGCTGCGTAATCTCCTCTTCTTCCTGTGCATCGGCATGGCCAATGGCGGCATCCAGACCTTCTCGGTCGTGGCCATGGGCAATCTCCACAACACACCCGTCTCCGTCGCCAACATGGGCCTGACGGGTTTCCTGCTGATGAGCGCGGTCGGCGTGCTGGTGGGCGGCATCGTTGCCGACCGCACGGCCAACCATGAACGGGTCGCCGTCTTCGGCTTCGCCTTCACCTCGACCATGGCCGTGCTGATGGGCTGGGTCGACATGTCGGCCGCCATCCTCATTCTCGTGATGTCGGTCGGCGGCCTCCTGAACGGCCTCGTCCAGCCCTCGCGCGACATGATGGTACGCGCCGTCACTCCGGCCGGGTCCTTCGGCAAAGTGTTCGGCTTTGTCTCGACCGGCATCAACATCGGCGGCGTGGTCTCTCCGCTGCTCTACGGCTGGCTGATGGATCGTGGGCAGCCGCGCATGATCTTCGCCATCGTCGTCGTATTCATCTTCCTGGGCATGGCCACCGCCATCACCCGCCGCAAACCGCAGGGAATCGCCGAATGGACTCGCTAGCGCCCGAAACCTCCGACAAGAGCGCCTCGCTCACCCGGCGATACGGCGCCGATGCCCTGCCGCCGGCCGGCCCGTGGAACGAGACCATCGCCTCGATGCTCGATCACCGCTCGGTGCGCAGCTACAAACCCGACCCCGTGCCGCCGGGCACGCTCGAGACCATGGTCGCCGCCGCACAGTCCGCCGCGACGAGCTCCAACATGCAGTGGTGCTCGATGATCGCCATCACCGACCCCGAGACCAAGAAGGTCCTCGCCGAGGTCGCCGGCAACCAGAAGCATATCGAGCAGTGCCCGCTCTTCATCGCCTGGGTCGCCGACATGTCGCGCAACCAGCGCATCTCGAACGAGCAGAAGCGTGACTTCGAGTGCATGCCCTGGCTCGAGACCTTCATGGTGGCCTGCATCGATGCGGCTCTGGCGGCGCAGAACGCCGTCGTTGCCGCCGAATCGATCGGGCTCGGCACGCTCTATATCGGCGCCATGCGCAACGATCCGGTGCGCGTCGCCAAGCTGCTCGGCCTGCCGCCGCAATCCTTCGTCGTGTTCGGCCTGTGCGTCGGCTATCCGACGGAGAAAGGCGTGGGCGAGGTGAAGCCGCGTCTGCCGCAGGCCGCTGTGCTGCACCACGAGCGCTACGATGCCACCGGCGAAGCGACCGGGCGCAAGGCCTACGATGCCGAGATGCAGAGCTTCTCCCAGCGTCACGACCTGCAGGCCGCCACCTGGACGCAGCGCGTACTCAATCGCCTGGGACCGATCGGCTCGATGAACGGCCGGGAGCGCATCCGCGCGGCGCTCGCGACGCTGGGCTTTGAAATCCGCTAGACGTCGGACGCTGTCGCCCGCGGCCGAATGGAGCGCGCGGGTCGCCCTGCTTGTCGCAGCCCTTGTGATCGGCTTCCTCGTGCTGGAGGTCGGCGCGCGTCTTCTGCGCGGCCCCCAAGCCCTGCTGCACTGGCCGAACCGGCTGATGCAGCGACAGGCGCAGTTCGATCAGCAGGTCGAATCGCGCTTCATCCGCGATCCGCGACTGGGTTACGTGCCGCGACCCGACTACCACTCGCCGCACTTCAATCACGACGCCCAGGGCATGCGCGTCACCGGTTCGGCATCCGGCATCGCCGAGACACCGCCGCTGCTCGCGACCGGCGACTCCTACACCTACGGCGACGAGGTGGCCGATGCCGAGACCTGGCCGGCTGCCCTGCAACGCATCTTGAAGCGGCGCACGATCAATGCCGGCGTCAACGGCTACGGGCTCGACCAGTCCGTGCTGCGCACCGAGATCGTGGCGCCGGCGATCCGTCCGGCCGCGATCGTGCTGAGCTTCGTTGCCGACGACCTCACGCGCGCCGAGATGGAGCATCTCTGGGGCGCGGAGAAGCCGTACTTCACCTTGGCAAGCGACGGCACGGCCGTGTTGCGCAACGTGCCTGTACCCGACGATCCCGCCGAGCGCACTCATTGGTCGGTCTGGCAGCGCGCCTTCGGCTGGTCGATGGTGATCGATGCGATCGCAAGCCGCCTCGAGGACGATGGTGCCTGGTCGATCGGCAATGTCCGCGCCACGGCGGCAGGGACCGGCGCGAAGCTTGCTTGTCCGCTGATGCAGCGGCTCGCCAGGCTCGATCTGCCTCTATTGGTCGTGGCGCAATACGAGCCCGGAGTCTGGGGCAACAATGCGACATACCGCGAAGAGCAGCACCGCCTGTCGCGGCATGTGCTCGACTGTGCAAAGGCCGCCGGCTTCGCCACGCTCGACACTTTCGATCTCCTCAAAAAAGCCGTGAAGGCCGACGGGGTGAAGACGATCTATGTCGATCAGCATCCGAGCGGCAAAGGCAACGAGCTGATCGCCGGCGCGATTGCGGCCGAACTGGCGCAGCGCCAGATGCTGCCGAAGTAGCACCTTCATCCGGCCGGTGCGGCCTGCGACCCTCCGCGCCGGCGGAGCAACCTGACTATTGCCGCCACGTTTCCCTTTCATGGCCGTTCCCCAGTGCGGGAACGAACCATCCCTCTTTGGAAAGGAAACCCAATGGCAGCCTCGATTTTCGTTCCCCGTTCGCTGATCGCTGGCGCGCTGATTGGCGCGACCATGGTGGCCGGCTCGCTCGCTCCGGCCTTCGCGCAGAGCTCCAAGCCACCGGCTGCGGCGGCCGCGACCTCGAGCAAGCCCGAGACGGTCGAGCAGCGTATTTCGACCTTGAAGACCGCGCTCAAGATCACGCCGGATCAGGAGAAGAAGTGGGACGCGGTGGCCCAGGCCATGCGCGACAATGCCCGGGCCATGGACAAGCTCGTGCAGGAGAAGAAACCGAAGATGCAGAACATGACGGCGGTCGAGGACCTCAAGACCTACGAGGAATTCACCCAGGCCCATCTCGACGGCATGAAGAACCTGCGCTCCTCGTTCGACTCGCTCTACAAATCGATGCCGGACGCCCAGAAGAAGAACGCCGACCAGGTGTTCCAGAGCTTCGGTGGTCAGTCCGCACCCCCCAATCAGGGTTAAAAGGAGGCTCACATGAATAAGCGCATCGCGATCGTGGCGGCTCTCGCCCTGACCGCCGTTGCCGGTCTCGCCGCACCCGCCAGCGCCCGCTGGTGGGAGGAGGACGGGCATTGGCATCACGATTCCCGCCACTGGAACAACCACTACTACGGCTACCACTATCAGGCGCCACCGGTGGTCTACGGCACGCCCTACAATTACGGCTACGTCGCCCCACCTGTCGTCTATGGCGGCGAGCCAGGGGTGAACCTCAACGTTCACATCCCCTGATCGGACACGAACGACGACAAACGGCAGGCCTCACGGCCTGCCGTTTCGTTTGTGGTGGGAGTGTCTTCAGCCGTGCGGGACGAGCAGCTGGCGCACGGTCGCTACATCCTGCAGGCGGTCGAACCCCTCGTTCAGCTCGTCGAAGCCGACACGCTTGGAGACCATGCGGTCGACCGGCAGCTTTCCCTGCTGATAGAGCGCAATGAAGCGAGGAATGTCACGTACGGGCACGCAGCTTCCCATGTAGGAGCCCTTGATCGTCTTCTCTTCGCTGACGAGCCCGCTCTGCTGGAAGGCGAAGTTGGCACCGATCGGCGAGAGGCCCGCCGACACCGTCGTGCCGCCCCAACGCGTCACGAGATAGGCCGTCTCCATCGACTTGATGGTGCCCGCCAGATCGAAGGCATAGTCCACACCGCCATTGGTGAGATCGCGCACCTGCTTCACGTGATCGGCGTCCTTGGCATTCACCGTGTCGGTGGCGCCGAGCTGCCGCGCCAACCCGAGCTTGTCGTCGGCGAGATCGATGGCGACGATGCGGCCCGCGCCCGCCAGCACCGCGCCGAGAAGCCCCGAGAGACCGACGCCGCCTAGACCGACGATCGCAACCGTGCTGCCGACGCGGATCTGCGCGGTGTTCACCACGGCGCCGACGCCGGTCACCACGGCGCAGCCGAACAGCGCGGCCACATCGAGCGGCAGGGTCTTGTCGATCACCACGACCGAGCCGCGATCGACGACCGCATACTCGGCGTAACACGACACGCCGGACTGATGGTTCACCGGCTTGCCGTCGTGATGCAGACGATGATGGCCCGACAGGAGCTGGCCCGCCGCGCGCGGCGTCACCGAGCGCTCGCAGATATAGGGCCGGCCTTCGAGGCAACGCCGGCAACGGCCGCAGCTCACGTTGAAGGTGAAGCAGACATGATCGCCCTTCTTCACGTCATGAACGCCGGCGCCGACCTCGACGATCTCGCCCGCGCCCTCATGGCCGAGCACGATCGGTGTCGGCCGTGGGCGGTCACCGTTGATCAAGGACAGGTCGGAATGGCAGAGGCCCGCGCCGCCCACCTTCACCAGCACCTCGCCTTCGCCCGGCGGATCGAGATCGACCTCCAGGACGTGGATGGGCTTCGACTTGGCGAACGGCCGCGGCAAACCGCACGCCGTGAGAACTCCAGCCTTCATTTTCATCAGGAAATTCCTCCGTCCACACGGACAAGCGAGCCCGTGGTGAAACTCGACGCCGACGAGGCGAGATAGAGTGCCGCCGTGACGATCTCTTCCGGACGACCGCTGCGCTTCAGCGCCGCCGTGGCGTTCTTCTTGTGCTCCTCCGGCCAGGCCTTGCTCACATCGGTGAGGAAGCGGCCGGGCGAGATGGTGTTCACGCGCACTTTGGGTCCGTACTCGAAAGCGAAGGCCTCGGTGATCGCATTGAGCGCGGCCTTGGCACCGGCATAGGGCGCGATCTGCGGTCGTGGCCGGAGTGCCCCCGCGCTCGAGATATTGATGATCGAGCCGCCCTCCCCTGCCGCCATACGGCTGCCGACCAGCGACATCAGGCGGAACGGTCCCTTGAAGTTCAGCGACACGATGCGGTCGAAGAGCTGCTCGGGCGTCTCCAATGATGAAGGCGCGAGCGGCGACGAACCGGCATTGTTCACCAGGATGTCGACCCGGCCGAAAGCATGGTAGGCGGCATCGACCAGCCCATCGAGCTCCTGCCAGTTGGCGACGTTGCAGGCATAGGTCGCGGCCTTGCGGCCGAACGCACGGACCTCGGCCGCCACCTTCTCGCAGGTTTCGATCTTGCGGCTGGTGATCATCACGTCCGCGCCATGGGCGGCGAAGGCTTTCACCATCTGGTAACCCAGGCCGCGGCTGCCGCCGGTAACGAGCGCCACCTTGCCCGTCAAGTCGAAGAGATCGGTCATGCCCCGACTCAAGACGTTTGACGCTGGCATGTCACTTGCTAAGTGTACTTGAGGGGCGAAACTAGCGATCCAAAGGCTGGCCGGGATGAGCATCCACGTCGCGCTGCATCATCGGACGAGCTACGTCTACGACCGTCCCGTCATGCTCGGTCCGCAAGTCGTACGGCTGCGGCCCGCCCCGCACAGCCGCACGCCGGTTCTCTCCTATTCGCTCAAGGTCGAGCCCAAGGAGCATTTCCTCAACTGGCAGCAGGACCCGCAGGGCAACTATATCGCCCGCCTGAACTTCCCCGAGCGGACGACGAAGTTCGAGATCACAGTCGACCTTGTCGCCGACATGGCGGTGATCAATCCCTTCGACTTCTTCCTGGAGCCCGAAGCCGAGCATTGGCCCTTCGCCTACGATGCCTCGCTCGCAGAGGAGATCGCGCCCTTTCGTAAAGTGGAACCGTTGGGCCCGCTGCTCGCCGACTGGCTGTCGAAGGTCGATCGCAAGAAGCAGCGCACCGTCGACTTCATCGTGGGGCTGAATGCCCGCCTGCAAAAGGACATCGGCTACGTCATCCGGCTGGAGCCCGGCGTGCAGAGCTGTGAGCAGACGTTGCAGCTTGCCAAGGGTTCGTGCCGCGACACGGGCTGGCTGCTGGTCCAGATCCTGCGTCATCTCGGTTTCGCCGCGCGCTTCGCCTCGGGCTATCTGATCCAGCTCACGCCCGACGAGAAGCCGCTGGAAGGCCCCGAAGGCCCGACCCACGATTTCACCGACCTTCATGCCTGGTGCGAGGTCTATCTGCCGGGCGCCGGCTGGATCGGACTCGAC
>Ga0153954_1000359_pt1 | contig 38315 bp, 34 predicted proteins | sample TSFL038MetaG_FD_102277 | JGI IMG/M metagenome (GOLD analysis project Ga0153954, IMG submission 102277) | Attine ant fungus gardens microbial communities from Florida, USA - TSFL038 MetaG | ecosystem: Host-associated > Fungi > Mycelium > Unclassified | place: USA: Florida, Wekiwa Springs State...
GCCTTGGCCATGATGACCTCACCGTTTCGATTCAATAAGAGCTTCGATCGCCGCGCGCAGCGGCGTGGCGCCTTTGCCGTAGTCCCTCCACGCGCCGCTCTTCTTCAGAAAAACGGGTGCCGTGCGCATCGTGAATTTCTTCGGGTCGAGGGTCGCCTTCACCTGCCCCCATTCGAGCGGCATTGACACCGTAGCGCCGTCGCGTGCGCGCGGCGAAAGGGGCGCCACCGCCGTCGAGGTGCGATCGTTGCGCAGATAATCGAGGAAGATTTTGCCGCCGCGTTCCTTCTTCGCCATGTTGAGCACGTAGCGCTCGGGCTCCGCTGCAGCGATGCGCCGGCAGATTTCCTTGGCGAACATCTTGGCCGCTTCCCAGTCCGGACTCTTCTTGTCCGACGTCAGCGGCGTCACGACGTGCAGCCCCTTGCCGCCGGTCGTCTTGCAGAAGGCGACCAGTCCCAGCTTCTCGATCCGCTTGCGCACCTCGAGCGCGCCCGCGATCACTTCGGCGAACTTCACGTCGGGCGCGGGATCGAGATCGAATACCAGCCGGCCCGGAAGATCGGGCTCGTCGGGCTGGCTGTTCCAGGGATGCAGTTCCGTCGCGCCCAATTGCGCCACCGCAGCAAGCGCCTCGACGCGATCGAGCTGCAGGTACGGCTTGCGATCGCCGCTCACCTTCACCTCGGTGATGAGGTGGGAATTGCCGGGCATCGCATGGCGCTGGAAGAACTGCTGGCCGTGGATGCCATCGGGCGTGCGCACGATGGAGCAGGGCCGGCCCTTGAGATGCGAGATCATCCAGTCGCCGATCTTTTCGTAATATTCGGCGAGTTCGAGCTTGGTGACCGGCGGCTTCTCGTCCGGCCACAACGGCTTGTCGGGATGGGAGATCGACACGCCCATGACCACCGCCGGACCCTTGGCCGTGGATTTGGCCTTGGGCGCCGTCGCGGTCTTCGTCCTGGCTTTCGCCTTCGGTGCCGGCTTCGCCATCTTTGTCTTCTCCGCCTTGGCGGGCTTCTCGGCCTCGACCTCGTCCGCGGGCTTGTCGGCCCGCAGGCCCTTGAAGGCCGCCTGGCGTACATTGCCATCTCCCGTCCAGCCGGCGAACTCGATCTCGGCCACCAGCTCCGGGCGGACCCAATGGACGTTCGCCTCCTTGCGCGGGCTGGCATTGGGGGCGAAGGGGCTCTTGTCGCTTTCGACCTCCTTCAGCTTCGGCAGCACCTGGCGCATCACCGCCTCGCTGAAACCCGTGCCGACGCGGCCGACGGGCACCAGCTTGGCGCCGCGATGCACGCCCACGATCAGGGAGCGCAGTTTCTTGCCTTCCTGCGTCCAACCGCCGATCACGACCTCGTGGCCCGCACGGCACTTGGCCTTGACCCAGCTGCCGACGCGGCCGGAGCGATAGGGCGCCGCCAGCTCCTTGGAGACGATGCCTTCGAAATGCATGCGGCAGGCCGACTGCAGCACGGCATCGCCCGCGGTCTCGAAATGATCGACGAAGCGGATCTGGTGGCGCTTGTCCTTCAGCTTGCCGATCAGCGGCTGCAGTCGCGCCTTGCGCTCCGACAGCGGCAGGGGCCGCAGATCGTCGTGCCCTTCGACCAGCAGATCGAAGGCGAAGAAGATCAGGTCCTTCGACTGGCCCTCGGAGAGCGCCGCCTGCAGGGCAGCAAAGTCCGGGGCGCCATGCTTGTCGAGTGCCACCGCCTCGCCGTCGACGATGCAGTCCAGCAGCTTGGCGCCCGCTTCGGCGATGGCCGAGAATTTCTCCGTCCAGTCGAGCCCCTTGCGGGTGCGCAGGGTGGCCTCACCATCCTCGACGCGCAGCTGCAAGCGATAACCGTCGAACTTCACCTCATGCGCCCAGCCGCTTTCCGCCGGCGCGCGCTCGACCAGCTTGGCGAGCTGCGGCTCGATGAACTCCGGCAGCCTGCGGACGCTCTTGGTCTTCGCCTTCGACTTCGGCAGGGCGGCCTTCGCCCCGCCGCCCTTCACCTTGCTGTCCCATACCGCACCGGCGCCGCGCTTCCTGCCCGTCATGAACGGCGTCGGCGCCTTGCCGGTGCCGAGCGCGATCTGCTTCAGGGTGCGGCCCGAGGCGATCGACTTGGGATCTTCCAGGATCGCGTCCTCGTCACCTTCGTGGGCCGCCGCGTCGCGATGCTTGATCAGCAGCCAGTTGGTCCGCTTGCCTCCTTTGCGGTCCCATTTCATGCGCACCAGCACCCAGCTGCCGTGCAGCCGCTCGCCTTCCAGCGTGAACTTCAGGTCGCCGCGCTTCAGCCCCTCATGCGGATCGCCTTCGGGAATCCAATAGCCGCGATCCCAGAGCTGCACGGTGCCGCCGCCATACTGTCCTTGGGGGATCGTGCCTTCGAAGTCCCCATAATCTAGGGGATGGTCCTCGACCTCGACCGCGAGACGCTTCACCGCCGGATCGAGCGACGGTCCCTTGGTCACCGCCCACGACTTGAACGTGCCATCGAGCTCGAGCCGGAAATCGTAGTGCAGCCGCGTCGCGTCGTGACGCTGGATGACGAAGCGAAGCGCAGGCGACTCGGACACCGCCGCCTTGCCCGAAGGTTCGTCGGTCTTGGTGAAATCGCGCTTGGCGCGATAGGAGGCGAGGCTGTCCTTGCGCATATCGGGGCAACGGGGCCCAGTCTGACTCGGTTCCGCCTTACTTGTCGTGCCATTCTCTGCGGCGAGGAAGGTGTCGCGGGGGCGTGCCATCATGAGTCGCCGGATTTTGCTGTCGTTGCTCTTTTGTCTCGTAACACTGACTGGAGCCGCGGCCAGTCCACTCGACGACGGAGTCGCTGCCTATCGTCAGGGCCACTGGGAGGAGGCGTTGCGGCTATTACGACCTCTTGCCGAGCAGGGCGAGGCGACGGCCCAGGAGCTGATGGGCCGGCTGTACGAACGCGGCAAGGGCGTGGCGCGGAACTACAACGAGGCCGAAGCCTGGTATCTCAAGGCGGCGGAGCAGGGCAACGCCTTCGCCCAGGGCCATCTCGGCTTTCTCTATCGTAGCGGCGCGCTGGGCACACCGGACTACAGGACGGCCGCCAAGTGGTATCGCGAGGCAGCCGCCAAGGGCAATCGCCTGGCCCAGGTCGGCCTCGGATACATGTATTTGAACGAAACCGTCGACGCCAACGACCAGGAAGCGGCGAAATGGTTTCGCCTCGCCGCCGACCAGGGCGATGCGTCGGGTCAGCTCAACCTCGGGACGCTCTACCGTTTCGGCAAAGGCGTGCCCCGCGATCTGGTCGAGGCCCACAAGTGGATCAGCCTCGCGGCGAACTCGAAGGACGACGAATACGACGAAGACGTCTTTGCCCGCGCCAAGCGCGAATTGAAGGATCTCGACACGCAAATGACAATCGACGAGATCGCGCGCGGCGACGCAAGGGCTCGGGCTTTCAGACCGCGCTGACGCCGCGGCGCGTCATGGTGTTAAATGATGAACTCGAATCCGGATGACGCCGCGGCTTGACGGCCGCCCATCATTGCGCCGCCAGGACGTCGAAGGCGGCCTTCGTCGCTTCCAGCGCAAAGTCGATATCGGCTTCGGTGTGCGCCGTGGACAGGAACATGTTGTGCTTCGGGTGCAGGTACACGCCGCGCTTCAACGCTTCGAGCGTGAATCGCTCGCCCTTGGCGAAGTCGGGATCGTCGTCGAACAGCAGGGTCGGCATCTGCGGCGGACCACTCTGGCGCACGCCGATGCCAACGGCCGCAGCCTGCTTCGCGATACCCTCGCGCAGGCGGAGACCCATCGCACGCATGCGCGCAGGCCCATCGATGCGTTCGAGCTCGTCGAGAGTCGCCACCGCCGCGGCCATGGACACCGCGCTGCACCAGAAGGAGCCGGTCACGAAGATCTTCGTGGCGGCCTCACGATAGCGATCGTTGCCGGTCACCGCCGCCAATGCGTGGCCGTTGGCGATCGCCTTGCTCCAGGCGCTGAGATCGGGCTGCACGCCGACGAGGTCCCAGCTGCCGCGGAGCGTCATGCGGAAGCCGGCGCGCACATCGTCGAGGATGAGCGCGGCATCGCTCGCATCGCACAGTTCGCGGACTCGGCGCGCGAACAGCGGATCGGGCAGCTCCTGATCGAGGCCGAAGTCGTGCCGGAAAGCCGAGACCACGATACCCGCCAGGTCGTCACCGGCGCGTTGCACCGCCGTCTCGAGGGTGCCGACGTCGTTGTACTTGAAGGTCAGAAGATGGGTGCGGTCTTCAAGTGTGACCCCGAGCGGGTTGGGCGTGCACCACGGAATGGCGCCGTGATAGGCGCCCTGGGCGACCAGGATCTTGCGCCGTCCGGTCGCCGCCCGCGCGAGCGTCACACAGGTCGTGGTGGCGTCGGTGCCGTTCTTGGAGAACATCGCCCAGTCGGCGTGGGCAACGAGGCGGACCAGACGTTCGGCCAGCTCGACCATGCGCTCCGACGGGCCGTTGAGCGTATCGCCAGCCGCCATCTGCCGCTGCACCGCCTCGGCCACGGCGGGATGGTGATGGCCCAGCACGATCGGTCCCCAACTGCACATGAAGTCGACATAGCGTCGACCGTTCACGTCCCACAGATGACAGCCGTCGCCACGTTCGAAGAATTGCGGATAGCCCGCCGGCAGCCGGTTGGTGTTCAGGTGGCCGAACATGCCGCCCGGAATGACCCGCGCGGCGCGCACCCGCAGCTTCTGGTCTGCCGTCTCTGCTTGCACCGTTACAACTCCCCACCGATCAAGTGACGTGACGGTATACGAGACGAGGCGATTAGCCGAGCTTGGTGTGATCTTTGAGGAAAGCGGTGTAACCGGTTTCGTCCAGATGTCCTGCTGCCAAAGCAATGACGGCTTGAGCGGCCGCCTCTTCCGATGCGGTGAAGGAGTAGCCGTTCAACTCCAGGAACAAGACGCCGACGACGAAAGCGGTCCGCTTGTTGCCGTCGACGAACGGGTGGTTCCTGGCGAGAGCGGTCGTATAGACAGCAGCCAAGCCGATGATATCGGCACCCGTGTAGGCGAAGTGATCGCGAGGTCGATGGAGAGCGGACTCCAGAAGTGCCCGGTCGCGAATGCCCGCGGCGCCGCCGTGCAAGGCCAACAGGCGGTCATGGAGCAGGAGAGTTTCGCTTACACCGATCCAGGTCGGCTCCTTCATTTCGCCAAGGCACGGAGAGTGTTGGGGTAACGGCGGATGATATCCTCCGCCTTGGCCATCTTCTCGTCGAAGGCCGGATCATAGGGCACCAGCCGGTAGCCTCCTTCCGGTGCCTCACTCAGATAGAGTCGCTGCCCGTCGCCGGCATTCAGACGCGTAAGGACTTCCTTGGGCAGCAAAACGCCCAACGAGTTGCCGAACTTGCGAACCTTTAACTCCACCATGCGACGTTCCTACTGTGTTATTACTTTTGTAATAACAAAAATCAGCCTGCAAGTAAATCAGTACGCCAGGCACGCCGCTCCGGCGGCGATGGCGAGGCAGGACACGGTTCGGCGCGGCGTCAGTGTCTCCTTGAGGAAGAATCGCCCGATCAGCGCGGCATAGACGACGCTGGTCTCGCGCAGCGCGGACACCACGCCCATGGGCGCATGCCGCATTGCCCAGATGACGATGCCGTAAGCAACGATCGAGACGACGCCGCCCGCCATCGCCGTCGCCGTCTGCGCGCGCGTATAGGCTGGCGGCTTGCCGCGCATCGCCAGATAGATCGGCGGCATGGTGAGACTCCACAGCAGGAAAAGGCTCACCATGTAGGAGAGGCTGTCGCCGGCCAGTCGCGCGCCAATGCCGTCGACAACGGTATAGGCGCCGATCAGCACGCCGGTGGTGAAGGCCGCCGGCAGGAAATCGGCACGCAGCTTCCTGCCCTGGAAGGCGAGCGACAGGATGCCCGCCGACACGAGCGCGATGCCGAAGGCGGCGAGCGGTGTCGGCATTTCGTGCGCGAAGAGGGCCGCGCCCAGCGCCACGAGCACGGGCGAGGAACCGCGCGAGATGGGATAGGTCTGGCCGAGATCGCCCGAGCGGTATGTGCGCACGAGCGAGAGATTGTAGCCGGTGTGTATGACCGCCGAGGCGATGACATAGGGCCAGCTCGCCGCGTTGGGCCAGGGCACAAACAGCGCGGCCACGCCGGTGACGGCGGTCACAGCCATCATCATCAACGTCATCGACCACAGGCGGTCGTCGCCACCGCGCAGCACCGCGTTCCAGCCGGCATGCAGGATAGCCGCGCAAACGACGAGAGCGAGAACGAATGGTGTCATCTCATGCCTGAAAAGCGATGGCAGCTCAGCCTTCGTCGAGAGCAGGCCTGAGCGCCCAGACCAGCGGCACGGTGAGCAGCGCCACGCAGGCGACCGTCGCCATGGTCGGCACGAGGCCAACGGCATCGGCCAACAGGCCGAACAGGAACGGTCCCGTCGCGCCCGCGACCGAGCCGCCGGTGTAGAAGATGGCGAAGGCGTGTGTGCGCTTCTCGGCCGTGACGAACTCGGGCACCGTGCCGTAAAGCACCGACGAGGTGCCGTTCAGCATCAGCCCGACCAGCGGCAGGAGGGTGAGCGCGGCGGTGAGCGGCAACGGCAGCAGCACGAAGATCAGGAGCGTCGTCGCGACTTCGGTCAGCACGACCGACTTCACGACGCCGAGCCGCGCGCCCAGCCAGCCCATCACCAGCTTGCCCGCCGCGCCCCCGGCGAAGAGCAGCGACAGCGCGAGGCCGATGGTCGGCACGTCCGATCCCTTCTGCCGCAGCAGGAAGGGCATGAAGATCAGGAAGCCCGTGCGCACCAGGCTGTCGCAGATCTGGATGGAGAAGAGCAGCCAGAAGGCCCAGGGACGATCCTGCCGATCCTGTCCTGCAGCGTGCTTGCCGTCTTTATTCGGCGCGGAGTGGGCCGTGCCGGCGGGCTTGAGTGTCGCGATCACCAGCCCCGCGCCCGCGACGGCCACGGCCGCCACGACGATCAGCGCCTGGCGCCAGCCCAGCAAGGTCGCGACCACCGCGAAGGCCGCTGGCAGGGCCACCTTGCCGATATCGCCGGTGAAGTTGTAGGTGCCAAGCGCCGCGCGCGAGCGCTGGCCGGGGAAGGCCGAGGCGACGAGCGTCGAGGCGATCGGATGCTGCGTGCTGCCGCCCAGACCCGCGAGCAGCAGACCCGCCACGACGCCGTAGAGCGAGCCGCTGAGACCCGCGAGGCCATAACCCAGCGCGACCAGTCCCGTGCCGCTGGCCAGCACGGCGACATTGCCCCACCTGCGGGACAGCCAGCCAGACGGGATCTGACCCGACGCCATCGCGCCCGAGTACACTGCCTTCAGGGCGCCGACGGCGGCGTAGCCGAGGCCGAACTGCGCCTGCAGCATTGGATAAAGGACATTCAGGAGATCGGTGAAGCCGTCGTGCAGCGCATGCGCGCCGCCGCAGATCGCGAGCGTGCGGCCAGGAGAAGCGGGATCAGAGGACGAGGCGAGGGCGCGCATCATTAGACCCTCATCCCTGGCCCGAATAAGTCGCGACGATGCGCTGGCGCGAATGCTCGACATGCGCGAGCAGCGCGGCCGCCGCGCCATCGCCGTCACGCGCGGCGATCCTCTCGACGATGGCCGCGTGCTCGCCCAGCGTCTCTTCGAGGGCCAGGCTGCGGCGGCGGAACAACATCAGCTCCTTGGTGATGCGCGCATAGACGTCGATCAGCTTGGCATTGCCCGCCATCTCGAAGATGCGGCGATGGAGCGTGAGGTTGAGCGCGGCATAGCGCGCCTTGTCGGATCGCGCGGCAGCCTTCTCCATCTGCTTCACGATCCCGCGCAGTTCGGCCACCTCCGCGTCGGTGATGCGCGCGGCAAGAAGGCGACCGGCCAGCGCCTCGAGCGCGCCGCGCACCACGTAGTTCTGCTCGGCCTCGGCGAGGTCGAGCTCGCGCACGAACACGCCGCGATTCTTCTCGAAGCGCACCAGCCCGATCTCCTCGAGCGCGCGGAAGGCCTCGCGGATCGGACCGCGGCTGACGCCGAGCCGCAGCGCCATCTCCGCCTCGCCGATCCGCATGCCGACCGCGAGTTGGCCGCCGAGGATCAATTTCTCGATCTCCTCCTGCGCGGCCGAAGACAGCGACCGCTTCTGCAGCAGGGCCAGGGGACTATCGGGGTCGAGGGCAAGGGTGGGCGCCGCTTCTGTCATGATTTTGCAATATAAGCCAAATTGTAGGATTGTAAACAATCTGATCGCTGAAACCGCCCGCCCTGTACGGCTCAGCCAATGATCCGATACCGCCTATTTGCCGATGCAGAAGTCGCGAAAGATCACGTCCAACAGCTCGTCGATGCGCACCGTGCCGGTGATCCGGCCCAGCGCCCGCATGGCCAGCCGCAGGTCTTCGGCGGCGAGTGCCACTTCCATTGCTCGTAATGCCCGGCCGAGAGCTTCGTGTGCTTCCATCAGCGCTTCACGATGGCGCGCCCGGGTCAGCGGCGGGGCACCGCCTTCGGCCATGAGCTGATCGGCCGCGCGTTCAAGGCGCGCCAGCAGCTCGGGCAGACCGTCGCCGCTTTTGGCCGAGAGAGACATGACGCCCACCGCATCGCCCGTTGCATCGTTCGACGCGAGATCGACCTTGTTCACCACGACGATATCCTGGGCACCGTTCCAGCCGCCGAGCCGCGTGAGCTCGCTCATCTCAGCCTTCCAGTCACCCGAGGCATCGAGCACGAGCAGGCGGAGATCGGCGTCGGCCGCGCGCGCCTTGGCGCGACGCACGCCTTCCCGCTCGACGACGTCACTCGAGTCGCGCAAGCCCGCGGTGTCGGCCAGCACCACCGGCCAGCCGCCGATGTCGAGATGCACCTCGATCACATCGCGCGTCGTGCCGGCGGTCTCCGACACGATCGCCGCGTCGCGCCGGGCCAGCAGGTTGAGCAGCGACGACTTGCCGGCGTTCGGCGGACCGACGATCGCGATGTGCAGGCCGTCACGCAGCCGCTCGCCGCGCCTGTCCTCGAGATGAGTCGCGATCTCCTCGCGCAGCCGGGTGATGTCGATCTTCACCTTGTCGGCCAAGCCCGTCGGCAGATCCTCGTCGGGAAAATCGATGGCCGCTTCGAGATGGGCGAGCGCATGCAAACCAAGCGTGCGCCAATCCTCGTAGAGGCGGCGCAGCGATCCGTCCATCTGCTGCAGCGCCTGGCGGCGTTGCTGGTCGGTCTCGGCGGCCACCAGATCGGCGATCGCCTCGGCGGCGGTGAGGTCGAGCTTGCCGTTCTCGAAGGAGCGGCGCGTGAACTCGCCCGGCTCGGCCATGCGGCAAAAACCGAGTTTCTGGATGGCATTGAGCGCAGCACCGACTACGGCGCGACCGCCATGCAGGTGCAGCTCGGCCATGGTCTCGCCGGTCTCGGTGCGCGGCGCTTCGAACCACACGATCAGCGCACGGTCGATCACTTCGGTCGTCACCGGATCGATGATGGTGCGCATCGCCATGAAACGCGGCTCGGGCAGCGCGGGATCGCGCGCCGAACGGCCGCGCTCGAAGGCGTGACGCTCGGTCAGGAAGATCAGCGCGTCGGCGGCGCGTGGGCCGCTCAATCGAATGACGGAGAGGGCGCCCGGCGCCGCGCGCGACGGCACGGGCGTGCCGAGCGCATAGATCGTCGAGCCGTCCACGTCCTACTTCTTGGGTGGCGGCGCCGCCGGCACCGGCCGCGCCATCACCTTGTCAGCGAGCTTGTTGTAGAGCTCTTCGGGAATGATGTGCCGCTCGACCAGCTCGGTCTTGGCCTTGAAAGGGCGCGCGCGGATGATCGCGTCGGCGCGTACCTCGCCGATGCCGTCGAGGCTCATCAGGTCATCGCGGCTCGCCGAATTGAGATCGATCTGAGCGGCGGCCGGAGCGGGTGGACGGGTCTGCCCCGCAGCCGGAGGAGCAGGCGGGCGCGTCTGTCCCAAGGCCAGGGAAGCGAAAATAACAAAAGAGGGCAAAAGTACACAAACGAGCGCGCGCCGTTTCATCGACATACCGGATTATTCCACGATTTCATGCCATTCGGGACAGGGTCGCTGTTCGAACGGCACTTTCCAGCGCGCGCAATTTGTCCGGTCGATCAGCTCGGCCGGCACCATGATCTCCTTCGGTACCGGCTGACCGCCGAGACGACGCAAGGCGGCACGCGCGGCGATGGCCGCGATGTTGAAGGCGCTGAAGTCGGCGCTCGCGAGCATCGTGCCTTTCTCGATCTGCTCGATGGCGACCGGCAGGCCGTTGATGCCGACGACCTTCGCCGCGCGGCCCGCCTCGGCCAGGGCTTCGAGCGCGCCGATGGCCATCAGGTCGTTGGCCGCCCACACGCCGTCGATCTGTTCGTGACGCGCGAGCAGCGGCCCTATCGCCCGTTTGGCCGGGGCCTGCATCATCTCGCCGACGGCCATGTCGAGAAGCTCGATGTCGGGGAAGCGCGCGACCGTCTCCCGCAAGCCTTGCACCCGGGCGCGGCTGGTCGGCACGGCGGCCAGGCCTTCGAGGCCGACGATCCTGCCCTTGCCGCCCAACCCCTGGCAGAGGGCATTGGCCGTGCTGGCGCCGATGGCCTTGTCGTCGGAACCCACGAAGGCGATGCCCTGCCCAGGGAGGCGGTTGATGAAAATCACGGTCGGGATGCCCACGGCGGTGAAGCGCTCGACATCCTCGGCCAGTTTGACGTCGTCGGCCGGATTGAGCAGGACGGCCGCGGGTCGGGCGGCGAGCGCCTGGGCGGCCAGCGCCTTCTGTTCGTCGACATCGTCGGGCGTCTGCGGCACGTAGTGGACGGTCCGCGCCCCCGCCTCGGCGGCGACCCGGTCGGTCGCGAGACGAGCGGCCGTGTAGGCCGGGTTGACGTTGTTCTTGGTGAAGACGGCGAGGGTAGGGCCAACCATGATCCCTATTTTACGCTAATTTCTGCAGGTAATATCGCGCTCATGTCGACGCCCTACGACCGCATTCCAGACCGCCGCACCATCGTGCGTCGTCGCGTACTGGAAGAAAGCCTGGCCGCGCTGGTCGAGGACCTGCCGCCCGGCAACGAGCCCCCGCGGCCCAAGGTGCTGGCGCTGTTGCGCGAGGCCTTGACGGGTGGCCGCTCCGAGATCCGCCGCCGCTTCGAGACGCCGGGTCCGCTGCGCAACGACGGACCGGCTGTACTGGTCGCCACCTCGTTCCTGATGGACCAGCTCGTCCGCGTGATCTTCGACTTCGCCGACGGCAAAGTGTTCCCGGCGGCCAATCCCAGCGCCGCCGAGCGGTTGGGCGTGATGGCGACCGGCGGCTTCGGCCGCGGCGAGCTGGCCCCTCTCTCCGATCTCGATCTGCTTTTCCTGCGTCCCTACAAGCAGACGCCACGCGGCGAGCAGATCGTGGAGTACATGCTCTATCTGCTGTGGGATCTCGGCCTCAAGGTCGGGCACGCCACGCGCACGGTCGAGGAGAGCATGCGCTATGCCGAGCGCGATCACACGATCCGCACGGCGCTGCTCGAGGCCCGATACATCTGGGGCGACAAGGCGCTGTGCGACGAGCTGCAGAAGAAATACGCGCAGCAATTCGCGAGCGGCGACGGTCGCGACTTCGTCGAAGCCAAGCTCAACGAGCGCGACGATCGCCATCGCCGCATGGGCGATTCGCGCTACGTCGTCGAGCCCAACGTCAAGGAAGGCAAGGGTGGCCTGCGCGACCTGCACACGCTGTTCTGGATCGCGAAGTATCTCTATCGCGTCGATCATGCCGAGGAGTTGGTCGCCAAGGGCGTGCTGACCAAGGACGAGGCCCGGCACTTCGATCGCGCCGAGCGCTTCCTGTCGACCGTACGCTGCCACATCCACTATCTGACGGGCCGAGCCGACGATCGCCTGTCGTTCGACCTCCAGCGCGAGATCGCCACACGTCTCGGCTACCAGGACCGGCCAGGCAGCCGCGGCGTCGAGCGCTTCATGAAGCACTACTTCCTCACGGCCAAGACCGTGGGCGATCTGACGCGCATCTTCGTCGCCGCGCTCGAGGACAGCCGTCGCCGCAAGCCCAAGCTTGCCGCGCTGTGGCAGAGCTTGCGTCCGCGTCAGTTGAGCGGCTTCCGTCTCGATGGCGAGCGTCTCGCGGCGGCGAGCTCCGATGCCTTCCAGAAGGACTCCGTCGCCATCCTGCGTCTCTTCCACGTCGCGCAGGAGAACGGTCTCGATATCCATCCGGCGACATTGCGCCTGATCACGCAGAACATCCGCTTGGTCGATCGGCTGCGCAACGATCCGGAGGCCAATCGCCTGTTCATGGCGATGCTGACCTCGAAGAACGATCCGGAGACGACCTTGCGGCGTCTCAACGAGGCCGGCGTGTTCGGCCGCTTCGTGCCCGACTTCGGCCGCGTCGTCGCGCAGACGCAGCACGACATGTATCATACCTACACGGTCGACGAGCACACGATCCGCGCGATCGGCATCCTTGCCAGCATCGAGAACGGCACCTTGAAAGAGGACCATCCGCTGTCGGCCGAGATCGTGCCCAAGATCGTATCGCGGCCTGTGCTCTATCTCGCGGTGCTGCTGCACGACATCGCCAAGGGCCGCGGCGGCGATCACTCGATCCTGGGCGCCGATGTGGCCATGCAGCTCTGTCCCCGACTCGGCTTGAGCGCCGCCGAGACCGAGACCGTCGCCTGGCTGGTCCGCTATCACCTCGCCATGTCGGCAACCGCCTTCCAGCGCGACCTGATGGATCCCAAGACCATCGACAGCTTCGCCAGCCTCGTGCAATCGCCCGAGCGGTTGAAGCTCCTGCTGGTGCTGACCGTCTGCGATATCCGTGCTGTCGGACCCAACGTCTGGAACGGCTGGAAGGCCTCGCTGCTGCGCCAGCTCTACTACGCCGCCGAGCGCGTGATGTCGGGCGGCACCCTGGCGGGCGGCCGTGCCGAACGCATCAAGGCGGTGCAGACCCAGGTTGCCAAACTCCTCACGGGCTGGAGCGACAGGGAGAAGGACGAGCATTTTGCGCGCGGCTACGCGCCTTACTGGCTGTCCTTCGAGCCCGAGACGCTGGCCCGCCAGGCCGAGCTGGTGCGCCGCGCCGAGCGCGACAAGCAGCCGCTCGCCATAGAGCATCGCATCGACGCCATCCGTTCGGTGACGGAAGTCACGATCTACACGCTCGACACGCACGGCCTGTTCGCGCGTCTCGCCGGCGCCATGGCGATCAGCGGTGCCAACATCGTCGACGCCAAGATCTTCACCCTGGCCAACGGCATGGCGCTCGACACGTTCTGGATCCAGGATCTCGAAGGCAAGCCATTCGACGGTCCGCAGCGTCTCGCGCGACTGGCGGCGCGGGTCGAGCTTTCGCTCTCCAACCGGCTCGACATCCAGCGCGAGCTGGACGGACAGCGCGCGTCGTGGCCCAAGCGCGATCGCGTGTTCACCGTCGAGCCGAGCGTGCTGATGGACAACAACGCCTCCGATACATTCACCGTGATCGAGGTCAACGGCCGCGACCGACCGGGCTTCCTGCACGTCGTCACCCGCGCCCTGACCCGCTGCAGCCTGCAGATCGCCACGGCGCACATCACCACCTACGGCGAACGCGCCGTCGACGTCTTCTACGTGAAGGACCTGTTCGGCCTGAAGGTGATGAACCAGGACAAGCTGAGGCAGGTGAGCGCAGAGGTCGAGAAATCCATCCGTGACTTCGACGCCCGCTTCGAGCCGGCAAAGGCGGCAGCGGAGTAGAGCAGAGTCTCTTCCTTCCCCATTCGAATGGGGAAGTGCCCGCGTCTTCGCGGGCGATGGGGTCATAGCCCAAGCAAACCCCGCAGACCGACCCCTCCGGCGCTACGCGCCACCTCCCCATCTGAATGGGGAGGAAAGTCCAGGACCTCGGCGCGAAGTGGTAGCGGAAGGTGCAGCTTGCGGCGCCCTGCATGATCGTCTGCTGACGCTCGAGCATGACCTTGCCGTTCTTCCTCCCCTAAGGATCCACGATCACGACGGAGGCGCAGCTCCCGCCCGCCGCTTCGCACTGGATATGGGCGGCCTTGCGTGCCTTGACCTCGCTGCACGGCGCACCCAGCGCCGTCGACTCGTCGAGGTGCTGCTGCAGCGTCAGATGAGCGTTCGGCGCGATGGGATGATCGATCCCGCCGCGATACGCCGACTTCAACTCGACGACCTTCCTACGGCCATCGGCCAAGGTCAGCTCGAGATCGACCTGCAGGTAATCGATCGTATCGGCCGTGTTGTTCTCGACCAGCAGGCTGGGCACGCAATTGCCGAAGACCAGCCGATCCTCGCCGCGCTTCACCTCGACACCGCTGGCGGCATGCGCCGCAGGTGCAGCGAACAGGATCGCCAGAACAGGGAAACGAGGCGAACGCATCCACGCCTCCGACATTGTCGCCGACGTTATTGTGCCCGCATCCTCTGCTCGCGGCGCACGGTCAGCATCTGCATGATGGCCGCCGCGGTCTCTTCGATCGAGCGGCGCGTGACGTCGATGGTCGCCCACTTGTTGCGGGCGTAGAGCCGGCGCGCGTCGGTGATCTCGCGCTGCACCCGCTCCATGTCGGTGTACTCGCTCTCGGTGTCGCGCTGCAGCAGGCGAAGCCGATTGACCCGGATCTGCACCAGCCGCTCGGGATCGGTGATCAGGCCAACTACCAATGGACGCTTGGCCGCTTCGAGTTCGGACGGCGGCGGTACGTCGGGCACCAGCGGCACGTTGGCGGCCCGCACGCCACGATTGGCGAGATAGACGCAGGTCGGCGTCTTCGACGTGCGCGACGGGCCGACCAGGATCACATCGGCATCGTCGAGATCGTGAGTCGACTGGCCGTCGTCATGCGCGAGCGTGTAGTGCATGGCGTCGATACGGTCGAAGTAACCTTCGTCGAGCTGATGCTGCCGGCCCGGCCACTGCTCGCTCTTGGAATGGAAATGCACGGCGAGCACGCTCATCACCTGATCGAGCACACCGACACAGGGAAGCTGCAAGCGACGGCAGTGATCACGTACGGCATCGCGCAGTTCGGGATCGACCAGTGTGTAGAGGACGGGGCCGCGATCGCGTTCGACCGCCTGCATGACTTTTTCCATCTGGCCCGTGGTGCGCACCAGCGACCAGACATGCTCCTGTACGAACACGCCCTCATATTGCACGAGGCAGGCACGGGCCACGCTCGATACGGTCTCGCCGGTGGAGTCGGAGACCAGGTGGACATGGAAGTTGCGGCCGGCCATGCAGCAACTTACCCCACAGGTCCCACGGGAGAAACGCGGGATTGCAGGCGGCAAAACGGGGACAAGCGGTGCGATTCTTCGGATGGGCCAGATTCGGATCATGACTCGCCCCGGCGATCCCGAACGTCTTCCAAGGCGGATAAATCGGGAGGAATGATCTGCGAATCGGGAATCCACTCGAAAGAGGTCCAAATCGAGTAGCTGAGTCAGGCTTTCACGATCCACAAGTGGCTGGGGGCAGGAGTCTAAAAGCACCCATCCCCGTCCTCCACACGCTCTACGACTCCTACAACCTTTTATGAAAGAGTAAGAGGATAGGCATGAGGATGAGCCTTTGACCGGCGGGAAGTTTCTCCAAACCCTGGGCGGAACCCGCTTTCCGACGCCGCCAATCTGGCTGATGCGCCAGGCAGGCCGTTATCTGCCCGAGTATCGTGCCGTGCGGGCGACGACGAAGTCTTTCCTCGAATTCTGCTACACGCCCGACAAGGCGACCGAAGTCAGCTTGCAGCCCATCAAGAGGTTCGGGCTCGATGCGGCGATCATCTTTTCCGACATCCTGGTCGTGCCCGACGCGCTTGGTCAGAAGGTCTGGTTCGCGGAAGGCGAAGGCCCGAAGCTCGAGGCGCTGACCGATCCGGTACAATTTGGCCAGCTCTCCCGCGCACGGCTCGCCGACCACCTGGCGCCGGTCTACCGCGCCATCTCCCAGACACGCGCAGCGCTCGCTAGCGAAACGGCTCTACTCGGGTTCGCCGGCGCACCCTTCACACTCGCCTGCTATATGCTGGAAGGTGGCGGCAGCCGGGACTTTGGCAAGGTGAAGGGCTGGGCCTATCGCCATCCCGATTCCTTCGGGATCCTGATCGATCTTCTGATCGATGCGATCGTCGATCATCTTTGCTATCAGATCGACGCTGGTGTCGACGCGCTGCAGCTCTTCGATTCCTGGGCAGGCGTACTGCCGGAGGAACAGCTCTTCGGCTGGTCGCTGGAACCGATGGTGCGCATCGCTCATGGCGTTCGGGCACGCCATCCCAAGACGCCAATCATCGCCTTTCCGCGTGCCGTCGGTCCTGCAAGCCTGATGTATCGGCGGACCGATGCCTTTGCCGCCCTGTCGATCGACACCGGTCTCGGCGCGCACTGGGCGGCGCAGGAGCTGCAGCCCCACATCTGCGTGCAAGGCAACCTCGATCCGCAGATGCTGGTCGTGGGCGGCGTGGCGATGGAGCGCGAGGCAACGCGCATTCTCGACAAGCTCGGCCACGGATCATTCGTCTTCAATCTCGGCCATGGCGTGGTGCCCGAGACGCCGCCTGACCATGTCGCGCACCTTGTCGAGACTGTGCGCAGCTGGAAGCCGTCGACGACGCCGTGAAGATAGCGATCATCCTGTTCAATCTCGGCGGGCCGGATTCGCTGGAAGCCGTGGCGCCGTTCCTGCGCAACCTGTTCAGCGATCCCGCGATCATCACGCTGCCAACCTGGATGCGGCTACCCCTGGCGCGTTTCATCGCCTCACGGCGAACGCCCAAGGCGATCGGCATTTACGAGAAGATCGGTGGAGGCTCGCCTATTCTCGGCCAGACCGAAGCGCAGGCGCGCGCGCTCGAGGAGGCGCTGGGCAGCGAGCATGAATGGCGCGGCTATGTCTGCATGCGCTACTGGCATCCGATGACCGAGCGGGTCGTGAAGTCGGTGCAGCGTTTCGCGCCCGATCGCATTGTGCTGCTGCCGCTCTATCCGCAATTCTCGACCACGACCACGGCCTCCTCTTTCAAGGCCTGGAAAGAAGCCGCAAAGGTCCGCACGCCGACCGTTGAGGTGCAAAGCTATCCGACCGAACCGGGCTTCATCGCGGCGTCGATCGAGCTCGTGAAGCAGGGGCTGGCTGAAGCGGGCGAGGGGCCCAAGCGGGTGCTGTTCTCCGCGCACGGCTTGCCGGAGAAGATCGTGAAGGCGGGCGATCCCTATCAACGGGAGATCGAGCAATCAGCGGCGGCGATTGCCGAGCATCTCGGCGGTGTCGATTGGTCGATCTGTTATCAAAGCCGCGTTGGCCCGTTGAAGTGGCTCGGCCCCTCGACCGATTCCGAAATCGAGCGCGCGGCACGCGACAAGGTTAGCATCGTGCTTTACCCGATCTCCTTCGTGTCGGAGCATTCGGAGACGTTGGTGGAACTGGATATGGACTATCGCGCTCTGGCGAAGAAGAAGGGCGTTCCCATCTACGTCCGTGTGCCGACCGTGGGCACGCATCCACTCTTCATTCACGGCCTCGCCAACCTGGTACGGAGTAGCCTGTGCTCTACGACGTCCTGAAGGCCCTGCACATCATCTCTGTCATCGCCTGGATGGCGGGACTGCTCTATCTGCCGCGTCTCTTCGTCTACCACGCCGATGCCGAGAAGGGCTCGGTGCAGAGCGAGACCTTCAAAGTGATGGAGCGCCGCCTGCTACGCGGCATCATGAACCCGGCGATGTGGGCCGTCTGGATCTTCGGCCTGCTGCTCGTTTGGCAGGGTGAGTGGTGGAAGGCCGGCTGGTGGCACACGAAGATGCTGCTCGTCGTCGTGCTCACCGTCGTGCACCACGTCTATGCCCGCTGGCGCAAGGACTTCGCCGCCGACCGCAACACGCGGCCGGCGCGCTTCTATCGCTGGTGGAACGAGGTACCGACCTTGCTGATGATCGGCATCGTGTTCCTGGCGGTGCTCAAGCCTTTTTAGGCGTCCAACGTGAGGCGAGGATCATCGCCGCCGAGCCGCCATAAACCAGGAATGAGACGGCGACGATGATCGAGAGCGTGGTCATGTCGCCACCGAAGTTCTTCACCGCAATCCAGCCACCGCCCGCGGCGACGATCAGGCGCGCCGTGACGGCGATGGAGGGCCACAGCACCTTGCCTGCGCCCTGGCCCGCGAAGGAGGCGACGAAGCCGAAGCCGTAGAGCGTGTAGAGCGGGCCCACGATGCTGAGATAGGTCATGCCCGGTGCCAGTACGTCGGCGTCGTGCGTGAAGATGCCGAGCCACAGGCCGGGGAAGATGGCGGCGATCAGGCCGATCGCACCGGTGATGCCGGCACCGATCAGGCCCGAGATCAACGTGATGCGGTGGGCGCGCCGGTTGTTGCCCGCGCCGACATTGATGCCGACCATGGTGAGCACCGCCGAGGACAGGCCGAACAGGATCGGGATCAGGACGTAGTCGAGGCGCGACGCCGTACCGTAGCCCGCGATCGCCGCCGTGCCGAACAGGCCGACCGCGCCCGTCACCAGGATCACGCAGAGATTGGTCTGCACCGCGTTGATTGCCGTCGGCAGGCCGACCTTCAGGATGTCGGAGAACAGGCGCCACTCGAGACGCGTTGCGGCAAGCGCCAAGCCCGAACGCCCCGAGCGCATGTAGTAGAGCATCGCGATCAACGCGCCGGCATAGTAGATGTTGAAGGCGAGGCCGGCGCCGGCGATGCCCATCCGCGGGATCGGACCGAAACCGAAGATGAACGCGGGCGAAAGCGGGATCATGACCAGCGCGCCGACCAGCGTCGTCAGCGCCGGCACCTTGACGTTGCCCGAGCCGCGCAGAGCCGCCGCGATGAAGTTCACGATCCAGACGGCGACCGCGCCGGAGAACAGGATGTTGGAATATTGCAGCGCCGCCGCCAGCGAGGCGTCGCGGCCACCCAGCGCCCTGTAGAGCAGCGGGCCGCCCAGCAGGATGCTGCCGCTGAAGAGCGCGCCGCAGATGATCGCCAGCACGATGGCGTGGAAGACCAGCGCATCGGCATCGCGTTGCCGGCCGGCACCGATCGCGCGGGCGATCGAGGAGGCGACGCCGCTGCCGAAGCCGCCGTTCGACATGGTCGTCATCAGCATGAAGATCGGGAACACCAGCGCCACGCCGGCCAGCGCATCGGTGCCGAGGAAACCGACATAGTAGGTCTCCGCGATGCCCACCGCCGTCTGCGCCACCATCACGCCGATGGTCGGCAGCGCCATCTTCACCAGGACCGGCACGATCGGCCCATCGAGCATGCGCGCCCGGGCCTGCGCCTTGCGCTCGTTGGCCGTCATCAGGCGCGACTTGATCTCCTCGACAATGTCGTCAGCGCGGGCAGCAACTACGTCGGACATTGGATGCTCGTTTCATGATGGAACCAGTTGGCAATAAAGCCGATGGCGTTCTATGATGCAACCACATTTGCACGAGGTTATCTCATGCGACGCAAGAACCTTTCAGGAGCGGCCTGTCCGATCGCACGCTCGCTCGATGTCATCGGCGATTGGTGGTCCCTGCTGATCGTGCGCGATGCGCTGAAGGGCACGACGCGGTTCGGCGACTTTCAGAAGAGCCTCGGCGTTTCGAAAAATATCCTCACGCGTCGGCTGCGCACGCTCGTCGAGCAGGGCGTGCTGGAGCAGTTGCCGGCGACGGACGGCAGCGCCTACCAGGAGTATCGGCTGACCGAAAAGGGCCGCGGCCTGTTCAAGGTGCTGGTGGCCCTGGGCCAGTGGGGCCTCGAAAGCCTTGCCGACACCGCGCCTGTCCGCATGGCGCTGGTCGATCGTACTCACAGGCAGCCGGTGCGCGCCCTGGAAGTGCGCGCCGCCGACGGCCGCCTGCTGGAACCGGGCCAAACCATGATGGTGCGGGCGAGCTAGCCGACGCGCTATAGAAGGCGCCATGAACGATTGGCGCGACGACATCTTCCAGGTCCTGCAGGACCACGAGATCAAGCAGGTCTACCACGTCCCCGACGCTGGCCACTCGAAGGTCATCGAGATGTGCCAGAAGTCGAACTCCATGCGAACACTCGCCCTCACCACCGAGGAAGAGGGCGTTCCGCTCGCGGCCGGCGCATGGCTGGGCGGCCAGCGCTCGGTGCTGTTGATGCAGAGCTCGGGCGTGGGCAACACCATCAACCTGATGGGCCTCACCAAGACGCTGCGGTTTCCCTTCCTGACGCTCATCACCATGCGCGGCGAGCCGGGAGAGTTCAATTCCTGGCAGTACCCGATGGGTCAGGGCACGCCGAAGGTGCTCGAAGCGATGGGTGTCCTAGTCATGTCGGTCGACAAGGCCGAAGACGTGAAGCAGACCGTCGACCACGCCGCGCGCTCGGCTTTCAACGGCGGCCAGGCCGTCGCCGTGCTGTTGCGCCAGAAGCTGATCGGCATCAAGGATTTCGGAAAGAAGAGAGCATGACCGCCACGCTGCAACGCCGCCCGCTGGTGAAGAAGATTCTCGAGGGCGCCGACGACAATCTCCTGGTGCTGGGCGGCTTGGGTTCGTCGAACTGGGACATCACCAATGCCGGCGACCGCCCGCTCAACATGCCACTGTGGGGCGCGATGGGCGGCACGGTGCCGATGGGATTGGGGCTGGCACTCGCGCAGCCGACCAAGCGTGTGCTGGTGATCACGGGCGACGCCGACCTGATGATGGTCGTGAGCACCCTCGCCACGGTCGCCGCGCAGCAGCCGGACAATCTCGCCATCTGCGTGCTCGACAACGAGAAGTTCGGCGAGACGGGCAATCAAGCGAGCCATTCCAGCCCACGCAACAACGGCCCGACCGATTCGGGCTCCGGCGCCGATCTCGCGATGATCGCCAGGGGCTGCGGTATTGCCGATACCGGCACCGTGCGTGAGGAGAGCGAAGTGGCCCAGCTCGTGAAGGATCTGCGCACCAAGAAGGGCCCGGTCTTCCGGCTGGTGAAGGTGATGGTCGAGAAGCTCGAATTCGTCATGCCGCCGCAGGATGGCGCGCACCTCAAGGATCGTTTCCGCCAGGCTCTGCTCGGGAGGCCGTGATGACCTATGCGCCGTTTCCCCTGATCGATCTTTCCGGCAGCCCGCACGAGCGCGGCCGGCAGCACGGCAAGGCCGCGCCAGACCGCATCAAGCGCGGCATCAAGATGTACTCCGAATCGCTGCTCAAGAGCGGCGTCGAGTGGAAGGAACTGGAGCGGCGCGCCCAGGCGATGGTGCCCATCGTCGAGCAGTTCGATGCGGCCTACATCGAGGAGATGAAGGGCATCGCCGAAGGCTCGGGCGAACCCTTCGCTGGCATCATGCTCATGAACGCCCGCACCGAGATGGTGGCGGCGGCGCGCCGACAGCACACCGAGAAGCATTTCCCCGATGGCTGCACGGCGGCTCTCGCATTGCCCGAGGCCTCGGCCGACGGCGTGCTGCTGCACGGCCAGAACTGGGACTGGCGCGCCGAGTGTGCTGAGACCGGTGTCGTGCTGCGTATCCGCCGCGAGGATGGGCCGGATATCCTGACCTTCACCGAAGCGGGCGGTCTTGCGCGTTCGGGTCTGAACTCGGCCGGTATCGGCCTCACCGCCAACGCGTTGGAATGCGACCGCGACTACACGCGGGGCCAGGGCGTGCCGCTGCCCTTCATCCGCCGCAAGGTGCTGGAGGCTGAGTATCTGGCGCTCGCCGTGCGCACCATCTTCCAGACCCATCGTCTTGGCTCCAACCACATGGCGGTGAGTCATTGCGGCGGCGAGGCCTTCGGCTTCGAATGCGCGCCCGACGAGACGTTCTGGATCGCACCCGATCGCGGACTCTACGTGCATGCCAATCACTGGATCGCCGACGCGGCGCGCGCCAAGGTCAAGGACACCGGCCTCGCCGAGACGCCCGATTCGATCTACCGCGACAAGCGTGTGCGCGATCAGCTCTCGCCCAAGCGCGGCAAGCTCACGCTCGAGGATTTCCGTCAGGCCTTCTTCGACGACTATGCCACGCCTTACTCGGTCTGCCGTCCGCCGCGGCCGAACAACCGCGGGGCCATCGTCGCCACCTCGGCGATGATTCTCATGCGCCCCGGCGAAGGTCATCTCGAAGCCTGCCCGATGCCGGCGCTCAACAAGATCTTCACGACCTACACGCTGACACCCGATCGCGTGGCGCAGAGGCAGGCTGCGGAATAGAAAGGCTCGTCCTGCGGCGGCTCACCGTCGAATGGCGGGAGCGGGAAACGGCTCTGAAGTGCGGCGTCCGGTCGCCTCCAGGACTGCAATGTGCCGGTCAGGGGCGTCCGGCGCTGTTACCGGACTGCCACGGTGCTTTCGATCTCACGAACCAGCCCTGCAGCGAGGTCGCACCCCGGTTGCCCCTTGACTAGGTTGCTCACAGAATTATGCGCTCGGGGGAACATAAAATCTTCGTCTTCAACCCATGACGCCGGTTGCATTCGCTGGATGCTTCGGCTGGCTGCATACGCCGGTGGCCACAGGTCGGCCCGGAACGGGCGGTGGCGTCGCCGTCCTGATCTGCCCGGGAATCGCCTACGACGCGCTGCTGTCGCATGCATCGCTGCGGTTGCTGGCCGACGATCTGGCGGAGGCCGGCTACCCGACCTTGCGTTTCGATTATCCCGGCACGGCCGATTCCTGTGACGAGGCCGTCGAACGCGCGGGCGGTCATTGGGGCGCTTGGCGTCAGGGCGTCGATGAGGCGGCGGACTGGCTCAAGGCGACGACAGGCGCGCGCCGCCTGGTCCTGTGCGGCCTGCGCGGCGGCGGCATGCTGGCGACCCTGGCGGCCGCCGAGCGTGGGGACGTGGCGGGACTCGTGCTGCTCGCGCCTGTGCTGCGTGGCCAGTCCTACATGCGTCAGCTCCAGGTCGAGGCGCAGATCCGCACCGGCCGGGAGGCCACGCCAACCGAAGGTCTCGTGTATCGCGAGTTCGACTTCAATCCGGCAACGGTGGCGGCGATCAGCGCCGTCGATCTGCGTACGGTCGGACCCAAGGCGGGGCAGAAGGCGGTCATCTACTCGCAAGCCGAATCGCGCCTCACCAGCGAATGCGCCGAAGCCTGGAAGGCGGCCGGTGCCGATGTACAGACCTGCGGCTGGGAAGACATGGAGCCTCTGCTGCGCCACCATATCGTCGACGAGACATCGCTGGCGGATTTCAGCAACCTCGTCTACTGGCTGCGCCAGGCCGTGCCGCAGACGGGACAAGGAATGTCCATCTCCGTCCCGCCGGCTGAGCTCAGGCCGCCGGGCTGCATCGAAACGCCGCTCCGTTTTGGCAATCAAGATCGCCTGTTCGGCATGCTTTGCCGCCCCGTGGGCAAGATGTCGGAGACGGTGGTCATCATCGGCAATGGCGGGCGCGATCCGCACTATGGCGCGGCGCGTCATGCCGTGGCCTTCGCGCGCCGGCTGGCGCGCGAAGGCATCGCCTCGCTGCGCATGGATTTCGCCGGGCTGGGCGACAGTATCGGGCCGCCGGGCCAGGAGCGCGTTCTGACCCATATGCTCGGCCTCGACCGCAGCGCCGACATCAGCGCGGCGATCGACATGCTCGAGCGCCAGGGCTTCCGGCGCTTCGCCATGGAAGGACTATGCGCCGGTGCCTATCACGCTTTTCATGGCGCCCTGGCCGATCCGCGCCTTTCCGTCCTGCTGCTGATCAACCTGCCGATGTTCACCCTGCCCGATGCCGGCGCGCTCGAATATCTGACGTGGCGCGAGATGTCGCCCACGGTGTTCCTGCGCAAGCTGCCGCGGCTCGGCAGTTGGATCTCGCTGCTCCAGCGCCGCAGGGATCTCGGCACCATCCTGCGCGTGCAGTCAGATCGCGTGCGCCGCCAGATCGTCAATCGCTTGCGCGGCATCGCCGTGCGCCTCGGGCTGGCGCCGAAGCCGTCCTTCGCGCAGGCCGCCCTGGCCTCATTGTCGGCGCGCGGTGTGCGCACGCTCTTCGTCTTCTCACGAGGCGACGCCGAGCTCGATGCTTTCCGTCAGGAATTCAGCGAACCGGACCGCGAGCTTGTGGCTTATCCCGGTGCAGCCAGGCGGATCGTGCAAGAGATCGATCACGATCTCACCCTCGTTGCCGGCCGCGAGATCGTCGAGACCGTGATGATAGACTTCCTCGAAGCGCGGGATATCCCCTCGGGAAAAGGCCCCGTCTACCGGCCTAGAGCGGTGCTGGCATGAGCATCGCCGGCAAGGATATTCGTGATTTCATTCTGGGGCAGGTGCAGTCCGTCGCACGCCAGCAGAAGAAGACGCTGGCACCGCTGTCCGACGAGCTGCCTCTCCTCGAATCGGGCTTGGATTCGCTCTGCATTGCCATCATCGTCGCCAATCTCGACGATGAGCTCGGCCTCGATCCCTTCGCCTCGGGCACTGTCGACATGCCGGTGACCCTGGGCGACTTCATCCGTCTCTACGAGCATGGCGCCGCCTGAACTGCCGGGTGATTTCCGGCGCTCGCTGCTCGATCTCACTCTGGCGCCCGGAACCGATGCACGCGCGCTGAGCGACGAGACGCATCGCGTGCCTGTGGTCGTCCTGGCCCAGGGCACCAATCTCGCTACTCCTCTCGAGAGCCTGCGAGGTCGTTCGGTCCTGCTGACCAGCGAGAAGCAATTGCCGACTGTCCTGGCGGCGATCGCACTCGACGGCATCGCGCGGCGCATCCTGCTCTGCCTGCCCGATATCGCGGAGACCGACTTGCCGGCCATCGTGAGCGAAGGCGAGGTCGATGCCGTCGTGTCGGACGGAACCGGTCCGCAGCCGCCGGCTCACGTGCCCCGCGTTGCTTGCGGCAGCGCGATCCATCCGGCCGATGTTTTCTTGCAGGACCGCAACGCCCCGACCGAATGGATCTTGTTCACCTCGGGCACGACCGGCCGGCCGAAGATGGTGGTGCATACCTTGCCCAGCCTTACCGGCCCGCTCGACGACGGGCTCAAGGTCCAGGAACGGCCGATCTGGAGCACCTTCTACGACGTCCGCCGCTACGGCGGCCTGCAGATCCTGCTGCGCGCTCTGCTGGGGGGCGGCTCGATGGTGCTGTCGAGCGCCAGCGAGTCGGTCGGCGATTTTCTGGTGCGCGCCGGCCGGAGCGGTGTCACGCATATTTCCGGCACGCCCTCGCATTGGCGGCGCACGCTGATGAGCCCCGATGCCAACCGCATGGCCCCGCGCTATGTACGTTTATCGGGTGAGGTCGCCGATCAGGCGATCCTTGATCATCTGAGGCAGGCCTATCCGCAGTCCGACGTCGCGCACGCCTTCGCCTCGACCGAGGCGGGTGTGGCCTTCGACGTGCGCGACGGGCTGGCTGGCTTCCCGGTCTCCTACATCGATCAGCCGGGCGGCAAGGCCGAGATGCGCGTGATCGACGGCACCTTGCGTATCCGATCCAGCCGCACCTCGTCGGGCTATCTCGGCACTGCGCCCAGGCTCGGAGACGCGGATGGCTTCATCGATACTGGCGACATGGTCGAACGCCGCGGCGAACGCTACTATTTCGTCGGCCGTCGCGAGGGCGTGATCAATGTCGGCGGCCAGAAGGTTTTCCCGGAAGAAGTCGAGACCGTGCTGAACCGCCATCCCGCCGTGCAGATGTCGAGAGTGTGGGCGCGCAAGAGCCCGATCACCGGCGCCATCGTCGCCGCCGATCTCGTGCTGCGCGAAGGTTCGGGCACGCTGGCCGATCTCCGCGAGAGCATCCTGCAGGCCTGCCGGGATCAGCTTCCGGCGCACGAGGTGCCGGTGAGCCTGCGCGCAGTGCCGTCGCTCGCGGTCGGTCCGGCGGGCAAGCTGCTCCGCCATGACTGATACGGTCGTGGTGACCGGCGGCAGCCGCGGCTTGGGCCTCGGCGTGGCGGAGACGCTCGTCCGCTCGGGCTTCAAGGTGATCGCCATCGCGCGCAGTGAGAGCGCGGCGCTTGCCGAGGCGCGCAAGTCGCTGCCCGAGCTACATTTCCAGGCCTGGGACCTGGGCGACATCGCCCGCCTGCCCGAGCTCGCGCGCACGTTGCGCGACTCGTACGGCGCGATCTACGGGCTGGTGAACAATGCCGGCATCGGCACGGCGGGGGTGCTGGCGACGCTGCCTGAAGACAAGATCGAGGAGCTGGTCCGCCTCAATCTCACCTCGCCCATGGTGCTGACGAAGTACATCGTCCGCTCGATGATGACGCGCCGCGCCGGTCGCATCGTCAGCATGTCGTCGATCGTGGCAACGACCGGCTATCGCGGCCTCTCGGTCTACGGCGCCACCAAGGCGGCGCTGCTCGGCTTCACGCGCTCCCTCGCGCGCGAGGTGGGCGAGCTCGGCATCACCGTCAATGCCGTGGCGCCGGGCTTCATCGCCACCGAGCTGACGCATGATCTCGACGAGACCCCGCGCGAACAGATTGCCCGCCGCTCGGCGCTGAAGAAACTCGCGAGCGTCGAGGACGTCGCCAACGCCGTCGACTATCTGATGAGCATGCGCGCCGCGAATATCACCGGCACGGTGCTGACCGTCGATGCGGGCGGGACGGCTTAACGCGATCTTGTGCTGAGTCTCAAGTGCGCTTTAGCGGCACGTATCCGCCCGCCTTCGCATCATCGACCCACACCGGATCTCTCGAGTCCGTGTAACCCTCGCCGACCAGCTCCGTCTTCTGCAGGCGGAAGGTGCCGGTCGTGTCGAGCGCCGGGGAAAGGCGCACGAACATCGGTCGCGCGTAGCTCGGCAGCTTCTCCACGAGATGCGCATGCAGGTGCGCGAGATCGAAGCTCGCGTCGGTGACGAGTGCCGCCATGCCGGCCTTGCCGTCGTGGCCGGGGACGGCGACGCCATAGACCGCGGCATCGATCACGCCGGGACAGGCGCGCAGTACGGCGGCGACTTCGGTGGTGGCGACGTTCTCGCCTTTCCATCGGAACGTGTCGCCCAAGCGATCGACGAAGTAGTAGTAGCCCGCCACGTCCTGCCGCATGAGGTCACCGCTGCGGAACCAGCGGTCGCCCGGCTCGAAGACGTCATGCAGGATCTTGTCCTCGGTGGCTGCCGGATCGGTGTAGCCATCGAAGCGCGCAGCGGCCGGCGCCAGCTTGCCGATCGCCTCGCCGGGCTCGTCGATGGCCACGCGCTGGCAGCGGCCGGCGGCGTCGCGCACCGGCGCACCGGCCTCGCAGCGGATCAGCGCGACGGGAGAGCGATGAGCGAGGAACTTCGGCACGCGGCCGATCGCGCCCGGCATGCCTTCGCAATTGGTGAGCGACACGCCCGCTTCGGTCGCGGCATAGAACTCGAGGATGCGCGGAATGCGGAAGCGCTGCTGGAAGCGCTCCCAGACATCGGCGGCCAGGCCGTTGCCGCAGGCCAGCCGTACACGATGCTCGATCTTGTCGTCGGCGTCGGGCGACTGCGCGAGGTAGCGGCAGAGCTCGCCGATATACTGGATGATGGTGGCGCCGCTTGCCGCAACATCGCCCCAGAAGCGGCTGGCCGAGAAGCGCTCGCGGATCACGACTGCGCCACCCGCGACCAGCATCGAGCCCACGGCCACCACGCCGCCGACGCTGTGATACATCGGCAGGCAGTCGAACAATCTGTCCTCGGGCACGGCCTCCATCATGCCGGCGAACCAGCCGCTCCATTCCAGCACGCGCGCGTGCGTCACCGCCGCGGCCTTGGGCCAGCCCGTCGTGCCCGACGTATAGATGTAGAGCGCGCGATCGGTCGGCTTTGGCGAGCGATGCTGATGAGCGGCAAGCGGCGCGCCCGAGAGGCCACGGATCGTCTGGACGAGATCCTGCCAGGCGCGCACATCGGGCGGCAGACGCACCGCGAGCGCGTTATCGACGATGACGTGGCGCGCGCCGGCACTCTTGATCGAATGGGCGAGTGCGTCGGTCGCGAGGTTGGTGTTGAGCAGGGCCACCGTGCAACCGATCTGGCTCAGGCCCAGCCAGATCGCGACATAGTCCGGACGGTTGGACATCAGCAGCGCCACGACATCGCCGGCCGCCAATCTTTCGCTCAACGCCCAGCGCGCGTAGCGATTGGCGCGGGCCGAAAGCTCGCCGTAGCTGAGCGTTTCGTCGGGCCCGATCAGGGCTGGCGCATCGCCCCGCGTCGTCGCATGTTCATGCACGACTGCAGCCAGGGTCGGCTCCGGCCGCTCCAGGAGCTGCTGGATGGTCGACATCGCGCGCACCCAGTCCCGGGTGACCGCGGCACTGGGGCGCAGCGACATCGGGTGTCAGAGGCCGGTCTTGGAGACCAGCACCGGATCCTGTCGGTAGAGATTGGCGAACAGCCGCTTCAGCTCCTCGATCTTGGGCAGATCGTTGAAGGCGATGTAGGGCTGATGCGGATGGAGCGTCAGGTAATCCTGGTGGTACGCCTCGGCCGGATAGAAGGTCTTTCCCGGCTCGATGGTGGTGACGATCCTGCGCTTGTAGACATGCGCCTGGTCGAGCTGATCGATATACGCCTTGGCCACCTTGGCCTGCTCTTCCGTGGTCGGGAAGATGGTCGAGCGGTATTGCGTGCCGACATCCGGTCCCTGGCGGTTGAGCTCCGTCGGATTGTGCACGACCGAGAAATAGACCTGCAGCAGGTGGCCGAGGCTCACCTTCCTGGGATCGTAGATCACGCGCACCGATTCGGCATGGCCGGTCGTGCCTTCGCTCACGACTTCGTACTCGGCGGTCTTCTTCTCGCCGCCGGCATAGCCGGAGACGGCGCTGGTCACGCCGTCGACATGCTGGAACACGCCCTGCACGCCCCAGAAGCAACCGCCAGCCAGGACGATGGTGGCGCTGCTCGCCTGATCCGGCGGATCCATTGCGGGCGCGGGAATCGCCGTGGCCGATTCGGCGTGGGATTGGGCGGCCGCGAGCGCACCCAGCGCCACGGCGATCGCGAGGGCGGGAAGGATTCGTCGAAGCATGGTCACCTCTCCTGCAGGAACCTGGCGAAGGCGTCCTTGTAGTCGGCGTGCCAACGCGACAAAGGCGGCCGGTTGGCCGTGATGTCCTGCGCCGCCCATAGAATACGACGGACGTCGATCTCGCGAGTCACTTCATTGTCAGGGCAGAGGATGTAGAAGTCGCCGCGGTGCATGCCCTCGACCAGCATGTCGATCACCTGGTCGGGCGCCCAGGCGCCGGCCGGCTTCTCGGTCCGCCCGCGCGCGGTCATGCCGGTGAAGGTCGAGCCCGGGATCAGGAGGTGCGCGGTGATGTGTGCACCTTCCTCGTTGCGCAGGCTATGGGCCAGCGCCTCGGTCAGCACCTTCACGCCGGCCTTGCTGACATTGTAGGCCGTGTCGCCGGGTGGGCAGGTGATGCCCTGCTTGGAGCCGGTATTGATCACCGCGCAGGCGGTCTTCTGCGCGAGCATGGCGGGCACGAAGGTCTGCACGCCGTTGATCACACCCCAGAGGTTCACGTCGAGCACGCGCTTCCAGCGGTCGATATGGTCCCACGGGCCGCCGCCAGGCGCGGTGCCGGCATTGTTCATCAGCACGCCCGTTTCGCCCCACGCCCGATAAACCTTGTCCTTCAAGGCCTGCACGCTCTCGAGCCGGCTGACGTCGGTCGGCACGATCATCACGCCCTGGGAGCCTTGCGTGGATGCCGCCGTCACCTCGGCCTCGGCCCGCATCAGCGCTTCGGCCGACAGGTCGGCGAGGCAGACCTTCATGCCCAACGTGGCGAAATGCCTGGCGGCTGCGAGACCGATGCCGCTCGCGGCGCCGGTGATGACGGCGACGCGGCCGGCCGAGAGAGCGGAATGGTCGGGCATGTGGCGATCCTTCGGTGATGTTTACCCGACTATAGCGCAAACCTCAGGACGGCGGCGTGAAGGTAGGCGCGTCGAGCTTCTTGTGAAGACGCTTGAAGCGGAACTCGGCCAGCGCGACCGAGACCACGTAGAAGACCGGCGTGAAGACCAGCCCGAACAAGGTGACGCCCAACATGCCGGCGAACACCGCGGTGCCGAGCGACTGGCGCATTTCGGCGCCCGCACCTTCGCTCAGCACCAGCGGCACCACGCCCAGGATGAAGGCGAGCGAGGTCATCAGGATGGGCCGAAGGCGGGTGCGCGCCGCCGACACGGCGGCGTCGTAGCGGTTCATGCCCGAGTCGTGCGCCTGCTTGGCGAATTCTACGATCAGGATCGCGTTCTTGGCAGCGAGGCCGACGAGCACGACAAGGCCGATCTCGACCAGGATATTGCGGTCGAGGCCGCGGATATTGACGCCGATCATGGCCGCCAGGATGCACATCGGCACGATCATGATGACGGCCAGCGGCAGCAGCCAGCTCTCGTAGAGCGCTGCCAGCAGCAGGAACACGAACACCACGGCCAGCCCGAAGGCCAGCGCCGCGGTGTTGCCGGCGAGCTTTTCCTGCAGCGCGATCTCGGTCCATTCGAAGCCGAAGCCCGAGGGCAGGACGGTGCCGGCGAGCTTCTCTATGGCGGCGATGCCCTGGCCCGAGGAGAAGCCGTGCACCAGCGCCACCTGAACTTCGGCTGCCGGATAGAGATTGTAGCGGGCCACGCGATATGGGCCGGTCGTGTCCTGGAAATTCGCGACCGACCCGATCGGCACCATCTCGCCACCGGCGCTGCGGGTCTTGAGGTTGGCGACGTCGCGCAAGGTGAGGCGATAAGGATTGTCGGCCTGAGCTGTGACGCGATAGGTGCGGCCGAGGATGTTGAAGTCGTTGACGTAGGCCGATCCCATGTAGACCGACAGCGCCTCGAAGACGCGGCCGATCGGCACGCCGAGCTGCTCGGCCTTGGTGCGGTCGATGTCGGCGTAGATCTGCGGCGTGTGCGTGCTGAAGAGGGTGAAGGCCTGGGTGAGGCCGGGCGTCTGGCCAGCGGCGCCGGCGAGGGCCCACGTGGCGGCCTCGAGCGCCGGCAGCCCGCGTGCGCTGCGATCCTGCACATAGCCCTTCAGGCCGCCGCCGGTGCCGATACCCGGAACCGAGGGCGGCTCAAGGACGAACACGAAGGCCTCGCGCAGGGTCGACATCTTGGCGCGCAAATCGGCCAGGATCTTGTCCTTGGGCTGGTCACGTCGCTCGTCGAACGGCTTCAGCGCGGCGAAGATGACGCCGGTGTTGGGCGCATTGGTGAAAGTGGCGCCGTCGAAACCGACGAAGGCAACGGCATGCGCCACACCGGGTGTCGACATGATCAGCTCCGAGGCCTGCCGGACCAGCCGGTCGGAGCGCTCGAGCGTCGCGCCGGCTGGCAGCTGCATGGCGGCAATGAAGTAGGAACGGTCGAGCTGCGGGATCAGGCCGGTCGGCGTGCTGGTCAGCCGGTTGGCGGTGAGGAACAGCAGGCCGGCGTAGACCACCAGCACGAGCAGCGTCATGCGGGTCAGACGCGCCGTCGTGCGACCGTAGAAATTCGACAGCGCCTCGAAGCCGCGATTGAAGTGGCGGAAGAACCAGTTGATCGGCGCCACCAGCCGATCGTAAAGCGTGGGCTTCGCCTTCTCGACGGGCGACAGCGCATGGGTCTTGAGCAGCAGCGCCGCCAGAGCGGGCGACAAAGTCAGCGAGACGAAACACGAGATCGCGGTCGACGCGGCGATGGTGATGGCGAACTGCCGGTAGAACGACCCTTGCAAGCCCGAGATGAAGGCCGTCGGCAGGAACACCCCGATCAACACCAGCGAGATCGCGATCAGCGCGCTGCCCACCTCGTCCATGGTCTTGTGCGCGGCCGCCTTGGGCGACAGGCCCTGTGTCAGGTAACGCTCGACGTTCTCGACGACGACGATGGCGTCGTCGACCACGATGCCGATCGCCAGCACCAGGCCAAACAGCGATAGCGTGTTGAACGAGATGCCGACCGCCGACATCACGGCGAACGAGCCGATCAGCGACACCGGGATCGCCACGATGGGAATGATCGCCGCCCGCCAGGTCTGCAGGAACAGGAGCACGACCAGCACCACGAGTAGCAGTGCCTCGAACAGCGTATGGATCACCGCCTCGACCGAGGCCGAGATAAATTCGGTGGGATTGTAGACGACCGTGTAGTCGAGACCCGGCGGGAAGTCCTTCTTCAGGCTCGCCATTGCCGCCTTCACGCCGTCGGAGGTCGACAACGCGTTCGATCCCGGGCGCTGGAAGATGACCAGCGCTGTCGCCGTCTTGTTGTCGAGATAGGCGTTGACCGTATAGTCCTGCGCGCCGAGCTCGATGCGGCCGACGTCATTCAGGCGCGTCACCGCGCCATTGTCTTCGGCACGCAGCACGACGTTGCCGAACTCTTCGGGCGTCGACAGGCGGCCGAGCGTCTGGACGGACAGGGTGAAGGCGCCGGGGGACACCGCCGGCGCCTGGTTGATCGAGCCTGCCGCGACCTGCAGGTTGGCGGCCTGCAACGCCGCCACCACTTCGCCGGCCGTCATGTTGTGCGAGGCGACCCGCGCGGGATCGAGCCATACGCGCATCGAATAGTCGCGCGCGCCGAACACCTGGACGTTGCCCACACCCTCGACCCGGGTCAGCACGTCCTTCACGTAGAGCGTGGCGTAGTTGGAGATATATTGCTGGTCGCGGCTGCCGTCCGGCGAGATCATGTGCACGACCATCATCAGGTCGGGCGAAGCCTTGCGCACGACGATGCCGAGGCGCTGCACGTCCTCGGGCAGGCGCGGCTGGGCGACGGCGACACGATTCTGCACCAGCACCTGCGCCTGATCGACATTCACGCCGGGCTTGAACACGACGTTGATCGACAGCAGGCCATCGCCGGTCGATTGCGACACGATGTAGAGCATGTCGTCGACGCCGTTCACCTCCTGCTCGATCGGCGTAGCGACGGTCGCCGCGATCACCTCGGCCGAGGCGCCGGGGTAGGTTGCGGTGATGTTGACCGTGGGCGGCGCGATCTCCGGATATTCCGCGACCGGCAGGCCGATCTGCGCGATGCCGCCTACGATCAGGATGATGAGCGCCAGCACCGAAGCGAAGATCGGCCGGTCGATGAAGAAATGGGAAAAGCGCATGATCGGGCTCGCCTCGTTGCCGCTACTCAGCCTTGGCGGAGATTTCGCCCTTTTGCGGCGTCACCTTGCCGCCCGGCCGGACCATGGGATTGGACAGGCCGTCCAGCACGACCTTGTCGGTCGGCTCAAGACCGCTGCGCACGACGCGCAGGCCGTCCACGAGGGGCCCCAGTGTCACGGGCTTGGTCTTGACGACATTGTCGTCGCCAACCACGAACACGATCTTGCGCGCTTGATCGGAAATCACCGCAGAGTCGGGGATCATCAGCGCGTCGTATTCGCCGCCATAGAGCTGGATGCGGCCGAACACGCCCGGCGTCAGCAGCCTGTCCTTGTTGTCGACAAGGGCGCGCGTGCGGATCGTGCCCGAGCGGACACTGAGTGAGTTGTCGACGAAGTCGACGGTGCCGGGGCGTGTCCACTCGGTCTCGTCGGCCAGGCGAATACGCACGGGGATCTTCGGACTGTCCGATTGCGGTCGCGAGCCCGACAGGAACAGACGCTGGTAGCGCAGTTGGTCGGCCTCGGAGACGTCGAACAGGAAGTGGATGGGATCCTGGCTGACGATGGTGGCGAGCAAGGTGGCGCCGGTTTGGCCGCCCTGGATCAGGTTGCCGGGATCGACCTTGCGGTCTGACATGCGTCCCCCGATCGGCGCGGTGACGTCGGTCCATTCGAGATTGAGTTTGGCGTTACGCAGTGCCGCCTCGGCGGACTTGAGCTGGGCTTGCGCCACGGCAAGGTTCGACTTGCGCGTGTCGTTTTCCGCCTCAGGGATATTGTGCGAGGTGACCAGGGCGGCGCCGCGCACGACTTGAAGTTCGGCCAAGTCGACCTGGGCCTTGTTGCGCGCCACGTCGGCGTCCGCCGACTCGACGGCAATCTCGTAGGGCCGTTTGTCGATGGTGAACAGGGGATCGCCGGCCTTGACCAGCTGGCCGTCCTGGAAGTGCAGCTTGTCGATGAAGCCCGACACGCGGGCGCGGACCTCGACCCTGGCTACGGCTTCGAAGCGGCCCGAGTATTCGTCCCACTGCGTGACGCGCTTGGGAATTGGCTGGGAAACCGAGACCGGTACCGCCGGCGGGCCGCCCTGAGCCAGCGTTTGGGAGCTGCACAGAACGAGGCCCGCGAGCAGGCCAAAATGGCGACGTAGCAACATTGCGGGCCCCTCTGCGGCCTTGCTTCGCCGCCGGAGTATGATGTGGGTGCGCTGCAACATGGTGTCAAAAGGTCACGCCGTCTGCACAAGCTTTTCTGGGGATGATCCAAATAGATCATTTTCTCTCTTAATGATTCATTCGTTGCAGAGAGACTGTGCCCGGGTTAGCGTCGGGCACCATTTCCAGGAGGGGCCTATGTATCTGAGGAAAAGCGGATTTCTCGTTGCTGCAGCGCTGGCGCTGCTGGCCGTGCCGGCTGCAGCCCAGAACAAGTCCAACCTGGACGTTGTGAAGCAGCGCGGCCAGGTGATCTGCGGCGTCAACACGGGCCTCGGCGGCTTCTCGATGGCCGACAGCCAGGGCAAGTGGAAGGGCCTCGACATCGACATGTGCAGCGCTGTCGCCGCCGCCGTGCTGGGCGATGCGACCAAGATCAAGGCGGTGCCGCTGTCGGCGCAGCAACGCTTCACCGCGCTGCAGTCCGGCGAGATCGACATATTGGTGCGCAACTCGACGATCACCTTGCAGCGCGACGGCGGTCTCGGCATCCAGTACACCGGCGTCAACTTCTACGATGGCCAGGGCTTCATGGTCGCCAAGAAGTCGGGTGTGAAAGAGCTCAAGGAGCTGGGGGGCGCCACGATCTGCGTGGCCCAGGGCACGACCCACGAGGCCAACATGGCGGGCTACTTCCGCAGCCGGAACCTGCAGATCAAGCCGGTCGTCTACGAGTCCCAGGACGTCATGTACGACGCGTTCTTCGGCGGCCGCTGCGATGCCATGACCCAGGATTCGTCGGCGCTCGCCTCGGCGCTCGCCACCCGCAACAAGGGCGACGACTACATGGTCCTGCCGGAGCTGATCTCGAAAGAGCCGCTGGGCCCGTTCGTCCGCCGTGGCGACGATCAGTGGGCTGCGGTCGTGCGCTGGTCGCTCTACGCCATGCTCGAGGCCGAAGAGAAGGGCGTGACCCAAGCCAATGTCGACGAACAGCTCAAGTCGACCGAGCCGCTGGTGCAGAACCTGCTCGGCGTCAAGGAAGGCAACGGCAAGGCGCTCGGCCTCGACGAGAAGTGGGCCTACAACATCATCAAGCAGGTCGGTAACTACAGCGAAAGCTTCGAGCGCAATGTCGGCCAAGGCTCGCCGTTGAAATTGCAGCGTGGCCTCAATGCGCTCTGGAACAAGGGCGGGCTGATGTACCCGCTGCCCCTGCGCTAACAGTCGCAGGCACTGGCAATGATCTGTCCTTCAGGCCTACCTTCGCAAGGGGCGTCCGGGGGGACAGATCATGCACGTCATCTCAAGGTTGATTGCCGCCTGCGCGGCACTGGCGGTTTTCTCCAGCTTGCCGGCTCTGGCGGAGGCGACGCTGGATGTCGTCAAAAAGCGGGGGCAACTCGTCTGCGGCGTGAACGGGGAGCTTCCGGGCTTCTCGCTCCTCAATGCCATGAAGGAATGGGAAGGCCTCGACGTCGACTACTGCCGAGCCGTCGCGGCGGCGGTGCTGGGCGATGCGACCAAGGTGAAGTTCGTGCCGCTCACCGCCGACAGACGCTTCGATGCGCTGGCGGCGGGCGAGGTCGACATCCTGGCGCGCAACTCGACGGGCACGCTGACGCGCGCTGCCGGCGGCAAGGTGCGCTTCGTCACGCCGAACTACTACGACGGCCAGGCCTTCGTCGTTTCCAAGAAGACGGATATCACACAGGCATCGTCGCTGCGCGGGGGCATGATCTGCGTGCTCAAAGGTACGACGCATGTCTTCAACATGGACAACTGGTTCGGCGTGCGTCAGCTCCATGTACTGCCGGTGACCTTCGAAACGCCCGACAAGATGTACAAGGCCTTCTTCGGCAGCCGCTGCCTGGCCGTCACCCAGGATGCGACGGCGCTCGCGTCCACGATGGTGCGCAGCGGCCGCGCCGGCGACTACCGCATGCTGCCGGAGATCATCTCCAAGGAACCGCTCGGTCCCTATGTGCGCTCGGGCGACGAGCAGTGGCTCGACGTGGCGCGCTGGACGCACTACGCAATGCTGGAGGCCGAGGAGTACAACATCCGTCGCAACAACGTGGACGACAAGCGCCGGGGACACGAGCCGCTGGTGCGCCGCCTGCTGGGCGTCGAGCCGGGCAACGGCAAGGTGCTCGGGCTGGACGAGAGCTGGGCCTACAGTGTCATCGCGCAGGTCGGCAACTACAGCGAGATCTACGAGCGCAATGTCGGCATGGCCTCGCCGCTCAAGTTCGCGCGCGGCATCAACGCGCTGTGGAGCAAGGGCGGACTGATGTATCCGCTGCCGCTACGCTGATCTTCTCCGGACGAGGAGGCTGCTGATGCAAAGCGGCCCTCTCGCCCGCTCGATCGTCGCGGCCTTCGACGATCTGCCGCCGCAGCTCAAGACGGCAGCGCGCTACATGCTCGACCGTCCCGACGACGTGGCGCTGCTCTCCATGCGCGAGCAGGCGCGGCGTGCCGGGGTGCCGGCGGCCACCATGACGCGGCTCGCCAAGCGTCTGGGCCTAGAAGGCTACGACGAGGCGCGCGCGCTCTACGCCGGGGCAATGCGGGACGGCACCCTGGGCTTCGCCGGCAAGGCCGGCGTACAGGTCGAAGCGCAGAAGCTGCGCGGCGAGAAGGCGCTCGCGGCCGACATGGCGCAGAGCCTGAGCCGCCAGATCACGCGGCTGGCCGAGCCGGCATCGCTCGAACGCCTGGTCGATGCCGCGCAACGCCTGCATCGCGCGCGGCGGGTTTATTGCCTCGGCCTGCGCGCCAGCCACGCCGCCGCCTGGCATTTCCACTACATGCTGTCGCTTTTGGGCGACAAGACCGTGATGCTGGACGATGCAGGCGGCACCGGCCTCGACGCTATTCGCGACGCCGGCCGCGCCGATGTCCTGCTGGCCGCGAGCGTCGAGCCCTATGCGCGCGCAACTGTCGAAGGTGCGCGCTATGCCGCCGCGCAGGGCGTGCCAGTCGTGGCGCTGACCGACTCGGAAGTCTCGCCGCTCGCCCAGCTTGCCTCGGTCACGATCCTCGTGGCGACCGACAGCCCGTCCTTCTTCCATGCCACGACACCCATGCTGGCTGTGGCCGAGATCCTGGCCGCGCTGGTCGCCGGCCGGTCGGGCCAGAAGGCGCTCGACGCTCTCACGAAGACGGAGGCGCAGCTTACTGCCTTCGGAGTCCATCTGCCGCGTAGCGGCGCGAAAGGAAATCCATGACCCACATCCTGCATCGTTCCATTGCCGCAACCTTGCCCGTCGCCGCGGGCGGGCAGGGCATCGAGCTCATCGACAGCACCGGCAAGCGCTACCTCGATGCTTCGGGTGGCGCGGCCGTCTCCTGCCTCGGTCATGGTCATCCGGCGATCAATGCCGCGCTGCATCAGCAGATCGACAAGCTCGCCTATGCGCATACGAGCTTCTTCACCACGGAGATCGCCGAGAAGCTCGCCGACAATTTGATCGCCTCGGCGCCGGCCGGCCTCAGTCACGTCTATCTGGTGAGCGGCGGTTCGGAGGCGGTCGAGGCCGCGATCAAGATGGCGCGGCAGTATTTCACCGAGCGCGGCGAGACCGGTCGGCGCAACATCATCGCTCGCCGCCAGAGCTATCACGGCAACACGCTGGGGGCGCTCGCGGCCGGCGGCAATGAATGGCGCCGCGCCCAGTTCGCGCCCCTGCTGATCCGGACGCACCACATCGATCCCTGCTTCGCCTATCGCTTCCAGAAGCCGGGCGAGAGCGAGGAGGACTACGGCCGCCGTACCGCCGATGCACTGGAGAAGAAGATCCTCGAGCTGGGCGCAGAGACGGTGATGGCCTTCGTGGCCGAGACCGTGGTCGGCGCCACGGCCGGCGCGGTGCCGCCGGCGAAGGGCTACTTCAAGCGCATCCGGGAAATCTGCGACAAGTACGGCGTGCTGCTGATCCTCGACGAGGTGATGTGCGGCATGGGCCGTACCGGCACGCTGCACGCCTATGAGCAGGAAGGCATCGCGCCCGACCTGATGACCATCGCCAAGGGGCTGGGCGGCGGCTACGAGCCGATCGGCGC
>Ga0153954_1000360_pt1 | contig 38290 bp, 31 predicted proteins | sample TSFL038MetaG_FD_102277 | JGI IMG/M metagenome (GOLD analysis project Ga0153954, IMG submission 102277) | Attine ant fungus gardens microbial communities from Florida, USA - TSFL038 MetaG | ecosystem: Host-associated > Fungi > Mycelium > Unclassified | place: USA: Florida, Wekiwa Springs State...
GACGGCCTGCCGTAGGGTGGGCATTGCCCACCGATCTTCGCTGAGGCCAACAGTTTGGTGGGCAATGCCCACCCTACCAAAAGGAATCGCTTACCCGTCAATCGAACGTTGACAAAGCACTAGCCGTTTCACCCGCTCCTGGAGCCGGCCGACTCGCGGAAGATCTCTTCCTCTCGCCGGAACTCGAGTTCCCTCTGATTGATCTCTCCACGGTCGCCGCGCGACGGCGGTCGTTCGTCTTGTGTCGCAGTCTTGATTCTACCTTGTTCGAGGTGTCCCTTGATGAGCCGCAGTTCTCGCAGAGCCGGTTTCACGCTGATTGAACTTCTGGTGGTGATCGCCATCATCGCCGTCCTCATCGCACTCCTGCTACCTGCCGTCCAGGCCGCGCGCGAGGCCGCCAGGCGCGCCCAGTGCGTCAACAACCTTAAGCAGCTGGGACTCGCGGTGCACAACTACCAGTCGGCGAACAACTGCATCCCCTACGGATTGAAGGGCTGTTGCTGGGGTACATGGGCGATCGCGGTCCTCCCCGGAATCGAACAGCAAGCCCTGTTCAACTCCTGGAATTCCTGGGGGAACAACAAGATCGCGGCCGCGGACGTGCCGCTGCGCTACGCCGGGGTCTGCAACGCGACGGTCACCTCATCGCGGCTCAACGCTTACATGTGCCCCAGCGATGGGAACAACCCCCAGTCCGGCGCGGCAAGCGTTGTGATTGGCAGCGTCACGTACAAGCTCACCTCGCACAACTACGTCGCCAACTTCGGCAACGTCGCGCTGGCGCAGACCGCGCTCGCCTACAACGGGGTCACGTACCAATTCCTGGGCGCCCCGTTCACCGACATCGGATCGCCACTCACCGACACCTCGAACGCCACCATCAACGAGGGAGCGACGGCCTCTACGGTCGACTTCTCCGGGATCACCGACGGCCTGTCGAACACCATGTTGTTCTCAGAGGCCCTCGTCGGGAATCAAACGCCGAGCCGCGACTTCCGGGGGTTCTTGTGGTACAACGCCGGCGTCTCTTTCTCAGGTCTGCTCACCCCGAATACGACGCAACCGGACTGGGAGGGCTCCGTAAGTTATTGCAACCTCACCGCCCCCAACAACCCTCCGTGCATCGGCGGTCCGGGCAGTAACACGATGCTCGCCGCGCGGAGCCGGCACTCCGGCGGCGTGAACACCGCCATGTGCGACGGCAGCGTCAAGTTCATCAAGAACTCCGTCAGTCCCGCCACGTACATGGCCCTGTCGAGCTCCCGCGGCGGTGAGGTCATCAGCTCCGACGCGTATTGAACTTCCCCCGCCTCCCCGTCTCCGGATCGAGGGTCTGGAATTCCCCAGGCCCTCGATCCTCTTTCGTTCGTCGACGATATCTCGGTAGAGGAGTATGGGCTCTTGATGTTTGGAATTTGAATAAATTTAGGTGTCGGTCCGATAGCGGACAATTCGTACTTCCCCGTCATAGTTGATGGACCGAAGCTCGTCGCGGATGAATTCCAGGACCTTCGCCGGATTTCCGCCTCCCGATCCCGCTCCAATGAGAGGGAACGCGATTGACCGATAGCCCTTCTCCTTGGCGACCGCCATGGAGCTGCGCACCGCCTTGCGGATCGAGTGTTCGGAAGATCGCCAGAGCATATTGATGCCGGCGACATGGATGATACTTTTGAACGGCAACCGCCCCGGGCCGGTCTCGACGGCACTGCCCAGGGGAATCGCCCCCTTCCGACCCAGTTCCCGGAACGGTTCCAGGCCTCCTCGCTTCTTGATGGCCCCTGACACACCTTGAGGCAGGAGTAGCCACCAAGGGATGATGTTGCGGTTCCACGGGTTGACGATGACCTCGACATCTTGGTTGAGGAGATCACCGTCGACAATTTGTGGCTCCATCGGCACTTCCTGTCTACTCTTGCGACTTGGCTCTATCACCCGGAGGAGCTCGATTCTCTCGGGGTCGGTGACGTTGGATTCGGGTCGCGCCGCTCGGACCTCACATTCAAGTGAAAACAGGCATGAAGGGTTGTCACCACACCGACGAAGAGCATTGAGGAAATCAAGCTTGTCATATACGAGGCGAACCCAAGACAAGCACTGACGACGAGTGATTCTGACCTCGTCTTCGTGATACCGAAGTACAAGGTACTTCCCGCAACCACGGTCGCCACGATAATCGATTGGATATGGTACCCCTTGAAAGCGCCGAGCACGATGCTGTCGAAGTCCTGCCGTCCGGTATACCAAGTGAAACAAGCCCCCGATGCAGGACCGATCGTCGGAATCAAAAGTAAGATGCTCGGTGGAAAGGAGACAACCACCCAACAGAGGACCCCTGACACGGCCACAGCGACCATCAAGCTTTGGAGTCGAAATTGGAGCAGTCGCATATTGGGATCGCCTCGCTATCAATCATTTTAAAAAAATAGATTAGTGTATTTCTGATAAGCGTAAGAATAAATTGTTGGGTCTGGATAGCATGCCGTTCTGATCGCGAAGCGGCAAGAGGATTAACGATTGCCCCAAAGATCCGGTGATGCTCCTCGGCAAGGCCAGGAGGCTTGGCATATGTCTTATCTGCTCCAGTCTAACAGCTGACATTAACCAAACCAATCGACCGGGATCTCCAAGGTTTGGCCACGCTCAACGGTAGCCAACCGAGCTCCGTATCTTGTCCGATGTTCGCTGCTAGGGTCGGACGAGTGTGTTTCGCCGGGCTTCCTGGATCCACGGGGTTGGGGCGATACCCGTTATCGAAGGACCAGGAGACAGGGCGGCACGATACTGTGAAATCCTTACCTCGCCGTTAGGGATTTCGTCGGGATTCTACGCATCTGGGATTGGGGGGCTTTCAGTGGGTTCCCCACGGGGCCTTTGGCCGGCCGATCACAGACGTGGAGGGAATGCGAACATGGGCGGCGTAACCAGACGCGACGCGTTGACGATGGCCGGACTCTCTCTGCCGATGGCCGCGGGCCTGGCGGTCAGCGCGGAGCCTTCTTCGGAGGGGCGCTATTTGATCCTCTCCTGCGACGGCGGTGGGATCCGGGGCCTGCTGACGGCGAAGATCATCGAACGCCTGGAGTCCGAGATCCCCTTCCTCGACCGGATCGACCTCTTCGCCGGAACATCGACCGGCGGGATTATCGCCCTCGGGCTGGCGAACCAGGTCGCGATCGGTGATCTGGTCAACCTGTACCGCACGCGCTGCCTGCAAATCTTTGCCCAGGGCGAGCCGAAGCCGCCCGCCCAGAGTACCGTGAAGGACTGGCTCGACGCCATGGGCGACAAGGTGCAATCCTTTCTACACAACTTCGGCTTTGACCCGAGCGCTCTGATCCACCCGAAATACTCCAACGACGGGCTCAAGAAGGTCCTGACCGAGGTCCTGGGAGATGGCACGTTAGGGACCGTGAAGTCCGGCAAGTCCGTCATGGTCACGACTTTCAGGCTGCTCTCGGAGTCTCTGGGCTGGACTCCGCGTGTCCTGCACAACGTGGGCGTCGACAACGAGCGCGGCTTCAAAAACACGGCTGACGATAGCCCGTCGCGCCAGACGACGTTAGTGGACGCCGGGATGTGTACGAGTGCGGCGCCGCTCTATTTCCCGCCCTATAGGCACCCCGACCTCGGGTATTGCGTCGACGGCGGCCTGTTCGCCAATTGCCCAGCAAGTATAGCCATGGCGCTCGCCCTGAGGGTCAACAAGGGCTCGTCCGAGAACATCCGCATACTCTCCATCGGGACGGGGTTGCAGAACCACCGCATCGACATCCCCAACGCGAAATCCTTCAACGACCCTTCCGAGTATGGCCCGATCGCCTGGCTCGATCCCATTGCGCGCGGGCCAGACATGGAAGGGGGCGTGCCGCTGACGCCCGCATTCCCGATCGTCAACGCCATGGTCGACGCCAACACCGCAGCAAACAATTATATCTGCGCGCAAACGCTGGGCGCGAACCGATACCATCGGGTGCAAGCGAACCTGCCGAGGCCCCTCGCGACCGACGCCATCGATCCCGCCTCGATTGCCGCCCTCGAGGCAGCGGTGGACAACATCCCGGCGTCGGAGTGGCGTGCCACGGTGGACTGGGTCAAGAAGCAATTCGGCTGAACGCCGATCGGCCCTCATGATTCCTGATGTTGGACAGCCAGGCTGATGGCCAGCCGGGCTCATAGCCCGGCTGTTTCGATGGGTGGTCGATTCTTCCGGTAGGGTTTGAGCAAGTTCTTGAGCCGAACGCGGGTATCTGCCGCGATATCGTAGCGGGTTTCACTCGTTGGCCCGAAGATCTCGACTTCGCCGCAACCGAAGCAGATCAAACAGTGGTGGATCTGTCCATCGGCGGTCCATTCGACCGCGTAGTCAGCGTGGAAGCCTCCACACTTTTTGTCTCCGGTCCAGCGCGTGAAGGCGCGGGTGCCTCCCAGCAAGGTTTTGAGGTGCAGTTCGTCCTTCGGGTTCAGCTCGAGGGTCGCTCGATAGAACAAAGATCCGTGTATCTGGATGGTGGGTTTGGCCTTCTGTTCGGCATATAAGGAGGCCGTTTCATAATGGGGGTGGGGGAGGCCTTCATACAAGGCGAGCCGTGCAGAGGGAGGAATCGATAAGGCCGAGGAGCAACTCGAGAGGACGCTGCATCCCACGACGATGACAGCAAACCCAGGGTAGCGCAAGGCCATGACGGTTTCCTCCCGAGTCGTTCCTGAGCAGAAGGAGTTTGCCTTCAGCACCCCGGTCCCCGATTCCACCCGGGTTGATGACCGATTACGGAAAGCGTTCATTTTCCTTCCTTTGCGTGCGAAAAGCGACGCCTCTCACCGTGGGAAAAGATGCCTTTCGCTAGAAATCATTCCTCGCGAATGGGGCGTGAACCTGGGGCAGACTCCAGAGCTGGTCCCGCTGAGAGCCCTTCGATGAATTTGCCGAGGCCGGGATATCGGGCGAGCCTATGCGGGGGACGATTGCCGGTACGATTAGTCTTGATCAATTCTCAATAATCGCTTAAGAAACCATCGCAGTGTTCGACGGGCGTCGTCTAGGAATCCCTCCGACAGTGCAACGCCGCTCGTTCCAACAAAGGTCAAGTTCGCATGGAGGCGCACCCGCGTCCGGAGCGACGCAAAGGTCGGTTCATGCGAACCCTTCGCCCCTGGAAAGGCGAATATCCATGACGTCCGCGAGCATATCAAAAGTCGGATTGCGCGTGCAGGGTCATGGCCCGGCGGATAAGCCAGAGTTGCCGCGTGCAAATTCTTCGCTCATCGCGGCTTCCGCTGAAGGGCCCCTCGTCGTCTCGGAGTCCGCGAGGGCTGAAGCAGACCATTGGTACCAGCAAGGAAGCTTGTTGGTTTCACAGCGCAGGCTCGATGAGGCCGTCACCTGCTATCAGCGCGCTTGTGGTCTCCGCCCTGACTTCCCTGAGGCTCTCAATTGCCTTGGCTTTACCCTTGGCCTGCTTGGTAAATATGAAGAGGCTTTTGCCGCTCTCAAAGATGCGCTAAGGTTTCAGCCCGATGATTTCGCAACACTCGTTAACCTAAGCATTCCTTTGTTGGCGCTCGATCGCAATGACGAAGCCATCGGATTCATGGAACGGGCGCTTGAGGTCAGGCCGGACTCTGCGGAGTTGTGTAACAACTTGGGTGTGGTGCTCAAGAAGCAGGGGAAGCTCACATCGGCTGTGGACCGTTTCCTCCAAGCGCTTCAGCTCAAGCCAAACTTTACCAAAGCCTACGTCAATCTGGCAGCGACCCTGGTTTTGAATAAGCAGCCCGAGGCGGCTGCGACGTGCTATCGCGAGGCCATTCGGCTCCAACCCGACGATGCCGAGACGCACAACGCTCTAGGCTTTGCCCTGGTGAAGGCCGGCCTCTATGACCAGGCCGAGCTCAGTTATCTCCGCGCGCTCGAGCTCAAGCCCGACTTCGTCGAGGCCATCGGCAACCTGGGGAACATGTACTCGGAGACGAGCCGCGTCGAGGAAGCCTTGGTTTGCTTTCAAAAAGTGATCCGTTATCAATCAAATCATGCCGAAGCCTACAATGACATGGGACTGGCTTTAGAGAGGGGACGCCAATACGCGCAAGCACACGAATACTACGCACACGCTGTGCGTTTGAAGCCCGACTATGCGATCGCCCATACGAACCGGGCCATGCTTTGGCTCAAGACAGGACAATACGAGCAGGGTTGGTCCGCATACGAGTGGCGCTGGCGGCTCCCGGACGCGAAGCCGCCTCGGTTTCCTCAACCGGCATGGAACGGAGAACCGCTCGAAGGGCGGACGATCTTGCTCTGTACCGAGCAGGGGTATGGTGACACGATCCAGTTCATTCGCTTTGCCCCACTGCTCAAAGAACGGGGAGCCGTGGTGATTCTCCGGTGCGCCCGGGTGCTCGTCCCCTTCCTGGAAGGCCTCCCGATCTTCGATGCCGTGGTTGCCGAAGAGGAAGAGGCGCTCCCGCCGTTCGACACCTATTGCACGCTCATGAGCTTGCCGCGCGTGCTGGGAACCACGCTGGAGACCATCCCTGTGGACATCCCTTATCTCCATGCCGATCCCGAGCGTGTCACCGCCTGGGCTCGTGAACTGGACGCAATGGAAGGCCTTCGCGTTGGGATCACCTGGCAAGGGAGTCCATCACACCAACACGATCACATCCGTTCGATTCCCTTGAAGCACTTCGCACCGTTGGCCGAGCTTAAAGGGGTTCGACTCTGTAGCTTGCAGAGAGGGCGGGGAACCGAACAACTCTCGGCGTTTACCGAGCGTTATGAAATCACCGACCTGGGCGGTCGGATCGACGAAGAGAATGGGGTCTACGTGGATCGTGCGGCGATGATGATGAACCTGGATTTGGTGATCGCCGCCGACACCGGTATTGCCCACGTCGCCGGCGCTCTCGGCGTCCCCTGCTGGGTCGCTCTCCCGTGGCAGTTCGATTGGCGGTGGCTCGAGCAACGCGACGACAGCCCGTGGTATCCCACCCTGCGGGTCTTCCGTCAGTCCCGATCCGGCGACTGGGACGAGTTGTTCCAGCGCATCGCAACGACCCTTCAGGCGGCCATCGAGCGCCCAGTACTTCGCCAGAGCCTGTTCCGAGACCTTCGCACCATTAACGATGGAGGGGTGGGTGGCCCCAGCATCGGGAAAAACCTCGGCATTGGGACAGCCTAGGCGCGGTGCTCTACCCAACGAAGCGAGAGCGGCTTATCGCCGGATTCCTGCGTACGGGGATTTCGTCAGTTTACCGCTCAGCGTCTGCTACGAGAAAGATCTCTCGGTGCGTGAAAATCTTTAGATTTGACGTGTCTGCGCCCTGGAGTGAGCCTTCCGCAGAAAGGGGACGGGCACCTCGTAGACGAGGAGCCAGTCCCCTCGAAGTGACCGTTCAGTGGATTTCGATTGGGTGTGCCTGTTTTGCGGGCTGCTTTGGGGTTGGCAGCCTGACTTGGAGCACACCATCACGAAAGCTCGCCTCAACGGTTTGTGGGTCGACGCCTTCGGGGAGGGGGATCATGCGGCAGAAGCAGCCTTGCTCTCGTTCGCGGTAATAGTAACCCTCGTGTTGGCTCTCTTCCTGGTGTTTCCGCTCTCCCCGGATGGTCAGCACATCTTCAGCGACTTCGACCTGGATCTCGTCTTTGTTGAGGCCGGGAAGATCAACGCGCACGATGAACTGTGTCGGGTCTTCAAGGACATCGACGTGGGGTGACCAGTCGGCTGAACCGAGCCCCGACTCACGTTGGAACCGTTCGCGGCCTCGACTGACGAGCGCCGGGATGTGGACGCCATGGCCAAACCCGAAGTCTTCGAACAACCGGTCCATGTCTTCGGCAAAGCGTCGCATGAACGCAAACGGCTGGCTCGCGGGAGCCAGTGGGGCTGAGGTCGCGCGGCTTGTCACGGCTGGCGCCTGCCCCTGCCCAGTTCCCGTCTCATGAGCACGCTTGCCCGCGGCTGCTGATTCCTTCTCTTTATGAATGTTGGCCATGAGGCACCTCCTTTCGCTGGAACGATGGGAAGCGGCCGATCTCCCCGAAAATCGCGCCGAGACAGCGGTCCGCGAGATTCGGCGAGACGGCGTGAAACCTCCTTGGCCCGGCCCCTTTCAACGAATCTTGGGATTGCGATGTGTTAGGCCGAACTTTCAAGCGGGTTTCAAGAGCTAGCGGATACGGTCGTCGGCGCGAAGCGCGAGCGTCTCGCGTTCGTCTGTTCCTCCGAGTCGGTCTGGTCAAAGGTGCACAGTTCCTCGCGGAAGATGGGCACCTGCCCAGGAGCCTCGATGCCGAGGCGGACATGGTTGCCACGAATGCCAACCACCATGACTCGGATGTTGCCGTTAATGATAATCGACTCATTCAACTTGCGACTTAGAACCAACATCGTCCGTACTCCTTCGTAGCGAGGAGGGAAGATTGTGGAGGATTTCCCAGAGACTTAAGAGGCTGAGGCTCGGCTCGAATCGAAGCGAATCGGGCCGTTACTCAGAGGTCTTGGTGTCAGGGCTCTTCTCCCGGCCCGAGGACGTCGGGGCGAGAACTTGGATCAAGTTGACGACATGGCTCACGCCGGCGACATCAGTCGCGTACTCCTGAGCGATTTGCTTCAGGTAGTGCGACGGAAGTTTGCCGCGGAGTGTGACCACACTGCCGCTTACCTCGCACGAGACATCGCGGAGTGCGAGATAGCTGCTGCGGTGAAGCCGATTTTGGGGTTCCCTGCTGGTGATGTGGTGCGGGGGACCCGTCAGTCGAGATGCGGTTCTTGCCGTTGCTGAAGCATCCATTGGTGCCGTTTTCCGGAGGCCGGTGATGGGCACAGCCGAGCCATGCCCTAATGCCTCAAGGAGAAGGTGCGGCAACCATAACCGCGGGAAGCCGGGTAGGGACCCGGGCGTCCGACCGTGGGACGAAGGAGAGACAATACCAACAAAAAAACCCCGACGTACGACAATTCGCACGAGCGGGGCCGCCATAGCCAAGATTCCGTTGCCCTTCATGAGCAGGGATCAGGGGAATCTAACCGACAGACCGGTACCGAGTCAACACGATATTTTTGAAATCGGGGTCTCTTTTTGACTTCAGATCTACCTTCAAAGCGAGACTCTTCCCCCGGGCTCTGCGATCGTGCTATGATTTATCAACAATCAATGGGCGGCTCACGTTGGGGCGTCCGTTTCGGGTTTTGAAAGCCCACGCAACCGCCTCCGGCGGCGCGTGGGTTTTTCTTTGATATTTTTGAGGTTGGATCGGCCGAGGAGTTGGCCATGGGTGCTTCGCGGCTCATCGAGCGCTATCACGAGCTCAAGGCCTATCTCATCTGGTCCGATCAAGATGTGCAACATATTGTGGCTGCTGCCTCGGTCCTTGAGCCTCATCTGTCGCTCCTGATCGACGACTTTTATGCCGAGATCGATCGCCATCCGAACGCCAGCAAGGTGATCGCCGGCGGTGCGGCTCAGATTGAACGACTCAAAGGGACATTATTGCGTTGGCTCCATGAACTCTTCGGTGGAATCTACGATGCTGCTTACATCGAGCGCCGCTGGCGAGTCGGCTGGCGGCACGTCGAAATCGGCCTCGATCCAGTCTATGTGAATGTGGCCTTGGGCCGCCTTCGCCTGGGTCTCTGCCGTTGTTTGCAGGAAAACTGGAAGGGTGAGCCGCGCCGGTTGGATATGACCATCCAATCGCTCAACAAGCTCCTCGACCTCGACCTGGCGATCATCCAGGATGCCTACCGGGCCGAAAACATCGCTCAGCTCCAGCGAGCGGAGCGGCTCGCGACGCTTGGCCAGGTCGCCGGAGGCGTGGCGCACGAGTTACGAAATCCTCTTAACGTGGTAAAGACATCCGTTTATTACTTGCTCAATGCGCGGAACCCGAGTTCCGAGAAAAGGGCCGAGCACCTCCGAAGGATCGAGCGCCAGATCGAATCGGCCGACAACGTCATCACCGCGCTGGCCAACTTCGCCAAGATGCCGCTGCCGAAGCTCAGCCCGGTCTCGGTCGCATCCGTGGTGCACGACGTGCTCGAGATGAACCCGCCGGGCACAAGCATTCACGTCCAGACGGATCTCCCCGATTCGCTCCCCCAGGTCTTGGTCGACGTCGATCAGATTGGGATCGTCTTCGGAAACCTGGTCCGCAACGCGCGTGATGCGATGTCCCAAGGCGGCTCGCTCGGACTTCGCGGGCGCGAAGTCGACGGCGGGGTCGAGGTTGATGTCGTCGATACGGGGATCGGCATTCCCCCGGAGGATTTGGTACGCATCATGGAACCCCTGTATTCGACGAAGGCTCGAGGCTTAGGACTCGGCCTTGCGATTGCACGCGCGATCCTGGAAAGAAACCAGGGAAGCCTCCGAGTGATCAGCAACGTCGGCCGCGGGAGTACCTTTACCGTACGGTTGATCGCTTCCCTAAACGATGGAGCCGGGACATGACCGCACCACCGGGATCGAAGATCCTGCTGGTGGATGACGACATCGACATCTGCCGGAACCTGACGGACATCTTGACCGATCTGGGCTACCAGGTGGATGCGGCGTACGACGGTCCATCGGCGCTCGACCTGGTGCGGAAGTCCTCCTATGACGTGGCCCTGCTCGACTTGAAAATGCCCGGCATGGACGGGCTCGAGCTCTATCGTGAAATCAAGAAGGAGCGGGCGGGAACCGTAGCCCTGATCGTCACCGCGTATGCCAGCGCGGCAACTACGAAAGAGGCCTTGATGGCCGGCGCCTGGCGCGTCCTCTCCAAACCGGTCAACCTACCCGACGTTTTGAGACTGGTTGATCAAGTGTTGAATCAACCGCTGGTCCTGGTTGTGGACGACGACCGTAGCCTGTGCGCCAATCTTTGGGACCTTCTACGGGATCGGGGCTACCGTGTCGGTCTTGCCTACAACTCGAGCGAGGCGGTCGCACAGCTCAGGGACGCCCACTACAAGGTGGTCCTCATCGACATGAAAATTCCTGATGGGAATGGTGGCGAGGTCTTCCTCCGGATCCGCGAGGCGGACCCGAAGGTGAAGACGATCCTGATCACCGGGTATCCTTTGGAGATGGATGACGTGGTTGCGCGCGTCTTGGCCGAAGGGGCTGACGCCGTCTGTTACAAGCCGTTCGACGTTCCCAAGCTGCTCGGCGCGCTCCAGACGCTGGCCGGACCGGGCGGCGACGCGGCCAAGGAGAGCGCGAGCCGAAATCCGGCCTGATGACTCATGGATGCTCCGATGGTGCTTGATATCTTGGTCATCGAAGACGACGCGGACACGCGGTTGAATCTGCGCGATATCCTTGAACTCGACGATCACCATGTGGAATCGGCCGGGACGGCCGCCGAGGCACTCGGGCGCGGCGACTTGTCGCGCTTCTCGGCCGTCATCCTCGATCGGCAACTTCCCGACGCCGTGGCCGACGACCTGTTGCCCAAGCTCCGGGTGCGGGCCCCCGGCGCCGCGGTCATCGTGGTGACCGGGTATTCCGACCTCCAGGGAGCGATCGCCGCCTTGAGACAAGGGGCGGCCGACTACATCCTCAAACCGCTCAATCCCGAGGCGCTCCACGCCAGCCTCAACCGAGTCGCCGAGCGGCGCCGGCTTGCGTTGGCCAAGGAACGGAGCGAGGCCGCCTTCCGCCATCTGGTGGAGGCTGCCGAGTGCCTGATCGTCATCCTCCGGCCGGATCGCTCGATCCTTTACTTCAGCCCCTTCTCCGAGCGGCTCACCGGTTACTATGCACGCGAGGCGCAATCGCGGAACTTCACGAATCTGTTCATCCCAGAAACCTATCGTGACTCCCTCAACCATGAGTTTGAGCGTGTCCTCGGTGGTCAATCGATTCGAGGGGTGGAAGTGCCCGTCGTGTGTCGGGACGAGATGCGGCGCTGGGTGGTCTGGAACGCCCGCCCTCTGGACGATTACGAGGGGGGGCCGGCGATCCTGGCCGCCGGGCAAGATATCACGGCGGTGAAGCTGGCACAGCAACGAGCCCTACAGGCAGAACGACTGGCCGCGATCGGGGAGATGATGACGGGGCTGGCGCATGAAAGCCGTAACGCCATGCAGCGAAGCCAGGCCTGCCTGGAGATGCTCGCCGAGGCCGATCGCGACCGGCCCGCATCGCTCGACCTGATCGCGCGGATCCAGAAGGCGCAAGACCGCCTCTATCATCTCTACGAGGGCGTTCGCAACTACGCGGCACCCATTCACCTGGAACGCCGCGTGTGCGATCTCCGCGAGGTCTGGCGCGAGGCCTGGTCGGAGCTCGGACCCTCCCGTGAGGGACGAACGGTCACGCTGATCGAAGGGGACACAAGCGTCGGCGCCTGCTGCTCCGTTGATGTGTTTCGCCTCGGTCAAGTCTTTCGCAACATCCTCGACAACGCCCTGGCCGCACGTCAGGATCCGGTCGAGATTCGAATCCACATCGAGCCGTCGGAACTCGATGGCCAATACGCCCTCGCGGTTGTGATCCAAGACAACGGTCCCGGTCTTGACGCCGAGCAGAGGCAAAAGGTGTTCGACCCGTTCTATACCACGAAGGCCAAAGGGACCGGGCTCGGGATGGCTATCGCCAAGCGGATCGTCGAGGCCCACGGAGGCCGAATCAGCGTCGGTGAGGGAGGAACCCCGGGAGCGGTCTTCGTCATCACTCTTCCCGAAAAAGGTACGCGATGAAACACGCGCTGAAAATCGCAGTCGCCGACGATGAAAAGGACATGCGTGACTATTTCAAAACGTTTCTCCCCCTGTTAGGCCACGAGGTCGTCGCCACGGTCGAGAACGGTCGCGATCTGGTCGAACGGTGTCGCACTCTGCGCCCCGATCTGGTGATCACTGACATCAAAATGCCCGATATGGATGGAATCGACGCCGCCGCGCAGATCTATCGCCACGAGCCGATCCCCGTCATCCTCGTCTCGGCCTATCACGACGCCGAGTTCGTCCGCCGAGCCGAGTCGGACCACATCTTGGCCTACCTGGTCAAGCCGATCAAACAGGCGGACCTGGAACCGGCGATCGCCATCGCCATGCGCCGATTTGAACAATTTCAAGCGCTCCGCAAGGAGGCCGCCGACTTGAAGCAGGCCCTGGAGGATCGCAAGCTGATCGAGCGGGCCAAAGGCATCCTCATGAAGAAGGCCAACCTGGGAGAGAACGAGGCCTTCCGTCGGCTCCAAAAACTGGCCAGCGACAAGAATAAGAAACTCATCGAGATCGCCCAGATGATCCTCACCGCCGAAGAAGCGTTCGGCAGCGGCGGCCTGGGTTGATCCGGCCGGCCGAACTCCGAGTCACGGCAACGCGAATCGGACACGACCGGGAGACAAACGCCCGACCCGGAGCGAACGGTGCGAGCGATGCTGCTGAAGAGTCTCCAGACTTCGGAGCTTGCCCGGCCTCCGCTCGAGCTCGTCGACTGGGCCGACCCGGTTCCGGGGCCGGGCGAGATCCGGATCCGGGTGAGCGTCTGCGGCGTCTGCCACACAGAGCTCGATGAGATCGAAGGGCGCACACCCCCACCTCGATTGCCGGTCATCCTCGGTCATCAGGTCGTGGGCCGCGTCGAGATCCTCGGCCAAGGCGTGGTGGACCTGAAGGTTGGCGACCGCGTTGGTGCCGCCTGGATCTTTTCGGCTTGCGGCCATTGTCGCCATTGTAGAGAAGGCGCCGAGAATCTCTGCGAACAGTTCGTGGCGACGGGGCGCGACGTCCATGGCGGTTACGCCGAGCGGATGACCGTACGCGCCGCGTTCGTCCACCCGATTCCCGACACATTCACCGATGCTGAAGCCGCTCCGCTTTTATGTGCAGGAGCGATTGGGTTTCGCTCGCTCTGGCTGACAGGGCTGAACGACGGCCAGAACCTGGGGCTGACAGGTTTCGGAGCTTCGGCCCACCTGGTCCTGAAGCTGGTCCGGCATCGTTATCCCCGGACGCGCGTGTTCGTCTTTGCGAGGAGCGAAGCTGAACGCGCCTTCGCCCGAGAACTGGGAGCCTCCTGGGCCGGCGATTCCGTTGAGGCCGCCCCCGAGAAGCTGGCCGCGATCATCGACACCACCCCCGCCTGGACACCGGTCGTCCGGGCGCTCGAAAACCTTGAGCCCGGTGGCCGCCTGGTCATCAACGCCATCCGTAAGGAAGACCGCGATAAGACCGCGCTCCTGGATCTCGACTACCCCAAGCATCTCTGGCTCGAAAAGGACGTGAAGAGCGTTGCCAACATCACCCGTCAGGATGTCCGCGAGTTCCTCAGGCTGGCCTCGGAAATCCCCTTGAAGCCCGAGGTCCGCGAATACCCCCTGGAAGACGCCAACACCGCCTTGCTCGAGCTCAAGTCCAAAGATGTGCGAGGAGCCAAGGTGTTGCGTATCGATTAACCGTATCGGAAAATTGAACGTAAAATGAGATGAGAACGCATCGTAGGGCAGGCCTTGGCCTGCCGTGCACGGTTCAAGGCAACTCCAAGGCCTGCCCCACGAGATCCAAGGGATCATCGTATGTAGGAAATGAGTCGCAATCGCGTCTTGGGGCTGGCGTGAGAGGAACGTCGATGAGAAAATCGTAGAAGTAACAAATGTGATGCATCGGCCAAGTTGACGAGGGTCAATCATGGATGGCCAGAGGCATTTTTGTTTCGAATCCCTGGTGTATCACCAGACAATCGCTCACGGCGGTTCACGGCCGATTCTCTTCAAGCGCGTGGCCGAATCTTCAGGAGGCTTCGCCTGCAATTTCATCGATTTCTCCATCATCGCCCCGGGGGGTGATATCGGGATCCATACGCACACGGAAGACAATGAGGAGATTTACGTCGTGATTTCCGGTCGGGGCCTGATGCGCCTTGACGATAAGGAGTTCGAAGTTGGACCCGGGCATGCGATTGTCAACCGGCCGGGTGGCACTCACGGTTTGAAGAACATCGGCGAGGAACCGCTCAAGTTGGTTGTTGTTGAGATTCCGGTGAGGGAATCGTGATGGTTTGCCCTTCGCGCGGGCAGCACTCGGTCTCCTGCTGAAAGAGTCGGAGCACGGACCCCTGCCTCCCGTCGTTGGATCTCTGGGAGAGGCTTCGAATCGCCTTATGCAGAGTTGTTGTCTGCAAATCTTCCAGGCATTCGAGGAAGGTCGCCTCTCCGATCGCTGTGGGGAGCACGAGGTTCGGAGCCCCTCCGCGATGTCGGGCTGCCTCCTCGAGCGCTGCCCGGCAAAGTGCGGGTTCCAGTGATCTTGAGGAAATGGGCAGGCCGACGAAGGCGATCGATGCCAGAATCCTCTCGAGTGTCGTTTCGGGCAGGAGGCCAAGCTCACAGGCGAGAGTTGCGCTGAGTGCCATATCGATGGCGACTGCTTCTCCGTGGGAGATCCGGAACTGGGAAGCGGCTTCGAGAGCAGGACTGAAAGTGTGTCCAAAATCCACAAGTCGCTTATAAGTTTTGTTTTCGTAAAAATTCGTTTCCAGCTCGTCGAGCATGCGGACGATCGCGAGCCATAACGCGTGCCTGGCCTCGTTTTGGGGCCGAGCGAACCCGCTGGAGATGAACTCCGATGCGTGCGCTTCGGACAGCTCGAAGAGTTCGGCATCTTTCACCAATGCGATCTTGATCATCTCCGCAATTCCCGACTTCAACAGGCGCTTGGGGACTGTTGCCAGGAATGCGGGATCGATCAGCACAGCCTCGGGTTGATAAAAGCAGCCCAGGTAGCTCTTCTTGCCGCGAAAATTGACGGCCCCTTTGATCCCGATCCCGGCGTCGATCTGTCCGACCAGGGTGGTTGGAATCCGGACGTGGGAAATCCCCCGGCGAATCCACGAGGCGGCCATGGTCACGATATCGGTGCAGACGCCTCCCCCCATGCCGATCAACAGCCCGCGGCGGCCGATTCTTCTTTCCATCGCGTCCTGGCAGACTCGGGCCACGAGGCCAAGGTTCTTGCTCCGCTCGCGGCACTTCAGCACCATGATGGAGACGTCGAGACCGTATCCGTTGATGTATTGCTCCAACCTGGAACGGTAATACTTCGCGACGGTCGGGGTGGTCACGAGGAGTGCCCGCCGGCCAGAGAGCAGGTCGGCAAGCAGGGGCATGTGTGGATCAAGGAGATCCTCAATGACGGCGACTTCAAAGGATCGCGAGAGTTCCGAATGGACGGTCCGTAGTCTTATGATCCCGTGGGGGCCTGTAGCCAGGGATGCACCCGCCTCCCGAAGTGATTGATCCTGGTTTACCCCGGCCGGACGTTCTCCGAACCAATGCTTCTCCAGGTATTCCCCCAGAGAGCGATGTTGGTTCCGTTGCCCATTGGCTTCAACGAGGTCCATGGCGCGAGCCCTCCATGTCGGCGAACAGAATGGCAGTTGATCTCGACATTAGAGCGGCTTTTATTGATGGCATATAGTAAAGTTTTATCGATCACATCGATGTTGTCTTGAAGATTCACCTGGGTTGCATTGAGACCGGCTATCTTGCGGCCCCACGCCGGTGAGCCCTGGCCTGAAGTTGACGTGTGTCTCGAGGAAATGGGACGCAGAAACGGCGGGTATTTCGGAGCATGCACTCGCGCTCCCACAGGAGTGCTTTCCTGGTGCGCATTTGTTGATGGTCGGAAATGAAATGTCGCGCGTCGCGCGAGTTTTGTAGGGAACGAATCCCGATGTGTGGCTCCGCTCTCAGTCGAACGTCGACCTTGGCCCCTTCTCTCCACCAAACTGGACGCCCGATCCTGAAGGACCGTGGCATTGGGCACCTCGGCTACCCTGGTCCTTCGAGTCGGCCGTAGCACGGACTTCGGTCTGGTAGTAATCCAGGAGGTCTCCGAGCGACGCTTCCAGTGCATATTCGGCGCGGAAGCCGAGGCCGTTCAGCCGGGCGATGTCGGCGACATGGCGAGGGATGTCCGCGGGGCGTCCGGGTTGACGCTCGACCTGGACTCGTCCACCGAGTTCCGCGAGCCAGATGAGAATCTGAAGGATCGATCCGGTGGGCGTCTCCACACCGCTGGCCACGTTATAGATCCCGAGAGGGCGTTGAGTGTGGGCGAGTTGCACCAGGGCTCGGGCCACGTCGCGCACGTCCACGAAATCGCGTGTGCTGTCGAGAGGACCGACACGAATGGTCGGCGACAAAACGCCGGCCCCGATGGCCGCGACCTGGGCGGCGAGCCGGCCGCAGAGATGTCGTTCGTCCTCACCGGGACCGACCGGATTGAAGATGCGAGCGATGACGAGGGGGATCTGATAGCGCTGCGCCAGGACGCGGGCCGCCTCTTCCGCGGCCAGCTTGCTCACGGCGTAGAGATCGATGGGCCACCGAGGCGCTCCTTCCTGCAACGGCAGCACGTCGCGATCCGAATTCCCGTAGACGGCGCCGCTTGATCCGAAGACGATGCGGGGGAGCTCGATCCCCGCTGCGGCGACCGCCTCCAGCAGCGCGATCGTCCCCTCAACGTTGGTCCGGAACAGGCGTTCGGGGGGTTCATCGCGCAGAGCCGCCGCGAGGTGAACGATGCTCTGGGGTCGGAAGTTCTTCAGAAGGGCCTGCACATCACCACGCCGGACAAGGTCGACGGGGGCGTACCGGTACCTCGGATCGCGTGGGTCGAGCCGGATCCCGGAAGGGATCGGTGCGAGGAGTCGGACCGGTCCCCAACTCACGAGATGAGTGAACGTGTCGTCGGCGCGGGGGGATCGGCCCAGGCCCAGAATCTCGGTGTCCGGGTAGGCTCGGAACCAATAGGAAATGACGTGGCGGCCGAGAAAGCCCTGGGCCCCGGTGATAAGGACGCGCTCCGTCATGATGTCTCGCTCCCTCGGATTGTCCGTCTCAGACCTTCGGCCAAGGGGGTGGTGGCCTGCCATCCGAGATCGCGTGCCGCCCTCCCGGTGTCTGCAACGAGACGCAAGATGTCTGCACTTCCGGGGCGGCGACGGCGCGGGTCTTCCTGAAAGATGGCGTCTCGGTCGACGAGACCCAGGACGAGGGCTGCAAGATCGGCCACGGAAATTCCGACTCCCGAACCGACGTTGAAGATCCGAGGACCGGTGAGCTCCACTGAGCACGCCCGAAGGATGGCCTCGATGACATCGTCGAGGTAGCAGTAGTCTCGCACGGGCCTGGTATCGGCGACGACGATCTCTTCGTGGCTCCTGGCCTGATGCAACAGGGTACCGATCAGCGACGCCGGCGACAGGCCCGGGCCGTAGATCGAGAACGGCCGCAGAATGACCGCATCGAGCCCGAAGGCGCAGGCGAACGACTCGACGAAGCGCTCGGCACCGATCTTGGCCGCCGCGTAGGGAGAGCGAGCCTCGAGTGGGTGGTCTTCCGCCACCGGAACGGTGCGCGGGAGTCCATAAACCTCCGCGGAGGAGATGTACACGAGGCGAGTGACTCGAGTCCGCCGGCAGGCTTCGAGCACCGTTGCCGTTCCAGCCACGTGGACCCGAGCGTAGTGAGCGGCTTGATCAAACGAGGCACCGACTCCAGGTGGGCCGGCCAGGTGGATGACAATGTCGGCCCCATCGGCGAGAGACTCGAGCGCCGGCAAGTCGTCGATCTCCGCGCACAGGGTGCGCGCCCCGAGCTCGGCCCCCGCCCCTGCAAAACCAGGGGGACCGAGCAAGGCCCGCACCGATGCGGTCGATCCCTCCAACGACCGGACCAACGCCGAGCCGAGGAAGCCGCCCGCGCCGGTGATGAAGACCGTTTTCCCCTCAATTCCCCTCATCTCCGGCCTCCGAGCGAGGATGCCGATGGATTTCACCGTGGGAGAGTCAGAAAAGAAATTCCTCGTTCCACATTGTCTTTCCAGCAAGGAGCGATCGGTTGTTGCTTGAATCTGGATATGAGCGAAAGAATTTCTTCGCTCATGACCTGCGTCTCAGGGCTGCCAAGGTGCGCAAGACCACGGGGCTCAACGGCCGGAACCTCGGTGGTTCGTTGACGGCCATCCATCTTCGAGGCAGTCCTTCACGGCCTGCGAGCTCCGCAGTCTGAGGAGTGGTGAAGATGTGATGACGAATGATCAAGCCGGAGGCGGTGTCGATGTCATCGAACACGGCTAACGTCTCAAGCTTCTCGAATTCGAGGTCGGTTTCGAGTCGCAGGGTACGGGCCAAGGCCTGTCGCAGATCCTGGCCGGGTTCGGCTTCGGCCTCGGGCAGGCTCCAGAGTCCGGGATAGCAAGGGGCGTCGGCGGGGCGCCGCTCCACGAGCACGTTGGACTCGGAGCGGATCACCACGCTGGCCATCGCTCGCTCGGGTGGTTCGCGGCCTTGATCGAATACCGTCGGATGAGCGTCTACGAGCCGTTCGGCTCGGTCGAGGGCGGAGGCATCGTTCACATCAATCCAAAGGGCCTGATGGGCGTAACTGTTGACGAGACGGCCCTGGGAAAGAAGCGACTCGACAAGCCAGGGGACGTCGGTTCTCTCTCCAGGGGGGAGCAGGTCGATCGCCTCCGGAGCGAGGACATAGGTTCCGCTGGAAATCGGAAAGCTTCGTTCGGGTTTCTCGTGATAGGCGAGGATCCGGCCTTCGGCGATCTGCACTTCTCCGAACGGCAGGCGGAACGGCTCCTTGTGGGTGGCGATCGTCAGGGCGGCTCCCGTCTTCCGGTGTTGGGAAACGAGGGCCAGGAGGTCGATTGCGGTGAGGTTGTCTCCATTGAGAATCAGTAGCGTCTCAACCCGGTCCCGAAATGTGGACGCAGCTCCAATGGTCCCCAGCGGGCGGTCCTCCTCGAGACAAAGAAGCTTGCCGCCTCGGGACCGGACCAGTGCCGCCCCCCGCGTGGCGACGAAGCGGCCGACGTCCGGCTGATGCCTCGAGACGGAGACCGCGACGTCCCGGAATCCGGTCATCAGCAATGTCGAGAGGCACCGTTCGAGCAGCGGCACGCCGCGGACGGGGATCAAGGTCTTGGAACCAGGACCTCGGCTGGCCTGCATCCGCTGGCCAGATCCTCCGGCCATCACCAGGGCCGTTGCATCCGAGGTTATCTTTCTTTCTGGATAGGGGGACGGATTGGACACCAGACACCTCCCGAGAACTCGACGTCATTACCTTGAAAGTGAATATGGGGAAGTTCACATACGAGCCGTTAACCGGTCATGGATTTTTCTTTCGAAAGGGTCTTATTCGAGTCTCTATGCTTGAAAGCTACTGACATGAAGAGGTCTTCGAGAGCGCGTGCCATGCACTCCGGTCGATGTTGGTTCCGATAACGCTCGTGGGCCGCCGCACCGAGTCTTCGTGCGGTCTCGGGATAGCGTAGCAGGACGAGCAGCGCGTTGGCCAAGGCTTGAGGGGCGCCGGCAGGGACGACGAGCCCCGAGCGTTCGTGCTCGACCAGTTCCGGGATACCACCGACCCCGGTGACGACCGCAGGTCGGGCAAGAGCCATCCCCTCGGCGATTGCGATCGGCGAGGACTCGATCTGCGATGCGTGGACGTGAATATCAATGGCGGCCCAGACGTCGCCGATGGGGCCGGGATAGCTCACGAACTTGACCCGATTGGCAATCCCCAACGACGTCGCCTCGCGTTCCAGCTCGAGCTGGTAAGCCGGATCCCGGCGATAGCCGCAGATCAAGAAAGCCACGTCCCTCTCCTGGTTGAGCACCTCACGCGCTGCGGCCAGGAGCATCCGGTGCCCTTTGAACGGGATCAGCCGGCTGATCTGGCCGATGACACGGACCCGAGGATCTTCGGGCAGTCCGAAGAGCCGCCGCGCCGACTCCCGGGTGAGTGTCGTCGACGGAGGGAAAATACCGTTGGGGATGACCTCGCAACGAAGGCGAGGGATCGCCAGCCAGGTGCGCATCTCCTCGCTCTTGGCCCGCGAGTCGCAGATCAAGGCATCGATTTTCCGAAAGACCAGAGGCGCGAGGGTGCGGAAGTAGCGACGGTCCCAACTACGCACGCCGTAGTCGGTTGTCACGACCCCTTTGACCCCGGCCATGCCTCCGGCGAGCGTGCTGTAGAGGGTCGCGTCGCTCAAATGGGCATCGACGACGTCCGCCCGTTGTTGTCGCAGTACCTGGGCCAGGCGCCGGACGCGCCGGGCCAGCGTACGTCCTTTTTCCAGGACGGAGCTCTGGGCCTGGGATGGATGAGTCCGCCCTTCGTCGGCCGTGATTCCGATGTCGCCCGGTGCTTCGCCGAGGTCGATCACCTCGATCCCCTCGTCTTGAAATCGCTGACGCATGGGACCAAATTGTTCTTCGTTGCGGCCATCAGACTGTCGAATCACGACCAACGAGAGTTCAAAGCGCCGCCGATCCAACGCCTTGGCAAAGGCAAGCGCGCGGTTCTCGTCTCCACCAATGTAAAGGTCTTGAAATACCGAGACGATACGTAGGCGGCGGTCCATGGGAGTCGCTCCAGGCTGGCGGCATGGTTGTGAGGCGCCGGGGCTTCAACGGCGATCATCCCGACAGCACAAGCTGTCGAGAACCGCTCGCCAGGGACGTCTGAATGGCATCGATCACCTGCTGAGTGCGGAGCGCGTCCGCCAGGTCCGACCGGATGAACGACGGCCCGTCGCTGGTGATGGTGTTGAGGAAGGCGGCGACTTCCTTGACGAAGATCGGCCCTTCCTCCGGAGGAGGGTTGTTCTCGATGGCGAGGCCGTCATCGCATCGTAATTGCAAGTCCCAATCTTGGAGGGCGACCATCCCGCCGGGCGAGAAGATCCGAAGGTCGATCTGCTTTTTGTTGGCCAGGCAACTGTAAAAGAGGTTGCCCAGGGTGCCGTTGGCGAAGCGCACGTTTATGGACGCAGCCGTGTCGATGTCCGACCCCTCGTCCGATTGCCGGCGCATCGCGTGGACCTCCTCGATCTCGCCGACGAGGTAGCGTATCAAGTCAACTAAATGAGTGCATTGTTCGTTGATCTGTCCCCCCGACTGGTCCCTCCGGCTCCACCAGGGTACGCGGTACATTCCGCCGACCCAATGACCGGAGATGCCGAGGACCTGCGCTTCGTTGAGGAATCGTCGCGCGCATTCCACGGAATTCCGATATCGGTTCATATAGCCGACCGCGGTCGGGACGGGCCGGTCCTGAAGGGCCCTTAAGATCGGGGCGGAATGCAAGGCCGAAAGTCCGACGGGTTTCTCGAGAAAGAGAGCGACTCCTGCGGCGATCGCGGCGATCTCGATGGGCCCTCGGGCAAAGGGGGGCGTGCAAACAAAAATGGCATCGAGTGTCCGCCAGTCGAGCTGGGACGCGTCTGCCAGGGAAAGGCAACCTGGATATCGGGAGGCCAACTCCTCGGCCCGGGTCCGATCCGCATCGCAGGCGACGACCAGGCGCGCTCCCCACTGCGTTGCGGCCGATGCCCGTTCGCGGCCCATCCGGCCGCAGCCCACCACGGCGACGCGTATCGCGCTCATGCTGACACTCCCGTCGGAATTCGCGGCGGACCAATGAGGGTTCTGATCAGCGATTCCGCTGCGCTGGCAGGCACGATCGGATCGGCCGCGAGTGCCTCGGCCACGCGTTGCCTCGAGGGTTCGAGAGCCGCGGCGAGCACGGCCCGTTCGTGATTCGAGAAAACCTCAAGCCAACGCTGGACGGCCGCGCCGGGCCGGGGGGTTGGGACAGGCTCCACCCAACCGGCGAACACCTTCGCCCGAAGCTCCCGGACGCAGCCGCCATCCATCGGTATGTTGATGACTTCGATCCGTCCGTCCCCCGCCTCGAGCGCGGCCAGCATGGGCACCACGGACTGCGGATACCATTCCATGGAACGCTTTCTCAGGCTCGGCGGTGAGGTTGCGCCATCGCCTTTCAATTCCTCGAAGACGGCCTTGCGCAGGCCCGACAGGTACGCCGCCCGTCCGCCTCCATAGGGAAACCGCGTTTGGACCAGGCGGAAGTACTTCAGTGGCAGAGCACCAAGCTCCGCAATCGTCTCGGCGTCAATCCCTCCGAGCCGGTCGTTCCCAACGGCCAGTGGCAGCTCGGCCAGATAATCCGTTCCTTGGTAATGGAGCGCGTGGATGAAACCCCTGTGGTTCAGGCCGGAATAGCTCCATTCCACCGCGTCGATCGGAAGCCCCAGGATGCGACAGGCCTCTTTGGTCGTGACCAGGGGTAACTCACAAAGGCCCACGCAACGAGAGAGACCACCCAGAGCGAGGAGGGCCGTCACGGTGCTCACGGGATTGGTAAGATTGAGCACCCAGGCCATCGGGCAGCACTCTCGGATTCGAAGGGCGAGTTCCTTTAACGCCGGGGCCATCCCAATCGCCGCCCGCAAGCCGGCGGGGCCGAGGGTTTCATCGGCGGCTAACCCGTGGGCCTCGGCAAGTCGTTCGTCCTCGGCTCGCTGTTTCATACCGCCGTATCGGATCTGATGGATCACCGTTGAGGCGCCTTCCAGCGCGTCGACCAGGTTGATCGAGGTGCGGACGGTCCATCCCAGCGGCTCGAGCTGAGTCTGCGCGTAGCGCGCCACCAAGCTCAGGTGTTCAGAATTGCGGCCGTACAGGACGAGGCGCCGAGGCTGGAGCGAAGGCCGGCGATCCCGGATCGCATCGACGAGCGCAGCGGTGAAAGGACTGCTCCCCCCCAGGATGGTTAGCACCGATGACATGTTGGCGTCCCCTGGAAAAATGAGCGGACCGAATCCGTGACATAATCAATTTCGTCGAGGCCCATGTCCGGCCGGATCGGGAGACAGAGCAACTCCTCGGCAAGACGTTCGGCGATGGGGAATTGCCCCCGCTTCCAACCTTCGTCGGCGAAGGCAGGCTGAAGGTGGATGGGAGTCGGATAGCGAATCACCGCGTCGATTGCCTGGGATCGCAGGTGCTCCAGCAGGCGATTCCGCCGGTCGGTGCGAACTTGAAAGAGGTAGTAGACATGTTGTTCTCCGGGATCCGAGCGCTGGAATCGGAGTGGAAGATCCTTCAGCCGCTCGTGATAAGCGGCGGCGACCGCACGTCGACGTTCATTCCACTCTTCGAGATAGGGAAGCTTCCAAGATAAGATCCGCGCCTGGATCGCATCGAGTTTGCTGTTCGAGCCGACGAGGACATGATGGTTCTGGCCGTACTGGCCCAGCTCTCGGCGACGTCGAATCGCCTCAGCCAGGCTCTCGTCATCGGTCACGATGGCCCCTGCGTCGCCGGCAGCCGCGAGGTTTTTGCTGGGGTGGAAGCTAAAGCAGCCCAGCACGCCGAAGGTCCCCGCACTCCGCCCGTCGAGCCGGGCTCCGTGTGCCTGGGCGGCATCCTCGACCAAGACCAAACCATGATCATGCGCCAGGTCGAGCAGATGACTCATCGGCGTTGGCTTGCCATAAAGATGGACTGGGATGATCGCTCGAGTCGCGCGGGTGATGGCCGCTGCAACCTGGTCGTCGTCGATCAGGAAGGACTCGTCGCGGGCATCGACCAGCACGGGCGTTGCCCCGACGAGTTTGATCGCGGCAACCGTGGCATGGAAGGTATTCGCCTGGGTGATGACCTCATCGCCGGGTCCGATGCCAAGCGCAAGGAGAGAAATGAGCAAGGCATCGGTCCCGGAATTGACACCCCGCGCGAAACGGGCGCCAAGGAAAGTGGCGAACTCTTCCTCGAAGCGCTTCACCTCGTCGGTCAAGATGTAGCGACCCCCGAGCAGCATCCCGCGAATTTCGTTGAGCAAGTTCTCGGGCTCGGGTCCGAACTGTGCGGCATAGTCGTAGCGCTCGACTTTCATGGCTCTCGTCCCAATTGCTCTCGTGCGAATCGAGCTGCACCCAGGACCCCTGTCAGATCGTCGGGTTCTCCGAGCGTGATCATCGAATCCCAGGACTGGCCGAGCCGCCAGCAGCAGCTCGAGGCCGCCTCGACCAGTTCCCGGCGGTAAGCTTCGCCCAGGGCCAGAGCGAACCCACCGATGATGATGAACCGCTCGAGTCCCAGGGACACGTGGATCACGGCCAGCATCTGCCCCAAGGGATGTGTCGTCCGCCGGATCAGGCGGCAGGCCCAATCGTCGCCGTGGTGGAACGCGGACACCAGGGTGGGGTTGTCCAGCGCCTTTCCGGTCCCTGCCAGCAGCGAGTTTGCGAAGTCGTCCCGATCCGCCTCGGCGGAACGCCAGGCGGCAAGCAGAGCGCCTCGGCCTGAGGAGATCGCCCCGAGGTGCCCTGGCCCGCCGCAGTCGCAGACGGGAGGATCCGTCGAGAAATCGACCCGCACATGACCGATCTCGCCCCCTCGACCTGCCGGGCCAAGGACCGGTCGGCCGCCGACAAAGACCTTGAGCCCGATCCCCGAACTGACGGTGACGATGCAGAAATCCTCGCTCGGATCCCGGAGGTAGCGATAACCCGCGGCGGTCACGTCGTTCATGACGAAGACGATCGCCGACGGCCAGAGTTTCTCGATTTCGGGTCCTACCTGAAACGGTTCGGAGCTTTCCCCCCAGACCGTCGGCGCCGAGAGCGCAATGCCCTGGGGACTAATGGGTCCGGGAAAAGCCACGGAGACGACCGAAGGCTCTTCACCGCCGGAAATTGAGGCTGCGAGCTCGCGCATTTCCGCGAGGAGTCGGCGTTGAATTGACTGAGGCGATTGCCCCGGAATCGTCCAATGACTGGGAGTTGGTCGCTGTGCGACCCGTGAGAGAGTGTCTCTCGACCGATCATAGAGCGCGGCTCGTAGATTCGTCCCGCCGATATCGAAGACCAGCCACGACTCCGAAGGGCTTGCTCGGCTCACGTTGTTAACTCCTCAGGGAGTCAGCCTTCGAGTCATACGAACGAAATCCAAATAGTTAGTAATGAGAGAATTGCTTAATTTCACAAATCCGGAGTGTGAAAGTTCTGCAAAACAAAATTGGTTAAGGACAATCGTGTAGGGCAGGCCTTGGCCTGCCGAGGTTCTTTCGATGATTGCGGCAGGCCAAGGCCTGCCCTATGGGACCCGATGAAGAAATCTAGAGAAACGATCGACCATAAAGGTGCATAATTGGCATTTGGTAGCCCGCCGTTCGGGCATCTGAAGCCGGGTTTCTCCCCGGAGTTGACCCGCCTCGCGATTGTCAGAGTGTATGTGGTATTGGCACAAATTGACTCGGCCATTATGTCTTGATTTGCGAAGACAGGGGTATGCAGGGTCCCTCAATGATGCACGGATTCAACGAACGAGTCCGTAGCGGGCTTCTGGAATGGGACGAGCATTGGCGTCGACTGTCGGCGGTGGCGGAGGCGTTCGCCGGGGTTGGCCTTCGCGCGCGGGGTTTGGCGTGATATGGGAGAACGAGGAACGTGGTTTCGATGTCGGCCGAATGGCGAAAGGAGACCAGGATGGACTCCTCATCCTCGCGGAGCGTGATGGCTCCGCCCGCGATGCCTGCGCCTCGTCCTTGGGATGGGTTTTTGACCGGTCCTGAGAACGAGCTGGCTTACGCGAGCGTGTTGGCGTTGGCGAGAGGCGATGCCGCGGGGATTTCTCCCTTGGTGGTGCACGGGCCGTCGGGGGTGGGGAAGTCTCGGCTGCTGTCCGGCCTGGTTTCCGAGTGGCTCCTGCGCCGTCCGGAGTCGGCCGTGGCGCACCTGGGGGCCGAAGCCTTTGCCGCGGCATGCGCTGAGGCGGCCGAGCACACGGGAGGATGGTCCGAGCTCCGCGATCGGTTCCGCAGGCTCGACCTGTTCGTGCTTGAGGACCTGCATTCCCTGGAGCGCGCTCCGCTGGCGCTTGCGGAACTGGCCCACACGCTTGACGCCTTGGACGACGCCGGGGCTGGCGTCGTGATGTCGGCGCGCGTGGGGCCGGCGCAGTGGTCGGGCTGGCCTCGGCGTTTGGTCAACCGCTTGATTGGCGGGTTGGCCGTTCGGGTCGATCCTCCGGGGCTTGCGTCGCGCCGACGTTACCTGCTGGAGCGGGCTCGGGCGCGTGGGGTGGGTCTTGCGGCCGGGGCGATCGACGCGATGGTCGAAGCCGCTGACGGCTACCGCACGCTCGACGGCTGGCTCGCCAAGGCCGCCTTGACCTCGCGAGTGGAGCACCGACCGCTCGACCAAGGGCTGGTTGATCCTTTCTTGGCCGAGACGGCGAGTTCCTCCGCGATCTCACTGGACCAGATCGCTCGGGCTGTCGCGGCCCAATTCGGGGTGCGACTGCGCGACCTCCGCTCGAATTCAAGGAGGCAGTCGATCGCCGAACCCAGGCACCTGGCCATGCACCTGGCGCGTGCCTTCACCACCCTGAGCTACCAGGCGATCGGTGCTTACTTTGGAGGACGCGACCCCGCGACCGTGCGTCATGCCTGCAAAGCGGCCGCCGCCCGGCTCGCCGCCGATCCCGCCTTGGCCGCCGTCACCGCCACGCTCGCCCAGACCTGGCGGTCCGGCGAATCCGGAAATGAACTCCCCCCCTCCCCTGCTGTATGACGGGCGATCGGTCTCCCAACGTCCCCTTCGTTCTCCCGCGTGCCCAGGGGCAATTCCGGATCACAGGCCGAGGATCAGCTCGAGATACCCCAACTTATTGTCCTGTTTGGACTTAGGTAGGGCGGATTCGCCCTCTTCGAAGTTGCGTGCAAGGACCGGTTCGGTTACAATTAAACCCTTGTCCAGCCACGCACTTAGGCTCGTCAGTTGATGTCCCAGGACGTGGCGCTCGACGAGGGAGCGACTTGACTGTGAGCACCGCTGTACCGCCGGCCGATCCGCAGCGGCCTTTGCCTTTGAATATCGAGGAAGAACTCAAGGAGAGTTACCTCAATTACGCGATGTCGGTCATCATCAGCCGGGCCTTGCCCGACGTGCGCGACGGGTTGAAGCCGTCGCAACGGCGGATCCTGGCGGCGATGCTCGACCTGGGTCTGACCCCCGGCGGTAGCACCAGCAAGTGCGCGGGGATCGTCGGCGAGACGATGAAGCGCTACCACCCGCACGGTGACAACTCGATTTACCCGACCTTGGCCCGCATGGCGCAGTGGTGGAACATGCGCCACCTGCTGATCACCGGCCAAGGAAACTTCGGCTCGATCCACGGCCTGCCGCCGGCGGCCATGCGGTATACCGAGGCCAAGCTCAGCCCGGTCGCCGCCGAGATGCTCGAGGACATCCGGCTCGACACCGTCGACTTCCAGCCGAGCTACGACGAGAAACACCAGGAACCCCGGGTCTTGCCGGGCAAGTTCCCCAACCTCCTGGTCAACGGCTCAGGCGGGATCGCGGTCGGGATGGCCACGAGCATCCCGCCGCACAACCTCGGTGAAGTTTGCGACGCCGTCGTCGCCTACATCGATAATCCTCAGATCGAGCTCGACGAGCTCTTGGAGATCATCCCGGCTCCCGACTTCCCCACGGGAGGAACCATCTGCGGCCGCTTCGGCGTTCGCGAGGCCTATCGCACCGGCCGCGGCAAGGTGATCGTTCGCGCCAAGTACGCGATCGAAGAGCATAAGGACGGCCGCTCCCACATCGTCTTCACCGAGATCCCCTACCAGCTCACCAAAGAGCCGCTGCTCAAGAAGCTCGCCGAACTCGTTAACGCCGACCGGGTCACCGGCGTGACCGACATCGTCGACGAGAGCGACCGTAAGCAGCCTGTCCGGATCGTCGTCAAAGTCAAGAAGGGGGAAGACCCCAACGTCGTCCTCAACCAACTCTTCCAGTTCTCGCCGCTGCAAGACACGTTCAGCGTGATCATGCTCGCCCTGGTCGACGGCCGGCCACGGACCCTGCCGCTCAAGGACCTGATCCGGCTCTTCTTCGAGCACCGGGTGATCGTGATCCGGCGGCGGACGCAGTTCCAGCTCCGACAGGCCAGAGCGCGGGCTCACATCCTCGAAGGTTTGCTCGTCGCCCTTGCATACATCGATGAGATCATCCGCGTCATTCGCTCGTCGGCGAACCCGCCGGAAGCGCGGGCCCGCTTGATGGGCCTGGAAGTCTCGGCCGAAATCTTGCGGCGGGCGCTGAACGACCCCGAGGCCAAGGCGACCACCAGCCTCACCCGCATGCAGGCCGACGCGATCCTCGCGATGCGGCTCCAGCAGCTCACCGGTCTCGAGGCCGACAAGCTCGCCCTCGAATACACGGGTCTCAGGAAGGACATCGCCGAATACGAGCGGATCCTGGGGGACGAACGCCTCATCTTCGACCTGATCCGCGCCGACATGCGCGAGCTCAAGACCAAGTACGCCAACCCTCGCCGCAGCGTGATCGACCCCGAGGAACTCGGCGATTACGACAAGGAAGCCTTGATCCGCGAAGAGTACATGGTCGTCACCGTCACGCACGACGGCTACATCAAACGGCTTCCGCCGAGCACCTACCGAGCCCAGAACCGGGGCGGACGCGGCATCGCCGCCACGAACACGAAGGAAGGCGACTTCCTTGAGTATATGTTCGTGGCCTTGACGCACGACTACATCCTCTTCTTCACCGACCACGGCAAGGTCTACTGGATCAAGGTCTACGACTTGCCGATGGCCACACGGACCTCGGGCGGCCGCGCGATCGTCAACCTGCTTCAGCTTGCCGATGGAGAGAAGATCACGGGCCTGATCCCGGTCCGCGAGTTCGTCGAAGACGAGTGCCTGATGATGGTCACCCGCCGGGGGACGGTCAAGAAGACCGGGCTGACGGCGTTCAAGCGCCCCTTGGGACGCGGGATCATCGCGCTGGGACTCGACGAAGGAGACCAGCTCATCGGCGTGGCCCGAACCAAGGCCGGCGACCAGGTCATCCTGAGCACCCAGCAAGGCATGGCCATCCGCTTCGATGAGTCCGACGTTCGAGCCATGGGCCGTCCCGCCTACGGCGTCAAGGGGATCAGCCTCGCCGACGATGACGAAGTGGTCGGCATGGTCGTCGCCAACGGCGACGACGACCCTGCAAGCCTCCTCACCGTCTGCGCCATGGGGTTCGGCAAGCGAACCGCCTTGACCGAATACCGCTCGCAGAACCGAGGAGGCAAGGGCCTCATCGACATCAAGACGAGCGAGCGCAACGGCTCGGTGGTCGCGATCGCCAAGGTGACCGAGGGGGACGAGGTGATGCTGACGACCACCGGCGGCATCTTGATCCGCACTCCCGTCGCCGACATGCGCCTCATCGGTCGCAACACTCAAGGCGTTCGCCTGATCCGCGTCGAAGAAGGAGACAGCGTCAGCAGCCTGGCCAAACTCCCCGAGGAAGAGCTCAACGGCAACGACGATCTCGAGGAAGCCATCAGCGTACCACCGGCCACCGGAGCGCTCCCCGACGGCCACTCCCCCCACATCCTCGACGACGGCGTCGGCGAGGCCGAGGCCAGTGATCACATTGATGACCTTGATGGGGACGGGGAATCGGACGAGTGACTCGTAAGGTTCTTGGAATCGTGGTGGATGTCTTGTTGCTTGGTCCATGGGGCAGGCCTGTCCTGCCCTACAAGCCTCTTTCCGAATCCCTTTAGGCTTCTTCTTTCCAATATTCCGTCTCTTCGAGCATTTCGTATTTTTGGGCAATTTCTGGATCGGTAGTGACCAAGTAGGCGTAATCATCAGCGGTTCCGCCATCCGGCTCTAGGGTTACGCCGTCTGCGCGCATTGCCTCCAACTCTTCGGTCGCTTTTTTCAGGTGATCAATCATATCGTTGATTGAGTTGGCATCGATTGTGAGGAATTTGTTTCGCCAGACCCTCACGTATCGTCTCCGGCTACTTTTCCATAATTCTGTGAATTTATCACGGACAAATGGATTCAGTCGATCACGAAAATCGTGTGGTAAATTCAACTGCTTGATGAGTTCTAAAACGTCAGTGAGATCCTTCATGCGGTTCAAATTGGTCATGCCAGACGCGAGTTTTAATTCAATGAGCGTGGGTAAGGTTATATAACGAATCCCATCGTCCTCGAAGCTCACTGAGACAGGATCGGGAAAGGCCACGGGTTTGGGCTTGCCATCACCGGGAAATTCACCTGTCACAAGGAATTCGACCTTGACTCCCAATTCCGTATCACGCAGATGCTTGCTGTGTTTGAAAGGAGGGAGGTAGCCAAGTCCATCAAGTTTCTCATGGATGATTTTCAGATTTTCACGCGTGACAAGAAGATCAACGTCCTCAGTGAAGCGACGTAGACCATGCTTGTATAGTGCCATACCTCCTACGATCGCGTAAGGGATGTTCAGGTCAGCTAATCGCCGAGTGATCTTGTATAGGGCTTTTTGGACCGCCCCTTCTCCTTCGAAAAACAAACTTCCTTCACTCAATGCCCACCTCGAATTATGGTCTAAGAGTTTCTCGTAAATGGGTATGGCGATCTCGTTACGCGATTGGGGTCTTTCGGTGGCTTTAGCTTGAGAAGCTGCCGTCCGAGGCGAAAGTTGATCAACGGTGTTTGTGGGCTGGCTCCGATGGTGTTTCATGATCTTCGTTTTTCTCGAGGTTTCGATCCCCTCAGATCTTCGGATCGATTTTTCTCGATTGTAGCTGTTGCCGCGAGGGTACGCTATCAAACTAGGAATCAACTTGCGTGACAGTGCATAGCCTTAGCCTGCACGCCAGGCCGGGCCGAGGGGGCTTTCGTCAAGCCATCTTGCCGTGAGCCGCCTCCGCCGATAGTTTATCGAGCGGAAGGGGACTCCCACGCATGAAACGAATCCTCGTCACGGGCGGTTGTGGATTCATCGGCGCGAACTTTGTTCGCTTTGAGCTCGAGACGTATCCCGAACTGTCGATCACGAACCTCGATGCGCTGACGTATGCCGGCAATCCGGACAACCTCGAAGGGCTCGAGGGGGAGCGGCGGTATCGGTTCGTTCGTGGGGACGTCGCCGATCGCGTGAGCGTCACGGAGCTCTTGGCCGAGGGATTCGACGCGGTCGTGCACTTTGCGGCGGAGAGTCATGTCGACCGTTCGATCGATGACGCTTCACCGTTTTTGAGGACGAACGTGGTCGGCACCCAGTGCCTGCTCGATGCGGCTCGGGCAGCGGGAACGCCTCGGTTCGTCCAGGTCTCGACCGACGAGGTCTACGGTACGCTTGGGCCGGATGATCCCCTCTTCTCCGAGACGACGCCGCTGGCCCCCAACAGTCCGTATGCCGCGAGCAAGGCCGGGGCCGACCTGCTCGTCCGCGCTGCCCACCATACGCACGGGATGGACACGGTCATCACGCGGTGCTCGAACAATTATGGCCCGTACCAGTTTCCCGAGAAGCTGATCCCGCTGTTCGTCACCAATGCCCTGGCCGACATCCCCCTGCCCGTCTATGGCGACGGCCGGCAGGTCCGCGACTGGATCCACGTCTCCGACCATTGCCGAGGCGTCGACGCTGCGCTTCGACGCGGGCGGGCCGGCGAGATTTACAACTTCGGCGGCCGGAGCGAGCGGTACAACATCGACGTGACTCACGCGGTGCTCAAGCTTACGAACAAGCCCGAGAGCCTGATCCGACACGTCACCGACCGTCCCGGCCACGACCGTCGCTACGCCGTCGACTGCTCGAAAGCGGAAGCCGAACTCGGCTGGCAGGCGACGGTCTCGTTCGAGGTGGGACTCGCCACGACGGTGGATTGGTATCGCAACAACGCGCAATGGGTCGAGCGCGTCCGCTCCGGGGCCTACCGTAACCCCTGAGGGACATCGACGGAACCCTTCCCGCGGCCTTCAAACGATCTGATCGTGTGGGAAAAGGCTCTCGAAATCGTTGTCGAAGGCGAAATGGGTCAACGACAACGCCGCGAACGGTTCCAGGCCTTCGAGGAAAAGCCAGGTACCGATCGGCAGGAACAAGAGGTCGCCCGGCTTGAGAAGACAGTCGAGGATTTGCGGCCGATCTAACGCCGACAAGGACGCGGCCGGAATAGTGCGGCCATCGAGCTCGGAAGCGGTATGCCGCAGGTTCCTCATGAAGGGCAAATCCCAGGGCGGGACCATTTTCACCCGGACACTCCCCATCACCTGCGCGTGAAAGACGTTGCTCACGCCGTGATGGAAGGGAAGCACGCTTAGTTCGACGCCAAGCCGAAGTAACCGGGGCGGGCGAGCCTGTTCGTCGAGATATTCGGGAATCGGCCCCACGTCGTCCCATAACTCAGTCAGCAGAGCCTGGTTGGCAGGGACGTCTCCGATGCTCAGGACGAGGTTCCCTTGTGGGTCGACGCCGTTGCGCATCAGCTCCAATCGCCCGGCCAGCGTCAAGGGATTCACCGCGCCCTCACGCTGGCTCGTTCCTCTCGGATTTCCGGCCGGATCGTTCACGACCTCAACGGTTCGATCGCCAAACTGCCGAAGGAGATCCTCGAAATTCCATCGCTTCAGGGCGGGCCAATCGTCCATCATCCCCGTGATGACGACCGGGCGGCAAGCCGTGTAATAGTCCTGGAAGAATTCCGCTCGTGAGAGTCGGCACCTGCGGTCCACTTCCGCCGCCCTGGGACGAAGGCGTTGCAGCTTGCGGTAAGCCGTGAGCAGCCAGTCGCGTTTTTTCAGCCGGTTACAGAGTCGTTGCGAGCCCCAGAAGTAAGGGCTTCGGAGCGCGTCGAGGATCTCCGCCGAAGCCTCTGCTTCCTGGATCCCGTGGGTCACCAGGGTGTCTCTGACACTGTTCGGCGATGCACCCAGGATCAGATTTTCTGCGATCCAACTCCTCCAGCCGTCGTTGATTTTTCGCTGTGTCGGCACCTCGAGTTTCCCAGCGGCGGCGTAGTTGAGTGAATCGCCGCCTGCACTTGCCAAATCCTCTTTATCAATGGAAATGAGGGTGAGATCGAAATGGTAATGCTGCAAAGGAATCATTTGTGGAGAACAGTCTTCGACTGGGGCGGGCGGCGGGGCTGTTGAAGAGGAGGCAGGCTTTTCGAAAAAGTAGCGGCGGAGAACATCCTCTACGTTGTCTCCTGGGGGATGAGATTCCCAGAAATTCCCAGGGGGGCCAACGTAGGGGAAAAGTGTGACTTGCTCGGCACGAGCGAGCCAGTGCGCGTGGAGTACGTCCAGGTGCACGGCGTCGGCATGTTCATTTGCGTGCTGGGTGCCGAAGAGGATGAACGCGCGGCCTTTGAAGCTTGTCTGCGAGGCCAAGGTCACGACATCGTAGCGTCTGGCGAGCGTTTCCTCGGGAAGTTCGCTAAGCTCTGCGTGCCATCGGTGGTCGTTATGGCGCACCAGGTCTTCGGCGATCAGGTGAGCCGGCGGGTCGATGGCGACGATACGCTGCACACCGAGCAAGATCCCATAGACCAGAGCGGCGTGGCCGCCAAGGCCTGTGCCGAAGGCGATCACTTCGCTGGGGCTGAGCTCGGTAATGAGGAGGTGCAGCGAAGCGGCGACCTCCTCCACGGAGCGACCGAGCCCAGCGACGCCCTGGTAATAACCCGATCGCGCGGTATCCCGGAGGAGAATTCGGTGGAAAGGTCGGTCGTGGCGCTGGACGACACATTCGAGGAACTGCGCGTGCTCGAATCCGCCTTCCGAGGTGATTGCTCTTCCGAAGCTGATGACCAATGAACCGTTGGTGACGATCCGGTCCACCCAATAGTCGGCACCCGACTGCGCGGACTCGGAGCTTTTCCTCAAGACTTGGCCGGCGGCCATGACCGGTTCTCCCAAGACGTCATTGCTCGGGGGGAAGACGGGAGATGTGTTGGAATTGACAAATCGAGATCTTGCAACAGCAACATCCGTGCAAGCACTTCGTCGATCTGGCGCTGATCGATCAACCACTGGATGATGGGATGCCCTGCGGCTGGATAGGGATAGAGAAAAGTTCTCTTGTAGTGGGCGAGACGGAAGGCATGGAGTGCGTCGAAATTGCCCGAGACGCCGTCATCATGGCCGGGATGGGTTCCGTAGAAGAGATGCAGATCGCCATGGAACGGAAATGTCTTGAGCATATGCGATAGATCTTCGTAGACCGACTTCGGAGGGTTGGCCCGCAGGTCCTGCATCGCATTCAGGAATCGCCGATCCCCATAGCGAAGGGCCTCATCGGGGTTGAGATGAGAGAGCGGCCCGAAGGCCACCACCTGATCTGCGCCGAGCAGCAGGCCGAACATGATCGCCGCATAGCCCCCCATCGATTGGCCGATCGTGATGACTCGGCTTACACCCATCGAGCGGATCAATCCGCGCAGGGTGCCTGCCACCTCATCGACATGGCTCCCCAGGCCAGGGATGCCACGATGGTACCAGGCATTGAGGCTATCTCTCAGAAAGAGATGATTAAAACAGGTATGATGGAGTGCCTCGAATTTTTTGATGCGGCCGAAGAAGTCGAAGTTCGGAGGCTCGAGCCAGTCGACATAACCGAAGGTCATGATCAAGGGGCGGCCGGGGTAGACATGGTCGATCAAGCAGCCTACCTTCGGGTTTTTTCGAGCCGATTGCAAGGCGGCGTTCGTCAGCTTGGGCAAGTCGGCAAGCGCTTCGGCGCCCAGCGAGATTCGTTGCATGCGCAGTTCCTCGAACGTCGAGGTCGGTCCCGAAGGAGAATCCAAACGATAGCCCTCGTTCATCGGATCGCTGGATTCTTACACGTCTTGCCGGGCTGTCTTGAACGCTGTCGAGAGTCAGGAAAGTCAGCCATGGCTCGCGACGCGAGTCCGTTGCGCATGACTTCCCTGGCCATTAAGGATCGTGTCGTGAGCAGGAGCGCGAAAAACGCTCTTGTGGAATTCAGATCGCGTGATACGTAGTGTAGAAGCTCGAGAAGTTGTTATCAAAGAGAAAATTGGTGAAGGAAACAGTGACCGAGATATCGATTCCTTCGACATAATGGGTGCAGCCGATCGGTAGAAAGAGAATCTCGCCGGGCCCGAGAACGCATTCAAGAATCTGCGGTTCTTCGAGCGAGACGTTCGCTGCGGGGGGAGTGCGGCGGCCGTCGATCTCGGAATAGACGTGGAAACTGTTCCTCATGAGGGGAAGGTCCCATGAGGGGGCGAGTTTGACACGTTTGCGACCGATCACCTGGGCCATAAAATTGTTGGTGAGGTCATGGTGAAATGGTGTGATGGTTCCCGCGGGACCGAGCCATAAGAAGCCGTTCGTGCGGTCGCGCCCGTCGAGGTATTCGGGGATCTGCACGATATCGTTCCACAATTCGGGCAACGCTTTTTTGTTGAATGAATTGTTGTTGGCCGTTAGGTAGAAGTCATTGCTAATACCGGCATTGCCTACCATCGCGATGAATTCCGCGAAGCGCATGGTGCGGAGGTACTTTTCGCGTTCGATCTCGTATCTCTCACTCGAGTTTCGACCGAACTGGACCTCAACCTCGCGATCACCCCAGTTTTTCGAGAAGTAGTCGAGGTTCCACTTCTGCATGGCCGGCCAGTCTTCCATCATGCCCGTGATGATGACAGGCCGGTTTGTGGTGTAGTAATTGTTCAGAAATTCTTCACGCGAGAGTTTGTGTCGGCGAACAACCTCTCGTGACTCTGGATGGAGGCGGTTGATCTTGCGGTAGGCCGTCAGCAGCCAATCGCGTTTCTTGAGACGGTTGCGGAGCCGCTCGGCTCCCTTGAGGTAGGCGCTTTGCAAGGCTAGCTGAATTTCGTGCGAAGCCTCCTGGACGCTGATGCCTCGTTCCGTCATGGCCGCCTGGATGCTCTCAGGCGACGACCCGAGCAGCAGGTTTTCGGCGATCCAACGCCGCCATTCGTCGTCAACGCGCAGGGGGGCTGCAGTTCCGGTCGTCGTGTTCCCATTCCGGTCGGCGACTGCTCCGGCTGTCCTTATAACGCCGGTTTGGTCGGTCATGTGCTGGGTGTGCGTCGAAGCCGGCTGGTGCGGGGCTGATGGATTCATGGGGGATAACCGATCCTGGGGATGTGCGATCTGCTCTTCGCCTTGGGTTGTTGCAAGGTTGGCTGCACTGAGCCGTCGTTCCACTTGTGGCGCCTTGACCTTGGTCATATGCTCAGGCGCCACCTTTCGTCCCGTCATGTCGCGGCCTTGAAAGTAATCCTTCTGCCAATCGTCGGGTCGGACGTCACCGGTCATTTTTTGTTCGTGGAATTGCCTGCGCGAATCACTCCACTCTCGATAGGCCCGCGACATTTCGGGGTCCTCGTCGAGTTTCTGATACGAAACGACGGCTGACTCCAGACTTGCTCCCACGTTGATTGCGAGCGGGATCGCCTGAAACAAAGGTTCACCAGCCTCGAACCGGACGATTTGGTTCGGAGTCATGATCTTCCAGTTCATCGTGAACGACATGCTCATCCAGTCGGTCTCGATGAGTGCCATCAGAGGATGCGCATTTGCCTTGAAGTAATTGGCGGGTCCGCAAACGAGCAAGCGCGACCCCTTGGGTCTGGTCCGGAACAGAAACGGGGTGTTCCAGGTGATGATCCCCTCACCGAACTGGCTGTTAATCAACGGTCTCCAGACTTCCTCGGCCCGGTCGAACCGAAAGTCGATGGTGCCGGGTTCGCTTTGGCCACCCCAATTGGCCGAGAATCCCACGGGATTCTTGACCCACCAGCCGATCTGGTTGGCGATTGTCAGCGGCAGACAGCGATAGGCATAACGATTCGGAGTGGCATCCATCCAGTCCCTCTGCCAATCCGCCCAACCCCAGTCCCATCCCGTCCCATCGGTCCGATTGGCTCGTAGCGTTGCATCATCCACGAGTTGATAGATGTCAACCTCGAGCTGAGGCTGATCCTTGACCCTCTCATTCTCGGAAATGTTGCGGCTGACGCGAGGCATCGAAGAGAGCCCTCCGATCGCATGGTCGCCACGCTCGAGTTGTCCAAGTACCGTTCGATACGCGGTTCACTCGATCGCGGTAGCAGAACAACAGTTCAAAGGATCCGAAACCCAAGTTCAGAGCGTACACCGTAGCCACGGTTTGAAGAAGAGACCAGAGATGTCAAGCCGTCAAACCTGGCTCCCTTTCACCCTGCGGCCGTCCACAATGCGTGCACGGAATGATCTTGCAATCGATGCCTCAAGCGAGTGTATGGTCAGTTTATGGTTGTGTGCTGCCACAATATATGAGAGCCAGAGAAGCAATGCACGTTCAATGGTCTTGTCCTTCGTAGGTGGGCACCGCTCACCCGCCTTGAGAAAAAACCAGTGAGCGGTGCCTACCCTTCAAGGATCGAAGACCGTGCATGGCTTTTCTGGCGCTCGGTCGACTTTTTCCGGCCCCGTTTCTCGGGATCCGAACGGGTCGCCGTACAGGCTCCTCAGAAGGCATCTAGTGCTTTGTCAACCCTAAGAAAACGGGTGCAGACGGCCTGCCGTAGGGTGGGCATTGCCCACCGATCTTCGCTGAGGCCAACAGTTTGGTGGGCAATGCCCACCCTACCAAAAGGAATC
>Ga0153954_1000361_pt1 | contig 38105 bp, 27 predicted proteins | sample TSFL038MetaG_FD_102277 | JGI IMG/M metagenome (GOLD analysis project Ga0153954, IMG submission 102277) | Attine ant fungus gardens microbial communities from Florida, USA - TSFL038 MetaG | ecosystem: Host-associated > Fungi > Mycelium > Unclassified | place: USA: Florida, Wekiwa Springs State...
GAGACACCTGGCCGCGTGACACCGGACAGGCTAAACGATCGGGGACGGACCATAAGACCTGCGAAAGCGGGCACGTCCGGTTGAACCGAGAATCCCACGTGCTTTAGCCGTGGGAGTGTCAAGGGTCTATGACGGTGCGGGAGTGCGGCGTCCCTCCTCTCCAAGCCTCATGGTTTCAAACACCCACTTCCGCACGTCGTCATGCAAGAGATCGAATTTCTTTGAAGAATTACTGTACAGGCGTTGACAAAAAGCCGATTTTTCGTTGTGATCCTCGAACCCGGCTCGCCATCTGTTCAAGTGAATAGATCGATCCGGGATCAATCTCGACGGGAGGCGACCATGCCGCATCCGATTCCCGAAGGACAGCACGAGATCACCCCGCACTTAGTGATCAAGGGAGCATCCGAGGCGATCGAGTTCTACAAGCGAGCCTTCGGCGCCAAAGAGATCTCCCGGATGCCCTTCCCCGGACCGGGCGGTCAAGTGAGGCTCGGGCATGCCGAGTTGCAGATTGGCAACGCGAAGCTGTTCCTGGCCGATGAATTCCCCGAACGCGGCGTGTTGGGACCGCAGGGCGGTTCTCCCGTGACCATCCACCTATTCGTGACTGACGTCGACGCCGTGTTTGGCCGGGCAGTTGAAGCCGGTGCGACCGTGACCATGCCGCCGGCCAACATGTTCTGGGGCGACCGCTACGGGAAGCTGGTGGATCCGTTCGGCCATCACTGGTCGATCTCCGAACACCTGGAAGACCTCACACCCGAGCAGGTCAAGGAGCGAATGGACGCCGCCATGGGGGATTCCTCCTGCGGCGGGTCGAAGTAAGTCGAGGCCAGGTTTGCGCACAGGCGTCACCGCCTGTCAGGACCAACGCGAAGAAGTGTCGACGCATTTTTCGCGCCTGTCTCATCGGGCAATTGCAGCCCTGTGCGCAGATCTTCCCAACCAGCCTTCTCTGCGTGACGGAAGATCGCCGCACGCATGGCTACGGATGAGAGGAGGGGAGAGTCAGCGAGGGATGATGGGGTACGGCGAACGCAGAAACGACTTCGGGTAAAGACCCGAGGTGGAGATGAAGAAGGCTGCCAATCGCGTGGTGATGATACGTGATATCCCCCTGGGACGTGAGCATGCCAAAGCAGGAAGGGCAGTCGACCGGCTCGAGACTGGGATGAAGTCGCCAGCGACCGGGATTATAGCCGCGAACAACCGTGCCTTTGGGTGCCATCCAGCCCTCTCGGCAAATCGTGCTCGTCACGGCGGTCGGCGGCTTCGGGACCACGAGGCGTTCGGCATCAAACGGGAAGATCCCTGCCCCGTTGACGCGTCGTCCATCGAGCGTCATCGACTGACACAGGTACGCGGTACCCCCGCCTTCGGAGTAGATCCGATGCCCCCGGCAGACATGAGATCGAAGCGCGGCGATCAGACTCAGATTCTCAGCAAGTTGATCGGCATACTTGTCGGGAAAACCGCAGCCAATCATGACGAGATCAATCGCCTGAGGCAAACGTTCATCCGTCAAAGGTGAGAATTCGACGAGTTCGGCACCGAGCGACTCGAGGGTCTCGAGCGTGTCGGGAAAGTAGGAGCCGAAAGCATCGTCTTGCGCATAGGCCACCCGAAAACGATGGGCTTTCCGCGGCTCTTCCGGTTCTGGAGCGCACCCGGGGAACGGCCGGCTTCGAGCCAGCGCCTGGATCGCGCCAAAATCGGCGAAGCGGAGAAAGCTCGCTCGGAGTTGTTGAACCATGCTCTCGGGTAGCGCTTGATCCCAATGCGCCTCGCGCAAGACCGCGCGGATCTCAGGCAAGGCCTCAACCGCGGCGACCACGGGCTTCTTCGCCATCATCGAGACGATGCTACGATAAGCCTCAAAATCGCTGGGATCTTCGAGTCCGTCGATGACGAGGGCCTCGACTCCCGGAGGCAAACAAGGCAGATGTAACTGGTCCCAGGGTTGGTAGGGGAGCACCGCGACGATCGGCAAGTCGAGAGCTTCGGCGATCGGTCTCAGTTCCCCGGGGCGGTCATATCCCGCGCCGTCGGAGACGAGACAAGGCTCTTCGAGAGTCCCTTCCACCAGAGCCAGGTCGGCCCGCCTGGCCCCGCGCTCAAACACCTTCCGGCAGACGTCGCTGGGCATCAACCACGCGTCGAGATGGCGGCCGGGAAGCCCCGTAACTTGCCCTACTGACCCAGTCGCCAGCGGACAAGCTCGAGTGCGGAAGTGCTGAACTCGGCAACGACGATCGCTCAGCCCCGCGAGCCACGCCAGGCTCACCAGCGAAGGTTCGGGCCCAGACGCGGACGTCGCCAGGGCGAGGCGAGCACGATGAGTCATAGACATACCAACTCGGATACCCTGGAACGTACAAGTAGGTCACCGCAACCCGTGATTAGGCCGCGGGTCCCCTCACAAACTGATCTCACTCTGGCTTGTTTTCAATAGCATCTTGCGTACCCCCTGACTGGGGGACACGATTCAGTCGCAGGTGTTGGAATGATAGAGCGAAAGACGCCACGGTCAAGGTCCGTGAGGGACGGCGAACAGGCACATTGAGCCTGATCTTCGTCTTGCCGGCTCGGGAGTCATCGGCTAGGGTACCGCTCCGCAATATCCCGAGTCCACCGGCAGCCCCGGATTGGACTGGTCGGCCGGCGATGCGGAAACACCTCAGGAATCACGCTCCACTCTCTCCGGAACGGCCCTCGCACGGTTCGCGTGCGTCCCGACACGAACGGCCAGGATGGCTGCGGGCCTTCATCTACTGAGGAGCAAACCAAGGATGGGTACGACCTGGGCAAGACGCCTCGTGGCGATTTTAGGCATTGTCGGGTTTCCTCTGATCGTCCGCGCGGATGGACCCGCGACTCCCCCCGCGCCGGCTACGGCGACTTCCACATCCCCCGCCGCCATTACGGATACCCTCGCTGATCCCGAAAGTACTCCCGTGGATACCGCGTCGATCCGCGCGGTACTCACCGAGCGACTGAAAGAGCCCGCAAACAAAACCGGCAAGACCGCCACTACGCCGAGCTTGCCCAAACCGATTCGTGAACTTCTCGAGGAACGCCTTAAACTGCTCGACGAGTGGGATGAGGTTTACAAAATCCGGCAAGAGGCCGAGCATCCTAAGAAAACGCCAGAGCAAGAGATTGCGGAACTCAAGACGGAACTCGCCCAGATGCAGGCTACCCTCGACAAAGCCGTCAAAGACCCGTCAACACTCCTACCCGCGGCCTTTCGCCAGCCTGTGAAAGATGTGAATGCCGTCTGTGCCGAGATGAAAGAGGTGATCGACACCGCCAAGGCCGACCTCAAAGATTGGAAAGCCAAGCTTGAAAAGCTCCGCAGCGCCGAGGCCTCCAGGAGCATCACTTCGTCCATCGTGGCACTTCGCACCGAACGGGACAAACTCCAGAAGAGTGTCGCCGCGCTGGCCTCTCGCCGTAAGGAGATCGAGGCTGCCGTCACGGCCGCCAAGTCGGCGGACGAGCAAACTCTGGCCAACGAACGCATGGCCACGTTCGATTGGGAGTCTCGCGTCAAGATCGAACGTCTCTTGGGACAGGAAGCCCGCACCGCTTTGGAAGTGAGACGCATTTCGATCCCTGAACTCGAAAAACTCTTCTTCGATACGCATATTTCGCTTGGCTCACAATTCCTCGCCCTGATCCAGTTTCGGTATCAGGAACTGGCCCGCAGCCTCGAACGCGACCTGAAGAAAAACGCCGATGCGGAACAGCATCTCGCCGCCCGCTCGAACGATCCCCTCGAGAGATACCAGGCTCGTTGCAAAGCCCAGTTACTCGAGCTGCAGGCCCAGGTGATCAAGCACGAAAACCTTCTCGCCGCGAGTCCTGCTCCCTCCCCCGAGGAGCAGCGAGCCCTGGGCGATCGGGCCGTGACCGACTTCCAAAGCATCCAGCAGTTGCTCGAAGACGGCCGCATCAGCCATCTCGACGCCCTTCGCTTTAATAACGACTTTCGCCGCATCGGTCCGGAACGCGCGGGGATCGTCAATCGCGAGCTGGCGATGGCCGAGCAGCAACAGACTTATTTTGAAAACCTCCTCAGCTCGGTCGAGCTCGAGATCCTTCAGGACCAGCGCGTCGACCAGTACGAGCACGACGTTCTGCTCGAACAACTTCCCAAGCAACGTCACGAGAAAGCCAAGGCGATCTTCGCTGACATCGACCGCCAACACCTGGACCTTCTCACAAAGAATCGGACCATCCTTACCCGCCTCGCGGCTCGTGCCGAGTTGACCCAGAAGGAGATCATCCGCCGCCTCGATATCCTCGACGAGCAATACGGCTTCATTCGCACTCACATTTTCTGGGTCCGAGATCAAGAGCCGTTGGGATTCTCCACGTTGGTCCAAGCCGAGCGGGGCGCTTATGTCACGGTGCGGGGCCTGTTCCGGCTGGCCGTCGAGTTGGGAGACCGCTCACTCTGGGGTCGGATCTCGGCCGAGTTCGTCTCCGCAGTCGCGTTCCTGGTCATCCTTCCATGGCCGTTCTTCCGACTGCGGCGCTTCCTGAGGGCTCACCCCCGGGGCATGGCAGTCTGCGCCCCAACGAGTACCTGGTCGTTGAGCTGCTACGCCCTGCTCTTCGGGATCATCTCGGCGACGATTTGGCCAAGTTACCTTCTCCTCCTGGCCTACACGGCGCGTCAGGCTCCCTGGCCCCGCAGCGTGGCGATTCCAGGCTCCAGCGCGCTGTTGATGCTGACGCCTGCGATCCTCTTCCTGAGCCTCATGCGATGGCTACTTCGCTCCGAAGGTTGGGCCGAAAAGCAACTTGGTATCCCTGCGGAGGTCAGACGACAACTCCGTCGAGCCGCAGTGACGCTCGTTCTCGTGAGTGCTCCCTTGACCATCGCCCAATTCCTGCTCGATCAGAACCTGATCGCTCCGGAGGGAAGGCCGATTGTGGTCCCGTCGGTAACGCGACTCCTGGGTCTCGGGAACGAGCTCTTGCTCTGGGGCCTCGTCTTTTACCTCACGCGAGGCAAGTCGGAATTTATCCTCTGGTTCCTCCAACTCCCCGAGCGACTGGGATGGATCAGTCGTCGTCGCCGCGAAGTTTGTGCGGCCTGGCTGATCGCACTGGGAGGAATCGTCGTCCTCGACGTCATCGGCTACAGTTTCTCGGCGCAGCGCCTGACCATGGCCATCGGTCAGGTCTTCTTATTGATCGGGATGTGTTGGATCGTTTATCGCTTGCTGCTCCGCCTCATCGATCAACACGCCTGGCGCTGGGTTCGTACGAGTTCGACCGCGACGGTGTCGGCAACATCAACGAACGCGGGGACTCCCGATGATTTGGCCAATCGGCTTCGGCGTTTGGTGGCCATCATCATGCCGATCGTGGGAGCACTCGCCACCGCCTGGATGTGGAATATCGACCGGGCCCTCTTTGAGTTCATCAGCAAGATCGTACTCGTCCCAGGGGGAGAGAAGGCCTCGATCACGATCGGTGACGCACTAGGGTGTGCGGTGATTCTCGGAATCACCTCGGTCATCTGGCATCACATGAGCACGTTTTTCGCCGTGGCCGTCTTTCCCCGGATGAGCGACGATCCCGGGATCCGATTCGCGGTGGTCACGCTTTCGCGTTACGCTGTGCTGGCTCTGGGACTGCTATCCGGACTTTCGGCCATTCATCTGGGAGTGGAAAAAATTGGAATGGTCCTGGCGGCGTTGGGAGTCGGGTTGGGATTCGGCCTCCAGGAGATCGTTTCAAACTTCGTCTGCGGAATTATCTTGCTGCTCGAGCGTCCCATACGTGTCGGCGACCTGGTTACAGTCTCGGGCATGAGCGGCACGGTCGATCGCATCAACATTCGCGCGACAACGATCATCAACGGCGATAATCAGAGCATCGTCGTACCCAACCGCGCGTTCATCACCAGCGATCTGGTCAACTGGACGCTCAAGGACAAGGTCATCCGGGTCTCGATTCGGGTCCGGGTCGCTCGCGGCACGGATCCCGACCGCGTTTCCGAGGTCTTACTCCGGATCGCGCGCGAGGACGCCGACGTGCTTAGGAACCCGATTCCCGCCGCGTTCATGGAAGATTTCTCCGACTCGGCGCTGACGTTCGTCCTCTTCGCCCATGTGCCTGACCCCAGCCTTGCCGCCCGGGTCAAACACCGCCTCTTCGCCCAGATCCAAAAGCAGTTCGCGGAGTCGGCCATCGAGATCCCCGTGCCGATGCACGAGTTGCGGGTGCATCCGTTCTTCTCCGACACGCTGAGTCAGTCTCCCACATCCCCCAGCGAGATCCTCCGTCGCGACGGCGCCTCCATGACGCCACCGGCTCCAAAATTCGTGGCGCCGCCCGTCTCGATCCCGGAGGCCGTTGAAGCCTGCCATCGCGGCGTCGACGAATGATCCCGAACGGGATTCCGCATGCCTCGGTCACTTCGCATGTCTGAAAGTATCATTCGAACCTAAAAGACGACGCTCACTCGAATCTTTCGAGTGAGCATCGTCTTGGTTCAACCTCGTACTTTCCCCGACGAGCAAACCGCTCTAAGAGACTGTCCGGAAAGTGGACACCGATGCGAAGCTGCGTTATTTGGGTGGCCGGGAACGAGTCTTCGAGGCCCCGGGGATCAGCCGAGGCCGTTCCCGGGGCGTCGCTGCGCTCCTCCCCGGCCACCCAGCTTGCTTGATTTCACAGGGCTAACCCCTATCCGGATAGCCTCTAAGCTCCCCGTGTCTGAATGAGAAAGCGGGAAGAGTGGTCAAATTCAGGCTTCCGCCGTGGCGACAGCCTCGAGATCGAGGTTGCCCGTCAGCATGGCGCGCTTGACCTCTTGAATCGCCTGGGTCACCTTGATTTCGCGCGGGCAAGCGCTCGTGCAGTTGAAGACAGTGCGGCAGCGCCACACGCCTTCGGTGTCGTTCAGGATCTCGAGCCGCTCCTCCGCACCGTGATCACGAGAGTCGAAGATGAATCGGTGCGCATTGACGATCGCTGCGGGGCCGACGTACTTCTGGTCCCCCCAGAACGGAGGGCACGCCGTGGTGCAGCAAGCGCAGAGGATGCACTTGGTCGTGTCGTCGAAGCGAGCTCGCTCGGCCGGCGACTGGAGTCGTTCGGTCGTGGGAGCCGGATCGTCATTGATCAGGTAGGGAAGGACCGACTTGTAGTGATCGAAGAACGGCTTCATATCCACGATCAAGTCTTTGATCACCGGAAGACCGAGGATCGGCTCGACCGTGAGGGTGTCGCTGGGGAGATTCTTGACGAGGATCTTGCAGGCCAGCCCGTTGGCGCCGTTGATTCGCATCGCATCCGAGCCGCAGACGCCGTGGGCGCAAGAACGACGCAGACCAAGCGTTTCGTCCTGGTTCCACTTCACGCTCTGCAAGACATCGAGCACGCGATCCATCGGATCCGCTTCAACGGCGAACTGCTCCCAGCGCGGCGTGTCATCCTTCTCGGGGTTATAGCGCTTGATCTTGACAGTAAGCTTTCGGTGATGAAGATTTGCCGTGGTCATTGATCGGCTGACCTTTGAAGGAGACGTCTTGAAAGAGGAAGGGAACGAGGTTCAGGCCGACCCCGCTTTTCCTACGTTTTCCTGGAAAAGCCCCTGGACACGTCATGCAGAACCCGTCGTGTCCCGGAGGATGCCGAAACATCCGATCGATCTCCGAGGGTGGTTCGCGTAACCGTGGCCATCAACTGAGTTCCGAAGGAGCATCCCCATGTCCTTGACAGGGGATGCGTCCCGACCGAAGCGCTAACCTCACAACGATCAATACTTCCGGATCTCGAGCGGATACTTGGAGACCTGCTCGCCGTTCTTCTCGACCATGATGACGTCGACGTCTTTATAGTCGAGCTTGGTCTGGGAATCACCGACCGAGGTGACCAGGCTGTGTTTGAAGAAACGCGAATCGTCCCGGTTCGGGAAATCCTCACGAGAGTGGGCCCCTCGACTCTCCTGCCTTGCCAAAGCAGAGGCGACGGTCGCTTCGGCGAGGTCGAGAAGACAGCCAAGCTCGAGCACTTCAAGCAGGCCCGTGTTGAAGACGGTCCCTTTATCGGCGACGCCGATCGTCTTGTACCGCTCCTTGAGGTTCGCGATCGTATCGCGAGCCCGCGTCAAGGTTTCTTCGGTACGATAGACCCCGCAGTCGTCCATCATCGTGCGCTGCATTTCGTCCCGGAGCTTGACCCAGGGTTCGGTCCTGGGACGGGCCAGAAGCGCATCGATGGCGACCTTGGTCGGGGCTTCGGGATGAGCGGGAAGATGCTCGAACTCGCGCTCGAGGGCGTACGCGGCCATGGCACGACCCGTTCGGCGACCATAGACGACGAGGTCGACGAGGCTGTTCGTGCCGAGTCGATTGGCCCCGTGCACGCTGACGCAGGCACTCTCACCCGCCGAGAAGAGACCCGGAACCACCGCGCCGGAGGCGTCGCTCAAGACTTGTCCGCGGAGGTTCGTAGGCAGCCCACCCATGGCGTAGTGAGCCGTCGGCTGGATCGGCATCGGCTCGTGGATCGGATCGACGCCCAGGTAAGTCCGTGCGAAGTCGATGATGTCGGGCAATCGCTTCTCGACCCAGGCGCTGTCGACGGTCGTGCCCGTGGGGCTGGTTTTGTACTTGTTGATCGTTTCCGCACGGATGTCGAGGTAGACGTAATCCTTACCGCCGATCCCCCGTCCGGCACGGACCTCTTGATAGATGGACCGCGAGCAGACGTCGCGGCTGGCGAGATCCTTGAGGTTGGGAGCGTACACTTCCATAAACCGCTCGCCTTTGTCATTGAACATCACGCCACCGTCGCCGCGGCAGGCTTCGCTCAAGAGGATGCCCAGACGATAAATCCCGGTCGGATGGAACTGGTAGAATTCCATGTCCTGAAGCGGAATGCCGTGGCGATAGGCGATGGCGGGTCCGTCTCCCGTGAGCGCATAGGCGTTCGACGAGACCTTGAACATCCGGCCGAAGCCGCCGGTGGCCAAAAGGACCGACTTCGCGTGAAAGACGTGGAGCTCGCCCGTGGCGATCTCGATCGCGACGATCCCACGGCACTCGCCGTCGACCATGATGAGATCCAGCATGTGGAACTCATCGAAGAACGTAACCCCCTGCTTGATGCACTGCTGATAGAGGGTTTGCAGGATCATGTGCCCCGTGCGGTCGGCGGCATGGCAGGCCCGCATGACCGGCAGCCGAGGCTTCGCCGCTTCGGTTCCGGCTGCGGCGGTGGGGTCGTACTTCGGGTTCGGCTTCGTGTGACCGCCGAAACGGCGCTGGGAGATGCGGCCGTCGGCAGTCCGGTCGAAGGGAAGTCCCATGTGCTCGAGGTCGTAGATACACTCGACGGCTTCGCGGCAGAGGATCTCGGCCGCCGTCTGATCGACCAGGAAGTCGCCTCCCTTGATCGTGTCATAGGCGTGATTTTCCCACGAATCGTCTTCGAGATTCGCGAGGGCCGCGGCGATGCCTCCCTGGGCCGCTCCGGTGTGGGAGCGGGTGGGATAGAGCTTGCTCACGACGGCCGTACCGACCCGCTTGCTCGACTCGAGCGCGGCCATGAGCCCCGCACCGCCGGCCCCAACAATGATGCAGTCAAACCTGTGATAATTCATGGTCGTTTGCGCGTTGTCGCTGCGTTCGGTGTTCGGTTTCGGGCGAAACTCGCCGGCCCGTTCAGCGGACCGGCACCGTGCCGGAGGGGGTAGCTGAGCCTTGAGCAACAACAGGACTCGTCTGCTTGCTCTTCCACTCCTCGAGGTACTTTTCGTCCTTCTGGAACAGCAGGATCGCGTAGGTGCCGATCCCGATGAGGAGCGTCGCTGCCGACCAAATCAAGGTGTGAGCGATGACGCGCCGGCCGGGACCGACCACGTACTCGTCGAGCACTTGCCGAAGCCCATTCAGGCCGTGGAGTACCGCCAGGTTGATCATCGTCAGATCCCAGAGCCGCCAGAAGACCCCCGTCTTCGGGTTCGCCCATCGAGACGCAACGAAGTAATAATTGATATTTTCAACGTTGTTCAGGATGTGTGTCACGAACAGGTGACCGAGCGAGAGAAAGACGAGGACGAGCCCCGAGATGCGCATGAAATACCATGCCGACAGCTCGAACCCTCCCGCCGGCTTGACGCGTCGCCCCATCGATTTCTGTCCCCCAGGTCGTGTCTTCTCGACTGTTTGCGAAAGATCAACATTGGGAGCGCGATCAGCCGGTCGTCCCGAGGACCGGACGTCGCTGCCCAGCTTGTTTCAGACTGAATGATGGGCCGCCGGCGCCACGAGTAAGGCGGAGAGCACCCACAGGGTCACGAAGAGCATGACGGCAAAGAAAATACTAATCACAGCCCAGAAGATCTCTCTCTGATATTTTACGCCGCTGGGCCAAAAATCGAAGAGGACGATGCGAACACCGTTGACCGCGTGAAAGAGAACCGAGGCGATCAACCCGAGTTCCCCCAGGCGAAACGCCCAGCGCAACGGCCAGTAATAGTGCCCGGCGAATACACCACCGTAAACCGCCACCGTGAAGTCGTACTCGGCGGGGAACGCCACGACCAAAAAGGTGTCGATGATATGAATCACCAGGAAGAAGAGGATCCCGAGCCCAGTGAGTCGGTGCGCTAGCCACGACCACTGGCCCAGTCCTCCTCCGTAATTCAATCCTTCGGTAAAACGCGCCCAAGGCCCGCGACGGTAGTACCGCGGACTTCGAAGTGTTTGCGACATGTGGGTCGGAATCCCGAGGAGGGCGAACAAACGCGCGGCGGGAGTACTAGTCCCGAAGCCTAGTCAAGCATGTATCGATACGTCACCGAATCAACCGATTCAGTTCGTGATGGTTGAAGTCCCATCACCGACACAGCTCCTAGGACTTTGTAGAGAGGACGAGGGGTGGGGTCAAGGGGGAAGTTCGGAAAACGATCAACAGAAGCTGTTATTCTAAGGTGGGAACGCTCGAAAAGCCCGCGCTCCGATTCAGCGAGCCAATCGGAGCTGCGTCGCAGAAAAGAACCCCCTCAGCGTGAGCCGCCCCACGGCCGCCACCGGACTGCCGTGACAGAGGTTCTCACCCAAATCCTGGAGCCAACCCCGATCAGGGACCAGAGAGGCTTCGGCTTCCACGATCATCAAATCCTTGGGACGCCCTTGAGGAGCGACCTGAAGCACCAAACGCGACCCGTCCCCTGTCGTCCCAGAAGGTTCGACCCATGAATCGACGATCGCGCCGGTGACAACGATTTCCGTTTCCATATTTCGCTCCTCCCCGCACAGTTGATCGCGGAGCTCGGAGAGACTCACACCTCGACCAGATGCATCCATCATAGCAAGCGAAACTGGTAAAGGCAAGGGAGATTTATGCCGGATCTTCATGCCGGGACAACGACGACGTCGCCCAGGGAAGTCCGCACAGGCGACTCACATCGCGAAATCGTGACTGATTTCGGTGCGAAAGGCACCCAAAATGCAGAATTAAGATCATTCTCGCGAAATTTGACGAAAGGCGAAAGGGGCTGCCGTGTATCTATAAGCCGGATTCTGTCGAAAACCAAACGGTTTTCGGATGACCATTTCTCTGGGATGCCGGTTACCCAGCATCTCTAGCGACCTACCCGGAAGTCGTAGCGGATCGGGCCAATCCGCCGAAAGTTCCCCATCCGCGGAAGGGAAACCTCGTTGCTTCCTTATTTGGTCTTGCTCCCAGTGGGGTTTGCCAAGCCAGGCCGGTCACCCGGCCTGCTGGTGAGCTCTTACCTCGCCGTTTCACCCTTACCACGGCGACGATGTCGCGCGTGGCGGTCTGTTTTCTGTGGCACTTTCCCTACTCGAATTCTCGAGCGGTGGGCGTTACCCACCACCGCGCCCTATGGAGTCCGGACTTTCCTCCCCGGCATCGACTTAGCCTATGTTTCCATGGATCCAAGCGCCGAGGCGATCATCCAATACACTGCAACCCATTTCCATCTTAGCGGCCTGCGGCCAATTCTCAAGAAACTTTCATCCGAATCACTCCGCATCCTCCGCTCCAGCAAAACTTCTCCGGAAAACCTCCATCGAATCACACTCCCTCGGCCTCCGCCGTTTTTCGATAGATCTTTTCTATTTTTCCCAAATAGCCTATAATACGGATAGCACCTAGATTTTGGAGGACATCGACGATGTACATCAGGGACTATCTCCACAGCCGTCACGTCTGGTTCGAGACGTTACTGCATCCGCCGGTACCCTCAGCGACGAAGCTGGCAAGAGTTGTCCACGTGCCCGGCCAGAGTGTCGCCAAAGGAGTCTTGGTTCGCGCGGAGGGGAACTACGCCTTGGCGGTTCTTCCGGCGACGGCACGAATCGATCTCGGCCGGATGGCGCAAATCCTGAGCGCCCGCGCCGTGGAAATCGCCTCCGAAGATGAAGTGCAACTTCTCTTTGGCGGTGACTGCGAACGAGGCGCCCTGCCCCCCTTCGGCCGACTGTACGGCCTCACAACGTTCGTCGACGCCAGCCTGGCCGGCGGTTCGGAAATCATCTTCGCCGGGAACACCCGGCATGAAGGCATGCGGATGCGCTATCGTGACTATGTTGAGGTGGAGGACCCGATCCGCGCCCGGTTCGCGGCGACGACCTCACCCAAGAAAACTCGGCCTACCCATCGCCGTGCGGGTTAATCGGGAACCAGCGGCCGCGGCATCCCTCCGTGGGTACCGCGGAACCTGCACCATAAGTCATGGATCGATCCCGAAATTCATCCTTGGGCGACCCGAACTGTTCGCTGAGAGCGAGATCAGCGAAACGGGATGGCCGGGGACAAGTCCCGTGAAGACTTGTCCCCGGCCATCCAGCCAGCACATCTTAACATCAAGATCCGTTTTCCGAACGCTCTCTCATCCAAAGTCTCAGAGGCTGTCCGGGAAGTGAACACTGATGAGAGGATGCGTTGTTTGGGTGGCCGGGTACGAGTCTTCGAGGCCCCGGGGATTGGCCGAGGCTCGTCCCGGGGCCTCGCTACGCTCCTCCCCGGCCACCCACTTTTCCTAATTTCACAGGGCTAACTCTCATCCGGATAGCCTCTCACGCGAGAGAGCGCCTCGCACCCCAGCCTTGATTATTGCCCAGCTCGCCGGAGCCGCAGTTCCAGATCGGTGGTACCAGCCGGCACCTTTTCCCGTTTTTCTTCGAGGAATCCGTCTCCCTTCACGCGGAGAGTAAAGTCGCCTTCCGAAAGCCGTTCGAAGCGGAATCGCCCATCGGCGTCGGTAATTTTTCCCTCCAGGAAACCGTTGAAATGGGTCTCAGTGCCGTTGGGGTGCGACAGCTTGCGCTCTGAGAGGATCGTCTCTGCGCCGACGATCGGTTTGCCTGCCTCATCCACGACCCGTCCCGTGATGGCGTCGGACTGCCCCAAGACGACCAGAAGCGAGGTTTCTCCCAAGGCTTGATCGATCAAGGCAGGGCGCTCCACGGCCGCGAAGCCAGGCGCTGTAACCTCGATCGCGTAATTGCCCTTGCAGAGGCTCGGTAAGACGAACCTCCCATCCGGTCCAGTGATGGTGGTCTGATGCTTACTCGAGGAAAACAAGAAATGGGCACCCTCGAACATCAATACCGTCGACCCGAGCGTGGCGCGAACTTTCGCATCAGCGACCGGCCGACCTTGAGCGTCGGTGACCATGCCGATGATCTTCCCGGTCGATAAAGCGTGAGCGGTCCAGTTCTGCCACGCCCGGTCGAACTCGCGCCTCATCTCATCCGAGAACTCGGCGGTCTCCAAGGCAAGCGGTTTTACTTCCTCGGAATTCGCCTCCCGGAGCAGAGGGACAAGATCCTCGATCAACCGTTCGCGCGTGACTCGATGCACGATTCCCTGGCGGTCCACGAGAAAAGTCGAGACCTCGCTTTTCATTCCGAAGGCTCGCCTCGTGGCACCATATTCCCCTGCGTGTTCGTCAGGCCGATCGATCGCGACGGGGTGGGAAATCTGGAGTTCCCGGACAAACTGTCTGACGTCGTCGGGATCGTCCTGAGGACTGAGGACCGAGATCACCTCGAGACCGGCGGGCCTGTATACCTCGAGCAGTCTCCGAAGTCCGGGCATGATGTTGTGGCGCACGACGAGAGCAGAGAAATCGAGCAGGACGACCTTGCCTCGCAGCTTCTCCCAATCGATCGGCTCCGAATTGATCCAGAGCGACGCCTCCATGGGCGGGGCGGGTCTGCCAACGATCTGAGAGCCACCGTGACTCTCCAACGTTTTCAACGGAGTCAGGTCCATCTTCGGCCAGTCGAACCGGTCGCGGAGGAGCCCGCCGACCTCGGGCCACCACGGGTCGTTACGATAGCTGGTGCCGAGCGCGAGATCCGTGACTTCCGCATTGGTGGGGACTTCGACCTGGAATTGTCCCTCGGCGAACGTTTTGGAAGGCTCATAGCGGACGACCCGCATCAAACGCCTGATGTCCAACTCGGAGAGCCCGCCGTCCGGCTTCGGCACATTCCCTGACGTCACCCGGCCGGGGATCCAGAGTCCCTCATCTGTCTTGCGGAGTTCAAAGAGCCGATGAGAATAGTATGGCCGCCCGTTTCGCTCATACGTCAACCCAATCGCGAGGTGAGACTGCCTCGGCGAGATGAGATACTCGGTCCGCCATTGACTGCCGGACGCCGTGGTTGCCCGCTCAACCACGTAACAGCGCACGCCGTCGACGGTCCTCTGGCCGAGCTTGACACCTGGCTTACCAAGCATCTCGATCAGGTCGTTTCCGCGTTTCCAGAATAACTCCTGGGGCGTCAACGTCGTTGCCTCAATCTCCGAATCACCGAAGATCAGATGGTTGTTGTCGCGGATCGTCCACTTGTAGTGGCGTGTCCCGTCGAATCCCGAGGCCCAACGATTGGGGATCAACTTCCGCATCCCCGAGTTCGTCATCATCGAATCGAACTCGGCCCGCCAGCGGCGACCGTCGCTCGCGTACTGGAACCGCCCGGGAAACCTGGTCTTCGCCTCCGCCTTTACCCCGGGAGCGGGCGCGAGGGGTCCCCTCTCCTCGTCAAACTCAACCACGAGAAGTCCCGCGCCGTAGCGCTTCCGCGTCTCGCCGATCTTCTCGGCCAGGACCTGAGGGGTGATCTCCGGAAGTGGGGCATCGGCAGGTTCCGCCTCGACGGCATGAGCCGCAATCCCTACGAGTCGTACCGAACCGGCGACCGCGAGCAGGGCAACCGTCAGGGAAGCCCACATCCCGATTTGACGCCTTGACAGAGGACGAATCGGGCGAGCCTCACCGTCGAGGAGGCGACGGATTCTGGTCGCCAGGTCGGCTCCCCCCATCAAGGATGACGCGAGGACTGGTGGACGGACCTTGATCGGGGCCAGGTCGAGCAGCCAGCGGGCGTAGCTCTCGGGGCTCTCCAGGACCCGAGAGGCGATCTCGTCACAACGGGACTCGCGCTCAAGGTGAAGACGGCCGAGCGTCCAGTGAACCGGAGGATAGAACCAGCTTACCGAACGCCAGACCTCGGCCAGCAGACCGACCCAGTCGTCGAAATGCTGCAAGTGCGCCAGCTCGTGCGTCAGACTCGCCCGACGTTGTGACGGGGTCATCGGGCAGTTCTCTTCGGTTGGCCAAAGAATCGTCGGCCGGAAGAGTCCTACACACATCGGTACATTCATATCAGGATGGACAACCACCCGGACCCGGCGACGCAGGCCGAGGACATGCCGGATCGACTCCAGTTCGGATTCCAGCCCGACAAACGAAGCTGGAGTACTCCGCGCCAGCAATCCTCGGACACGATAGACCGCACCGACTAGCCGAACTGCAAAGATCACGAATCCGGCGGCCCAGATCGCCAGGAAGATCGAGGGCCAGCGGTCGTTTGTGCCAGCACGTCGAGCACGCTCGTCGGATTCAGGGACCCGCCTTTCCGATTCCGTCTCGGGGCCTCGCGTCGGACGCTCCAGGCTACGCGGGAGGACCGACGCATCCTGAGGGACCACGGCAGAGAGTCCCTCGAACCAGGATCGAAACCGAGCGGGCGGTGTCGGGTCGGACGCAGGGACCGGTCGAATGCGAGCGACGGCCTCGCGCCAGGTAACCTGAGGCCCCAGCAAGAGAATCATCGGTGCGAGCGCGGCACCGGCGAACGTGGCCCAGGACCAGCCCCAGTAACGCAAGGCGACCCGGCGCGGGCGGGCAAGCCGCATCCACGCGACCACCATCAGCACAACCACGGTCCAGGCCAAGCCCCAGTGGCCCAACGGCTCGACCCACTGCCACGCTCGCTCACTCATTGATGCCGCCCTCCCTCCGTTTGATCTCGTCGTTCAACCTCTCCCAGGCCTCGGGTGTGAGGTCCGGACTCTCGGCGAGGCCCATCAGCAACGCCTCGACCGACCCGTCGAAGAACCGCCCCAAGAAGTCGCCGATCACCATTCGCGTCGTCTTCGACCTGCTGACCTTCGCCACATAGCGGTAAGTCTTCCCGTCCGCATCGTGACCGACGTAATCCTTCTTCTCCATGAGCTGCAATAAGCTCAAAACCGTCGTATACGGAATCTCGTCCCGGCCTTCCGTCCCCAGCCACTCTCGGATTTCTCGAACCGTCAACGGCCCGTTTTCCCAGAGGATTTTGAGGATCGCATACTCACGGCCGCTCAAAGCGGATGGACTCTTGCCGGCCATTGGAATCTTCCTACGAACCCAAAGTACGCATCGATGAGTATTATTGAGAAGAGGTCGGGATCATGTCAAGCGGCCTGGCAGAAGGAAATGACTTCAGGCGGATGAGGAGAGTCTGGATGGAGCAACGGACAGGATTTTGGTCAGCACAAGTGCTCCCGGAATCGTGGATTCACTCGTGGATTCGGTTGCCCGCCTCTCGGTTCGCGGATAGAGTCAGGGTCGTAGGCTCCATGGGCCCCCTACCCCTCAGTTGAGTTCGATTGGGGGGGAGTCATCACATCCCTCATTCAAACTTGAGAAGACGGAGTCCTGCCATGCGGATGCGAAGCGTCTACCTCACACTGACTGTCGTTTCGTGTCTTGGCCTTCGTACTCAGGCCGCACCGCTCACGATCGGCGACCCCGCACCACCGATCCAGGTTGCCAAATGGATCAAGGGTGAGAGGGTAGACAAACTTGAACCCGATCAAACCTATGTGGTGGAATTCTGGGCCACCTGGTGCGGGCCTTGCCGCACTTCGATCCCCCATCTCACGGAACTCCAGAAGAAATACAAGGATCGAGGAGTCAAATTCCTCGGGATCAGTGTTTGGGAAAGCGACCAGGATGAAGTGGCGCCTTTCGTCAAGGAAATGGGCGACAAGATGGCTTACAACGTCGCCATCGACGATGTCAGCGGCGGCGATAAGTCCAAAGGCAAGATGGCCGAAAGTTGGATGACGGCCGCCGATGAGGGGGGGATTCCCACCGCGTTTGTCGTCAAGAAGGGCAAGATCGCCTGGATCGGCCATCCGATGGAGCTGGACGAGCCGCTCGCCAAGATCGTCGCCGGCGACTGGAACCTCGCCGAGGCCGCCAGCAACCGCCGGGAAACCAAGGTTCTCGAGCAAAAGCTTGCGAAGATCTTCGGAAAACTGAATACCTTCCTTCAGGAACAGAACGAGAAATCGGCGCTCAAAGTGTTGGATGAGGCCATCGCGGAAGACGCCAAGCTTGAGGAACGGCTGGGCAGCCTCAAATTCCAGTTGCTCCTGGTGAGCAAGCAGCTCAAAGCCGCTTCGGAGTACGGCGACAAACTCGTCACGACCCTTTATCGTGACGAGGCCCCCAAACTCAGGGCAATCGCCTGGGGGATCGTCGGCCCTGACAGCGACTTGGCCGCCTCCGAGCGCGACCTCAAACTCGCCCTCAAGGCCGCCGAGCGGGCCAATGAGCTGACCAAGGGAGAGAACGCCGTGGTGCTCGACACGCTCGCCAAGGTCTATTTCGACTCCGGGGACGTCGGACGGGCCCTTGAGACCCAGGAAAAGGCGGTCCGCCTCATGAATCCCGAGGTGAAGGAAATCAAAGACCGGCTCGAACAATACCAAAAAGCTGCGGCCGAAAAGGAAACGAAGAAGAAGTGAGCCTTGGTTGCGACGTGGTCGCACGACTGCCGGGTTCGAGATGACGCGTGGCCGGAAGGTTGCCTTCCGGCCACGCGTTTCGCGTTACGTCCCCGTCGAAGCCACGATGGCAACCTCTGATCGCGATCGATCCGAACCATTCTCGGGGTCCGGAGCAAACCCGCGGCGCATCGTATTCTCGGTCACGCACCTGGTGAGCAGAAAATCGAGGAGATAGTCGGTTCCCCCCGCCTTCGTCCCAATGCCGGAGAGCCGGAAGCCTCCGAACGGTTGACGGTCCACGAGTGCCCCCGTGATCGGCCGATTGATGTAGAGATTGCCAATCCGGAATTGGCGCTTGACCCGCTCGATGTTGCCGGGACTTCGCGAATAGAATCCACCCGTGAGGGCAAAGTGCGTCCCGTTCGCGATGGCGAGCGCCTCGTCCAGATCCCGAGCTCGGAGCACGGCGAGTACAGGTCCAAAGATCTCTTCCTGGGCGATCCTCGCCTCGGGCCGCACTCCCGCCACGATCATGGGACCAACGTAGTGCCCTTGCTTGGGGAGGTGCCCGACATCGGTGGCCAGCACTACCTCCCCTTCCGTCGCAGCGATCTGTTGATACTCCAAGATCCGCTGCTTCGCCTTCGCGTCGATGACCGGGCCGACAGCCGTCTCGGGGTCATCCGCGGGCCCGACCGGAAGTGCGCGGGCCGCTTCGACAAGCCGATTCAGAAAGGCCTGGTAGGCGCCCTCGAGAACGATCACCCGCGAGCAGGCCGAGCACTTCTGACCGGCGTAGCCGAACGCACTCTGGAGAACCCCCAGAACGGCTTCGTCGAGGTCGGCGTCGTCGTCGATGATGATCGCGTTCTTCCCCCCCATCTCGGCGATCACACGTTTGACGTGATCCTGTTCTGGAGGAGTCTCGGCCGCCCGCCGATTGATCGAGAGCCCAACTTCGCGCGACCCCGTAAATGCGATCAGGTCGATGCCGGGATGGTCGACGAGCGCCTGGCCAACATCGCCCAGGCCGGGCAGAACAGTGAGGACTCCCGTGGGAAGGCCCGCTTTCTCGAGAATCTCGGCGAGCCGATGGGCCATCATGGGCGAGCGCTCACTTGGCTTCAGCACCACCGGGTTTCCGGCGACGAGTGCGGCAACCGTCATTCCGGTGGGAATCGCCAGAGGGAAGTTCCAGGGCGGGATGACCGCCGCAACGCCTCGAGCGATGTGCTCGATGGCGTTCGTTTCGCCGGGAACGTCTCGGTGCTTTTCCTGTCCGAGCCGGATCATCTGGCGGGCGTAGAACTCGCAAAAATCGATCGCCTCCGCGACGTCGGCATCCGCCTCGCGCCAAGGTTTTCCACACTCGAGTACCTCCCAGGCGGCCAGCAGCAACCGGCGCGACCTCATGAGCGACGCTGCTCGGATGAGGACCTCCGCACGCTCTCGGACGGGAGTCTCCGACCAGGCCGCGAAGGCGTTTCGCGCGGCTTCCACCGCCAGGCGAGCCTCTTCGGGTCTGGCTTGCACGAATTTGCCGATCAGCCGGGTCGAATCACTGGGGTCGGTTGAAACCAGCTCAAGTCCCGTGGAGACGTCTCGGCCTGCGACCACGAGGGAATAGGTACACCCCATCTGTTCGCGGACCGATTTGAGTGCGTCCCGCATGGCCGCTCGCTCGCCCGGCCGCGAAAAGTCAGTCGGCGGCTCGTTTTCGAAGGGGGGTAGAACGGCTGCCGTCGACTCCTGTCGTGGTCGCGAGGCTTGCTTTCGGTTCCACATTTCACCGATCTCCTCGGGATCTCGGAGCAGCTCATCGACCTGAGCACGATCGGTGAAGCTCGCTTTCAGGAAGGATTCGTTCGAAGTGTTTTCCAGCAGACGACGCACAAGGTAGGCCATCCCCGGCAGCATGGCGCCGTAGGGGGTATAAAGCCGGACGCGCATGCCATCGTCGACGAGGACGCGCTGGATCGGCTCGCCCATGCCATGGAGCATCTGAATCTCGTAGGCATCAGGGGGGACGTGGTAGGCCTCGGCCGTCGCCATCGCCGAGGCCAGGGTCCGGACGTTGTGACTGCCAAGCGCGGGCCGCAGAGATTCGTAGTTCTCGAGCAGGAAACGTGCGCAACGCTCATAGCACGCGTCGGTTTGCCACTTGGACAGGAAGACCGGCACCGGCCATCCCCATTGACGCGCCAGGATTACCTCATAATCCCAGTACGCTCCTTTAACGAGTCGGATCGTGATCGGTGTCCCTCGTTCGCGAACCCAATCCCGGAGCGCCCTGAGGTCGTCCTCGGCCTCGGGAAGATAGGCTTGAACGACGATGCCCACGTCGGCCCAATCTCGAAACTCGGGTTCGGAAAGGACGGAACGGAAGATCGCGAAGGTCAAGTCTTTGTGGACATACTGTTCCATGTCGATGTGGACATAGGCACCCACGTCTCGCGCCAGACGGAAGATGGGACGAAGCCTCGCAGCCACCCGGTCTTGAGTTCCCTCGGCGTAGAGGGCGTCGAAGCGAGCCGTGAGGCTCGTCAGCTTCAACGAGAGATTGGTGCGAGGGATCGGTCCGTGGTGATCGCGGTCGATCTGGGGAATCTCGGGAGCCGCGTTCAAGGGGCCGGAAAGACCACGCAGAACATCCAGGCAGGTTTGTTGATAGATTTCGGCTTCATGTTCGCTGATGACAGCCTCGCCGAGGAGATCGGCGGTGAAGGCGAGCCGACGCCGCCGCAGCCTCAGGACGGTCTTGAGCGCTTCGCCGGGGGTCGCACCCGCGATGAACCGTTGCGCCATATGCGTGGCGCCGAAACGAGAAACCCCGGCAAGCAGATGCTCGGCGGCCGTACCGGGCGGAGCCAGGGTAACCCCGAGACGCAACCACCAGGGAACTCTCGTCCCGGCTTCACCCAAATATTCGCGCAGGTGTCTACCGATTGTTTCGGACCCGTGCAAGACGGGCATCGCGTCGATGAAACGAAAAAGCTGAACCTTGACGAGGGGGTCGCCCACCGTCAGTTGCATGAGGTGATCGTCCCACCAACTGCGCTGCCAGGGAGTTGGGCCATGCCCGATGCGCTCGAAGAGAGTCCGGCCGATCTGCTGGACCCGTTGGTCGATCGCGTGAGGCCGCTCGACCTTGAGTGACGCCATCGATAGGGTACTCCGATACAGTGGAAGATGAAGACGAGGCTCGACTCATCGTTCCTTCCCCTATTCTACGTTCGATCACCTGCTCCTGGGCTTTCACCTTTCGAGACAGGAGAACCAGAATGTCAAAAAGGTCATTCCGTTCTCATATCCTTTCCGGGAACAGCCTCGTTTTGAGGACGAAAATCAAGGAGATTGGCTCTCGAGGCCTTGACGGAGGATTGCTCACCGGCATAAACTAGTGCGATCACAATTTGGTGCGCATCTTATCCAGAGTGGCTGAGGGACGGGCCCTGCGACGCCACAGCAACCGGTCCACCATCGTGGTGGACGCTGGTGCTAACTCCTGCCCAGTATGTCGATGCCGAATTGGCTCGATGTACCGATGGGATAGATAAGATGGTCTCCGGCGAGATTCTGTTCCAGCGAACAGCCCGCCTTTGGCCTGCCTTATCATCTCTTCTCTCCCTCATTTTCCCTCAACGGCTCTGGGTCATCGCGCATCAGGGCGTTTGCTCTTCGGAGTATTCGTTCTTTCTCACCGTTCTGCCTCGCGGCTTGTTGCTTGAAGCCGCGATTGGGCAACAGGAGAATCGCCGGTGTCTGGAGATCTCGTCCAAGGCTTGAAGTGCCGCCTCTGTGGCAAACTTTATCCCAAGGAAGCGTTGAACTTCTGTACGGAGGACTTCGGCCCTCTCGAAGTCGCGTACGACTACGAGGCAGTCGCGAAGTCCTTCCACCGCAAAGCGGTCGAAGCCCGTCCTCGAACGATGTGGCGCTACCGTGAACTCCTGCCGCTTGACGGCGAGCCCAGCGTGGGCCGGCACGTGGGCTGCACTCCCTTGATCAAGGCAGACCGGCTCGCCGAGGCGCTTGGCGTTCGCGAGCTCTACGTCAAGAACGACGCGGTCAGCCATCCTTCGCTCTCGTTCAAAGACCGAGTCGTAGCCGTCGCCCTTTCCAAGGCGGTCGAGCTCGGATTCGAGACGGTCGGTTGTGCCTCGACCGGGAACCTGGCCGGCAGCGTGGCCGCCAACGCCGCGGCGGCGGGCCTCAAGGCGTATGTCCTCATCCCCGACGGACTCGAGCAAGGGAAAGTTTTGGGGGCGACGATCTACGGGGCCAAGGTGATCGCCATCGAGGGGAACTACGACCACGTCAACCGGCTCTGCTCGCAGATCGCCTTCCGCTTCGGCTGGGGCTTCGTGAACGTCAACCTCCGGCCGTTCTACGCGGAAGGCTCGAAGTCGATGGGCTTCGAGATCGCCGAAGACCTCGGCTGGCGCATCCCCGACCATGTCGTCGCCCCGATGGCCGGCGGCAGTCTCATCGGCAAATTGCATAAAGCCTTCAAAGAGCTTGAGCTCCTAGGTCTGATCGAAGGCCCCGTCCACACCAAGATGTACGGTGCCCAGGCCAGCGGGTGCAACCCGATCTCGAACACGGTGAAGACCGACGCTCTCAAGGTCAAGCCGATCCGGAACCCCAATACGATCGCCAAGAGCCTCGCGATCGGTGACCCGGCCGATGGCTACTTCGCCTCCAAACTGATCCGCGAAACGGGCGGCTGGAGTGAAGACGTCGACGACGACTCGATCGTCGCCGCCATGCGGCTCCTGGCCGAGACCGAGGGAATTTGGGCCGAGACCGCCGGCGGAGTCACCGTCGCCGTCGCCCAAAAGCTGATCGAGCAAGGAAAGATCGACCGCGACGGATCGACCGTGCTCTGCATCACGGGCAACGGTCTGAAGACGCAAGAGGCCATGCTCGGCAAGCTTGCTCAGCCGGTTGTGATCAAACCGAATCTGGAAGAGTTCGAAGCCCTGGTCGGTGCCGAAGCCCCCGAGCTCACCGCCACGATCGCCTGAGGCCGCCCGCCGAAGGGCACCACCCCTCCCTCGGCGTGTTGCAGGGTGGGCACCCCCCACCCATGGGTTCAACACCGGTCCACCTGAACGAGAGAATTGGTGGCCGGTGTCCACCCTCCGAGTAAAATGAGATTTCAGAGGCGAGGCGGGCCCGCCAATGGCCCCCGCCCCCTTGTTTTTCAGTCCGTGATGTCTTCGAGTCCAGAAGGATCCAGGAAACATGTCCGTCGTCACGATCCCGACCCCGCTTCGCCCCCACGCGGAAGGCCAGTCACGGGTGGAGGTTCAAGGCAATACCGTGGGCGCCATCCTCAGCGATCTTGGCACACGCTACCCCGAACTTCACAAACGACTGTTCGATGGCAACGGCGAACTCCAGCGCTACGTGAATGTCTACTTGAACAACGAGGACATCCGTTTCCTTGACGATCTTGAGACGGCCGTGACCGACAAAGATGTCGTCGATATCATCCCGGCGGTCGCGGGCGGCTGAGATCCCTTCGCACGTTTCCGCTGCACATGTTCGCTTGAAACGTCGTCCCCACTCTCTTTCGTCTCCCATTACATGGCCTCCGAACGGCACAAGCCCAGGAACCGCTCATGTCCGTCGCTTCGCCCGACCCGCTCGATCGCTACAGCCGCCAAGTCCGTTTTCCGGCTCTCGGAGAAGCGAGGCAGCGCAAGTTGATGGAAAGCCGCGTCACACTCTGTGGCTGCGGAGCCCTGGGCACTGTGCTCGCCAATCACCTGGTGCGGGCAGGAGTCGGCCACATCCGGATCGTGGACCGTGACTTCATCGAGACCCATAACCTGCAACGGCAGATCCTCTTCGATGAAAAGGACGTCGCCGACAACCTGCCCAAAGCCGAAGCCGCGGCCAGGAAGCTTCGCCTGATCAACAGCGCGGTGACGATCGAGTCGGTCGTGACCGACATCGACCACACGAACATCGTCGACCTCGTTCAGGATGCCGACCTGATCCTCGACGGGACCGATAATTTCGAGACGCGTTACCTCATCAATGACGTGGCGGTCAAGCTCGACAAACCGTGGGTCTTCGGCGGTGTCATCGGCAGCGAAGGCCAAACGATGACCATCATCCCCGGCAAGACGCCGTGCATCCGCTGCCTCATCGAAACCAGTCCCCCGCCGGGAATGACCCCAACGTGCGAAACGGCGGGTGTGCTCGGACCTGCGGTCTCCGTGATCGCGTCGTTCGAGGCCATCGAAGCCATCAAGCTCCTGAGCGGCGCGACCGACGTCCTCAATAACGAGCTGATCATGATCGACATCTGGGACTGGACCTTCCGACGGCTCAAGGTGGCCGGTTTGCTCGGCAAGGTTGACTGTCCTTGTTGTCGCCAGCGGAAATTTGAATGGCTGGATGGAGCTCTTGGCTCTCACACCACGACCCTCTGCGGGCGCAACGCCGTCCAGATCGCCACGCGTCGCTCCGAACCACTCAACTTCGTCGAGCTCGCCACGCGGCTGTCCCCTTTGGGAGACATCCGGCACAACAACTTCATGCTTCGCTTCGCGACGGAAGGGCACGAATTCACCGTCTTCCCCGACGGCCGCGCCATCATCAAGGGGACCAACGACATCGCCAAGGCCCGCACCCTCTACGCCCAATTTGTGGGGAGCTGAGAGCCTATCCGGAAAATGAACGCTGCCATGAGAATACGTTGTCGGGTGGCCGGGGACGAGTCTTCGAGGCCCCGGGGATCGGCCCAGGCTCGTCCCGGGGCGTCGCTGCGCTCCTCCCCGGCCACCCGCCTTTCCCGAGTTCACATGGCTAACCCTCATCCAGATAGCCTCTGAGCCGAAACGCAACCAGTTCCGCGGAGACGGCGACATGAGAAGGAACGCCTTAGCCCCCCGCCCCCGCATCGACCTGGCCCTGGTTCGCTCTCAAAGGTTCATTCCATGATCTATCTCGACAACGCCGCGACCAGTTTTCCCAAGCCCGAACCGGTCTATCAGGCTCTCGACCGGTTCGCCCGCACGAGCCTGGCTAATCCGGGACGCGCTGGGCACCGCATGGCGGTCGCGGCCGAGCGCACGTTGGATGACACACGGCACGCGCTCAACCAGTTTTTTCGAGGTGAAAGCCCCGAGCGCTGGATTTTCACGCTGAACTGCACCGACGGCCTGAACATGGCGATCAAGGGGACGGTTCGTCCCGGCGATCACGTCATCACCTCGGACCTCGAGCATAACTCGGTGAGCCGGCCGTTGCGGGCGTTGGAGAAGGCCGGCGTCATCACGGTCACGCGCCTTGCCTCGGATCAGGGTTACATCACTCCCGAATCCGTCCGCACCGCGCTGACTCCCAAGACCACTCTCGTCGCCCTCACCCACGCCTCGAACGTGTTGGGGACGGTCCAACCCATTGAAGCGATCGCCCCCATCGTGCGAGAGGCGGGGGCCTTGTTCCTGGTCGACGCCGCGCAATCGGCTGGGGTTGTTCCCATCGACCTCCGAGCGACGCCCATCGACCTGCTCGCCTTCCCCGGACACAAGTGCCTCTACGGCCCCACCGGAACCGGAGCGCTCTACGTCGGTTCGCGGGTGACTCTTAAGCCGTGGCGTGAGGGGGGAACAGGCGGCGATTCCTCGAGCGAGACACAACCAACCTTGCTTCCCTACCTCTACGAAGGTGGAACCCCCAACGTCCTGGGGGTTGCCGGCTTGGCCGCGGGAATCGCCTGGGTTTCCGAGCGAGGGGTCGAAACCATCCGCCGCCACGAAGTCGCGCTTCTCGAGCGTGTCGTCGCCTGGGCGGAAACCGCAGAAGGTTGGAGCGTCGCCGGACGCTGGGATTCGGCGACCCACGTGGGAGCCCTCTCGCTGATCGTGCCTGAGGCGCTCACCCCACAGGACCTCGGGTCGATCCTCGACGCGAGCTTCGAGATCGCTGTAAGGCCGGGCTTGCACTGCGCCCCTTACATCCATCGGGCCCAGGGAACCTTCCCGGACGGCACCTTGCGGCTCAGTCCGGGACCCTTTACGACCTCCGAAGAGATCGACACCTTCGTGGCCGCTCTGTCGGAAATCACCGCGGGTGTGCTCTGAAGGGCGACCCGGTAACGGAAGAGTGACGCAAGCATAGATAAGTCGGATGGCCGGGGACGAGTCTTCGAGGCCTCGGGGATAAGCTAAGGCTTGCCCCCGGGGCGTCGCAATCTCCTCTCCGGCCACTTATCTCTGCGGATTTCACATGACCGAACCGATCGAGAGAGGCTCTGAGAGCCTCCCCCGAGGATCGGTCGAGATCATCGCGTCTTGGGCTTGGCTTGATCCGGCCGAGCCCCCTTTGGTGTCGCGACCTTGGTTTCGGTCTTGGCAGGCTTGAGCGGCGAGGCCGTGACCGAACTCGGAAGCACCGACGTCGTGGGTGCGATGAACGGCAGAGCCACCTTGCGCCGGCCCCCCTTGAGGGCGATCACGACAGGCGCCGGCGACTTGCCGAGTGTGATCGTCTTCGTCTCCTTGTGCTCCTCGCTCCCCCCCTCGTGGGTGAACACTTCCAAGGTGGCCTGGAGCGCCGGCTTCGCCTCGTTGTTGTAGATCGTCTCGACGCGAATCGTGTAGTCACCGTCGAATCCACGAGGACAGACATAAACCTCTTCAGGATGGTTACCATAACCATTCTTGACGATCGACCCACCAGCAACCGTCCTTGGCATACGGAAACTCGTGGTCATACCCAGCGGATCCTCCACCGCGAGATCCAGGTCGGCGTCTCCCACCCAGGTGAGGCGCACGAAAAGATCCCGGGTTTCCGACTCCGACAATCGCTTGAGCAGCGTCTCGGCCTCGGCGTTCCGCCCTTCCTCACGAAGTGCCTTGCCGAGGGTCTCCACCTGCTGACGCGCATCGCGACGAACCTGTTCGTCAATCCCCGGCCAGCCCAGCGCCAAGAGCCGATCGACCGACGAGGCCATGCGCTCCGGATCTTTCGTCCGCTGAGCCAGGTTGATCGACATGATGAGAGGTTCGCCACGGTGCGGAATCTTTTCCGAGGCCTGGTCGAGCAATTTTCCGACGCGCGCGTCGTAACCATTGACGAACATAAGATCGGCCACACTGACCAGGTGATTGGGATTCTGGCTGGCTACTGCCAGGTCGGCAGCATAGCCGAGGGCCATCTGGATATCCGTCTCCTTCCCCTTATTCATCTTGATCGCCAACGCCAGCGCTTCGTACATCCAGGGCTCGGCATTCTTGGCATGATACGTCAAGTACCCCTTCAGTGCCCCTTCAACATCTTTTGTTTTCTTGTTCACATTCAGAAGAGCAACCTTCTCCTTCAGGTCAGAAGCACTCTCATCATGCGACTTGTAGTAGTTCAACCAATATTGAGTCGTGCTGACCGTTTTCTTACTGGCGGCCGTCTTGGAAGTTCCCGGCTTGATCTCGATCAAGGCCGGGGGCTTTGAAGCAGGTTTGGCAGGTTCGATGGTGGGCGGGTCATCCCGGCCGGGTTTACGCGGTTTACGAGTGGGAGAAATGGACACGGGACCAGCGGAGGTTGAACTCCGCTGATCCCGGTTATTGACCCGACTTGAAGACGAGGTGACAGCGGCTTTAGCCGCCTCTAGCTGCTTTTTTTTTCCAAGAAACCGGGCGCGGGAGCTGCGTCATTGGCCGCGCTGGGGTCACGAGGCGGAACAGACATCATACCCATGCCGCCCATGCCGCCCATACCACCACCCATGCCACCGCCCATACCACCCATGCCACCGCCCATACCACCCATACCACCGCCCATACCACCCATACCACCGCCCATACCGCCCATACCACCACGACCACCACCCATGAGGGAGATGGGGATAATGGCGAGGTCGGCGACGGGATAGACGCGGATTTCCGTCGGGGTATCCTCGGCGTTTTCCGAGGTGATGGTCAGGAGGCCATCTTTCACGGTGTAGGTGAGCGTGAGCTGCTTGAGAATCAACCGAAGGGTCGTCTTCAAGGGGACGCCTTCGAGATCCAGGGTGACCGGGGAAACCATCGTCTTCTCGGCTTCTTGCAAGCCGACGGGATCGACGTAGATCGGGATCCCCGAGTCGTTGGCCCCGGTCGTCGCGGTCTTGATGTACTTCAAGACTTCCTCGAACGGAGTCTCATTGGGGAAGGACATCGTGATCGGCTCATTGAGCTTCTCGATGATGTTCTTGGTCTTGGCGTCGCGATCGAGCAGGTCGACCGCTTTTCCATACCTCTGGATTCGTTGCTCGGAGATGGTGCGCCAAAGGTCGGCGTCGGGGTATTCGATCGTGATCGTATCGGGGAAGGGAACCGCGCCACGCTCGGCGTCTTGCATCGAGAGCATGAAGCGGAACTCTTTGAGTTGCTCGTACGCCATCTCCTGGGCGAGGAAGCCCGTGGTGGAGGCGACAAACACGCCGGCCCGCGGAGCAGGATCGTTCGGGGCGAGGGCACGCGCCTTCTGAGCCAGTAAGCGGGCATTGTAGAACGGCGCTGTGGTGGCGACGATATCGCCGGTACCGCCGTTGAAGAGGACGTTGTACTGCCCTTGAGCCATGAGGCTGTCGAACTGGATCATGATCGTGCTGACCGTTTCTTGATTCCGGGTCAGCAAGTCGAGGGCTCGAATCTGTTGCTCGGCGGACGTTTCGAGACGGAGCCGCTCGGCACGATCCTGGACGATCCGTTCTTCGGCTCTGACCGTCGAAAGGATTTGAGCCTGGACCTCACGGTCGAGGGTGTTGCGGGCCGATTCGTTGACGTCGGTCGACGAGCGAATCACCGTCTGAGCGAGGCGGAGGGTGTTGAGGGCCGCCTCGGGCTGACCGGCCGCGACCAGGTCTCGTGCTGCTTGCAAGCGCTGACGGATGTCGGCCGTCAGTTGCTGCCGCAGCACCTCTTCGGTCCGCTCCGATTCTTCGATCGTGGCCTGAGGACGATGCGCACCAGCCGGCAGCGGAGGAGTCAGGGCTGGAACCTGCACCGCCTCGGCCGGGATGGGAGCTTCAGGCGAAGAACCCGGCTCGGGAGCGGCGGGAGTCGGGGCCGAAGGTTGCTCGGGCTCTTGCAGGGCAACCCGCTGGATCTTGCCCGTACGGGACAAGGCTTTGCGGGCCTCGGCATTGCTGGGATCGAGCGCCAACGCTTTGCGGAAGAAGGTAGCCGCCTGGGACTTCTCGCCTTGAGCGAGTGCCTGACGACCCAGCTTGTTCAACTGATCGGGGATCGAGGGAGGCTCAGCGGCTCGGCAGAGCGCGCCGGACAGGACCAGGCCGCCCAGCGTCAACGGCCCGACGCCTTTCCACATTCGCGCGGTTCGGGACATGTAAGTTCCTCTCAAGAAAGGAGACCGGCTTTCGGACCAGCACGGGCGCTTGGCTGAAGTATCTCAATCTACGACATGGATGTCCGGTTCACAAGGCGATCAGATCGAAACAGTCGAGCACCAATCAGCCGGAATCCGAGCGGTGCCTTTGCCGCTCAGGCCCCAAGTGAACCGTTCGCTTTGGAACCGACTCCCATGACGCAACGCTTTCGCGACCGACTTGCAACGTGGATTTGTGGATTTTGATTTCTCCACGCTGTCTCACATTATGCCACACGGAACGGACGCAGGCCAAACTCGTGAATCGTCTCTCTCATCCTCAGATGGAAATGGGTGAGAAAACCTCACGGCGCGGCGTCTCAGGCACCCGCTCCAAGAGCCGTGTTTGACAAAGTTTGAGCTACGTCCTAAGCAAAGGTTAGAGAAACGGGCTGAAGGATCAGGCACGTCGTCACTGTCGTTGAGGCGTTCCGTTAGGAGGCTTCGCCACACGACCCGAACCTGAGTACTCCGGTTTCTTTGCGCCGTGAGACTCGGGAACGATGAACTCCGAATTTCGAGAGCCCCTTTATGACCACGTCTATCGAAGAGACGAACCCCGTTGTCCCGAAATTCGATCCGCCCACCGTTCCCGAAAAAATTCTGAATCACGAGCGACGAACCCGGAACGACTCCAACTACGCACTCGAGAATCCATTGAGCGAGACCTCAAGCAACAAGTCGGCCGAGCCCACGGGGCCCCTCCCCATCAAGAAGGAGCGACGCCGGCGCGTCGATCCCACAACCTACGAAAAGCAGTACACCGAAGAAGAAGTCGAGTTCATGAATGCGATGCAGCACTTCAAGACCCAATCCGGCCATCATCACCCGACGTTCGATGAAGTTTTGAGGGTGGCCACCAACCTCGGTTATCGCAAAATCCATCCTGAGGAGGCTTAACCTGAGGCTGACACCGACGGCAACCGCCTCCTCGCATCACCGGCCCATTGGAACGTAAGGCGACCCAGAGCCTTAATCAAACAGCGCCTGGGTCGTCTTCGAGATCGAAATCCGACGTCGTCGGCTGTCGAGGCTCTCGGAACGAACGTGATCACGTCGGGACCGTGGATCCATCATCCTCACACAAACAGACTCTCATGTAGGTTCTACTGCATTCGCCGCTTGCATCTTCAGGAAGCCTGCCCCGGGGTCAGCGGCTTCCAGCGTTTCGCGTTGCCAGGTCAAGGAAAAACCGTACGATGGGCGATCGTTACGGTCGCGGCGCGGCCGAATCCGAATGAAGAGTTCGCGCGCGGGACGAAGACCGTCGTATGTAACTGCCCACCATCTCACGCGTTACGCGAGTCATCCGCCAAGGGAGTGGCCGAAGGATGGGTAAGAAGGTTTTGGTGACGGGAGCGGCCGGATTCATCGGCAGCCACCTCACGGAACGGCTCGTTCGTGACGGCTACGAAGTCCGTGCCTTCGTCCGCTATAACGGACGAGACGATCGTGGTCATCTGGATCACTTGGACCAAGAGGTTCAGGCAGCCATCGAAACGCACCGGGGGGACCTCAAGGACCCGGATACTGTGCGGAGGGCCGTGCAGGGTCGGGAGTGGGTTTTCCATCTCGGCGCACTGATCGCAATCCCGTATTCGTATCAGAACCCCTACGACGTGGTTCAAACGAACGTGGCGGGGACGGCTCATATCCTCGATGCCTGCCGCCTCAGCGACACCCTCGAGCGGGTCGTGCTCACATCAACCTCCGAGGTTTATGGTACGGCGCAGTATGTCCCGATCGACGAGCGTCATCCTCTGCGAGGACAGTCCCCCTACGCCGCGACAAAGATCGGCGCCGATGCCTTGGGCGAAAGCTATTACCGGGCTTTCTCGCTTCCGGTCACGATCCTCCGCCCCTTCAACACATTCGGTCCCAGGCAGTCGGCTCGCGCCATTGTCCCCACGATCATCAGCCAGGCACTGACACGCCCCGCCATTCGACTTGGTAGCCTTGAACCAAGGCGAGACCTCACCTACGTGAAGGATACGGTTTCGGGCTTCCTCGCGATCGCCTCCTGCGATGCCGCCCTGGGACAGGCAGTCAACATCGGGCGGGGCGACGACATCTCGATCGGTGAGTTGGTCGAAAGGATCGGGGCGAGGTTGGGACGATCGATCCCCGTCGAGACCGACTCCACGCGGATCCGGCCGTCGGCGAGTGAAGTCGGCCGGCTCCTGGCCGGGACCAAACTCGCTCAAGAGTTGTGGGGATGGACCCCGCGCTACTCCCTGGACACCGCGCTTGACGAAACCATTGCCTGGGTCCGGGAACACCTTCACGCGTATCGCATCGACACCTATACCACGTGACTTCCCAGGACGAGGACCGGCCTCTCGACTCGGTCATCAGTCGGACGTTGATTGCTTGGGCAAGAATGTGTGCACGTTGTCGGCACCGATCTCATCGGGTAACGATCTTCGCGAGTGCAGACAGACCGGACAGGTGCCACCATGCTGTCTTCCGTGAACATCATGGGACGTGACTCGATTCCCAGCCTCGGTATTCGACTGGAACAAGATCAAAAAATAAACACCCGAAAGCAATGCCACCCAGATCACGAGATTCGCGACTCGACGCATCATGGAGATGGGCCTCGATCTGAGACGTGAACTTGACGTCGAGTGGACTTGCTCCTTCGTTTATCAATCCTTTAACTCCATTGCAGCGAATGCGGATCAATCTTTCAAGCGAGATTCACAAATTTACGAACGCTGGACTAACGCGACCATCCCCATTGAAATGGTAAACTTACGCGCGATTTATTCGGTCGAAAGTCCCGTGTAAGATGGTTCTTCCGTTTGACGCCTTTGCGGAACGGGCTGCAAAGGCTGGGTTGCGGATGGTCTCCTGAATCCGTTATCCTAGGTTTTTCCATAGCCACTGATAGAGTCGTGATATGGCCATTGACTGGACGCCGTTTGCCGACTTGCTTGCGAAGCACGACCGCTTCCTCGTAACCACCCACATCCGCCCGGACGGGGATGCGCTCGGTTCAGAAGTGGGGATGGCAGGCCTGCTTCGACAAAAGGGCAAAGACGTCCGTGTGGTGAATACGAGCCGAACACCGCCGCGTTATGACTTCCTCGATCCCAACCGGGAGTTGTTCGAGCATTTTGGAACCATGGTCACTCCCCAGGAGCTGGCCGACCGCGAAGTTGCGGTGATTCTCGATCTCTCGGCGTGGAGTCAGCTCGGAGATATGGCCGGGTACATCCGGGAATTCCCGGGAACCCGCGTTGTGATCGACCACCACGTGAGTCAAGATGACCTGGGAGCGATCTTCCTCAAGGACACGACCGCCGAGGCCACGGGTACGCTCATCGTCCGTCTGATACGGAGCCTGGGGGGAACTTTCACCCCTGAGATCGCGACGGGCCTGGTGACGGCTATCGCCATGGATACAGGTTGGTTTCGTCACCCCTCCACCAGCCCACAGACCCTGCGTGTTGTGGCCGACCTGGTCGAGTCGGGGGCGGCCATCGATGAAATTTATCGTTTACTCTTCGAACGCAGCAGCCTGGGCCGACTCCGTTTGATGGGCGAGACCTTGTCGGGTCTCAGAACGGAGGCTGATGGTCGCATCGCTTATGCTACGGTGACCCGCGAAGCGATTGAGCGAACGGGCGCGATCCCACAGGATACCGAGGATCTGGTCGACTTTACGGTCAGTATCTCCGGGGTTGAAGTCGGTCTCCTGTTCCTGGAGCAGTCGCGCGGAGGGATCAAACTCAGCGTGCGGTCTCGGAATGGCCTCGACTGTGCCAAGCTCGCGGGCCGGTTCGGAGGGGGTGGCCATCGGGCAGCGGCTGGTGCCACGTTGCCGGAACCGCTTTCGCAGAGCGTACAAAACGTCCTGGTGGCCGTCCGAGAAGCGCTGCTGGCTGAAAAATCGGTGATCCCAGCTCGATAATCATTGGCGGAATCCGGCGTAGTTGTCGTATTCAGAAAGAGACAGAGTTCTTGTGCGCGTCTTTCGCCTCTTATCCCCCGAATGGAACCCCGAAGAACCCGCCCCCTCGACTCTAATCTTAAAATAAGATAGCCCCGCCCTGTTCCTCGCCGATGACCCTCGACATGCTCGCCCCGCCATAACGACGTCTGACCTCCTCGCTCGACAGTCACTGGAGATTCCTCGATGAAGCGTCGTGATCTCTACCGCTACGGCACGATGTTGCTGGGCAATCTCGCCGCCTTCACCCTCGCGGTGCCAGGGGTCGCCTACCTCTTCGACCCACTGGCCAAGAAGTCGAAGGAGGGGGTGTTCCAACCGATGGCCAAATTGAAGGAGCTCAAGGTCGGTGTTCCCGTCGCCGTGCCGGTGGTCGAGGAACGACAGGACGCCTGGGTGAAATATCCCAAGGAGCCGATCGGCTCGGTCTGGCTGGTCCGGCAGCCGGAGGGTTCCAAGGAGCCGGTTGTCGCCTTCACCACAACCTGCCCTCACCTGGGATGCGCCATCAATCTCGCGGCCGATCGCACCACGTTCTACTGCGCCTGCCACTCGAGCCGGTTCGAGTTCTCGGGGAAGCCAATGAACGATGTTCCTCCCCGAGCCATGGACTCCCTCAAGGTCAAGATTACGACCGATCCCGATCCCGTGGTGATGGTCAAGTTCGAGCGATTCCGTTGCCAGGGCAAGGAGAAGATTTCCCTTGTCTAATCCACTGGCAGACTGGCTCGACGACCGAACCGGCTATCGTGACCTTCTGAAATCGGTCCTCGACGAGCCGATCCCCGGCGGGGCGAGGTTGCGATACGTCTTCGGCGCCGCCCTGACGACCACTTTCCTGATCCAGCTGACGACCGGCCTGCTCCTGATGCTGTCGTATTCCCCCTCGTCGTCCACCGCGTGGGGCAGCGTCTTCTACATTAACGAGAAGATGACGCTGGGCTGGGTGATTCGAGGGATCCACCATTTCGGCTCGGGGGCCATGGTGAGTCTCCTCGCGCTTCACCTGATGCAGGTCGTAGCCGCAGGAGCCTACCGCCGCCCTCGTGAAGCGAATTGGTGGTTTGGCATGGGGCTCATGTTCCTCATCCTCGGGTTCAGCTTGACCGGCTACCTTCTGCCCTGGGATCAGAAAGGGTTCTGGGCCACCAAGGTCGCCACGGGAATCATGGGAGGTGCGCCGGTCATCGGCCCTTATCTCCAAAAGCTGGTCATCGGTGGACCCGATTACGGCAATCAGACCATCACGCGTTTCTATGGGGTCCACGTCGGGCTATTGCCGCTGCTCACCTTCTTGACTCTGACCGCCCACATCGCCCTGGCACGCAGACACGGCCTGACGCCGGCCCGAAACGCCGATCGTTATCCCACTGGTAAGCACTGGCCTGAGCAGTTCTTCATGAACGCCGTCGCCGGCGTCGGCGTGTTCGCCATCCTGCTGATCGTGGTCCTCAGCGGTCACGGCGCGAATCTGGACGCCCCGGCCGATCCCTCGAGCTCAGACTACCCAGCGCGTCCGGAATGGTACTTCCTCTCGCTCTTCCAACTCTTGAAGGTCTTTCCCGGCCACTTCGAGGTCATCGCCACCGTCGCGATCCCCGCCTCGATCGTGACCGTCCTGGCCCTGCTGCCCCTGTTGGACCGACTTTTCCCCAAAAAGTTGGCTCATTTCCTGGCATGTGGATTCGTCTTCGGCCTGATGGGGGGCGTGGTTTTTCTTTCGATCGAGGCCGTTCGCCAAGATCTCGCCGATACCGGCTTTCAGGCCGACCGGCAACGGGCCGACGAATCGCGACAGCGGGCGATCCTCCTTGCGGGCGACGCCAGCGTGGGCGTGCCCCCCGAAGGCTCCAGCTACGTCTTGCTCCGCGACCCGCTTACCCACGGACGTGCTGTTCTCGAAGCGAAATGTCTGAGCTGTCATTACTTTGATGGCAAAGGGCAGATCCCGGCCAAGGTTGATGGCAAGGAGACCTCGAGCCCGCAGGTCGCCTCGGACCTCAAAGGCTTCGGCTCCTACTCCTGGATCCGAGGACTGCTCGAGAATCCGAAGTCCGCCACCTACTTCGGAAAAGCCTCGAGTTGCGACGGCATGGTCGAATGGAAAAAAGGGACGAAGCTCTCTTCCAAGGAGCTTGACGACGTCGCTCACTTCGTCGCCACGTTCGCTGAGATCGGCCCTGACACGACCCCGGACGAGTGGCTCAGCCAACCGGGAGTGGACAGTCACCCCGGCTACAAGCCATTCGTCGAAGATTGCGGCAAATGCCACGTCGTCGAGGGCCTCACCGAAGGTGGCCTCAGGGACTCTCCGAACCTCTTCGCCTGGGGTTCAACCCGGTGGATCCGGCGCATGATCCACAAGCCGGGCTCTCCCGAGCTTTATGGATACATCGACGAGAAAGATCGTATGCCCGCATTCAGCTCGGACCAATTGAGCGAGAATGACATCGCCATGCTCATTCGCTATCTGAAGAACGACTACCTCGGAGCTCCGCAAGAGGGGAAAGAAACGCGATCTCCCCAGGTCGCCGCCAAGACCGACTCCAAGTAATCCGCGTTTCGTGCCCACCCTGGCCACCGAACAAGGTCTCGAACTTCGGTTCCAGGGTGGACAACCTCCTGGCGTCGCCTCTGTCGATGTCTCACTTCGCTTCGTAGAGATCTCCCTGAACTCCCTGCGCTGATTGAAAAGACGATCCTCCGGTCGGGCTGTGACCGGAGGAGATCGTCTTTTTTCGTTTCGACGCCCACTTTCGTGGTACTCACGCCGAGCAGGAGTCGATCTCTGACGCCTTGAGGAGGCCCAACAATGCACCCTTGGCCTCTCGATCTGCTCTCGTGTTCTCAGAAAAATGGGCAGCCTCGATCACGGCTAGCACCACGTTACGAGACGGTTGAACACTCCCAGACGTATCAGCCGCCATCGATTCGATACCCTGGCTTCCCGCTCGGTCAAAACTTCGAAAACCTTGAGAAAACAGCCGAAAACCGAGGGATTTTTCTTGAGTCCCTCTTCAGGCGTGGCTAGACTTAGGCCGCTGGTTAGGTAAGGACGCCTACAAAACAAACGGATTTGTCTCAACTCTTGCGTCACACCTGTTGAGAAAAAAATCGGTTCGGTCTTCTCGCATCAATAGCGACCTGTTTGTTGCTTTGAGATGTGATAGGAGATCCCGGGAAGTTGCGGACGCGGCGATCCGGATGAGCATCGTCGCGCACTTGGCCGCCGCCCAGTAACGGTACATCCAACTCCGACGTTCAAGGACGACCTCGGGGGGTGCCGTGGGGCGGTCAACGAACGGATTTCGCTGACGCCAACGCAAGGAAGGAAGCCCGCCATGAAAGACCGACCACTAATCGGTATCAACACAGACTATCGCGCCACCACCAAGGGCCGTGCTCCGCACTGTTACATGCACAGCGGTTACTTTGACTGCATCCTCTCGGCGAACGCTCTGCCCGTCATGATTCCTCCGTTGATCAAGGAACATGATTTAGCCCCCATCCTGGAGCAGCTTGACGGTGTGCTGCTTACGGGCGGAGACGACCTCGATCCGAAGAAGATGGGCTTGTCGCCGCATCCCTCGGTGACGGTGATGCCGGAACGCCGCGAGACCGCCGATCGGCTGCTCTGCAAGTTGATTCAGCAGCGGCGCATGCCGGTTCTGGGGATTGGTCTGGGCATGCAGGAACTCAACGTCGTCAATGGTGGCGGGATCTACCTCCATCTGCCCGAAGATCTACCGCGCTCGATTCCCCACCGTGACCCCCAGGGCGGAGCCCATCGGCATACCGTCATCATGGAGCCGGGCACGCGTCTGGAGGAGATCTACGGCCCGGGTGAGATCCGCGTCAACAGCTACCACCACCAGGGGATCCGCAAGCTCGCCCCCAATTTCCGCGTGGGCGCTCTCGCTCCTGACGGACTGATCGAGGCCTACGAAGGCAAAGATTCGAATTGGTGGGTCGTGGGCGTGCAGTGGCACCCGGAAAACGAGGGCAACATCTCCCTCGACATGCAACTCATCGAGGCCTTCACAAGCGCCGCGGTAGCGTACGGCCAGTCGGCCAAGCCTGCGATGGCTCTGGCCAAGGCGAGTTGAGCCGGCCTTGCCCCCCAACGGCAACACATTCAAACGCATCAACGCAAGCCCACGCGTCCCTGCGTGGGCGACGTTGTCTTCGGTTCGTATTTTCGCCAGGCGGTTCTCGAAACGTCGCTCACGGCCTTCAGGATAGTTACCGCCTGGGCGTAGATTTGGCTTTGAGTGCTTCAAGCACAACAAAGGCCTCGCAAGAACGACTCCCCTCCCCCAAAAGAGCGCCCTGCTCATACGCCGTGGAATCGACCAACTCCCGGCTTCAAACCTCGACGGCAAGTACGAAAATCCTCCACGCCATTTCGAAAGCGCCACCTAGTACTACAGTTGGAGATATCTGTTCACCATCCGCTTGAAGTCTGGAAAAGAAGGGGATTTCGTCGATCTGGGTCGGGAGCCAAATTGCAGAAAATAGGCGGTTTTTAGCCAAATGCAACTGTAGTACTAGAGCGGTTATCGCTTGGATCGCCTACAAAATGCCGGAAGATCTGAGTGAAATCCCTGGGAGTTATGAGTTGGACGCACCATCAACCGATGCTCTGTAGATGGCTGTATTGGGTGGCACTGGTGGCTTGTCCACC
>Ga0153954_1000362_pt1 | contig 38098 bp, 34 predicted proteins | sample TSFL038MetaG_FD_102277 | JGI IMG/M metagenome (GOLD analysis project Ga0153954, IMG submission 102277) | Attine ant fungus gardens microbial communities from Florida, USA - TSFL038 MetaG | ecosystem: Host-associated > Fungi > Mycelium > Unclassified | place: USA: Florida, Wekiwa Springs State...
AAATACGACAGCCAAAAGCTCTTCGACCTGTTCCAGTCGCATATCACCGCGCCGGAAAACACCGTGCGGTGGAGCTGGCAACAGGGCGACGTCGCGATCTGGGATAATCGTGCCACGCAACATTACGCCGTGAACGACTATGGCGATCAGCATCGCGTCGTTCGTCGTGTGTCGCTCGACGGCGACGTGCCGGTCAGCGTCGATGGCCGCAAGAGCGTCACGCGCATCAAGACGAGCAAACCGCAGGCGAAAGCGGCCTGAATGAGCTTCTGGGAAATTTCATCGCTCTCGTCGAAGCTGGTAGTTGGGCGGCCTATCAATCGAGTAGATATAGGTGGCTAATCAGATTTGGATCGAGAAGGGCTATGAGCACCGGGAGTCGTGGTGCTCGGCCGGCGATGCTTGAGCCTGACAAATGCCTCTTCGATCGGATTCAAGTCGGCTGGCGGCATGGTTACCGATTTCCGGGGAGCCCACGCCGAATGCATCTTCACCGGTCGACCAGCGCAGGTGCACTGGTCGGAGGCTTGCGAACCGGGAACGAGTGCTCGAAGCTATAAGCCAACTCGATCAAGCGCCCCTCGCTCCAGGGTTTCCCCAGAATATCCATTCCGATCGGAACACCCAGTGGGGCTGTATCAGTCGGCGGAGAGAAACCGGCTGGGACAGTAATGGCCGGAAACCCAGTGACTGAGGCGAGAATACCGTTGCGATCGGCTTGATTGGGTTCGCTCAATGGTACGACGAGCCGTTTCTGCAATGGATAGACCATGGCATCAAGTTTATATTCAGCGAACACCGAAATGAGCATCTGCCTTATGCGCTGATTTCGAAGCAGCCGTTCCTTGTAGTCCGGCTCCTCCAAGCCGTTGGTCAAGCCGTCGGCGCTGTGCAGGAATTTCCCTAAGGAGGATTTGTGAAACTTGCCGGACGCGATGATATCGCCCAGCGACTTCGTTGGGGCGCTGGCGATAGCAGAGAGATAGGCGTTCAGCAGCGTCTTGAACTCATACCTCTGGACGTCATTGTGGGCATTGAGCTCGTTGGCATCGAGAGCAGGCACATTAATTTCGTACAATTCCGCTCCCGCGCTCCTCAAAGCCGAGATTGCTGCAGCCATCACGCGGTTAACGTCCTGGTGCTCGGGATCGCGCCCGAGGAATGTCTTTAGGAGCCCGATGCGCGCGCCGCGCAAGCCATCAGGTTTGAGGCATTGGACGTACCCGGTTGAAGTGTTGCCGAAGCTCGATTCCGTCGAGCGATCGTTTGGATCATACCCAGCCATGACCTCCAGCAGCCGCGCCGCGTCCGCAACCGTGCGTGTGATGGGCCCGATAGCGTCCTGCGTTTCACAGACCGGCATGATTCCGGCACGGCTCACTAGGCCCTTGGTCGGACGAATACCAACGAGGGCATTGGCCGACGCCGGCGACCGGATAGAGTTAACTGTGTCGCTGCCGGTGCCCGCGAGTGCCAAGTTCGCGGCTACCGCTGTGCCCGTTCCTCCGCTCGAACCTCCGGGTGTTCGCGACAGGTCATAGGGATTGCGCGTCTGGCCACCGAGTGAACTGAATGTCGTGCCTGATAGCGCGAATTCGTGCATGTTGGACTTACCGAGGAAAATCGCGCCGGCCTTGCGCAGCTTGGCGACCACGAAAGCATCCGTCCGCGGCTGCATTCCGGCAAGCGAGGCCGAGCCGCCCGTGGTCGGCAAATCGGCCGTGTTGTAATTGTCCTTGAGCACCAGCGGCACACCATGCAGTGGTCCCGTCGGCGCTCCAGTCGCTCGTTCGGCGTCAAGCCGGTCCGCATCCGCAAGAGCCTTCGAGTTCAGCGTCAAAATCGAATTGAATCGCGGACCGCTATAGTCATATGCAGCAATCCGATCGAGATAGGCCTCTACGATCTGGTGGCACGTCGTGGCATTGGTCTGAAGAGCCTGCTGAATGCCGGCGATCGTCGTCTCCTCGATTGTGAAGTCTCGGGCCGCCATCTTCGACGCGAACGACACGGCTGTCACTCCAATCACGTTTGTTGCAGGATCGATTTATACGCGGGTGCCTAAACATATCGTGGCTTTTGGCGAGCCTCATCTACTACGGACCGCGATTCGCTACTCCAGTGACCTCGAAACATACAGTGGTCCAAAGATAGGCTGGTTTCTCCCCGAGCGGGCCGCGGGCATGATATTGTTCCCGCGCTCAGCGGTAGGTCGTCCACGGCCAGATCGACCGCGCTTTGGTCTTGCTTACTTGCCTCATTGAGCTAGATGGTGACGCGCACATGCAGATGTATGAAAAGTTCGGGATCCACACTAGATCGGCCTCTTTGCGAAGGCGCAGGATCGTGATCAATACCAACCGCGCTTGATCCCCGCGCCGAGCATCTCATCATAAACATCGATGCGGCGATCGCGCAGCGGCTGGTTGAAGTTGTTCAGCACGCGCTTGCTGCGAGCATCGGACAGGTTCAGCTCCGCGTAGATGATCTCCTCGTCGGTCTTGCTCGCGGGGCCCGCGAGCGGGAAGCCGGTATGGCTGACGATCAGGCTCGATCCCAGAAACGGCTGGTCCCGCTCGACGCCGACGCGGTCGGCAGCGGCGACATACATGCTGTTGGAGTGGGCGCCGCCCATGGCGAGGATATTGGCCATGACCAGCGTATTCGCGGGCTGGTCGGGCATCGGCACCCAGTTGGTCGGCACGCAAAGGATGTCGGCGCCCTGCAGTGCTGCGAGACGATAGGTTTCTGGAAACCAGCCATCGTAGCAGATCGCCACCGCCATCCGGCCGAACTCGGTCTTCCAGACGGGAACGCCGAGATCGCCGGGTTCGAAGAACAGGTTCTCCGAACCCCACAGATGCACCTTGCGATAGGTCCCGATGAAGCCGTCGGGGCCGACGATCGCAGCGCTGTTGTAGAGCGCATCGCCCGCCCGCTCGCAGATGCCGGCCACGATCACCGCGCTATGGCGGCGAGCCGCTTCCTGCCAGGCTTCCGTGGTCGGACCGCCGGGCACCGGCTCGGCCAGCGCGAAGGCCTCGTGGCGCGATGCGAAGACGTAGCCGGAATTGCAGAGCTCGGGCAGCACGATCAATCGCGCACCGTTGCCTGCGGCCTCGGCGATCTTCTCCAGCGAGTGCGCCATATTGGCCTGCTTTTCGCCGATCTTCGGCTCCATCTGGATGCAGGCCACCTTGATCGGGCTTTCCGCGTGCATGGCAACAACTCCGTCGCTCTCTCGGCTCTTGCGCGTTCTCAGATCTTGGGATGCATGTCCTTCCAGCCGTGACCGCGCTCATAGGCGTCGGCGGCACGGATCAGGGTCATCTCGTCGAAGGGGCGGCTTGCGAGTTGCAATCCGATCGGAAGTCCGGCGCGATCGAAGCCGCAAGGCAGCGAGATCGACGGCAGTCCGGCGAGATTCCAGGGATAGGTCAGCCGCCACGAGGCCGCGAGCACGCTCTCGTCCTTCGCGCCGACGCGCACGGTCCATTCACCGATCGGCCAGGCCGTGAGCGGGCAGGTGGGACCGACGATCACGTCCACATCCGCGAACATTTTCGCAAGATCGTCGATCAGCACGCGGCGGAGCTGCTCGGCCTTGAGATAGTCCGGTCCGGTCACCAGCCGGCCCATCTCGACCAGCGTGCGCACGTCGTCGGTGAAGCCCTTGACCGCGCCGTTGGCGAGATTGCGGCTGTGATAGGCGGTCGACGACGACAGCTCGATCGCAAAGATGGCACCCAGGCCATAGGCGAGGATCGGCAGCTCGAATTCGACCAGACGGACGCCGGCGTCACGATAGAAGCGGATCGCGGCGTCGATCGCGGCGCCGACGTCGGGCTGGTTGCTCTCGAAGAAATGGTTGCGGCAGATGCCGACGCGAAGCCCGGCGATCGGCTGGCCCAACGCTGCAGTATAATCCGGAACGTCGGCGGGGGCCGAGCCCAGATCGTTGGGGTCGTGGCCGGAGATGGCGTTGAGGGCATGGACGCTGTCGGCGATCGTGTAGGAGAGCGGCCCGGCGTGGTCGAGCGACCAGCTATGGGGAACGATGCCGGCGCGGCTGACGCGGCCGAAGGTCGGCTTCAGCCCGACTGTGCCGCACAGCGCCGCCGGGATGCGGATCGAGCCGCCGGTGTCGGAACCCATCGCGATCGGCACCATTCGCGCGGCGACGGCCGCGCCCGATCCGCCGCTCGAGCCGCCGGGGACGCGGCCTGTGTCCCACGGATTCTTCGATGGCGGCGTGACATTGCCCCAGGCGAATTCGTGCATGCGTGTCTTGCCGATGATGATCGCGCCGGCCGCGCGGAGTTTGGCGACGACCGCCGCATCCTCTTTCGCGAAGTCGATGCCGGACGCCGCGGTGCCGGCGGTGGTCGGCATGTCGGCGGTAAGGTAGTTGTCCTTCACGGCCACCGGCACGCCATGCAGCGGGCCACGCCAGCGGCCCTCGGCGATCTCGCGATCTGCCGCTGCCGCCTGGGCGCGGGCGTCGTCTGCGATGTAGACAAAGCTTTCCAGCTTGCGATCGAGCGTGGCGATGCGCTCCGCCGCGTTCTCGACCAGCTCGACGCTTCTCAATTTGCCGGTGCGAAGCTCGGCGGACAGTTCGGCGATGGGGCGCGTGATGGGGTTGTCGTGCATCGGGAGCGCCTCAACCTTGCCGGCCCGCCGGTAGCGGCGAGAACACGACCGCGGGATGAACATCCGTCAGGTCCAGACTTCGCAGCTTGGCGATTTCTTGTGCGATAGGCTGGAAGGCGGCGAGCACGGCGGCCCTTCGCTCGGCGTCAAGCCCGATGCCGAGTGCATCGACAAGGCTATCCAACTCGTTCATCGGCCTCTCCCTCACAACTGCAGTTGTTCCTGGACCCGCGCGGCAGCGCTCTCGTCGCCGGCCACGCCGTCATCTGCGATCTCGCCGATCTTGAGCACCGCGTAGCGGTCGGCCATGGAAAAGGCGAACGGCACATTCTGCTCCACGACGAAGATCGCGGTGCCGGCGCGCTTGCGCTCGGCCAGCAGGATCTCCGACAGGCGCTGGATCATCGAGGGCTGCAGCCCTTCCGAGATTTCGTCGATCAGCATCAGGCGGGGCGAGCGGAGCAGGGCGCGGGAGACGATCAGCATCTTCTGCTCGCCACCGCTCAGCGTGCCCGCCTTCTGCTTCAGGCGCTTGCCTATGATCGGGAAATAGTCGCTGACGCGGGCCAGTCCCTCGGTAAAGCCGCTGTTGTCGGGCAGCCCGAGCCGCAGGTTTTCCTCCACCGTCAGGTCCTGGAACAGCGTCTGCTCCTGCGGCGTGTAGGCAATGGCCTTGCGCGCGATCAGGTGCGTGGGCTGTGCCGTGATGTCCTCGCCGAACAGGCGGATGCTGCCTTGCCTGGCCGGGACGAAGCCGAGAATGGTCTTGAGCAGCGTGCTCTTGCCCATGCCGTTCTTGCCCAGCAGCGCGAAGATTTCGCCGGGACGGATGCCAAGCGAGACGTTGCGCAACACCATGGCTTCGCCATAGCCGCTGCTCACATCCGAAATGTCGAGGACGGTTTCACTCACGGCCGCGCCTGCCCATGGCTGCCGCCCGCATAGATCGTGCGCACCAGTTCGGAGCCGACCACTTCGGCTACCGAGCCGTCAAGCAGCACCTTGCCTTGGTGCAGCACGATGATCCGGGTCGAAATTTCGCGAACGAAGTCGAGGTCATGCTCGATGATCAGCGTGCACAGCCCCGCGTGCCGGACGAGGTCGACCAAAATGCTCCCGATCAATGTACGCTCGCGCTTGGTGAGGCCGGCGGTCGGCTCGTCCAGCAGCAGCACGCTCGGCTCCAGCGCCAGCACCATGGCGAGCTCGAGCGCACGCTTCATGCCGTGGGATAGATGTCGGCATTCGATCGAAAGCTCGCGGTCGAGCCCGGTCGCCGTGATGACATGGCGGGCACTCTCGGGTAGCGCGAGCGTCGGCGCGTGGCCGAACATGTTGGCGCCGTCCAGCCGGTGGCGGGCGAGGCGCAGGCATTCGGCGACCGTCAGCGTCTCGAAAAGGCTGGTGGTCTGGAAGCTCCGGCCGATGCCGAAGCCGACTACGGCTTGCGGCGGGGTACGCGCAATGGCGCGTCCGAACACTGCGACCGTTCCTCCGGTGCGCTCGAAACCGTCGGAAAGACAGCGCATCAGCGTAGTCTTGCCGGCGCCATTCGGACCGATGATGCCGAGCAGTTCGCTGCCCAGTGCCTTGAACGTGACGCCTTCGAGCACTTTGAGGCTGCCGTAGGAGCGCGCCAGATCGGTGATGTCGAGCGCAGGCGCATCAGAGCTGGGACCGGCGCGGTGTCCTTCCACGGCTTCAACGAGCGCAGGGACCGCAAGCCCAGGCGTGGTGTCGCGGCCGCTGACCGCCGACCACAGCCGTCGCAGGCCGCTTCGGATCACCGGCGCGATGCCCTGAGGCAGAGCCACGATGACAAGCACGAAGATCGAGCCGACGATCAGCTTCCAGACATAGGGCAGATTCCCGGAGAGATAGGCGCTGGTGACGTCGATGGCGATCGTGCCGACGACGGGGCCGATCAGCGTGCCGCGGCCACCGAGCGCGACCCACATCACGAGCTCCGTGCCGAACACGAAGCTGCCGATCTCCGGCGCGACCACCACCGTGTAACCGGCATAGGCATAGCCTGCGACCGAGGCGATCATGGCCATCACCACCATCAGCAGAATTTTAATCCGCGGCGCGTTGACGCCGAGATAGGTGCAGCGCTGCTCGTTCTCGCGGATCGCCACCAGCGCGCGGCCGAAATCGCTGTTGACGAAGAACCAGGCCGCCGTCGTCAGCACCACCAGGCCGATGCCGCAGATCGTGAACCAGGCTTCCACCGACAGGTCGAAGGTGTTGTAGCTGACGAGCCCGCTGGAGGAGCCGGTAAAGGTGCCGCCGGAGTAAAGCACCTGAACGAAGATGATCGGCAGCGCCAAGGTCACGATGGCGACGTAGAGGGGCGAGGCGCCGTAGAAGAACGAAATCCAACCGGTGATGCCGGCCACGACCGCCGAGGCGGCGATGCCCGCGAGCAGTGCCAGCACCGCCGTCTGCGGCGAGAAGTCCATGTAGGTGAAGGTGATGCCGGCGGCGTAGGCGCCAATGCCGAAGAACGCAGCCTGGCCAAAAGTGAGGATGCCGGTGTAGCCCCACAGGATATCGACCGTCAGCGCGGTTGCGGCGTAGAGGAATGACCGCACCATGATGTTGACGGTATAGGAGTCGAGGACATAGGGACCTGCGATGGCGGCGATGATACAAAGCGCCGCGAGCGAGCCGGCAAAGCGGAGCCGGCCGGAGGCGGGGCGCCGGGGCAGCGTTACTGGCGTGGTCGTGAGATCAGCCATTGCCGAACCCCGCGGGTCGGACGCGCAGGAGCAGGGCGGCCAGAACCACGATCGTCAGTCCTCCGATGACGGGGCTGATGTAGGTGGAGACCAACACCTGCGCGCCGCCAAGCGTGAGCGCGGCTGTAGCAAGGCTGACCAGCGAGACCGACGACACCAGGACCAGCATGAAGGCGTTGACGAGCCAGGGCACGCCCATGTTCGGATCGACACTGGAGAGCGGCGTGATCAGCGCGCCGGCGAGGCTGGCAAGGCCGGCGCCGATGCAGAAGGTGACGAAGCGGACATGGCCGCTATTGATGCCGAGCCCGCGCGCCAGCGGCTCGTTCATGATCACCGCGCGCGCTTCGAGGCCGAGCCGGGTCGCGTTGAATAGCGCCGCGATGCCGCCCGCGACCAGCGCCGCGGCCAGGATGAGAAACAGGCGATAGAGCGAATAGGTCTCGCCGAGCACGCTGGCGGCGCCCGCGATCGGAGTCTGCACGAACTGGATCTCGCGGCCGAAGATGATGGTGATGAGCTGGCCGATGATGATGCCGAGACCCCAGGTCGCTAGAATGGCATCGAGCGGACGGTCGTACAGTGGGCGGATGATGAAGCGTTCGACGACCGCTCCAAGCACGACGCCGGCAATCGCCGCTGCCGGATAGGCGAGCCATGGATTCCAGCCGAGCTGCGTCACCACGAGGCCCGAATAGCCGCCGATCGTGAGAAAGCCGCCATGAGCGAAATTCACGATCTTCAGCACGCCTAGGATGATGAGAAGCCCGGCGGCGACGGCAAACAGGATCGCGGCCGTGGTGATGATGTCGAGGATGAGGGCGGTCATGCCGGTCTCCGCGCGGCTTCGACGCCAAAGAATGCAATGAGCTTCTTCGGCGCAAGGAAATGGCAGAGACTGGCACCACTCATCGGCACGCGCAATCGGTAGCAGGCGTCGTAACTTGGGTGAGCGAAAGCGACACGCGGGGCAGGTCTCGCATGTCGCTCGGTCCATGCGGGCTATGTGGACAAATCCAAATCACACTTCGCCCGGATCAGAGCTTCGGGCACTGCTCACCCGGGCTGACGTTCGGGAAGCTTTTCACGATCTTCACGGAACCATCGGACTGCACCTGACCCAGATACATCGTGAGCGGTGCGTGGCGCTGGGCGTTCATCTGCACCTTGCCGCGGGGACCGTCGAACGACACCTCGGCCAGCGCCGCCACCACTGGGTCCACGGCGGTGCTCTTCGCCTTTTCGACGGCCGCCTTGTAGAGATAGACGCCGTCATATTCCGGCACCGACAGGTCGTTGGGTGTCAGCAGCTTGTCGCCGAACTTCGCCTTCATCGCCGCCATGAATTTCTTGTTGGCGGGCGTGTCGATGTTGGTCAGGAACGAAGCGGAGATGAACACGCCGTCAGCGTCGGCTGCCATGGTCTTTGCCGTACCCTCGTCGACGCTGAGATTGCCGACGACGGCTTTCATGCCGGCCGCCTTGTACTGCTTCTGCAAGGTGACGTTCGGGGCGCCGCCGGCCGTGGAAAAGATCACGGCGTCCGGGTTGGCGCTGCGCATCTTGGAGATAATCGCCGTCCAGTCGGTGGCATCCATCGGTTGATATTCGTCGCCGACGACCTTGCCGCCCTTCTTCTCGATGTAGGCTTTGGTGAAGGCCAGCATGCCGCGTCCAAACGCATAGTCGCTGCCGACCAGGAAGAAGGTTTTGGCCTTGAACGCGTCCATGAAGTGGTCGACGATCGGGCCGACCATTTGCTCGGGAACGGCGCCGTCTTCGTAGAGATATTTGTTGCAGGAGCGCCCTTCATAGAGCGAGGTGTAGATGTAGGGGACCTTGCCGCGGGTCACCACCGGAAGCATGCCGTTGCGGGCCGCGCTGGTCTGCATCGAGATCAGCGCGTTGACCTTCTTCTGGAAGATCAAGGAGTCGGCGGCCTTCTGCGCTCCGGCAGCGCCCGAGCCGTCGTCGGCCACCTCGAGTTCGACCTTCTTGCCGAGGATGCCGCCGGCCGCGTTGATCTCATCGACGGCGAGTTCGGCCGACTGCACCACCGAAGGCGCGACCACGCTGTTCGCCCCGGAAAGGCCGGTCGGAATTCCGATCTTGATGGTGTCCTGCGCTTTCGCGCCCAGGCTTGGCATCAGCGCCAGTGTGAAGATGACCGCGCCCGTTCCCAATTTTGCAAACATCGCATTCGAACGCACATGATTGACCATGGCCCTGAAACTCCCCGCTTAAGCCGAAACGCCGGGCAAAATCCTACTGCGGCTCAAAGGAGCGGCAAGCAGAAATAAGTGATGGGGCTGCGCGAATTTTGGTCGGCGTGGAGCTTTATGTCGCTTGCGCTGACATAAAGTCGGGTGGCCTCGCGCGGGGTTCGCGATTTCACGGCTTGGAACAAGCGTTTCGTGCGATCAAGCCGGGATCATGCGTGCGGTTGGGTTGGCCGTGCGCCGCACAAAAAAAATGCAGCTAGCTAAAGGTGTGGCAGCAACGAAGTCACACCGGGCGCGCGAAAGATCGCAAGGTCGGGCAACTCCGGCGAGCATCGCTCAGCGATTGCCGCGAACCGACGCGAAGTGTCCGGTGAGCGCGCCGCCGCATTTCGCCGCGGCGATGCGGCTCGCGCGTGTCTGGTCGCGCGCTTTCTCTTCGGCGGTTCGAGGAGCTGTCGTTGCGCCTGGTGCAGGCTTCGCTTCCGCCGCGTGATCATCAGGTGTCCGCAACAGTTCGAACAGGTTGCTGACCAGCCCGCGAAGCCGCAGGTTCTCCGACACCAGATCTTTCATCTGTCTTGCCGCGGGAACGTCGAGCCCGCCGAACCGGCGGCGCCAGCGATAAAAGGTGCGCGGGGTGATGCCGGACGTGCTGCAGATCTCGGCCACGGGAACGCCAGCGCTGGCTTCCCCAAGTAGCTGGAGGATTTCACTATGTGTGAATCGGGAACGCCTCATGGGATGCTCCGTCTCGTCGATGCGCAGGTCAACTATACCTTAACACTGACAATCGTCTCGCCCCATTGCGCGAGGATGGGCCCGGTGTGACGATCAGCCGTTCTTCGCAGTCCGCCGGAGCTGAGTGATGCCGCGCCGCCACCAGATATCAAGCAGCCCCGAAAATATGGTATGGGGATACCTCGACAGCAGCACGCCGCATGTTCTGGAAGTCAGCTCCGGCGACACCGTCACGCTGCATAGTTTCCCGTCGGGAGGGAAGGAGACCCTGCCGGATGATCTCAGCCTGGTGCCGCCTGATTATCTGGCGGCGCTCGAAGCGCTGTCACCCGGGCCGGGAGCGCATTTCATCACCGGCCCAGTCTATGTTAGGGGTGCGGCCGTCGGCGATGCCTTGCAGATCGACATTCTCGACGTGAAAGTGCGACAGGATTGGGGCTTCGTCTCGATCCTGCCGCTCCTTGGGACGTTGCCGGACGAATTCACGGAATACGAGACCATCCATCCGCGGATCGATCGGCAGCGCAACGTCTGCGTTATGCCCTGGGGAAGCGAGATTCCGCTCGAGCCATTTTTTGGGATCATCGCCACCGCGCCGCCGCCAAGCTGGGGCCGCTGCGGATCGCCCGTACCGCGCGCGTTCGGCGGCAACATGGACAACAAGGAATTGCGCGCCGGCACGACGCTGTATCTGCCGGTCTTCAACGAGGGCGCGCTGTTCTTCGCCGGTGATGGTCACGCCGTACAGGGCGATGGCGAAGTCTGCATCACCGCGCTCGAGACCGGCGTGACCGGAACGTTCCGCCTCACCGTGCGCAAGGACATGGAGATCCGCTGGCCGTTTGCGGAAAGCGCCACCCATCTGATGTCGATCGGTCTTGACGAGGACCTCGACGACGCGGCCAAGCAGGCGGTCCGGGAAATGGTACGGCACGTCTGCGCGCGCACCAACCTGACCCGCAACGAGGCCTACATGCTGTGCTCGCTGGCCGGCAATCTGCGCGTGACCCAGCTCGTCGACGGTAACAAGGGCATCCACATGCTGTTGCCCAAAGCGCTTTTGTAACGATGTATTTGCACTATCGCAGCGCGCCATCTACGAGCCTTTGCTCTGCTGGTCAGGAATTGCACTGCACCGGATTTGATTGGGTTTGGTCAGTCGGGAAAGCCAGATATCCATCAGCTCGTCGGATCTGCGAGATACTCACGCTCCAGATACTCGAACCAATCGAAATCTGCCGGTCGCGCTGTGCCCGCTGTATCCTGGCAGGACACCCCAACGAACGCCCCGGTGAAGTTTGGCGTCCCCGGCGCCGCCGCCTCATCGGAGAGGATGCTGGCGTCCAGCACCTCTGGTAGCCAGTGCCAGTCGCCGTTGGTACGGAACGCGAAGCGCAGCCGCTCCTCGTCGACTTCCACTCGCAACGTCACGGGTCCGTTGGGCAGCGGGATAGGCGTGGTGAAAGCATCCGCGGCCATGCCGTCCGGCAATGCCGACATGACCCGGATGTGTCTTCCGATCGTTTCGTCGTGCGAAACGTACAGGTAGTGGAATTTACCGCTGTTATAGTAGCAGATCAGGCCGGCCGATTGCTGATAGTGCTCCGGTTCGAACTCCAAAAGGGTGGAGGCGCTAAAGCAATGTGCTGCTGCCGCCGTGCCACCAGGGCCTGACGGAAGACGCTGCCGACGCTATCCCGCCCGTAAAGCCGCAGGTACCCGGGACGGACGGTCAGGCTGAACAGCTCTTCCGGATAGGGCGAACGCAGCCATTGGAATTCGATCGGTAGAGTAGGCGTGTCGAAATCGCTGCGTGCCGGCGCGACTGCGGCCGGCGCTGGAGTCAGAGCAGGTGCTGCGATGATGGGCGCTGGGGCCGTCCCGCCATGGGACAGGCGCGGCCAGCCATCAGCATGCCAGGTCAAACGTTGGATCGCGCTCTCGCGGCCGAGCGTGCAGCGCCCGCGGTTGCGCAGTGGGCGGCCGCACAGATGCACGAGGAATGTCTCGCCATCCGGCGTCTCGACCCAGTCGGCATGACCGGCGCGCTACAGCAAGGCATCCGGCCGGTCGCGGCTCGTCACCAGCGGACCATCGGGATGAACTTCGTAGGGGCCGAGCAAGTCACGCGAGCGTGCCAGCGTGACGGCATGTCCCCAGCCCGTCCCGCCTTCGGCGGTGAGCAAATAATAGAAGCCGTTGCGCTTATGGATATGTGGCTCCTCGGTGTAGCCGAGTTCGGTGCCGCGAAAGATCAGCGAGCGCTTGTCCACCAGCCTGCGGTTCGCCGGGTCGTATTCTTGCAGCACGATGCCGCCGAAGCGGTTGTGGCCGGGCCGCCAGTCCCAGAGTTGGTTGAGGATATAGATGCGGCCATCGTCATCCTGGAACAACGAGGGATCGAAGCTGCTGGAGTTCAGGAATACCGGATCCGACCAGTCGCCCTCAATCGTTGGCGAGGTGACGAGGTAATTGTGCGTGTCGCGAAGCGACGCGCCCGCGCTGCCGCCGACGCCCGAAGTGCGGCCATAGCGCTTCACGTCGGTGTAGATGAGATGAAACAAGCCGTTCACGTGGCGCAAGGCGGGCGCCCACACGCCGCAGGAATCCGGATCGCCTCGCATGTCGAGCTGGCTGGCCCGGTTGAGCGGCCGGGCGATCAGGCGCCAGTGGCGGAGATCGCGCGAATGATGGATCTGCACGCCGGGATACCACTCGAAGGTCGAAGTTGCGATGTAGTAGTCCTCGCCCACGCGCAGAATCGACGGGTCCGGATTGAAGCCGCGGAGAATCGGATTGACGATGATGGCATCTGACATGGAGGAAGCTCAAATAGGCATCGGCGAATTGGTTGGCGTGACGGGAGGGTCGGCTTTGGAAAAGCCCCGTCGTTCCCCGCGCGGGGCTTTTCTTTGTGCGGAATTGGCCCGACGCGGAAATGCCGTCCCGAAGCAGACATCTGCACCCTATCCGCTTGTAGGCGAACATCTAAGCTAGCGGGCAGTGAAACTGGTCATGGATGAAGGCCATCCGAGCTTCTCCGCAAGGTCAGTCAGCGAAACCTGATCAAGCTGTGAGTCCGCTGTTCGGAGAAACGCCAAATTACCCAAGCGAGAAAGACAGCTTCAACGATGATGATCGCTGCAACAATGTCGGCGTGATGACCCGAATCCGTCGCAGTGAAGATCACATAACCCAACTGCATGTGCAGCAGGTAGAGCGGGTAGGTGACGCCGCCGGCGGCCAGCACTATGTTCGCCGCTGTAGTCAGGTCGAACCTGCGACGATAGTTTGAGGGCGGCTGAGTGGAGCGATGACCGACAAGACGCAGCGTCTGGTGCGGTGCTCCAATAGCCGTTGAGACGAAGACTCGACAAGTGATTGATTTCAGTGGTGGGCCCGGCAGGACTCGAACATGCAACCAGACCGTTATTAGCGGCGGAATATCGATCATCTTCATTGACTTTGCTGCGCTTTCGTTGCTCCTCGATCGCCTCTGTTGTGGTTCGCTCAGATGGTTTCCGGTGCGAAGCTGATGCGATATCCATCGCGCCGCAGCATGGAAAAATGAGACTGCCCGTCAAGCAGCAGGCGCCCTGGTCCAGCGCACCCGCCTCCATCATCAGATAGCTTTCCTTCCGGCGATGCCCGGCCGCGCCAATCGTGGCCACCAAACAATCCGGCACGACAAGGGAGGAGTCCGATGTTGAAAAGCTGTGTGGGACTGGTCGCGTTGACGAGCCTGTTGCTCTCGAGCGCGGCCTTCGCTCAGGACAAAATCAAGGTTGGCGTCACTGCGACCCTCGAAGGTACCTATACGGTGCTTGGCGAGGACGGGATGCGAGGCTTCCAGACGGCGCTCAACACCTTTGGAAAGAAGATCGGCGACAAGGAGCTCGAATTCGTTGTCGCTTCGACCGATGCGACGCCGGATTCGGCGGTTCGTGCGGTACGAAAGCTGATCGATCAGGACAAGGTGCAAATCCTCCTGTCGCCACTGTCCGGCGATGAAGGTATCGCCGTCAAGAACTTTGCGAAAACCCATCCCGAATTGACCTTCGTCAACGCTGCGTCCGGTGCGCAGGAAACCACCTATGTCGATCCGGCGCCGAACTTCTTCCGCTACAACATGGATGGCGCGCAATGGCAGGTGGGCCTCGGCAAATACGCCTATGAAAACAAGGGCTACAAGAAGATCGCAACCGTGGGCGAGGACTATTCCTTTGTCTACACGCAGGTGTTTGGCCTCGTGCTCGAGTTCTGCGCGGCCGGCGGTCAGGTCACGAGCAGGCAGTGGGTGCCGCTCGGCACCAAGGACTTTGCCTCGGTGATCGCCGCGCTACCCGACGATGTCGATGCGATCTATCTTGGCCTTGGGGGCGCCGACGCAGTCAACTTCCTCAACCAATACCAGCAGGCTGGCGGGAAGGCCCATTTGATGGGCGGATCGATCATGGTCGACCAGACCATTCTGTCGGCAAAAGGCAACGCTAAGAACGCGTTGATTGGCACCATCGCGGCGAGCGGCCAGGCCGATACCTGGGATGATCCGGGTTGGCAGAAATTCGTCAAGGCCTATCAGGATGCGTTCCCGCCGGAGAAGCGGTTTCCGAGTCCGTCGCTGCTCGCCACTAATTACTATGACGCAACGATGGCGCTCATCCTCGCGCTTCGTCAGGTCAATGGCGATCTCAGCAACAACCAGGCCAAGCTCAAGGACGCACTCGCCAAGATCGAGATCGACGCCCCCAATGGCAAGATCAAGCTCGACTCCAACCGTCAGGCCATCGGCACCAATTTCGTCACCGAAGTGGTGGATGACGGCAAGGGCGCGTTGTTCAGCAAGGTCGTAAAGGTCATCCCGAACGTGAACCAGACGCTCGGCTATGACCCGGCTGTTTTCGCCAAGATCGGGCTGCCGAGCCGAACTGTCCCGGAGTGCAAGAAGTACTGACCTTATCCGGGCCTCGAAGAGCCCGGCAGGGGTGCCCGCGACAATATCAGCCGCGGTAACCCTTTGTCGGCTCTTGCATTCGCTCGCGGGATGATCGACGCTAGGCGAAAAAGAATAACAAGACCAAAACATCCCGCGGGAGGGGAGGGCATGAGCCGAGCGCTTGCCGTCTTCCACGGCCGGTTCGGTCGCGCGACGGTCTATCAGTTGAACCGCCCGTTCAACATGCATGCGCATCGCGAGGGGCATCTGATCTTTCACGTCGGCGGAACGCCGGCGCGCATCGATGTCTGCGAGGACCGATGGCTCCTCACCGAAGACTCCATCGTCGCCATCAACCCGTGGGAGCCGCACAACTTTGTGCCCACGGATATGGATAATGGCGCGATCTTCTTCGTGCTCTATGTCAACGCCGAATGGTTCGCTCCCGACGCCGTGCGCGCGCACGGCTTGCGCTTTGACAAAACCTGTTTCAAGCGCACTGTTGCGCTCGACAAGCATATTCGCCGCACCGCGGCGCTGGTTTGCGGCGCACCATCGCTGTCCGGTCTTGACTGCGAGCTGCGACAGCTGATCGACGGCTGCTACGAGGAAAGCTGGCAAGCCGCTGAACAGTCGCAGGAAACGCGGGCGGTGTCGGTCACCGATTTTCGCGTACGAAAATGCATCAAGCTGATGTCCGAAAGCCCCGGCGCCGAGCTGGAGCTCGATGTGATCGCCAGGGAATCTGGGCTTTCCCGTCCTCATTTCTATCGACTGTTTCGCGTCCAGACCGGCGTCACCCCCCACCTGTATCTCAACACGTTGATGATGGAGCAGGCGCTTGACGCGCTGGTCGCCACGGAAGCTCCGATCGCCGATATCGGCTTCGACCTCGGCTTCTCGTCGCAAAGCGGCTTCACCCGTTTCTTCGCTGCAAATGTGGGTATGGCGCCGACTGAATACCGCCGCGCCGCCAAGGTGTTACGGCCTTAGCCGAGCCCACGAAAAGATACTGACGATCAAGTCCCTCCCTTGCCGCATCGCTAGGATACCAAAAAACGCGCGAAACCGACGGCCGATCAAAATGGCCGGGACGCCGGGGAGGACACGATGGCGACGGCGCGACGGGCCGCCAGCTTCAGGGCCTGCGATGTTTGTACCGGGGCTTGTACCTGGGCCGCCGCGACGAGCGGGTGGCAGTCGTGAACCGGTTCGTCGAACGCCACCCGGCCTGGGCGCTGATCGTGCTGATCGCAGTCGCGGTGCTGCTCTGGCTGATTTTTGCGGTCTGGCCGCCGGGCCTCGAGGATGCGATCGGCAGGAAGAAAGTCTTCCTCAATGCCGTCTTCAACGGCATCACGCTTGGCGGCCTCTATTTCCTGGTGGCGAGCGGCTTCACGCTGATCTTCGGCCTGATGCGCAATGTCAATCTGGCGCACGGCTCGCTCTATCTGTTCGGCGGCTATGTCGGTTACGCCGTCAGCTCTTGGACCGGCTCCTGGATCCTCAGCTTCATCATCGCCTTTATTCTCGTCGCGCTCGTCGGCGTCATTTTGCAACTCGTCGTGTTCCGGCGCATGGAAGGCCAGGACCTGCGCCAGACCATGGTGACGATCGGTCTTTCGATTGTATTCGCCGACCTCATGCTCTGGGCGTTCGGCGGCGATTTCTATCAGATCCAGACCCCGAGCTGGCTGATAGGTCCGATCGAATTGCCGTTCGTAACCTCCGTCAAATCGTCTGGCGAAGCCGTCTATTTGCAATATCCGCTGGTGCGGCTCGTGATATTCGCCGCGTCCGTTGTGATCGGCGTCGTGATGTGGCTCGCGTTGAACCGCACCCGCATCGGCATGATGGTGCGCGCCGGCGTCGATGATCGCGATATTCTCGCTGCCACCGGCGTCTACATTCAGATCGTCTTCGTCATCATCTTTGCGCTCGGCGCCGGCCTTGCCGGTATTGCAGGCGTGGTCGGAGGCACATTCCAGTCGATTTCGCCCGGCGAAGACACGCGTTTCCTTCTCGCCTCGCTGGTTGTCGTCATCGTCGGCGGCATGGGATCGATCCCCGGTGCGGCGCTGGGAGCGCTGATCATCGGCCTCGCCGAACAGCTTGGCTCGGTCTACATCCCGACCTATGCCATCGTCGTGACCTTCCTCATCATGGTGCTCGTGCTGGCCGTTCGGCCCCAGGGCCTGTTGGCGAGGCGATGACATGTCGTTGACCCAGGAAGCCCGCTTTGGCGCCAAGCCCCCGGCAGCGGCCGCACGGCCTCCGTCGGCGATCGCATGGACGGAGTTCGACAATCCTGCGGCCTGGGTCGTCGCCGTGCTGCTCCTGATCATGCCGCTGATCGCCAACAGCTTCTTCCTGATCGAAATCTTCGGCACGACGCTGATCCTCGGCATCATCGCGCTCAGCCTGATGTTCCTTGCCGGGTATGGCGGCATGGTCAGCCTGATGCAGCTCACCATCGCCGGCTTCGCCGGCTACATGGTCGCAGTGTTCGGCGTCAGCGGCAGCGCCAATATCAGCCTCGGCTGGCCGTGGTGGCTGGCGACACCGATGGCGCTGGCGCTCGCGACTGCGTTTGGTACGCTTGGCGGCGCGCTCGCGGTGCGCACCGAGGGCATCTACACGATCATGATCACGCTCGCGATCGGGGCGGCCTTCTACTATTTCACCAACCAGAACTGGGCGATCTTCAACGGCCATACCGGGATCAATACCATTGCGACGCCGCATTTCTGGGGCGTCGACTGGCGCTCCGATATTCCCTTCTATTACGTGATCCTGACGACCGCGGCGCTCTGCTATTTCGCTGTGCTCTATATCTCGCGTGCGCCGTTTGGACTCGCCCTGCAGGGCGTGCGCGACAATGCGCGCCGCATGGCCGCGCTCGGCTTCAATGTCAACGCGCACCGTGTCGCCGCCTATGCGTTCGCGTCCTTTGTCGCGGCGCTGGGGGGCGTACTCCAGGTCTGGAACTACCGGCAAATCTCGCCCGGCTCGATCGCTGTCGAGCGTTGCATCGACATCCTGATCATCGCCGTCGTCGGCGGCATCAGCCGGCCGGTCGGCGCGTTCATCGGTGCATTCATCTTCGTTATGCTCAGGACATTCGCGCTCGATTTTCTGGTGCAGGTTGGTCTGGATGGCAACCGCTTCCGGCTTTTGATCGGGATCGGCTTTCTTGTCATCGTGTTCTGGTCGTCGGATGGCGTGATCGGTCTCTGGGAGCGCTGGCGTCGCAGCGTCGCTGGAGCGGAAAAGCGCTCGATCGGAGCTCAAGGCCATGGATAGCGCCGCCCAGCGCATCTCGGCCGTTGGCGCCGGCGCCGCTCTGGAGTTGCGCGGCGTCACGCGGACGTTCGGCGCGCTCGCCGCACTCACCGACGTCACCATCACTGTGAGGCCGGGGGAGCGACGCGCAGTGCTTGGCTCCAATGGAGCCGGGAAGACAACGCTGTTCAACTGCGTCACCGGCGATTTTCCGCTTTCGTCCGGCACCATCCGCTTCTTCGGCGAAGACATTACGCACTTTCCGCCCTATGAGCGCATTCGCCGCGGCCTGCGTCGCACCTATCAGATCTCCGCGCTGTTTCCCGGCCTTACGGTGCAGGACAACGTCTATCTCGCTTGCTGCGGCGTTTCCCGCGGGCGCTTCTCGCCGCTGCGCCCGCGTCCCAACGATGCCCTGATGCATTCGGCCGAGATCCTGATTCAGGGGGTGCACCTGACGCCGGTCAAGGCGCAGCGTGTCTCCGAACTCGCGCATGGGCAGCAACGGCAGCTCGAGATCGCGCTCGCGCTTGCCGGTGCACCGCGCTTCATCCTGTTCGACGAGCCGGCGGCGGGCCTGTCGCCGACCGAACGACGCGAGCTGGTCGAAATCCTGACGTCGCTGCCGGCGCATATCGGCTACATCATCATCGAGCACGATATGGATGTGGCGCTGCGGGTGGTTGAAAGCGTCACTATGATGCACAACGGCCGCGTCTTCAAGGAAGGCCTGCCGCAGGAAATCGAATCAGACCCGGAAGTGCAGGAGCTTTATCTCGGAGGTGGACATGATTGATGTCCGCCGCGCCGCGCCTGCCCTCGAAATCCGCGGCCTCGACGTCTATTACGGGCATTCCCACGCGTTGCAGGGTGTCGATCTTACGCTTGAATCCGGCGTGTTCTCGCTCGTCGGCCGCAACGGCATGGGCAAGACCACGCTGTGCAAGACTGTCATGGGACTGCTCCGCGCGAGCAGCGGCTCGATCCGTGTCCGTGGGCAGGACATCACCTCGATGCCTCCGGCCGGCATCGCGCGTCTCGGCGTCGGCTACGTGCCGCAGGGGCGTCGGCTGTGGCGCTCGCTCAGTGTCGACGAGCATCTGCGTCTTGCCGCCGGCATCCGGCGAGGGGCCTGGAGCGTCGAGCGCATTTACGAGACGTTCCCGCGCCTTGCCGAGCGCAAGGACCATGGCGGCGCACAATTGTCCGGCGGCGAGCAGCAGATGCTGGCGATCTCGCGGGCGCTTCTGACCAATCCACATCTCCTGGTTATGGATGAACCAACCGAGGGACTAGCCCCCGTCATCGTCGCGCAGGTCGAGGAGATGCTCGTGCGTCTGGGCGACGAAGGCGACATCTCGGTGCTGGTCATCGAGCAGAATATCGGCGTGGCGACCGCGATTTCCAGGAATGTGGCGATCATGGTCAACGGCCGCATCAACCGCATCATCGATTCCGGCCGCTTGTCGGCGGACCGCGAGCTGCAGCAGCGTCTGCTCGGCGTCGGCATTCATGCCGAAGCGGGCGATCTTGAAACCGAAGCGGCGGCCAAGCCCGAAGCGGATCCGACGCCGCGTCGCGAGCCCGGCGCGGCGCCAATCCGGATCTATGTTTCGAACCCCACGGTGCCGACCCGTTGGTCGCAGCCTGTCCCCATCGCGCGGATCGAGGCGGCCGCGCGTACGCTTTCGAGCGGGGTGACCCGTCTGGAAGAGCGTGCACGGCAACGACAAGAGCCAATCGCGCAACAGGTGTCGGGCCCTCCGGTCGTCCTGGTTGTCGGCACGCTCGACACCAAGGGAGCGGAGCTTCGCTTCATCCGCGACATCATCGCCGAAAGCGGACTGCGCACACGCCTGGTCGACGTTTCCACCAGCGGCAAGCTGTCCACCTGCGATGTGCCGGCGCAGGAGATCGCGCTCAACCACGGCGGCGGCGGCTCTGGCGTGTTCGGCGCCGACCGCGGCGCCTCGGTGACGGCGATGGCCGATGCCTTTGCCAGATGGCTGGGCCGGCAGGGCAATGTGGTCGGAATCATCTCCGCCGGCGGCTCCGGCGGCGCGTCGCTGGTTGCGCCGGGGATGCGCGCTTTGCCCGTTGGGGTACCAAAGTTGATCATCTCCTCGGTCGCCTCGGGTGACGTTGGCCCCTATGTCGGCCCCGCCGACATGACGGTGATGTACTCGGTCACGGATGTGCAGGGCCTCAACTCGATCTCCCGCGCGGTGCTTGCCAACGGCGCCAACGCGCTGATCGGAATGGTGAAGGCACGGCTTGATGAGCGCGCCACCAAACCGCGGGACGCGAGTAACTCGCTGCCTTCCATCGGCATCACCATGTTCGGCGTGACGACACCGGCGGTGCAGAAGATCGCCGCCGAGTTGAAGGATGATTTCGAGTGCCTGGTCTTCCACGCCACCGGTGTCGGGGGACGCTCGATGGAGAAGCTCGTCGATTCCGGGCAGCTCGCAGGCGTGATCGATCTCACCACCACCGAGGTATGCGATCTCCTGATGGGCGGCGTATTTCCGGCTACTGAAGATCGCTTTGGCGCCATCATCCGCGGCCGGGTACCCTATGTCGGCTCGGTCGGTGCACTCGACATGGTGAACTTCGGGTCCCCCGACGCCATCCCGGAGCGCTATCGCCAGCGCAAATTCCACGTCCACAATCCGCAGGTCACGCTGATGCGGACCACGCCGGAAGAGAACGCGCGCATGGGGCGCTGGATCGGCGAGCGGCTCAACCAGATGGATGGCCCCGTGCGCTTCTTGCTGCCCGAAGGCGGCGTGTCCGCGCTCGACGCGCAGGGGCAGCCGTTTTGGGATCCCGAGGCGGATGCCGCGTTGTTCAGGGCGCTGGAACGCACGGTGCGCCAGACCGGCAACCGAAAGATCGTTCGCGTCAAAGCCAACATCAACGATCCCGAATTCGTTTCCGCCGTCGTCGGCGCGTTCCGGCCTCTGCTTGGGCGCGCAGGCGGGCGGCGCAGGGTGGCGAGGTGACTCATGCCGAGGTTTGAGCGCAAGGCGCTGCTGAAAAAATTCAGGGAGATGGTGGCGCGGGGTGAACCGATCGTCGGCGGCGGCGCCGGAACAGGCCTTTCAGCCAAATGCGAGGAGGCGGGGGGCGTCGACCTGATCGTGATCTACAATTCGGGGCGCTATCGAATGGCGGGGCGCGGTTCGCTCGCCGGCCTCATGCCGTATGGCGACGCCAACGCGATCGTGCTCGAAATGGCCGGCGAAGTGCTGCCGGTCGTTACCAGGACGCCGGTGCTGGCCGGCGTCAACGGGACCGATCCCTTCCGCGACATGGATATCTTCCTCGACCAGTTGAAAGCGCTGGGCTTTGCCGGCGTGCAGAATTTTCCAACCGTCGGCCTGATCGACGGCATCTTCCGCGCCAATCTGGAGGAAACGGGCATGTCCTACGCGCTGGAGATCGAGATGATCTCGAAAGCCCACGAGAAGGACATGCTGACGACGCCGTATGTTTTCAGCGAGAAGGAGGCGACGGCGATGGCGATTGCCGGCGCCGACATCATCGTTTGTCATCTCGGCTTGACCACCGGCGGTGCGATCGGCGCGCAGACGGCGCTGAAGCTCAAGGATTGTCCGGCACGCATCGATGCGTGGGCAACGGCCGCACTCTGCGTCAACCCGGATGTTCTCGTGCTCGCCCATGGCGGTCCGATCGCGGAACCGGCCGACGCCGATTTCATCATGAAGAACACCCGTAAATGCCAGGGCTTCTACGGCGCTTCCTCCATGGAGCGCCTGCCGGTCGAACGAGCACTGACGGACCAGGTACGAAAATTCAAGGCGATCGGCGCGCGTTAGGCGCAGGCCGCAAGGGAGGAGAAGATGTCGGGGATTTTGGTTGGTCAATTGATCCTCTGGTTGATCGTCGCGATCATCGCGATCGTCATCGTCGTCTATATCGTCAACTGGCTCTATCACCGTTCATCGAAGGAGGTCTCCTTCGTCCGCACCGGCTTCCTCGGCGAAAGCGTGGTGATCAATGGCGGCGCCTTTGTGCTGCCATTCATCCACGACTACACCCCGGTTAACATGAATGTGCTGCCGATGGGGATCACGCGGGCGAGACAGGATGCCGTCATCACCCGCGACCGCATGCGGGTCGACATCGAGGCGGACTTCTATGTTCGCGTCCAACCTACCCGCGAGGCAGTTGCGATCGCGGCTGCGACGCTGGGCCGCCGTACGCTGGAGCCGGAGCAGTTGCATGCACTACTCTCCGGCAAGTTCGTCTCCGCCATTCGCTCGGTCGCCGCCGAAATGACCATGGAGCAGATGCATGAGCAGCGCGGCGAATATGTCGCGCGCGTCAAGGCGGCTGCCGCCGAAGCGCTGGCCCAGAACGGCCTCGAGCTAGAGTCGGTTGCGATTACCGACCTCGACCAGACCGATCTGGAGTTCTTCAATCCGTCGAACCGCTTCGACGCGGAAGGTTTGACCCGGCTGATGGAGGACATCGAGGCCAAGCGCAAGCTGCGCAATGACATCGAGCAGGACTCGATGATCAAGATTCGAACCCGCAATCTCGATGCCGAGCGTCAGGCGCTCGAGATCGAACGCGAAAGCGAAACCGCGCGACTCGAGCAGGAGCGCGACATCGAGATGCGCCGTGCCTTGCAGCGCACGGAAGTCGCCCGTGAACGGGCGCTCCGCGAGGCGGAAGCCGAAGAGGCGCAGTTCACGGCGCGCGAGGCCATCGAAAAGGCGCGGATCGCGAACGAGCTCGCGATCGCGGAAGCCCGCATTGCCTCCGAGCGCGAAACCCGGCAGCGCGAGATCGAACGTACTCGCGCGGTGGAGGAAAAGGAGCTGCTCGCCCGCGAGGAAATCGAGAAAGCGAGGATCGCGAACCAGCGCGCGGTCGATACCGCACGGATCGCGTCCGAGAAGGAGGTGCGCCAGCGCGACATCGAGCGTACACGCACCGTGGAGGAGGCCGAAATTGCCGCGCGCGAAGCGGTCGAGAAGGCACGCATCCAGCAGGATCGCGTCGTGACCGATGCGCGCATCGCCAATGAGGAAGAAACGCGCCGGCGCGAGATCGAGCGCACCCGTGCCGTCGAGGAAGCCGAGATCGCAGCCCGCGAGGCGACGGAGAAGGCGCGCATCGCTCAGACCATGACCGTCAACGTGGAGCGGATTTCGTCGGACGAGCGTACCCGCTCGATGGAGATCCAGCAGGTCCGCACCGTGCAGGAGGCCGAGATCGAGGCGCAGAAGGCGGTGGAAGCAGCCCGCATTGCGCGCGAGCGCAACCTCGCCGCCGACCGCATCGCCGCCGAGCAGGCCACCCGTCAACTCGAGATCGATCGCAACAAGGCATTGGAAGTCGCCGGCATCGCCGCCCGCGAGGCGACCGAAGCTTCTCGCATCGCGCAGGAGGAGCGCGTACGCGCGCTCGAGATCGCCCGCAACCGCGCGGTCGAGGAAGCCGACATCGCCTCACGCGAAGTCATCGAGGCCGCAAGAATTGCCCAGGAGAAGGTTGTTGCCGCTGAGCGCATCCGCGCCGAGCGCGAGACCAGGAGCCTTGAGATCGCGCGAACGGAGGCGATCGAGGCCGCCGAACTCAAGCGGCGTGATGCGATCGAGCGGCAGCGTATCGATGTGGAGCTCGCGCTCGAAACCGAGCGCATCAATTCGTCCAAGACCCGCGAGGTCCTCAACATCGACCAGAAGAAGGCGGTCGAGATTGCCGACGAGGAGCGCGTGATCGCGCTCTCTGCCAAGCGCTCGGAGCGAGCCGATGCCGATCGCCAGGTTCGCCAGGCCGAGATCAATGCACGCAAGGAAGTCGAGACCACCGACGTCTCGCGTGAGCAGGCGCTCGAGGCGGCGCGGATCGGCAGGCGGCGGGCCATCGAGCAGCTCGAGATCGCGCGTGTGCAATCCCTGCAGGAAGCCGAAATTGCCTCCCGCGAGGAGGTCGAGCGCGCCCGTATCGCCTCCGATCGAGGCCTCGATGAGGCTCGCATCGGCCGCGAGCGTGACCTGCGTAAGCTGGAAGTCGGTCGCGAGAAGGATGTCGAGACCGCGATGATGGAAAAGGCAATCGTCATCCATCAGAAGTCGCTGGAAGAGTCGGCGGCGCGCGCGGCCGCCGAGGAGGCACGGATCCGTGCGACGGAAGCGGCCGAGCGCGTCGTGACCGCTCGGGAGAACGAGATCGCCAAGCGGCGGAAGAGCGTCGAAGTGCTGCTCGCGGAGAAACAGGCCGAAGAGACGCGGATCGCCGCCGAAGCCGAGCGGGTCCGCGCCGCGGTCGAAGCCGAGGCACAGCGAATGCTCAACGAGGCGGAGAACGTGCTCACGGATCAGGCGCGCTACTCGCTGTTCCGTCGCAAGCTGCTGGATCGTATCGAGGGAATCGTGCGCGAAAGCGTCAAGCCGATGGAGAAGATCGAGGGCATCCGCATCCTCCAGGTCGACGGTCTCAACGGCGCTGGCGGCGGCAATGCCGGCCGCAGCGCCACCGACGAGGTGATCGATTCGGCGTTGCGCTACCGTGTGCAGGCGCCGCTGATCGACTCGATCCTGTCCGATATTGGGGTTGAGGGCGGCAGCCTCGCCAAGATGCCGGGGCTCATTCGCGAGGCGCGGGACATGCAGGGCATTAGAGAGTCGTCCCGCAAAGGCAGCGGAGAGGGCAGAGCGGCTTCGCCTCCCGCGGTAGGCTCGGCTACTCCCGAGACGCCCACCGAGCGCGGTCCGCACAAGAAAGGATAAGAGCGCAGCATGGCCCGGGTCTATGTCTCCACCGTCGTCAATGCGCGCAACGATCGCGTCTGGGCGCGGGTGCGCGATTTCAACGGCCTGCCGAACTGGCATCCCGCGATCGCGGAAAGCCGGATCGAGGGCGGCGAACCCGCAGACAAGATCGGCTGTGTACGCGACTTCCGCCTGCGCAACGGCGATCGTATCCGCGAGAAGCTGCTCGGCCTGTCCGACTACGACATGTTCTGCACCTACTCGATCCTGGAATCGCCGATGGGGGTGGAGAACTACATTGCCACACTACGGCTTACGCCGGTGACTGACGGCGACCATACGTTTCTGGAGTGGACCGCCGAATTCGATTGTGCGCCGGAGCGCGAGGCAGAGCTCATCGGCAATATCGGCGGTGGGGTGTTCCAGGGCGGCTTTGACGCGCTGAAGCGGGCGTTTGGAGGTTAGTGGTGCCTCATATCGTCAAAAGCACGATCCTGAACGCACCGACCGACGCGGCGTGGGCCGTGCTCCGCGACTTCAACGGGCATGACCATTGGCATCCGGCGGTCGCGACCTCGACGATCGAACGCGCACAGGCTTCCGACAAGATCGGCTGCGTACGTCGCTTCAAACTGAAAGACGGATCGGAGCTGCGCGAGCAATTGCTGGCACTGTCCGATCTCGAGCAGACCTTCAGCTATTGCCTGCTTGATACGCCGATCCCGATGTTCAATTACGTCGCCCATGTCCGCCTGCTGCCGGTCACCGACGGCGATCGCACCTTCTGGCATTGGGAATCGCGGTTCAATACGCGACCCGAGGACGCCAAACGCCTGACCGAAATGGTCGCCGAGCAGATCTATCAGGCCGGCTTTGACGCCATTCGTCGCCAGCTCGGCGAGGCCGCTTGATCGTGGAGAGGAATCGATGCCTGTCACGGTGAAAACATTTGCAAATTCCGGCGAAGCGGCCGCCGCGTTATCGTCCGACCGTGGCGCCCGTTACTTTGGCGGCGGCACCTTGGTCATGCGCGCTCTCAACGAGGGCGATATCTCGATCTCGACCATCGTGCGCGCGCAAGACCAGGCGCTGATGCGGATCGACGCGTCGGGACCGCGCGTCACCATCGGCGCCGGCGTTACCTTCGGGCGCATTCTGGCCGAACATGACCTGGCGTTCCTCCATGCGCCGGCGCGTTCCATTGGCGGTCCGGCCGTGCGCAATATGGGCACCGTCGGCGGCAATCTCTTCGCACCGAACCCTTATGGCGACTTCACCGTCGCGCTGCTGGCACTCGACGCGGTGGTTGCCGTGCAAGGCGGCTTTGGCGCGCGCGACGTCCCGATCGAGGAGTTCCTGCAATCGCGCGAGCGGCAGGCCGGCACATTGGTTCTGTCGGTTTCCTGCCAGAAGCCGCTTGCAGCCGATGCGTTTCGCTATCGCAAGATCGCCCGCATCAAGCCCAAGGGGGGCTCGGTGATCACGCTGGCCGCGCATCTGCCCGTCAGTAGCGGCCGCGTACTGGGGGCGAGGATTGCATTGGGCTCGATGGCGCCGATGCAAATCCGCGCCAAGGCCGCCGAACGCGCCATCGAAGGACGACCCCTCGATGCCTCGAGCATTGCTGCGGCTGCCTCAGCCGCAGTCGAGGGAACCTCGCCCGCAGACAATGCGCTGGCCAGCGGCTGGTATCGGCGAGAAATCGTCGGCGTTCATCTGCGACGTCTGTTGTCCGGTCAGGAATAGGATCGTCATGGCCAAGACCGCCCTGCAATTTCGTCACAACGGTCGCGACGTCGCGATCTTCGTCGATGGCGGCACCAACCTCCTGGTCGCCTTGCGCGAGCTGATTGGCGACATGACGCCGAAATTCGGCTGCGGGCAGGGCGGCTGCGGCGCCTGTAGCGTGCTGATCGACGGCGAATTGCATCTGTCCTGTCTCACACTAGCCGAATCCGTGGCTGGACGTTCCGTGCAGACGCTGGACGGCATCAAGGACGGCCCCAACCTGCATCCGCTGCAGCGCGCGTTTGCCGATAATTTTGCTGCCCAGTGCGGATACTGCACGCCGGGTATGCTGATGGCTGCCAAGGCGTTGCTCGACCGTAACCCGCAGCCGAGCCGCGCCGAGGTCGTCGAGGCGATTTCCGGAAATATCTGCCGCTGTACCGGCTATGAGCCGATCATCAACGCCGTGCTGGCTGCCGCATCGGGCGGCCGGGCACGCGCGTAGGGGAAGACACCATGCTGGAATTGCGCAAGGACATCTTCGCCGACGAGCGCGACGATAACCTCAAGGAGATCGGCAAGGGCACACAGCGCCAGGACATGCTCGGGCATGTCACGGGCACCTCGACCTATTTCGACGACCACAAGCTGCAGGGCATGCTGCATCTGAAAGTCGTCCGCAGTACCCATGCGCACGCCCGATTGCGCCGCATCGATACGACCGAGGCAGAGCACTCGCCCGGAGTTCGCCGGATCATTCGCGGCGCCGACGTGCCGCGCAACCTCAACACGCTGCTGAGCCTGATCAACTTCGGCAAGGACGATGAGCCGTCGCTTGCGGTGGACAAAGTGCGCTACAAGGGCGAGCCGATCGTGGCCGTGGTGGCGGACTCACCGCGCGAGGCCTATGAGGCGATGGTCAAGGTGCGTATTGACTATGAGCCACTGCCAACGGTTTTCGATGTCGAGGAGGCGCTGAAGCCTGGCGCGCCCGTCGTCAATGAGACCTATCCCAAGAACACCTTTACCTATTACGACGTCTACGATCATCAGAAGCTGCGCTTTGGCGACGTTGAACGCGTGCTTGCCGGCGCCGACCATGTGCTCGAACAGCGTTATCAGATGTCCCCGATCGAACATGCGCCGACCGAAACCAACGGCTCGATTGCGGCGCCGGACACCAATGGCCGCTATGTCGTCTACACCTCGACCCAGGCGTTGTTCTTCTCGGTCGACACTTGCGCCAAGATTCTGGATGTCCCTTCCAACACTTTCCATTTCATCGGCGGCACCGTCGGCGGCGGCTTCGGCGGCAAGGTGGACACACTCACCGAGCCGCTTTGCATCCTCGGCGCCATGCTGACCGGCCGCCCCGTGCGCTACTTGTTCGGACGCGAGGAAGAGATGCAGTATGGCCCGCCGCGCGGCGCCGAGCGCATCTACATCACGGACGGCATGATGCGCGACGGCCGCATCGTGGCGCGCAAGGTGCGCGCCTATTTCGACAGCGGCGCCTACACAAGACTTTCCAGCTACGCCGCGGTCAAATGTGCCGCGCATTTGCCGGGCCCTTATACGATTCCCAACGTCTATGGCGATGTCTACTGCGTGTTCACCAACCGTACACCGGCGACTGCCATGCGCGGCTTCGGCGTCACCGCAATGGATTTTGCGATCGAATCCCAGATGGACAAGCTCGCTCATCTGATCGGCATGGATCCGATGGAGTTTCGGATCCTGAACGCCTATCGCGATGGCGACATGAAGGCGCATCGCCGCGAGGCCAAGAACACCGCGCTGATCGAATGCGTCCAGGTTGCGGCGGAAAAGGCCAAATGGCCGCTGCGCGATGAGTTCAGGCGCGCTTCGTCACGGCAAGGGGGCGGCGGCGATCGCGCCGCTGTGCCGTCAACACCGCGCGAATCCCGTCCGCAACCCGCGGTGGCTTCGCAGCAACGGACCAGTTACGACCGCGTGTCTGCGTCGACGCGGGAGCCACCAGCTCCGCCCCCACCACCGCCGCCGTCACCCCGGCCGCCCGCGGCGCCATCGCATGGCGCAACCCGGTTTTCGTCCGTCTTCGGCACCAGGAGGCGCTGATCATGGCCAGACATCGCGGACGCGGCATCGCGTCGATCAACTATCCCATCGGCATGAATCTTGGCGGCGATCCGAGCCAGGCGCTGGTGCATTCCAATCCCAGCGGGAAATTCACGGTTGCTCTTTCGTCGATCGATCTGGGCCAGGGCATGAAGTCGGTGACGCGGCAGATTTGCGCGGAGACGCTCGGCGTTCCCGTGGAAGACGTCTACGTTGACACCGCGGATTCCGACACCGGCCCGCACTGCATGGGCTCGTTCGCCTCGCGCGGTACGCATCGCGTCGGCAATGCGGTGATGGCGGCTGCCAAGGAAGCGCGCGGAGTCATGATGGATGCCGCCGCCGAGGAACTCGAGGTCAACGCGGCCGATCTCGAGACCGACGGGCGCGGCAACATTCACGTCAAGGGTGCGCCGCATCGCTCGATTTCGACCAAGGATGTCGCGAGCGCCGCACAGTTCAAGCAGGGCAAGACCATCTCGGGTCGCGGCATCTTCCTGGTGCCGCTCTCCAACGTCGATCCCGAAACCGGCGAGATGTCGCCGGCGACCTGCTACGCGCATGCGTGCCTGGTCGCGGAGGTCGAGGTTGACGACGAGACCGGCGAAGTCGCGATGGTGCGCATGGACAGCGCTTATGAGCTCGGACGCGCGCTCAATCCACGCCTGGTCGAGCAGCAGCTTGTCGGCGGCGCCTGGATGGGCATCAGCCACACGCTCTATGAAACGCCTGAGCCTTATTATCCCGACCCTGTCCACGGTCCGCGCGACTTCGTCGAATATCTGATGCCGGGCCCCGGCGACATCTGCCCACATGATATCGCGGTGCTTGAGCGCCCCGCCGCCGACGGACCGTTCGGCGCGAAGGGGCCCGGTGAAATGTGCGCCAACCCGGTGCTGCCCGCGGTCGCCAACGCGATCTTCAACGCGGTCGGCGTTCGCATCGACGATCTTCCGATCACACCGGAAAAAGTCTTGCGTGCGATCAAGGCCCAGGGCGGCGCGCGTCCGCAGGCGCGACGCTGAGGTCTTGGTATGGCGGTCCGCGGCACCATCGTCGGCATCGACAGCCCCGAGGCGCTGGAGAAGGCGCTGCGGGCCGCCTATTACCTTGCGGATGAGGGGCTCGCTACCGCCGCCTATCTTGGTCTTGCGCTTGGCAAGCCGCTGCTTCTGGAAGGTGCGCCGGGGGTCGGCAAGACGGAAGCTGCCAAGGCGATCGCCGCCGTGCTCGGCCGCAGGCTGATCCGGCTGCAATGCTATGAGGGCATCGACGCTTCCGCCGCGCTCTATGAGTGGAACTATCCGCGACAGATGCTGGCGATCCGGCAGGCGGGTGAGGAGAGCATCGATATCTTTGGCGAGACGTTCCTGATCGAGCGGCCGATGCTCGCGGCGCTACGCGCCCCGGATTCAGCCGTGCTGCTGATCGATGAAATCGATCGCGCCGACCAGGAGTTTGAGGCGTTCCTGCTCGAATTCCTGTCCGACTTCCAGATTTCGATCCCCGAGCGTGGCACGGTGCGTGCTGCGGAACGGCCGGTCGTGGTGCTGACATCGAACCGGACGCGCGATCTGCACGAAGCGTTGCGCCGCCGCTGCGTCTATCACTGGATCGACTATCCCACGGCCGAGCGCGAGGCGCGGATCGTGATGATGCGGGCGTCCAGCGTCGCCGAACAGACGGCGCGGGCCGTCGTCGCTGCGGTCGGCAAGCTCCGGCGCGAACCGCTCAGCAAGGCGCCGGGTATCGCCGAGGCAGTGGATTGGGCGGAAGCCGCGACGCTCCTGAACAAGGGCGGCGCCCGCTGGCCGGATGCGTTCAAGCGCTCGATCGGCGTCGCGCTCAAGGACGAGGAGGATTTGCACTTCATCGCGCCCAAGCTCGACGCGCTGATAGCGGAGGCGGCCGCGTGAACGACGAATTGCAGTTGCCACGCGCGGCCCGGATATTCGTCTCCTTTGTCACGCTCTTGCGGAGCAACGGATTTTCGATCGCACCGGACCAGACCACCGCTTTTCTGGCGGCGATCGAGTTACTGGGCCCACGCAGCCTCGAACACATCCGACGGGCGGGCTTGGCGACACTAGCGCCGCCGCCGGAGCGGCGTGCGACCTATGACCGGTTGTTTGACCTCCACTTCCGCGGCAGCGAGGCGATCGAGCACGCCGAAGGTGAAGACGAGGAAACCGTCCGCCTGCAGGAAGAAGGCCGCGGTGAGGATGAGCCGCCGCTTTCGGATGAAGCCAACGAGTCCGGTCTTGCCGCGGCGCGCGGAGAAGCCCTGGTGGAGCGACGTTTCGCGCAGCTTTCGACCAGCGACGCGCTACGGCGCCTTTCACGCGAAGCATCGGCGCGGCTTCCGCGGCGTCGCGGCCACCGACGCATGCGAGCCCGCCGCGGTCCCTTCACCGATCTGCGGCGAACCCTGCGCGACAGCGTTCGCAGCGACGGCGAGGTGCTGCGGCTCGGGCAATTGCGGCGGCGGCTGCGGCCGCGGAAATTGCTGCTGCTGATCGACGTCTCCGGCTCGATGAAGGCGCGGACTGAAGAGAACATGCGGCTCGCGCATGGGCTGCTGCAAGCCGTCCACACCGCCGAAGTCTTCACCTTCGGGACCCGGCTCACCCGCGTTACCCGGCCGTTGCGGCTCAAGCGGTGCGAGCAGGCGCTGACCGCAGCGGCGCATCTGGTCAGCGATTGGGACGGCGGCACGCGCATCGGCGACGCGCTGCAAGCCTTTCTGGCGGTGCCGCGCTTTGGCGGCTATGCGCGCGGCGCTGCCGTCATCATCGTCTCCGACGGGCTGGAGCGCGGTGATGTTTCGGCGTTGCGCGATGCGGTCGCAAAGCTCTCGCGCCGGGCCTGGCGCCTGAGCTGGCTGACGCCGCTCGCAACCGGTCCCGGCTTCCAGCCGCAAACCGAGGCATTGATCGCGATCCAGCGATTTGTCGATGACCTCCTGGACGGTGGCTCGAGTGCCGCCGTCGTTTCGCATTTGTTATCGCTTGGAAGGAAAGTCGCGTGAGCGAATTCGTCGACGCACATCATCACATCTGGCGTCAGGCGGACCTGCCCTGGCTGATCGGTCCGATGCAGCCGCGCATCTTCGGCCCCTATGAGCGGATCAGTCGCGACTATCCTATTCAAGAATATCTCGCCGATCTGGCCGGCTCCGGCGTGACCAAATCGGTCTATGTGCAAACCAATTGGGCCAACGACCGCTTCGAGGATGAAACCGCCTGGGTGCAGCAGACCGCGAATGAACATGGCTGGCCACACGCCATCGTGCCCTTTGCCGATTTCGGCGTCGAGGATGTTCGTCCGCAGCTCGATCGCCTTGCCAAGTACCCGCTCGTACGTGGCGTCCGTATGCAGTTGCACTGGCATGAGAACCCGCTCTATCGCTTCGCCGCGCGTCCCGACCTGTGTGTCGACCCGAAGATACAGCGCAACATCGGCCGGTTAGCAGACTATGGCTGGAGCTTCGACTTGCAGGTGTTTGCGCCGCAGATGGCGGATGCGGCCGCCCTCGCCGAAGCCTGCCCGAACGTGACGTTCATCCTGCAGCATGCGGGCATGCTGGAAGATGTCTCGCCACAAGGTCGCGCAGCCTGGCGCGACGGAATGCGGAAGCTTGCGGCGCGCCCGAACGTCGTTACGAAGCTTTCGGGACTTGGCACGTTCATTCATCGCAATGACGCCGCGCATGTCGCGGAAATACTCCATGAGACGGTGGCGCTGTTCGGCGCCGATCGCTGCCTCTTTGGTTCGAATTTTCCGATCGAAAAGCTCTGGACGACCTATCGCGAACTGGTGGACGCCCATCGCGCTGCGGCCGGATCGCTTCGCCCCGAACAACGCGATGCGATCTTCGGAGGCACGGCTGCGCGCGTCTATCGCCTCAAATCATAAGAAATCGAGCTGGGAGGAATTCATGCCGTTGGAAATCAAGATATTGGACTATGGTGATATCGAGCTGGAATCGAGCTTTTTGGTGCTCGGTCATGATTGCGGCCGCACCCGGCGTGTTCTCACGCTCGGTTTCCTGATCCTCGGCGGACAATATCCCGTCGTGGTCGACACCGGATATCGTTCCAACCAGATCATGGAAACGCTCGGCATGCGTGGCCTGCAGTTTCATGAGAACATGATCGAGAACCAGCTCATGCGCCACGGCGTGCGTATGGGCGACGTGCGCTTCGTCTGCCACACCCATCTGCATATCGACCACGCCGGCAAGGACGATCTGTTTCCGATGAACACGACCGTCGTGTTGAACCGCAAGGAGCTCGAATATTCCGTTTCCGGTCTGATGCACCCGCAATATCCGGCGCCGGACATCAAGCATCTGATCGACCGCCTGCATACCAAGAGCGCGCTGCGGTTCCTCGACCTCGAGATCACCGGGCCCATCGAATTGATGCCGGGCGTCTATTGTGACGCTGCCAATGCGCATACCGAAGGCTCGATGAACATCCATGTTCACACCGCCGATGGTATCGCCACCATTTGCGGCGACGTCATCTACGATTTCAACGACCAGATCGTCACGCCCTTCAACGAGATCCACGACTGGGAGCCACGCACGACCGGCAATCACGGCACCAGCAAGCGTGCGGAGAAGGCCGCGATCAAGAAGCTGCTCTCGGGCTCGCGCTATTTGCTGCCGGTGCATGATCGGCCGGCCAAGATCGAGGGCGGCAATGTCGTCGGCCGTCTGCACGATCAGGTGCCGGGTCCAGTGGTACAGTCGCTGCCTCAGCGCAACTGGTTTCCAGCCTGAACGCAACAGGGGAAGGGCGCGGCCATGACGCATGTAACGCTGCGGAGCGAGTTCGAAAGCCTAATCGACCCCTATGCGCCGGTCGGCCAAGCCGGCACCGGCTTCGATTTCACGGAAGGTCCGATCTGGCATCCGACCCTGCACTACCTCCTGTTCTCGGACATGCCGGGTGATGTGCGCAGGCGGTGGGATCCCCGGCGCGGCGTCGTTGAGGTCAAGCGTCCTTCGAACAAATGCAACGGCATGACCTACGATGCCGCGCTTAACCTGATCGTCTGCGAGCACGCGACCTCGTCCCTGATCTGCGAAACGCCCGACGGCAGGCGCGAGGTCATCGCGTCGCATTTCGAGAACCAGGAGCTGAACAGTCCCAATGATGTCTGCGTGCATTCGAGCGGCGCCATCTATTTTTCCGATCCATGGTACGGCCGCATGCCGGTCTATGGTGTGGAGCGTCCGCGCCAGCTCGGCTTCCAGGGCGTCTATCGCGTTCCTCCGGGCGGAGGCGCACCGAAATTGCTGGTTGATCGCTATCTGTTCGAGCAGCCCAACGGACTCTGCTTTTCACCGGACGAACGCACGCTTTACGTCAACGACACCGTGCAGACGCTGATCCGCGCATTCGATGTCGATGCCGACGGTTCGCTCTCCAATCCACGCGTGTTCGCGAGCGGAATCCGTTCCGAGCTGGAGGCGGGCGTACCTGACGGCATGAAATGCGACCAGCGCGGCAATATCTGGGTGACCGCGCCCGGCGGCGTCTGGGTGTATTCGGCTGCGGGCGACTTGCTGGGCAGGGTACGCGTACCCGAGCTCGTAGCCAATCTCGCATGGGGCGGGCCCGATTTCCGCACCCTCTATCTGACCGCGACCCACTCGGTCTATGCGATCCCGACCAAGGTCGGCCCGCGTCACGAGCCCTATATGAATGTGCGGCCGGCAGCGGGCGCGTCAGCGGCGCCAGCGTCTTCGGCTGCGGCACCCATCCTCTCCGGTCAGGACATGCAGATCGAACCGCGCCGCTGCGCCATGATTGTTCAGGACCTGCAGAACGACGTCGTCATGGATGGCGGTGCGTTTGCCGATTCCGGTGCTCCGGCGCATGCGAAGCAGCAGCGCGTGATCGAGAATGTCCGGCGTCTGGCCGCTGCCGCGCGCGCCCGTGGCGTGGTCGTCATCCACGTCTGGTTCATCGTTGAGCCCGGTGCGCCCGGCGTCACGCTGAACGCACCGCTGTTCGAAGGTCTCGTCGATAGCAAGGCGATGGTGCGCGGCAGTTGGGGCGCGGCGCCCGTGCCAGGTCTTGAGCCGCAGCCCGGCGATTTCATCGTCGAAAAGATGCGGATGAGCGCCTGGGAAGGCACACGGCTCGAAACCATCCTGAAGGCGACCGGCCGCGACATGATCATCAACACCGGCGCCTGGACCAACATGTCGGTCGAGCACACGGCGCGCACTGGCGCCGACAAGGGCTATTTCATGATCGTGCCCGAGGACTGCTGCTCGACCATGAATGCCGATTGGCACAACGCCTCGATCAATTTTGCGCTTCAAAATGTTTCCGTCGTGACCAACGCCGACGCCGTCGTGAAGGCGCTGGGCTGACAGGGCCTCGGCCAATGCCCAAGCTCTTCCATTTGAACTGTTCGCCGCGCGCCGGCTCCGAGTCGGCCGCCGGCGCCCGGATTTTCCTTGATGGCTTCCAAAAGGCGCGGCCGGATTGGGACATCGACGTGATGAATCTCTGGCGCGATCAATTGCCGGAGTTCGAGGGTTACGTGCTGGAAGCCAAATATGCCCGGATGAACGGGCGGGCGTTCACCGACTCCCAGCGCGACGCCTTTGCGGTGGCCGAGCGCATTGCGATTCGCCTTGCGCTCGCCGATCGCGTTTTGATCTCGACACCGATGTGGAACTTCAGCATTCCCTACAAGCTGAAGCAGTGGTTCGACGTCATCGTTCAACCTGGCCTTACGTTCCGCTTCGATCCGTCGACAGGGTATCAGCCCTTGCTCAAGGATCGGCCGACAGTCGTGATCCTCGCCAGCGGTGGCGACTTCGTCACCGGCATGAACCGCGGCCGGACGGATATGGCCACCCCTTATCTGCGCGAGGCGCTGCGATTCATTGGCGTCAGCGATGTCCACTTCGTGCCGATCGGGCCAACAACGGGGCCGCCCGGTCCGATCAAGGCCGCGCGTGAGATCGCGCATCGCCGCCTGAGCGAGCTGGCGGAGCGGTTCTGATGTCTCGAACTTGATAGCAAATCGCGCGCCACGCTCCAGCTCCGCCGGACACGTCTGACCGACGTATATTCCCTTTCCGAACTCTCGCCCAAGCTCAGGGCAAGCTGTCCTTTTGATGGAGAACGAAGCTGCCGGCGCCACCCTTGAAGAGGCGGAGACGCTCGCGAAATACGCGCGTTTTCACCAGGCACAGTCGGCTTTACCAACTACGTTTCTGCTGCTTCTGCCCGACGCCGGGGCTGGGGAGTTGTCCGGGAGCTGTTCTAAATGTGGTCCCTCCTAACAAGGGCAGCCCCAATGCCCGTGGCAAGGGCATAGCGGGTGCTGCTGTAGTTACCTTACTACTTGTTTTGCAGTCGGAGGAGCCGGATGCGCTGGTAACTACGATGATCCGGAAGGCAAGCTGCGGGCGCGCTACGATCTGAACGGATTCCGCGCGCTTTTCCTCGCCGGCGAGCGCGCCGATCCGGAGACGGTGCGCTGGCGCGAAGAGGTTCTCGGCGTCCCGGTGATCGATCACTGGTGGCAGACCGAGACCGGTTGGTCCTTCGCCGCCAACCCGCTCGGGCTCGGCATCTTGCCGGTGAAGCACGGCTCGCCGACCGTCCCGATGCCCGGCTACGACTTGAAGATTCTCGACGCCGAAGGCGGCGAGGTCGCCGCCGGCGAGATGGGCGAGATCGCGCTAAAGCTGCCGCTTCCGCCGGGCGCCGCCGTCACGCTATGGAACGCCAACGACCGCTTTCATGAAAGTTACCTGTCGCTATGCAGGCTACTTCAACACGACCGATGCCGGATACCTCGACGATGACGGCTACGTCTGAGTGCTCGGCCGTACCGACGACGTCATCAACGTCGCCGGCCATCGTCTGTCGACGGGCGCGATGGAGGAGGTGATCGCCTCGCACGCCGCCGTCGCCGAATGCGCCGTCGTCGGCCGTGCTGGCCGAGATCGAGCGCGTCCTGCAAAGCTGACGGTATCGAGCCGGAAAGAGGGAGGAGGGCGCAGCGGTTGCGCCAAAGCACACGGGCGCTAACCTTAGCGATTGTCTCCGATAGTCGGCGAAGGAGCTATCCTTCGAGGGCACGCAAATTTTACTGTGAATTCAAGATCAAAAAAATGCGACGGATATACCGTCGGCATGTGTCCGTCAGACTTGAAAATTTGTGCTTGCAAATCAACGACGAAACGTCGTGCGAAATGATCGAGTGGGAGTGAGGGCGGATACAAACGGCGGCAATAGCGCAGGTTCGGCGGCGGTTTTCGCCGTTGCTTAGTTGCCTCTCTCGTCTGTCTTTCACGCCCATTGGGCTTGCCTACTCCGTTTCTGTCTCGCAGGACAGATCTGCGCGCACTCTCAGGATGATGTAAAGCCGCTTCGATGGGTGGGAGTGCGCTGGCGTAGAATAGCGTGCAAAAAGGCGTGTCTGCTTTGCGCCCTCAATTCGGTCACCCGTCGACGGACATTGCGCTCAAAAGCCATCATCAACAGGATGCCATGCAGGCTTATCGGAAATCGCTTTAGGTAACGCGGAAAGACGATAACGGTTTGTATCAGCGGCGCCGGTGTCGTTACGGCCTCGGGCTGCATTCGGGTGGCCCACTAGGCCGCCAGGAGGCCTATTTCTTCTTCTTCCCCCCGACGAACGGTTTCTCGGCGGCCTGAGCCATCCACGAAAGCACCTGGTCTTCGTCGAGCTCGTCCATGGCGCTCAACTCGACGCCGCGGGTGGCCTTGCCCATTCCGATCGGTGTCACCGGGGGTTCTGGTTGCAGTTCGTTACCTCGGATGAACATCAGCTTCAGGTGACCGACGAAGGCGCCGGAAGTGAAGCACCACCCATCGGGAACGCCATAGTAAGCCATTCCCCATTTTACCGCGCGTTTGAGGTCCGGCAGCGCCTTGGCGGCCAAGG
>Ga0153954_1000363_pt1 | contig 38080 bp, 32 predicted proteins | sample TSFL038MetaG_FD_102277 | JGI IMG/M metagenome (GOLD analysis project Ga0153954, IMG submission 102277) | Attine ant fungus gardens microbial communities from Florida, USA - TSFL038 MetaG | ecosystem: Host-associated > Fungi > Mycelium > Unclassified | place: USA: Florida, Wekiwa Springs State...
CGAGGCCGTCGTGTGCTGGCCGAGCGATTCCGCGCTGCCCTGCACCGCGAGCCCCTCGACGCAAGCGACGATGCCGATCACCGCCGCCATCACTGGTGCCTTGATGATGCCGACGATGAAGTGGTCGATGGAGATGGCATCGCGCAGGCGGAGCAGAAATGCCTCGGGATCGACGCCGCCATAAAGCCAGGCGACCAGGCCGCCGCCATACAGCGCGGCCATCGCGCCGAGGAAGGCGAGGATCGGCAGCGCGATGACGAGCGCGAGCAGCCGCGGCAGAATCAGAACCTCGATCGGATCGAAGCCCATGGTGCGCAGCGCGTCGATCTCCTCGCGCATCTTCATCGAGCCGAGTTCAGCCGTATAGGCGCTACCCGACCGGCCCGCGACCATGATCGCCACCAGGAGCACGCCGATCTCGCGCAGCACCAGCACACCCAGCATGTCGACAACGAAGATGTCGGCGCCGAAACGGCGGAAATGGAAGATGCCCTGTTGCGAGATGATGCAGCCGATCAGGAAGGTGATCAGCACGACGATCGGCACCGCACGCCAGCATACCTGTTCGAGGTGATGCACGGTCGAGGTCAGGCGGAAATTGCGGGGATGTAGGAACACCCGCCCGCCCGCGACCAGCACGGCCCCCAGCATGTCGATCAGGCCGACGAAGGTCTCGCTGATGCTGACGACGCTGCGGCCGACCTGCGCCAGCATGCCGGTGATGGTGACATCCGCCCTTTCGGCAGCCGGCGCGGCTTTGACACGGCGAACCTCGTCCACCAGGCTCGCATAATTGTCCGAAAGACCGGCGATCCTGGCCTCGACATTGCCCTGAGTCAGGCTGCGGCGCAGCCGCTCGATCAGCCAGGCGCCAAAGGTATCGAGCTTCGAGACCTGCGAGACGTCGATGAAGATGTTGGGCCGGCTGCCGGCGAGCTTTTCCGCGTCCGTAATGATGGCTTCAAGCACCGGCGCGAATGACGCGGTCCACGGTCCGGCGGCGCATAGCGCAAGCCCGTTGCCGCGCGCAAGCCGCTCCAATGTCGGGTCGCCGTTCACAGCCTTGAGAGCTCCTGCGCCTGGTCTCCGCTGGAGCGATAGTCGGAACGAATTACCATCGCCTTGTCGAAGCCACCCCTAACCAGCCATAGTTGGTAGCGCCTCGCAAGCGCGGGGTTCAAAAATCGGCAGACATTAAAATGACTTCCGCCCAATTTCCAACACTTAACGTGAGAATCGAGCGCTTTCCCATCGCCGGTTCCTTCACAATCAGCCGAGGTGCCAAGACCGAGGCCGTAACCGTCGTGGCCGAGATTCGCCAGGGCGGCCAAGCCGGGCGCGGCGAATGCGTGCCTTACCCTCGCTATGGCGAGACGCCGGAAGAAACGCTGAAAACCCTTCAGGCTATGCGAGAGCCGGTTGCACAGGGATTGGACCGGGCGAGCCTGCAAGCCGCGATGCCCCCAGGCGCCGCCCGCAACGCGCTGGATTGCGCGCTGGTCGATCTGGAGGCCAAGCGCCGCGGCCAGCGCGCCTGGGAGCTGCTGGACCTGGCTGCGCCGCAGGCCTGCACCACCGCCTATACGATCTCGCTGGGCTCGCCCGAAACCATGGCGGCGGCGACCGAAAAGGCCGCGCACCGGCCGCTCCTGAAGATCAAGCTCGGCGGCGACGGCGATGGCGAGCGGATCGTCGCCGTGCGTCGGGCCGCGCCGAAATCCGAATTGATCGTCGACGCCAACGAGGCGTGGACGCCGTCGAACCTCGAACCCAATCTCGCGGCCTGCGCGGCCGCAGGCGTGACTTTGGTCGAACAACCCCTGCCCGCCGGCTGGGACGAGATGCTGGGACGGATCCGCCGGCCGGTTCCTGTCTGTGCCGACGAAAGCGTGCATGACCGCAAATCGCTCGAGGGACTGCGCGGGCGCTACGATGCCATCAACATCAAGCTCGACAAGACCGGCGGCGTCACAGAAGCGCTGGCGATGGCCGATGCGGCGAAGGCGCTCGGCTTCGACATCATGGTCGGCTGCATGGTGGCGACCTCGCTCGCGATGGCGCCGGCGATGCTGCTCACCGCGCAGGCTCGCTTCGTCGATCTCGACGGGCCACTGCTGCTCGCGCGCGATCGCGATCACGGCTTGCGTTATGAAGGCAGTCTGGTTCATCCGCCGGATGCCACGCTCTGGGGATGATCGGCGAGGTGATGGCGGGCGAGAAACATCACAAGCCCGCCACAGGCGGCGATCGCGGCCATCACATAATAGACGTTCTGCCCGTAGCGCGCGAACACCGCGCCCGACAGGATGTAGGCGCAGCCCGCCGCGATGCCGCCGCAAGCTGAGAGATAGCCCTGCCCGCGGGCCATGATGTGGGCTGACACATGATGCACCATCAAATTCATGATGCCGACCTGGGTCAGCCCGAACGTCAGCCCGTGCATCAACTGCACCGGCGCCAGGATCAAAATCGGCGGCGCCAGCGCCGTGATCACCCAACGGGCCACCGCACAGAAGGCAGAGATCATCACCAGCGTCGCCGCCGGCAGGGTGAAGCGCGGCGAGAGCGCGAAGACCACGATCTCGGCAAGCACGCCGAGCGTCCAGAGGCCGGCAATCGTCAACCCGCCAAAACCTTCCTGCTGCCAGGCGATCGACGCGACGACGTAATAGGCCGAATGGCTGCTCTGGATCAGCGCGGAGGTAACGATGATGGCGAGAAAGCCCCAGTCGCGCAGCAGCACATTCGCCCCTGCCATCGCCGCGGAACTCGACGTCAACGGCCCGAGCGGCCGCAGCCCGAGGCTCACCAGCGCGCTGAGCGCAGCCATCCCGACGATGATCCAGATCAGATGCTTGGCCGCGATGACATCGATCAGCCAACCGCAGAGCAGCGCGCCGACCACGAACGCCGCAGAGCCCCAGAGCCGCAGCGGGCCATATTTGAGGCCGTATTGCCGCACGCCGCGCAGGGCATAGGCGTCGATCAAGGGCACCATCGGCGTCCAGACGATGCAGGTCAGCGCATACACCAGGAAGATCGCCAGCGCTTCTCGCTGCAGGCCGACGATGGCGAGCCCGATGGTGGTGCCAAAGCCCATCACGATAATGCCGCCACGAACTGCCTGATGCCGCTCGGCAAAGCTCGTCGCGAACGGGAGCGTCGTAAAGCGCGTCACCGAAGGCACGGCGGTGATGATCCCGATCCAGCCGGCATCGACGCCGACCGCCTTCAGCCAGACCGGAAAAAACGGCAGATGCGTCCCGACCAGCCCGAAGCCGGTGCCGTATACCAGCGCCAGCCAGGCCGCGAATCGTTTCGGCGGGGCCTGCGATGCAATGTGGATTTGTGAGGGCGACTGCATCAATTCAATTGCGATTCGGGCGAGTTCATGGTGATCGTTATCGTAACGCGTACTGATTTGCGCGGACTGATTCTGTCATGGCCAACCAAGCATTTGCCCTTTCGCCGATCTCCGCTCGAGCCAGCCTGCCGAGTGAGGAGGATTATGAAGCGATCCGCGAGGCCTTCGTGGAGACCGCGCGCGGCCGCTGGTTCCTTGACGAATATGCCAAGCGCAACCGCAACACCGACACGCGGATGGTGCTTGATGCGGTGGCGCGGATCGAGGAAAGCCTTGCCGCGCAGCGCCAACCACCGCCGCCGATCGTTGTCGATCGCCTCCCGGCCGCACTGACTTCGATCCGAAGCGCGGTGGAGAAGGCGGAAGGCGCCGCCTCCAGTGCATTCGATGGGCTGCGTCTGGAGGAAAATCTCGCGCCGATTCGCAAAGGCGCGCGGATCATCAAGGAAATCTCCTGGCGCTGGCGCGAGATCGGCGCCGACGGCCGAATCTGTGATCTCCTTGATTCGCAGGTCACCGCCATTGACACGGCCTGCAGCCATCTCGCCGAGACCGATCCGCGCGTGGCGCTGCGTGCCGCTTTCGAGATCATCCGGACGGAGATCGAGGCGTTCCGGGGCAACGCCGCCGCCGAAATGCCGCCAGTGGCAGAAGCTGCTGTCCAGGCAGCCGCGAAAGCCGCGGCCCCCATCATGCTGCGGCCGGAGGTCGCGATTCGCCCGGCAGCCGAGGCTGCGCCGGCTAAGGCCGCAGCCGCGGCTCCGGCTCCCACCATGGCTGAAGTCGCCGTTGCGCACGCCGCAAGGGACGAGGCGACCGCCCCGCTTGACGTCGAGACCGCCTTCAGCGAACCGGAACAGCCAGTCGAAACCACCGTCGGCGAACGCGCGCCCGCCGAGCTGTCGCAGGAAGAAGCCGACGCGGAGGACGAGGCCGTGCTTAGCCTGGTCGCGCTCGAGATGGCTGCGCCCGATGCCGACGACGTCCCTGATATGCCGGCCGCCTCCGAAACCGAGCCAGTCTCTTCCACGACGCCACTTCGCGCCGAGAGCGAACCCGCGCACGCCACGACGTTCACCGAGATCAGGCGCGTCCCTGTCACGACGCCGCCAATGGTCGAGCCCATCCATTCGTTCGTCCGCGCTGACGAGCCGGAACTGCCGGAGGTGGAGCCGGCAGCGCCTGCGCTGCAGCCATCGTTGCGTGTCGTACCCTCCGTCGCGCCGGAGCCTGTTGACGAAGCGTCGCTCGGCTCGACCCTGATCGCGCGCGGAATTCTGCGCAAGCCCAGTGCTTCCGCCAACGATCCGCTGGCGGCGATCCGCCGCATGACCCAGGCCGAGAAGATCGCGTTCTTCTCGTAAATCGAGTCCGCCTATCCCGCACGCCGATGCGTGATTGACATCACGTACTATCGCCGAAGCTCGGCCTAGCGTCTCCGCGACTAGTCTCCCATCGAGATTGCAGTTGAGGAAGACGCCATGTCCCCCTTGATATCCTCCCGCCTCAAATCGGTGCTGTTGTGCGCGGGAATGCTCGCCGGCCTCCTGAGCTTTGCGCAAGGCACGGCGTTCGCGCAAACCCAGACCGCTGAACTCGACCGCATCCAGGCGCCGGCGCAGGCTTTGCCCGGAGCCGAACAGCGGGTGGCGCTGGTGATCGGCAATTCGAAATACGAGAACGCGGCGCCACTCTCCAATCCCGACAATGATGCGCAGTCCGTCGCCGAGCTCCTGAGCTCGGCCGGCTTCGACGTCATCGCCGCGACTGACCTGACCCAGAACGACCTGATCAAGGTCGTGCAGAATTTTTCCGCTGAAATCGCCGAGCGCGGTCCGAACACGGTGGCGATGGTTTATTACGCCGGCCATGGCGTGCAGGTCGCGGGCGAAAACTATCTGATCCCGGTCGACGCCAAGATCACGACACCGACCGACCTCGCCAACAACTCGCTGCGGCTGGTTGACCTGATGGCGACGCTGGAATCGATCCCGAGCCGGCTGCGTATCGTCATGCTCGACTCCTGCCGCAACAATCCGTTCCCGAACATCGACGACTCCGGACGCGGCCTTGCGATCGTCGACGCGCCGTTGCACTCGATCGTGGGCTACTCGACGTCGCCGGGCGCGGAAGCGCTCGACGGCGCGGGCGGCCACAGCCCCTACACACAGGCGTTTCTCACTCTGGCGCGCGAGCCGAACCTGCCGATCGAGCAATTGTTCAAGCGCATCCGCCTCCAGGTGAACTATGCGACGGAAGGCCTGCAGACGCCGTGGGAGAGCTCGTCTGCGACCAGCGAATTCTATTTCTTCGGCGACACCGCGGTCGCCGCGGCCCGTGCGGCCGATCACGGACCAGCGGTGCAGATGGCATCCGACCTGCCCTGGCGGTCGGTGGATCAGGTCTATGACTACGTGCTGTCGGAAGGTACGCCGGAGTATTATCAGGAGTTCCTGACCCGCTTCCCCCATGACCCTCGCGGCGGCCGGATCCGCCGCCTGCTCGGCGACCTGACGCTCGCCGCCGCGTGGCATAAAGCGGTGCTGGCGAACTCGCCGCTCGCCTACAAGGGCTTCTATGACCGCCACATCGAAAGCCCCTACGCCAAGGTGGCCCTGCATCTGGAACAGCAGCCCAAGAACGTCCCGTTGATGCAGGCCGGCCGCCTGTTCAAGGGTAGCGGCGGCTTCCAGCACCAGATGTCGCTGTCGACCAATGCGAAGGTCACCTCGCTGCCTGGGCATGCTCCGAACGCGCCGGGCAACGGCAAGATCATGAATCTGCCGGCAAACAACAAGAACGTTACGAACCTGCCGACGAACAAAAAGCTCGATCGCGATTTCAAGCACAACGATCTCGCCGCCAAGCCGCATCAGCCGTTCGAGCGCCGGCGGCCCGGCTTCAACAACAATCACCACCTCAACAACAACCACTTCATCAATTCGCAGGCCCGGATGGGCGGCGGCAAGGGAATGGGTGGCGGTAGCGGCATGCACTTCAATATGGGCGGTGGCGGCTTCGGCCATCACCGCTGAGCGACCACGACAAGCGGGGCAGAGCCGACATGGCTCTGCCCCGCTCATTTTTCAAGATCGGATGTCAGGCGACGAGTTTCGCGAACAGGTCCGCGTCGACATTGCCGCCGGACAGCACGATCACGACATTCTTGTCGCGCGCATCGATCCGGCCCGCGAGCAGCGCGGCAAGTCCTACCGCCCCGCCCGGCTCGACCACGAGCTTCAAGTCGCGAAACGCAAAAGCCATCGCCGCGCCGACTTCCTCGTCGGAAGCGCTGACGCCGCCCGACAGCAGCTTTCCGTTGATCGCAAAAGTGATCTCGCCCGGCATCTCCGCCATGAGTGCGTCGCAGATGGTGCGCGCCTTGGCGTGATGGCGCTCGCGCTTGCCCGCACGCAGCGACAGCGCATGATCGTCATAGTCCTTTGGCTCCGCAACAATCACCTGCGCATTCGGAAATTTCGCCTTCACGGCGGTCGCGATCCCCGCGATCAAGCCGCCGCCGGAGGCCGGCGCCACCACGATATCGGGCGCAATGCCGAGCGCGGCCATGTCCTCGGCGATCTCGCGCCCCGCAGTCCCCTGCCCGGCAATGACAAACGGATCGTCATAGGGACGCACCAGGGTCGCGCCCTTCTTCGTCGCGATCTCGCGCGCGATTGCCTCGCGGTCCTCGCGGTCGCGGTCATAGAGCACGACCTCGGCGCCGTACGATTTGGTGCGCTCGCGCTTTGAGGCCGGCGCATCCGACGGCATCACGATAGTCGCCTGCATCTTCAGGATTTGCGCCGCCGCGGCCACGCCCTGGGCATGATTGCCGGAGGAAAACGCCACCACGCCGCCGCCGCGCTGCGCCTCGGGGATCGAGGACAGCTTGTTGAAGGCGCCGCGGAACTTGAAAGAACCGGTTCGCTGCAGCAATTCCGGCTTCAGAAACACCTTTCCGCCGACGCGGTCATTGAGAACCGGAAACGAGAGCAACGGCGTCCGCACCGCAAACGGCGCGATCACCCTGGCGGCGGATTCGATATCGGCCGGCGTAACCGGCAAATTTGGTGAAGCGTTTGTCATAGACGTGTTTTATGCACCCCGGCACGGCCGGGCAAGATGCCTCAGGCGACGCAGCGGGGAGGCTCGGGCAATAGATCCGTCCCCTCGCCCGCGCCTGCGGCCGACGCCAGCCGCGGCATATGCTCGATGAAAGCCTTCACGGAAGCCTCCCAGCTATGCCGGGCGGCGAATTCGACGCAAGCCTGCCGCGGGACCTGCAGCGCACCGAGGCATGCCGCGCGCAGGTTCTCGCTGAGGACGCCGACCGGCGCGTCGCCGATGACGTCGCGCGGCCCCGCAACCGGAAAGGCCGCAATCGGCAGGCCGCTCGCGAGCGCCTCCAGAAGCACGAGGCCGAACGTGTCGGTCCTGCTCGGAAACACGAAGACATCGGCGGAAGCATAGACCGCCGCCAGCGCCTCGCCCTGCAGCGTGCCCAGAAACACCGCCTCGGGAAATTGCTGCTGCAGATCGAGCCGCGCCGGGCCGTCGCCCACGATCACCTTGGTGCCGGGCAGATCGAGCCCGAGGAAGGCTTCAAGGTTCTTCTCGACCGCAACACGGCCGACATTGAGAAATACCGGCTTCGGCAGGCAGAGATCGACGTCGCGCGGATGAAACATCGTGACGTCGACCCCGCGCGGCCACAGCACGACATTGGCAAATCCGCGGCCGCGCAATTCGGCGGCCAAGGCCGGCGTCGCCGCCATCACCGCGTGGCTCGCGCCGTGAAACCAGCGCAGCGTCGCCCACACCCAAGATTCCACCCAAGCTTCCGGCACCGGCGCGCGCGCCGAAACATATTCGGGAAAGCGGGTGTGGAAGCTCGTGGTGAACGGCAGAGCGTGCCTGATGCAGTGACGCCGCACCAGAAGTCCGATCGGGCCTTCGGTTGCGATGTGGATGCTGTCGGGCCGGCTCTCGGCGATCAGTTGCGCGATCTTGGCCGGCCGCGGCAGCGCCACGCGCAAATCGCGATAGCTCGGCATCGCAAAGGTGCGGAAGGATTCCGGCGTGATGAAGCTGATCTGGTGCCCGAGCGCGCCCGCCGCCTCCGCCATCATGGTCAGCGTGCGCACGACGCCGTTGACTTGCGGGTGCCAGGCGTCGGTCGCGATCAGTATCTTCATCAAGCCGCGCGCGCCGCGACCTGCGGCACCGGTGCGACGCGACGCGCCGGATCGGTCCAGGTGATGATCTCGAAGTGACCGTCCTCATGCTCGGCGAGCGCGGTGCAGCTTTCCACCCAGTCGCCGCAGTTCATGTAGCGGATGCCCTGCTCGTCGCGGATCACGGCATAGTGGATGTGACCGCAGATCACGCCGTCGGCGCCGTGGCGGCGCGCTTCGGCTGCAAGCGCCGTCTCGAACGCGCCGATATAGTTGACGGCGTTCTTGACCTTCTGCTTGGCCCATTGCGACAGCGACCAATAGGGCACGCCGAGCATCCGGCGGAAGAAATTGACAAGGCGATTCATCTGGATCGCGAAATCATAGGCCTTGTCGCCGAGATGAGCGAGCCAGCGCGCGTTCTGCACGACGAGATCGAAGATGTCGCCGTGGATGACGAGAAAGCGCTTGCCGTCGACGCCGGTGTGAATGGCATTCTCGACCACGTCGATGCCGCCGAAATGCGTGCCGTAGTAATTGCGTAGGAACTCGTCGTGATTGCCGGGGATGTAGACGACCTTGGCGCCCTTGCGCGCCTTGCGCAGCATCTTCTGCACGAAGTCGTTATGCGATTGCGGCCAGTGCCAGTTCGACTTCAACGCCCAGCCATCGACGATGTCGCCCACCAGGTAGATCACGTCGGCGTCATGGCAGCGGAGGAAATCGAGCAGCTTGTCGGCCTGCGAGCCGCGGGCTCCGAGATGGACATCGGAGATAAACAAAGTGCGAAAGTGCCGCTCAGGGCTCTCTTCACTCACAGCATCACTTCCCATGTGCGCGCCCTTAACAGATTCCCATGACAGAGCCGTGACGACCACGTTCACTCCGGAAGGGAACCGTTAACGTGCCGCCCCGTGAGGGGCTCGAATCGGCCCCCTGCCTGCGTGAATCGCGATAGCAGGGCTAAACGACAATCAGGCGACAAGAGCGGGATTTCCGGTGAAATGCGGGGTGTTAACCATCGGCCCCGTCGTTGCGAGGAGCGAAAGCGACGAAGCAATCCAGAAGGCCGCGGCCGAAACATTCTGGATTGCTCCCGCTTTCGTCAAGGCTTCGGCGGACAAGTCGCGGAGCCTGTCATCGGGCCGCGCGGACCCGTCGGCTCGCGATGACGGAACCGCGACGCGCGTCTTCTCGTTCCCGCGGCATGATCTGCCCGGGTTTTGCTCAATCATCGCCCTCGAAAGACAGAGGGCGCAGGGAATGCCGGGTGTCTGGTGCACCCGCGGCCTCGTGTGCAGTGAAAAAAGCACACGAGTTAGAAACCACAGGTACGCCGAAACATTCCGGCATTCCCTGCGCGACGGTTTACGGCTTATAGCGCGCTCTCCTCGGTGTGCCGGGCTTGATAGCCACCGTCGCGAGCAGATCATCCACTCGCTTGATTCCAGCGTCGGGGAATCAGGACCACGCGATTTCACCGTCCGCATTGGCCGCGTTCGTCAACTGCGCCAATGCGTCCATCGCATCCCGCACCAACACTCGTGACGATCGCGAAGCGTCCCTCTTATCGGGAGCGGGATGAGCGGAGACAACCACACATTTCTGAAAAACGGAAGTGAAATATTTTTGCGCCAAGGGCTGGACAGGCCAAATCAGATTGAATCAGCTCGCAAAATTGGCGTTTTAGCGCGGAATTTTTTGCGATCCAAACCGCCGAACCGGCGGCGCAAAAGCCACGCGCTCGTAACTGATTTGCCCGATGATGGCCGGCAAGCAGTTGCCCGATCAATCCCAATTGAGCGCGCCTCCGTTCTGGTACTCGATCACGCGCGTTTCGAAGAAATTCTTTTCCTTTTTCAAGTCCATCGCTTCCGACATCCACGGAAACGGGTTCTCCGCCTCCGCGAAGACCGGCGTCAGCCCGATCTGCGCACAGCGCCGGTTGGCGATGAAGTGCATGTATTGCTCGCAAAGGGCCGCGTTCAATCCGAGGAAGCCGCGCGGCATGGTATCGCGACCATAGGCGGCTTCGAGCTCGGCGGCCTCGCGGATCATGTTGCGGACCTCTTCCTGGAAGGCTGCCGTCCACAGATGCGGATTTTCGATCTTGATCTGGTTGATCACGTCGATGCCGAAGTTCAGGTGGATGCTCTCATCACGCAGGATGTACTGGTACTGCTCCGCGATGCCGACCATCTTGTTGCGGCGGCCGAGCGAGAGGATCTGCGCAAAGCCCGTGTAGAACCACATCCCCTCGAAGATGACATAGAAGGCGACGAGATCGCGCAGGAAAGCCTGATCTGCCGCCGGCGTGCCGGTCTTGAAATCGGGATCGTCGAGATGCTGGGTATGCTTGATCGCCCACGCGGCCTTGTCGGTAATCGAAGGCACTTCGCGGTACATGTTGAACAGCTCACCCTCGTCGAGGCCGAGGCTTTCAACGATGTACTGGAAGGTATGCGTATGCACCGCCTCCTCGAATGCCTGGCGCAGCAGATATTGCCGGCATTCGGGATTGGTCAGGTGGCGATAGATCGCCAGCACGATGTTGTTGGCGACCAGCGATTCCGACGCAGCGAAAAAGCCTAGATTGCGCTTGATCGCGCGCCGCTCGTCCTCGGTCAGGCCGTCGCGGGACTTCCACAGCGCGATGTCGGCCTGCATCGAAACTTCGGTCGGCATCCAGTGATTGTTGCAGCCGGCGAGATATTTCTCCCAAGCCCATTTGTATTTGAGCGGCAGCAATTGGTTGACGTCGGCGCGGCAATTGATCATGCGCTTCTCGTCGACCGAAACCCGGCCGCCATGGCGATCGATGGAGCCGAGGCCCGTCGGCTCGACAGCGACCGCCGCCGCAGTGGCCACGGATCGCGGCATCTGGCGCGCGGATGCGGTGGATTCTGACCAGTCAAGCATATTGGTTGTCCTCTTCTCGGTCGCTTACTGGCAGGCTTCGCAGTCGGGATTATCGATCGAGCAGGCCATGACGCCCGCGAGATCGGGAGCTGGCGACATCAGCGCGGCCGACGAGACAGCGTTGAGCTTGCCGTCGGTGCCCTTCAGCGTCGACTTCTCGACATGCGTGGCGCTGCGCGAGCGCAGGTAGTAGGTCGTCTTCAACCCCCGCGACCAGGCCAGCCGATAGAGCGAATCGAGCTTCCTGCCGGACGGATTGGCGATATAGAGGTTGAGCGACTGCGCCTGGTCGATCCACTTCTGCCGCCGTGAGGCCGCCTCGATGAGCCAGGCGCTGTCGATCTCGAAGGCGGTCGCATAGAGCGCCTTGAGATCATCCGGAATGCGATCGATCGCGCCGACGCTGCCGTCGAAATATTTGAGATCGTTGACCATCACCTCGTCCCACAATCCGCGCGCCTTGAGGTCGCGAACCAGGAACGCGTTCGCGACGGTGAAATCGCCGGACATGTTCGATTTGACGTAGAGGTTCTGATAGGCCGGCTCGATCGACTGCGCCACGCCGCAGATGTTGGAAATCGTGGCAGTCGGCGCGATCGCCATGACGTTCGAATTGCGCATGCCGACCGAGACCACGCGCTCGCGCAAGCTGCCCCAGTCCCGCGTGCCCGAGCGATCCATCTCGAGGCCGCCGCGGGCTTCCGCAACCAGCTCGATCGAATGGACAGGCAGGATGCCCTTGCTCCACAGTGAGCCCTCGAACGATGGATACCGGCCGCGTTCGGCGGCGAGATCGACCGAAGCCGAGATCGCGTGGTAGGAAATCGCCTCCATGCTGGTGTCGGCAAACGCAACCGCGGCATCCGAGGCAATCGCGATCCGGAGCGCGTGCAGCGCGTCCTGATAGCCCATCAGGCCGAGGCCGACCGGGCGGTGCTTCAGGTTCGAGCGGCGCGCCTCGGGAATGGTGTAGAAGTTGATATCGATGACGTTGTCGAGTATGCGCATCGCCGTCGTCACCGTCTTCTTCAGCCTGATATCGTCGATCTGGCCGTCCCGGACGTGATTGACGAGGTTGACCGAGCCGAGATTGCAGACCGCGGTCTCGTCGTCGGACGTGTTCAGCGTGATCTCGGTGCAGAGATTCGAGGAATGGATCACGCCGGCATGCTGCTGCGGCGAGCGCAGGTTGCAGGGATCCTTGAAGGTGATCCAGGGATGGCCGGTCTCGAACAGCATGGTCAGCATCTTGCGCCAGAGGTCGACGGCGCGGACCTGCTTGAACACGCGCATCTCGCCGCGCGCGGCCTTGGCTTCATAGAAGGCGTAGCGCTCGGCAAACGCCTTGCCATAGAGATCGTGCAGATCGGGCGTCTCGTCCGGCGAGAACAGGGTCCATTCGCCGTCGGCTTCGACGCGCTGCATGAACAGGTCAGGCACCCAGTTCGCGGTGTTCATGTCGTGGGTGCGGCGGCGGTCATCGCCGGTGTTCTTGCGAAGATCGAGGAACTCCTCGATGTCGACGTGCCAGGTCTCCAGATAGGCGCAGACCGCGCCCTTGCGTTTTCCGCCCTGGTTCACCGCGATGGCGGTATCGTTGGCGACTTTCAGGAATGGCACCACGCCCTGGCTTTCGCCGTTGGTGCCCTTGATGTGCGCACCGAGGCCGCGGACACGGGTCCAGTCGTTGCCGAGGCCGCCCGAATATTTGGCGAGCAGCGCGTTGTCCTTGACCGACTTGAAAATGCCGTCGAGATCGTCGGCGACCGTGGTGAGGAAACAGGAGGAAAGCTGCGGCCGCAACGTCCCCGAATTGAACAGCGTCGGCGTCGAGGCCATGAAATCGAACGACGACAGCAGGTCGTAGAACTCAATCGCACGGGCCTCGCGGTCGATTTCGCGCAGCGCCAGCCCCATGGCGACGCGCATGAAGAAAGCCTGCGGCAACTCGATGCGGTCACCGTGGACATGCAGGAAATAGCGGTCGTAGAGCGTCTGGAGTCCCAGGAACTGGAACGCGAGATCGCGCTCGGGTTTCAGCGCCGCCGCCAGCCGGGTCATGTCGAAGCGGCCGAGCTCGGGATCGAGCAATTCGGCCTTGATGCCGGTCTTGATATAGGCCGGGAAATAGTCGCGGTAGCGCGTCGCCATGTCGGCCTGCGAGGCGCTGGTCGGCGCGCCCTGCACATGGGACAAGACCTCGGTGCGCAGCTTGTCGAGCAGGAGCCGCGCACTGACATAGGCGTAGTTCGGCTCCTGCTCCACCAGCGTGCGCGCGGCCATCACGGAGGCCAAAGCCAGTTCGTCCTGGCTGATGCCGTCATAGATATTCCGTTGCGTTTCCGCGATGACCGGCGCGGCATCGACGCCATCGAGCCCCGCGCAGGCCTCATTGATGATCAAGGCCAGCCGTGCGCTGTCGAGCGGCACCTTCGAACCGTTCGGCAAGGTGACATGAAGGGCCGCGTCGGCCGACGGCGTTGCAGCGCTCGCCGCTTCCTGCTCGGTGCGCTGCCGCGCCCGCTCCTCGCGGTACAGCACATAGGCGCGCGCGACCTTGTGGTGTTCGCTGCGCATCAGCGCGAGCTCGACCTGGTCCTGCACGTCCTCGATATGGAAGGTGCGGCCTTCGTTCATCCGCCGCGACAGCGCATTCACCACTTCGGCGGTCAACTGCTCAACGATTTCGTGCACCCGGCGCGACGCCGCCGCCGTGTGGCCCTCGACCGCAAGGAACGCCTTTGTCATCGCAACCGAAATCTTGCTGGCGTCGAATTTGGACACCGTGCCATTGCGCCGAATGATCTGCATCGGCGGTTGCGCTTCGGGAGCGGCGAGTGATTCGGGACGCAGTTGAATGACAGGAGCAGTCTTGGCAGATGCGGACTTGGCTTCTCCGGACTTGGCTTCGAGAGAGAGTGACATCAATGCGGTCCCCGTGATGTGTTGGGGCCGGATGTCAGAGGCGACGCCGCATGATTGGCCGGTGGCGCGTCACCGGCGTGGCTCTGCAAGCGACCGCCGGGACACCCCGCCCGTGGACGTGTTGTGGTGTCGCGGCAGGTCTCCTGGCTCGCAGGTCGCCGTTGCGCCCTCGTCTTCCCAATGCGTTGCCGCATCAGTGACGTAAGGTTCGGGAGCAACTCACTGCTTACAGTTGCGGGGGCAGCGCCGGATTTTCGCTAGCAAATGCGCGATTCACCGGCTTCCCTCTTAGCCACCAAATCTTGCGACAAGGCGGACCGTGACACCAATATGTGGTGCGATTTGCTGAGGGGTGTCAACGGGCCACGCAAGCCCTATCCAAAATTTTCCGGCTCTTATCCAAAGCCTGTACGCGGCGACGGTCGCGTTCCCGCAAAATCCACCCCAGTTGACGCCCGTGCAAAGTTGCCGGTAAGTAAGCCCGTCGAGGTTCTCCGGGTCCCGCTTGATCCGGAGCTAAGAGGGAAGCCGGTGCGATGCCGGCGCTGCCCCCGCAACTGTAAGCGGCGAGCCGCTGTCCAATCAAAGTCACTGAAGCCTTGCGGCTTCGGGAAGGCCGGACAGCAGCGACGACCCGTGAGCCAGGAGACCTGCCCCGACGAAATATTCGTCCACGGGCGGGGTGTCCCGGTGGTGCGCCAAGCAGACGTCGCTCGCGCGACGTTCCCTGCACGCGTCCGCCATGCCTTTGCCCCCAACAAATGGGGTTGAAGCTATGTCTATTCTCTCACTTCCTGTTGCTACGCTGGGTACGCCGCGGATTGGTCCGCGCCGTGAATTGAAACTCGCGCTCGAACGCTTCTGGTCCGGCGGGTCCGACGAAAAGTCGCTGATCGAAGCCGGCATCGGGCTGCGCGCCGCCAATTGGGCGCGGCAGAAGAAGCTCGGCGTTACGATCATCCCGTCGAACGATTTCTCGTTCTACGATCAGGTGCTCGACACCTCCGTCATGGTCGGGGCGATCCCCTCAGCCTACGGCTGGAAGGGCGGCGCAGTGCCGCTCGCGACCTATTTCGCCATGGCCCGCGGTTCGCAAGGCGATTCGCATGATGAATCGTGCGGACATGCGCATCATCACGGCCATGGCGTCCCGGCGCAGGAAATGACGAAGTGGTTCGACACCAACTATCACTACATGGTGCCGGAGCTGATGCGGGACCAGCAATTCACCCTCGCCTCGCGGAAGCCGATCGAGGAATATGAGGAGGCCAAGGCGCTCGGCTATCAAACGCGGCCAGTGCTGGTCGGTCCGGTCACCTTCCTCAAACTTGCCAAGAGCAAGGAGGCCGGCTTCGAGCCGCTGTCGCTGCTGGATCGCCTGCTGCCGGTCTACGTCGAAGTGCTGCGCGAGCTCGCCGCACGGGGCGCCGAGTGGGTGCAGATCGACGAGCCATGCCTGGTGCTCGATCTCGACAAAGCGGCGCAAGAGGCGTTGCTGCGGGCCTACAGCGAGATCGCAAAAGCCGTGCCGCAGATCAAGATCATGCTGGCAAGCTATTTCGGCGCGCTCGGCCCCAACCGCGACACGGCCTTCGCGCTGCCGGTCGCCGGCGTGCATCTCGATCTCGTGCGGGCGCCCGAGCAACTATCCGTTCTCGCAGTCGTCCCCCGCGAGCGCGTGATCTCGCTCGGCGTGATCGACGGCCGCAACATCTGGCGAGCGGATTTGAGCCGCATTCTCGACCGCCTTGAGCCGGTGATCGCGAGACTCGGCAAGGATCGCGTGCAAATCGCTGCGTCCTGCTCGCTCCTGCATGTGCCGATCGATCTTGGCCTCGAGGAAAAGCTCGATGCCGAGATCAAGAGCTGGCTGGCATTCTCGGTCCAGAAAATCGAGGAACTTGCGGCACTGGGCGCGGCGCTGGCAGACGGCCGCCGATCGGCAGATATCACGCTGAGGGCGTCCGATGCCGCCGCGAGCTCCCGCAAATCCTCACCCCGCATCCACGACTTCAAGGTCGGACAGCGTGTGAAAGCCATTGATGATGCGATGCGCCTGCGCAAGAGCGTGTTCGCGCTGCGTACTGGCGCGCAACACAGTCGCTTCAACCTGCCGGCATTTCCAACCACGACCATTGGCTCGTTCCCGCAAACGAGTGAAATCCGCAACGCGCGCGCGGCACACGCCAAAGGCGCGCTGAGCGACGCGGCCTACAAGACCTTCCTGCAGAACCAGACGGCACGCGCTGTCCGCTGGCAGGAGAATATCGGCCTTGACGTGCTGGTTCACGGGGAATTCGAGCGCAACGACATGGTGCAGTATTTCGGCGAGCAGCTTTCCGGCTTTGCCTTCACCAGCCATGGCTGGGTGCAATCCTATGGCTCGCGCTACGTGCGACCGCCGATCCTGTTCGGCGATGTCTCGCGTCCCAAGCCGATGACCGTCGAGTGGTGGCAGTATGCGCAATCGCAGACGAAAAAGCCCATGAAGGCGATGCTGACCGGACCGGTGACCATCTTGAACTGGTCGTTCGTCCGCGACGACATTCCGCGCAGCGAAGCCTGCCGCCAGATCGCGCTTGCGATCCGCGACGAGGTGCAGGACCTCGAGGCCGCAGGCGCCGGCATGATCCAGATCGATGAAGCGGCGCTTCGCGAGGGGTTGCCGCTTCGCCGATCCGAGTGGAAAACCTATCTCGACTGGGCCGTCGACAGCTTCCGCCTCTGCTCGTCCGGCGTGCGCGACGAGACCCAGATCCACACCCACATGTGCTACTCCGAGTTCAACGACATCATCGACGCGATCGGCGCGATGGACGCCGACGTCATCTCGATCGAGACGTCGCGCTCGAAAATGGAGCTGCTCGACGCGTTCAAGGTCTACAAATATCCGAACGAGATCGGCCCGGGTGTCTATGATATCCATTCGCCAAGAGTACCAGACGCGGCCGAGATGAAAAATCTGCTCACGCTGGCCCGTCACCGGCTGTCGGACTCGCAGCTCTGGATCAACCCGGATTGCGGCCTGAAGACGCGACGCTGGGAAGAAGTGCGCCCCGCGCTCGTCAACATGGTCGCAGCCGCGCGCGAATTGCGAACCGCCATCTGACCCACGGGACATGCCGATGCAGTTCTGGATCAAATGCACCCGCCATGGAAAGGGTGATCCATATCACGTCAACATCTCGCTCGTGGGCGGTATGAGACGTGAAGGCAGCAAGACGATCCTGGAGTTCGTCGGCAGCAACGCACAGACGATCGAGGTGAATGAAACGCCAGAAGAGATTCTGGCGATTCACCTCGGCACGGCTGGAGGCCGAGGCTAGAGAAGCCCACGGAGGCAGCAGGCCAGCCGGTCGATTTGCGCAAGCTCGGCACACACGCTCCACTCTCTCTGCCTTGAGTTCAAGACTCATCAGGTTTCCATGTCTGGTCGAAGAGCTCGGTCCCGGACCCGATAGAGCCGGAGAGCGGCGATGAACGCCGCCGCTCGAGTCTGAATCCAATTCTTCGCATCGGCGATGTCGAGCTTCGTCGGTCCGAAGTGAGATCGATCCAAGATGAACGCCGGTTTGGAGGATCACGAATGAGTGTACCGGTTACGCTCCTCCTCGGTCGAAGCGAAATAGGCAGAAGAAGATATCCACCTTCTATTGGATCGACAACGTTCCAGGAAAAAGCAGAAATTTCGACACAACGGATATGCGTTTCACCTAAATCATGCATGACCTAGAAAATCATATATCGGGAAAATTCGGTAAGTTGAGCTGAACGCGGCTGAAGGAGTGACCGCCCCCTTCAAGTTCGCATGGCTTGCTCCGACTTTAACAGAACCGTAGCCAGGCTTTTACAAACGCATCCTATCACGTGGGCCGACGTCGCGATCGTCTCAACATCCAGAAGTCCCAACCCCGAGATAGAGAGTTGATGTTCATGCTCGCGCTTAGTCCTGCCCGTCCAAATGTCCGCAAGATCTTTTATGCAACGGCAGCATCGCTGATGCTCTGCTGCTCCGCCAGTCATGCCAATGATGCCGACAAGGCCATCACCCGGACCCCGATCAAGCACATCGTGGTGATCTTCGGAGAAAACCAGACGTTCGATCGCTATTTCGGGACATACCCGAACGCTGCAAACCTACCGGGCGAACAGAGCTGGAGCGGCATTCCCGCCAGCCCATTCCATGCCCGTCCGAACACGCCCAAGGTCGATGGTCTGACGTCGACATTGCTGCACAACAATCCCAACACGACCCTGACCGGAGCAGAGGCAAACCCGCAACGCCTGCGGCCCGCCGATGCCGTCACCTGCGACATGAATCACGGGTACACGGCGGAGCAGCAGGCGGTCGACGACGGTCGGATGGACCGTTTCGTCCAGAGCGTCGGCAGCACCGCCGAAGGCTGCGCGGTCGACGGCTCGACCGTGATGAATTATTTCGATGGTAACGGCGTCCCGGCGCTGTGGAACTACGCTCAGCACTACGCCATGAGCGACGCATTCTTCGGCACCAATTATGGCCCGTCCACGCCGGGCCATCTCAACCTGGTCTCGGGCAATCTGCATGGCGCCATCCTGCACGGCGCCACCAGCAGCCCCTCAACCCTCTATCAGAATCCGATCGACGGCTCGCTGACGGTCATCGGCAACCTGGTCGGCTACCTCGAGGACTGCGGCGGGGGCGGCGCGACCTACGAGATGACGGGAAAGAACATCGGCGACCTGCTCAATACGAAAAACCTGACCTGGGGCTACTTCTTTGCCGGATTTAAGCCGACCCAAGCGGCGGTCCTCAATCCCGATGGCTCGACGAAGACTCCGGCCGTCTGCGGTACTGGCCATACGCTGCACCAGTACACGCTCGACGGCACGACCTACGTCGCTCCCAATCCGACGATCAATTTCACGACGGACGTTCACACGGCGTCCGTCGATTACGATGGTGCCGACCAGCCCTTCATGCACTACGCGAGCACCCGTAACCCGCACCATCTGCGGCCGACCTCGGTCGCAGCCATCGGCAGCGCCGACCAGGCCAACCATCAATACGACGAGTCGGATTTCCTCGACGCCTTGGCGGCCGGCAATCTTCCGGCCGTGAGTTTCATCAAGCCGCCGCACTATGCGAACGGGCATCCGGGCTATTCCGATCCGCTGACCTCGCAGGCCGAACTGGTCATGCTCATCAACAAGATCATGTCGTCGCCGGAGTGGGAAAGCACCGCGATCGTCCTCAACTGGGACGATTCCGACGGCTGGTATGATCATGTCTATCCGCCGGTGACGCAGCCGTCGAACACGCCGATTGATTACCATTGCGGAAACGGTCAGCCGGCCCCTGGAGACGGTTACGCGCGCTGCGGTCTTGGACCACGGATCCCCTTCCTGGTCATCTCCCCGTGGGCGAAAGACAACTACGTCGATCACACCGTGATCGATTACGGATCGCTTCTGCTGTTCATCGAGCAGAACTGGGGTCTCGGTTTCATTGATGGACCGGTCGCTCCTCCGGCCGGCACGGGATCCGTGGACCGGACTTCCAATTCGATGGAAGGCTTGTTCGACTTCCAGCACAAGCCGAACCTTCGCCCGCTCCTGCTTGATCCGATCCGCGGCACGATCGTGGTCGATAATCAGAACGGCAATCATGGCGAAGGAAATGGCAACGGCAACGGTAACAGCAAGCATTGAGTGATCACCACTGCTGAAACCGACGTCAGCAACTGATAAGCCAACGAAGATCCCGCTGCGGGGCTCGGCAGCGGGATCCGGCTTTTCTGGCTCGCCCCTTGTCGGCAACGAGCAATATTGTATCAAGTGCGGCGCCTCTTCGCGGGATGACTACGGGTTGGTCGTCAGAGGGAATTGCGCAGGTCATCCGCTCCGTTCGCAACGTCGCAGGCCTTCGGCCCGGACAAGCCGCAGACCGAAACCCTGATATTGGCGACGACAAGCCCCCGCGCATTGACGAAAACAAGATTGGTGACGCCGGGTTTGATCGGCTCGACCACGACGGATTGATCGTCATCGGTACGAACGTCGACAATGGCGGGATTGCCGACGATCACGGCTTCGAAGGGACTGCTGAGCGCCAACCGCGACGGCGTGCCGACGCTCAGCGTCACCGCACGGTCCTGGGCCGAGGCGGCAGGCGCCGCCATCAGGACCAGCATCGCTGCGAGCAGCAGCCTTCGGCAGCGCGCTGCCATGGCGGGCCTCACGCCGGCAGGTTCGACGCTGCGATCACCATGCGCTTGCCGCCGAAATTCGCCCCGCCTTTTCCGGGACGCCGAAATTGTTGGCGAGCAGATGGCGCGGCGCCAGGAAAAAACAGCGATCTTTCTCGAACATGATGGGCTCCGTCCAATTTGTTGTGAACAAAACCATCAACACGACCAAAATGCTGTGTGTCCCGTCGCCAAAACCACGCGATGGAAACCGGTCCTCGGGAAGATGCTGCAAATCCGTCGGCGCGGATGTGGGCTGGTTCACGTCTTGCGAAAAATTTTCGGCCGGCCGCGCCGTCGATTTCGGCTACCACTCAAACGCCTCGGGGGTGCAGGCGACGCCTGGCGACATAGCGGCGGGACCGGCGCAAGAGCGCCGGCCTCAATAAAACCGGTGAAAATGATGGATCGGGCCGTGACCATGGCCGACGGTAAATCGATCGGCCGAGGCGATCGCCGCACTGATGAAGGTCTTGGCGTTGCGGACGGCAGCTTCCAGCTCCGCGCCTTTCGCAAGCTCCGCCGCAATCGCTGACGAGAGCGAGCAGCCGGTGCCGTGGGTGTTTTGCGTGGCAAGGCGCGGCGCTGCCAGCGCGACAACGCCGCCATCTCGCACCAGATAATCGATGCTCTCGCGGCCCTGCCCACGTCCGCCCTTGATCAGCACCGCGGGACAGCCCATCGCCAGCAGTTTCCTGCCCTGGCTTTCGATCGCAGCGTCGCTGCCCGCGATCGGCTCATTCAAGAGCGCCGCCGCCTCGGGCAGATTGGGCGTGATGATGGTGGCGAGCGGAATGAGCGTGGTGCGCAACGCCTCCACCGCGTCCGGCGCCAGCAGGCGGTCGCCGGACGTTGCGACCATCACGGGATCGAGCACGACGTGCCGGGGCGACCAGTGCGTGAGCGCGTCGGCGATGGCACCGATGCTGGCGAGCTGCGCCACCATGCCGATCTTCACCGCGCCGACCGCAAGATCGCCGAACACCGCATCGATCTGCGCGCGCAGGAAATCCGGCGGCACCATATGGATGCCGGTCACGCCTTTGGTGTTCTGGGCGGTCAGCGCCGTGATCGCGGAAGCGCCATAGACACCAAGCGCCGCAAAGGTCTTCAGGTCGGCCTGGATGCCGGCCCCGCCGCTGGAATCCGATCCTGCAATGGTGAGCGCGACTGGCGTGGTCATGCGTTTTCCCTCACCTGTCCTAACGCGGGTCGCAGGCGCCAGCAAGCTCACTTGCTAACGCCCCCAAAACTGGCCTATCTGGGAACGTTCGGTGCCCCGGAGACATCAAAGATGGTTCCTTTCTTCGTCCAGATCAAATGCAAGCTCGGCCAGTCCTACGTCGTGGCCAATGCGCTTGCGGAGGCCGAAATCGCCTCCGAGATCTATTCGACCGCCGGCCATTATGATCTCCTGGTCAAGTTCTACGTCGACAAGGACACCGACATCGGCCATTTCGTGAACGAGAAGGTGCAGGTCATTCCGGGCATCCAGGACACGCTGACCATCATCACCTTCAAGGCGTTCGGGGCCGGCTAGTGCAGTCCGGACTGACCGTCTCGTTCGATCGGCTGAAGGTCTTCATTCAGGAGGCGATGGTCGGGCTCGGCCTGCCGGACGCCGATGCGGCGACGGTCGCAGGCCTGATGGCGCAGGCCGACCTGCAGGGTTCGGACGGACATGGCGTCAGCCGCCTGCCGCAATATGCCCGCCGCATCAAGGCCGGCGGATTCAACGTCCGGCCCAACATCCGCGTGGTGCGCGAACAGGCCTCGACCGCACTCATCAACGGCGACAATGGCATGGGCCATCTCGTGATGAGCCGCGCTGCCGCCATCGCCATCGAGAAGGCACGCACGACCGGCATCGGCTGGGTCAACTCGCAATTCTCCAACCATGCCGGCCCCGCCTCGCTCTATGCGACCATGCCGCTCGCCCATGACATGATCGGGCTCTATTTCGCGGTCGGTAACGCCAATCATCTGCCGCCCTGGGGCGGCCTCGACATGCTACTGTCGACCAACCCGGTTGCGGCAGCGATCCCGGCAGGGACCGAGAAGCCGATCGTGCTCGACATGGCGACGACGGTCGCGGCCTATGGCAAGGTCAAGACCAAGGCGCTGCGCGGCGAGGCCATGCCCGAGGGATGGATGATCGATCGCACCGGCAAGCCCCTGACCGATCCGAAGCGGGCGGAAGAAGGCATGCTGCTGCCGCTCGGCGGCATGGAGGCGGGCTACAAGGGCTTCGGGCTCGCCATGATCATCGGCCTCATCGCCGGCACGCTCGGAGGTGCCGCGATGGGCAAGGACGTCATCGACTTCAACCATGACGACGACAGCATCACCAATACCGGACAAGCGATCGCCGCAATCCACATCTCGGCCTTCGGCGACGTCGCCACGTTCAAGGCGGCCGTCGACACCATCGTGCGCGATTTTCGCGGCAGCCAGCGGATGCCGGGCGTGGACCGGATCACGGTGCCGGGCGAGCGCAGCGAGGAGACCCGCATCGTGCGGGCACGCGACGGCATTCCGATCGCGCCGGCGCTGGCGCGCGGGCTGGATCAGCTCGCGGATGAATTGGGAATGGCGAAGCTCGGCTAACTAACCGGTTGTCTCCGGCTTCTTCTTCGGCCGCGGCGGACCCTCGACCGGCGGCAGCGATTTCAGATATTCGGCGATCGCGTTGCGATCAGCCGGGCTCAGCTGCGACGTGTTCTTGATCACGCGCACCATCGAGCCGCCGGCGCTGTCACCATCCGGCGTCAGGCCGTTCTCGAGGAAGCCCGCGATATCGCCCCGGCTCCAATCGCCGATGCCCTTCGGCGTGGTGTTCGGCACCCAGCCCTCGCCTTCCGGGTTCGGGCCGCCGGCGAAGCGCTGGCTGGCGATGATGCCGCCCAGGAAGTTGCGCGGGCTGTGGCACTCGGCGCAATGGCCGAAGCTGTTGACGAGATAGGCGCCGCGATTCCACGACGGCGAGCGCGACTGGTCGGGAATGATGAGCCCGCCGTCCATGAACAGCAGTTTCCAGATGCCGATATTGCGGCGGATGTTGAACGGAAACGGCACGTCATGGTCGCGCACCTTGCCGCTAACCGCCGGCAGCGTCTTCAGATAGGCGAAGAGATCGCGCACGTCCTGGACCGTCGCGTGGCTGTAGGACGTATAGGGAAAGGCCGGAAAGTAATGCGTTCCGGCCGGCGAAACGCCCGTCATGACGGCGTTGACGAAATCGTCCACGCTCCAGCGTCCGATGCCGTCATTGGGATCGGGCGAGATGTTCGGCGCGTAGAAGGTGCCGAACGGCGACTTTATCGCAAGCCCGCCGCCGAGCCTGGTCCGGTCCGGCTGGTTCGGCACCGCGTGGCAGGAGGAACATCCGCCGGCATTGAAGATTATCTCGCCGTTCGCCGGGTTCGGCGTATAGGGCCTGGTGGCGACGGCGAGCCTTGCCGGCGGCGCGCTGAGCCACCAATAGAGGCCGAATCCCGCACCAGCGGCAAGGACAAGCAAGAGGAAAATTCGTCGCAACATCACCCAACCGTCATGGTTGCGCGTACCTTATGGCTAGCTTGTGCGCCACTCCAGCCATAAGCTGGCCGAAAGTCTAGCGGCGATCATGCCGATTCCGGGAATAAAACCGGAATCTCATTGTTTTGAAACCGGATGAACCACTTGACGTCAACAGGGAGAGAGCCATGACCAAGACCACGTTCGTCACGCTGGCATTTGCGGCTTCGGTCGCGTTCGCTGGCCCCGCCTTTGCCGAGAAATTCAAGGCGACGCTGAACGGCAAGACGGAAGTGCCGCCGAACACCAGCGCCGCAACCGGCACCGCCGACATCGACTACGACGCCGCCACCAAGAAGCTGACATGGAAGCTCACCTATTCCGGTCTCAGCGGTCCGGCCACCGCCGCACATTTCCACGGCCCTGCCGAGGCAGGCAAGAACGCCGGTGTCGCAGTCGCCATCCCGAACGCCGGCACCAGCCCGGCCGAAGGCAGCGCGACGCTGACCGATGCGCAGGCCAAGGATCTCGAGGCCGGCAAGTACTATGTCAACGTCCACACCCAGGCCAACCCGGGCGGCGAAATCCGCGGCCAGGTCACGAAGTAAATCAGCTCCCGCTTTTTCTTTGCACTGACGCAGGGCGGATGCATCGGCATCCGCCCTTTTGTCATGCCGGCGAATTATGACAATTGCGGGTGATGCAGGCATGACAGCGCCGCCGCCATTCAAGCTCTACCACGAGCTCACACGTCGACGTCGGCTTGGCTGGATCTATTCGCTGATGTGCCTGCTGGTGGCGGCGGGAATCGGAGTGGTCCTGAGCTCGTTTCTCACGCCGTTGCTACTGCTGGCCGCCGGCCTCGCACTCAGATTGGCCGCGTGGCTTGGCGTCTTCGCCGCGTTCGCCACTGCCGGCACCGCCGCCATCCACGGATGGGCGCATTATCAGTTGAACAATTTCAGTCAGCTGGCGAACTCCCTCGATCATATTCATTCCATCGCCGGCCTGGCGCTGACTTTCGGTCCCTTGGGCCGACTGTCGACGGTGACGGTCCCGGCCCTTCTCGTGGGCGCATTGGCCTGGATGCGACTCCGCCTTCTCAATCTGCAGGCAGGTGGCGGCGATCTCCTCGAAATTCTGTCGGCACGCGCGCCGCGAGCCGACGATCGCGACGAGCGCCGGTTGTTCAATATCCTGGAAACAACTGCCATCGCGGCGGGCGTTCCGACCCCGCACCTCTTTCTGGTCGACCAGCCCGTCCTCAATGCCGCGGCCATCGGCAGCTCGGCCAGAAACGCTTCGGTCCTGGTGACCCGTGGCCTCGTCGAGACACTTCCGCGAGCCGAGATCGAAGCCGTGATGGGGCGTCTCATCGCGGCGATCTGCGCTGGCGATCTTGCTGTCGCACAGTCGGTGGATGCCGCCTTTCAGACCTTCGGACTGGCCCTCACCCTGGTCGATCTGCCGGTCCGCTTGAGCGCCTGGCGAACGCTGGCCGGCGTCGCGCTGCTCAGCCTCTCGCCCGTTGCCTCGCCGAAAGCCGTTGCGCGCATGGCGGCCCGGCTCGACGACAGCCTGCAGGCCGCCACCATCGTCGACGTGGACAAGCTCGTCGAAAGATTTCCCAGCCGACTGCTTGGCCAGATCGTCACCGGGCCGCTGTTGCCGTTCATCATCATCAGCGGTCTGTTCAACGTGGTGTTGTTTCTGTGGACGAGCCTGTTCATGGGACCGCCACTATCGCTCATGTGGCGCAGCCGCAGCCTATGGACGGACGCGACGGCAGCACGCCGCAATCTCGATCCGCAAGAGCTCGCCAGCGCGCTTGGCAAACTGACCGAGGTGCCGAAGGGCGCCCAATCGCGCGCCTATCTGTTCCTCGGCCAAGCCCGTAACCAGCGAGGCGCGGACGACCCGCGCGCCAACGCAATGACCATGGCCTTGGTCCCGCCGTCCGCAAAGCGCACGAGACAGCTTCTGGCGATGGCCGGCAGCCCTGGCGCCGGCGCGCCGGATGTCCGCAGTTCGGCCCGTTATGGCCTGGCCCGCAGGCTCGTCGTCGCCGTCCTGCTGATGATCCTGCTGCCACTCGTCGTGGCGCTGATTGCGCTGGTCGGATATCTCACGCTCATCGTGATGACGCTCGCGCTCGCCGGCGGATTGAGTCTGGTTTCTGCGCTCGTCTAAGGGGTTATTGAGGCGACCTCAATTGAGGAGGCGCCGACGGAGCTTCTTGATGACCTCCCGCAGGCCGTTCGCATACTCCTCGATGACCCGCAGCGCTTCCTCTGGCCGCGAAGGCTCGGATGATCCTGGCTTACCCTGATCTGGTGCGTCGGACTTCTTCATGCCCCGATGGTTCGGCGAGGAACAAAAGTGACCATTGAGCTGGATCAATGCGGACCAGCGAACTTGCGATGAAAGCGGCAGTGGAGAGGCGCGGTGAGGCGACATCAGTGGCGTAGATGATCAATCCTCCGCGATTGGAGCGGCACTGCTACACAAGCCGAGCGCGCAGTTGAGTAAACTCGGCATCGCTGATCGACCCTGCCTGTTTCAGCCGATTGAGCTTTTCGATTTCATCCGCGACGCTGAAACCAACGATTTTCCTGAGTTCATCGCGCGCCTGCAGAGCTTGTTGCGCGTTACGCTCCGCCATGCCTCGTCCCTGAAAGATCAGGTATGCAAGCACGACAATGAGTGGAAATACGATCCATCCAATCACCCATAGCGCCTTGACCCAGCCGGAGATGTCGTGGCGTCGGAATAGATCGGAAGCAACAGTAATGAGCAGCCAGAACCACACGATGAAGAAGAATATCGTGAGGGCATCCAGCAGGAAATTTCGATAGGTGAAGCCCTCCTGAAAGAAGAACATTGCGATCCTCCCTTGCCTGCGCTGCGCCTTGCCTGCCACTGAGCGCAAGAGCGCCCGACTGACCTATTGTTCCTTAAAGGCGCGATCTAACTGCCCGCTTTTGATCTAGATCAAGGCATGTTCGACTTGAGGGCAAAAGCGCCGCTTAGACGGGAGGCTTGCCGTTTCCGCTGTCCCCAAACGGGGCAGACGCTTCAGTGGTCCGTCCAGACTTCACAGTGACGCGAGCAGCGGACTCATGCGCTCGAGATGGCAACGAGCGCGCGTTATTGTTCCGACGACAGGCGGACCATCTGCCGCCCACCATTCATCGCCTTGAGACTGTTGACGTAATTCTCAGGACGCTGCCAGCGATGAGGAACCTTCAATCCCATGAAGCTGGCGATGCTGCCGATAAATGCAGTGCAATTGGATATTTCGGCGTTCCAGACCGGCGAAGTCGCCTGCAACTTCTTGATGTAGGCGAAAACTCTTTTTGCGTCCGGTTCGCTTAAGTAGACCCGGTAGCTCGCAATCAAATACTCCGGATCAAGATCGCCGTAACTTGCCCCGGTCTCGGACGGCACCCACGTCACGTAACCAAGCATATATGCCAGGGTGTCTCCCGCGGGGGTGAGGCCCGCGACCTCAACTTTTCGTTCGCTCGTCTTGCCGTACCAGACGAAGGCGTGGCCCCAGCTTGCCGCGGTCCTGGCTCGGAAATCGACGTAGTACGGACCCTTTGCCGATCCCGGCCTTGCCATCGACTGTGCGGCCGGTTTGGATTCACCGGCCTCACGGGATGCAAGCGCATTCGCGTTGGCAGCGCGCTTGTGGAGTTCCTGGGAGGAGAAACGTTCCGATCCGACGCGAGTGTCGTTCTCGCGTGCGGAAGCGAATTGGAAATTGCACTGGAGCAAAACAGCGAGCGTGAATCCCCCAAGCAGACTTAGTCTCTTCGGCCTATTGGACACGCTTCGCCCCTTCACACAGATTCCGCGAAGCCTATCAGTATCGTGCCGTAACGGGCGTTTTGCCGATCGGAGTCTTCCCGATTGGGGCCTTGCCGATCGGCATCTTGCCAATGGGAGCCTGCGGATAGACGGGCACGGGCTGCCGGCGCGGGAGGTCGGCAGCGCTCGCTGCAGCCACCATGCCAAGCGTTGCAACCGCCACAGTCACAATTTTCATCACGGTTCGTCTCCTTTGGGTCAAGCGAACAGGCAGCAACTTGCTGACTGTCCATCCAAACTAGGAGTGAGCATCAGCCTTCGAATACGTCCAGAGTGCGGCAGAACACACCGTCTTGGGGAAATACGTCCGTGTGCGACAGATATGCCACAAGCCAGACTGCTCCACCCCAAACGCGCGCGCGAAAGGTGATAACCTGTTTCAGCGAGCCCCATTTGTCCGTTCCGGGTCGCAAAATGCGAAGAACTCAGCAAATCTAGTCCGCTATGCCCCCGTGAGCGGACCTCAACGAGCCGTGTCGTCACTTCGCTGATGGGCCAAAAAGCAGTCCTTCGTACTGCGTCTAACTGGGCGGAGCGCTGCTTTGTCGTCACCCCGATGATGGAATTTTTTCGTGCCGATGATCGTCCGCTAGCCTACCAAGGGAGGCCCCCCGGCTCTGCCGGGGAGGCAGCAGAAGTTTGACATTTCAGGCAGTCGCCCATCGACGAAACTCGCGACTCGTGAGCCACCACGCGCACGAGAAGGAGTTTCGCGATGGACGATTACGAGAGCCTAAGCCACAGCAAATGGGAGTGCAAATATCACGTGGTCTTCATTCCCAAGTGTCGCAGGAAGACCCTGTACGGGGAGTTGAGGCAGCATCTCGGTGAGGTGTTCCGCAGACTGGCCATGCAGAAGGAGTGCAGGGTCGAGGAGGGGCATCTGATGCCGGATCATGTTCACATGATGCTTTCGATCCCACCCAAATATGCGGTGTCGCAAGTGATCGGGTACATCAAGGGCAAGAGTGCGATCCACCTGGCGCGGGTCTATGGGGAGAGGAAGCGCAACTTCGTAGGGCAGCACTTCTGGGCCAGAGGATACTTCGTCTCGACCGTTGGTCGAGACGAAGCGGTGATCAGGGAATACATCCGCAAGCAGGAGGCCGAGGATACCCGGCTCGACCAAATGAATATGTGGCGCTGAGGCCGCCTTTAGGCGGCCGACAAAATCGGGGACGCGTTAGCGTCCCTATGGCCGCTTTGAGCGGCCCAATTCCTAAAGCCCCCGGCTTTGCCGGGGGATACTTACTCCGGCCCATTTGCTTCAGGACACCGTACTCCGAACAAAATTAACGCCTTGCCTGAACGCCGCGGATCCTCCCTTCCATGCGGCCCACCGGAAATAGTCCAGTCCGGCGCCGAGCTGTTTGGGCTCGTGTGAGGGCGCTGGGAACGCTTGCCGGCGAAGCGATTGGCGGACACAAACATCTTCCTAAGTGTTAGCTAAGTTAAAGCTCTGAAAATGACTGGACTCGGCGGTTTGTTGAGCCGACCGAGCACAAGAGAGGCTCTCTTTCGCACAAGGTGAAATCTGCAGAAGTACAGCTTGAGGCGCGTGAAGCGCGGGGCCTTCGAAATGTAGGATTTCAGATGCTTTGCAGAATGGAAAACCTCACCGTCACGCGGCCTGCACTTTTGCGAGAGGCACAATGAAAAACGACGACGAGATCCTCAGCAAAGTTCCGGAGGTGACGCTTGGTTTCTGGGTGATCAAGATTCTTGCCACGACGCTCGGCGAAACAGGCGGCGACTCGGTGACCATGACCTGGCTGCACGCAGACGCACATCCTCACAACGGCGGATATCTGATCGGCACCGCCATGTTTCTTGCGGTGTTCGTTTCGGCAGTGATCGCCCAAATTTTGGCAAAAAAGTTCACCCCCTGGATCTACTGGCTGGCAATCGTAGCCTCCACGACGGTGGGTACGGCCATGGCTGATCTTTTCGATCGCTCATTGGGCATCGGCTATACAGGAGGCTCCTCGATTTTGCTGGCGTGCGTGTTGTGCTCTCTCGCGGTCTGGTACTTCATTCTGGGCTCGATAAATGTTCAGACGGTTACAACACCGAAAGTGGAAATCTTCTATTGGGTGACGATCACGTTTTCGCAGACCCTAGGAACCGCTCTGGGAGATTGGATGGCGGACAGCACCGGATTGGGATATGACGGAGGCGTGCTCGTGTTCTGTGCAGGACTCGTCCTGCTGGCAGCTTTGTATTATTGCACCACAATCTCGCGCGTGTTCCTGTTCTGGGCGGCTTTCATATTGACGCGGCCGCTCGGTGCGACGGTCGGAGATTTTCTGGACAAGCCGACGAGTCATGGCGGCCTGGCTCTCAGTCGTCCTTTGGCCTCGGTAGTGATCCTCGCTTTAATGGTGGTGCTTATTTCGGTCTTGCCGCAAAGGCCGGGACGGCATCCAGGGTCCAGCGCAGCAGCGCAAGCGCAGTGAGTCTCAAGTGGATCCTCGCATCCCTGATGAGCTCGTTGGCGCTTTGGCTCTGAACTGGTGTCCGGCGCTTGGTTCAGTTGGAACGGCCTCTGCTTCGGCGTCGCGTTAAGCGCAAGCAAACGGTTTTGCGACGATGGCAAGTTGCTGCTCTATACGACTTCTTCTGAAGTGGGCCGGTGCGGCTGTAGCAGCGGCCGTGCTGGCGCAGCCGGCGCGCGCGGGGCCGCCCTACGTGTCCGACGATCCCGAGCCGACCGATTACGGTCATTTCGAAATCTACACCTTCAACAATGGAACGGCGACGCGCGATGGAACGGCGGGCGAGAGCGGAATCGATTTCAATTATGGTGCCGCACCGGATCTCCAGCTGACGGCAACCTTGCCCGAGGGGTTCAATCATACGGCTGCGGGGGGCAGCAATATCGGCTGGAGCAACGTCGAACTTGCCGCCAAATACCGTTTCCTGCATCAGGACACGTTCGGCCTCGATGTCAGCATTTTCCCGCGCGTCTTCCTTCCCAGCGGCTCGAACGCAATCGGTGATAACCACGCTTCCCTGTTGTTGCCGGTATGGGTGCAGAAGGACTGGAGCGGAGGATGGTCTGCGTTCGGCGGCGGCGGATGCGTCTTCAGCGAAATCCGCGCTGCGGATTTTTGTGAGGCGGGCGCGGTCGTCACCTATCAGGTTCTACCCAAGCTTCAGATTGGGGCCGAGCTTTTTCATCAGACCGCTGACGCGCACGGCACGCCGGCTACGACCAGCGTCGGCATCGGCTGGCGTTATGACTTGAATGACAACTTCCATCTGCTTGGTTACGTCAGGCGGGGCGTCGAGAACGCGGACCAAACCGACCGTTATTCCTGGTACGCTTCCGTTCTATTCACTTTCTAGAGCAACGCTTGATCCGGGGGAATGGCACGACAAACGCAAAGCGCTTGCGCGAATCATGCTCAAACAAGAGCCTGGAACGCAATGGCGATCCAGCGCCTGATCCTACGGCGCTCCAATAAGCGCTGCCGTCCACGTCATTGTTACAGAAGTCCTGCCGGTTTCACTGAGGGCCATCGCGGCGATCTTGATCCCGCCTGCAAAGCAGTTGCTTAGTCCGGGTTCGGTCCTTCCTTCTTATTTTCGAGCACCTTGCCGGTTTGAGCATCGACGCCCACCTCTTGGGTGATAGAGCCGCGCTTGATGTCGAATGAGTATCGCAAACCGCTGCCGCCCGGCTCGCGCTCGAGTTCCTCGTCCGTGATTTTGCCGGGATGGGCCTTTAGCGCAATTGCCCTTGCTTGTGCGATCCCGATCCTGGCTTTGCTTGCCAGCTCCTGGCCGGAGTAGGCCTGTACGGCCACGGTGCTGAACATGAGGCTTGCGGTTGCGAGTGCTGCCAAAACAGCTGACATTCTTCTCATGGCTACTCCCTGCTCTGCTGATGCCGCTCTCCAAAACACTGCTTTTACGCGTTGTGCCGTGAGCGACTTAGGGGCGGCTTAGGATGAGTGAGTTTGCAGGCCGCTCAGCTTGGTTCCGGCACCATATCCGGATACCCGACTTCACCCTAAGTCTGGGCTAAGTCGCAGCCCTGATGCTCACTGACCCGACTGCGGCTTGCGGATCGAGGATTTGAGGATGCGCGTTCTGCTGATCGAAGACGACAGGATGATCGGCGCGGCTGTCGCGCAGGCGCTCAAGGACGCGGCCTATGCGGTCGACTGGGTGACCGACGGCGAGACTGCACTGCACGCGGCTGAGAGCGAAACCTACGATCTCGCGCTCCTCGATCTCGGGTTGCCGAAACTCGACGGTCGGGAGGTACTTCGCCGCTTGCGCGCGCCCGGCCGCAAGCTTCCGGTCATCATCGTTACCGCGCGGGACCGTATCGATGACAGGATCGAAGGGCTCGATCTCGGCGCCGACGATTACCTCATAAAGCCGTTCGAGATTCGCGAGTTGCTGGCGCGGATACGTGCCGTGCTGCGGCGCGAGGGCAGCGGCTCCTCGTCGCTCTTAAGCAATGGAAAGCTCAATCTCGACCCGGCAACGCGGGAAGCGTCGTTCCTCGGCGAGAGCGCACTGCTCACCGCGCGCGAATTCGCGCTGATGCAAGCGTTGCTGGCGCGACCAGGCACGATCCTGCCGCGTAGCGAACTGGAACGGCAGATCTACGGCTGGAACGAGGAAGTCGAGAGCAACGCGATCGAATTCCTGATCCACACGATCCGCAAGAAGCTTGGGGCGGCTGCGATCCGCAACGTGCGCGGCATGGGGTGGATGGTGGACCGACCGTCATGATCCGCTCGGTGCGTGCGCGCCTTTTTTTCGGACTGACGGCCATGATCGTCCTGACCGGCGCACTCGGTGGCGTGTTCACGTATAAGTGGGCGTTCGACGAGGCGATCGAAATCCAGGATTCGGCGCTGATGCAGCTCGCGAGCCTGGCTCAAAATGGCAGCTTCTATAGCGGCCAGCCTGTGCACGGGATCGAGGAGGATGCTGAGGTTTCGCTGGTCGAATTGGGAAAGATGCCGCGCGGCTCGCCCGAGAGCCGCCTACTCTTCGGATTGAAGGATGGGCTGCATACCACACCTCACAAGGGACGGCAGGTCCGCGTACTGCTGGGGACGCGACCGGACGGAAGCCGGTTCGCGGTGGCGCAACCGACAGCTGTTCGGGACGAAACTGCGCGCGACCTGGCGTTTCGCACACTGCTGCCGATAGCCGCATTGATACCCAGCCTGCTGCTGGTTGCTGGTTTTGTCATCACGCGCTCGCTCCGTCCGATCGTCCGGCTGGCCGGAGAACTCGACGCACGGCGCGCCGACGACGTCACGCCATTGCCGCTGGCCGATATGCCAAGCGAGCTGTATCCCTTCATCGCTTCCATCAATGGTTTGCTGGTGCGAGTCCGCCTGTTGATGGATCAGCAACGGCGTTTTGTTGCCGATGCAGCCCATGAATTGCGCACCCCCTTTACTGCGCTCAGCCTGCAAGCGGGGAACCTTGAGGCAGTACACCTTTCCGCGGAGGCGCGGAACCGCGTCGCCGCGCTGAAACAAGGCATGCAGCGAACCAGGCATCTGCTTGAACAACTGCTTGCGCTGGCTCGCTACGAGGCAATGCCAGCGGATCGGGCCAAAATGGCGCTGACTCCCCTCGATGCCGCAGTGAAGGCCGTCGTCGCCGACCTGCTGTCGCATGCGCGCGAACGCGGAATTGATCTTGGCTTCGACCTTGTCGAGCCCCTCTACGTCCGCGGCGAGCAACCCATCCTTGCGGCAATCATCCGCAATTTGCTCGAGAATGCACTCCGGTTTACACCGCAAGGCGGACGCACCGACGTCGGGGTATACCGCGAGGACGACACCGCGATCCTTCAGATCGAAGACACCGGAGCCGGCATCGCGTCCACTGATTTGGACCAGATCTTTGAGCCATTTTTTCGCGGTTCTCGCCCGCTGGGAGAAGGAAGCGGCCTTGGCTTGTCCATCGTGAAGCGTCTGGTGGAGACGCTCGGGGGGGCGATCGCGCTGGAGAATATTGACGGCGCAGATCACTCCGGCCTTCGCGTTACCGTTCGCTTTCCGCGTGAGGCCGGCTCCTCAACAAGCCCATTTGCGGCATCGTTAGGAAAGAAGATCTAGAGAATAGAAAATCTACACGCCCGGGAGAGCCAGAAAACAATGCGCACTGGACGTTGGCATGGCGCACGTCAGCTGTTTTCGCGCGAAAGCTGCGCTACAGTCGAAATATAGCCCAATCCCGTCATCTCGCGGAGCGCGCATGTCGACGGCAATCTCGGTACTTGGCGGCGTCGGCCTCTTCCTCCTGGGCATGACTGTCATGACCGACGGACTGAAGGCGCTGGCCGGTTCCGTGCTGCGCACGGTGCTCAGCAAGGCAGCGGCGACACCGCTGCGCGGCTCGTTCTGGGGCGCGCTCGTCACGCTCCTGGTCCAATCGTCCAGCGCAACGACCATGACGACAATCGGCCTCGTCAGCGCTGGCTTGCTGACGTTCCCGCAGGGGCTCGGCCTCGTCTTCGGCGCGAATGTCGGGACAACGGGTACCGGTTGGCTGGTCGCGCTCATCGGCGTTCGCGTCTCGCTCACGGCGGCCGCACTGCCGATGATCTTCGTCGGCGCGCTGATCAAGCTTCTGGCCAGCGGACGGGTCTCCGGAGCGGGTGCCGCGCTTGCCGGATTTGGGCTGGTGCTTTTTGGGTTGACGACTCTGCAGCAGGGCATGGGTGGACTGGCCGAGCGATTGCATCCCGCGGACCTTCCGGCGGTTCTCGCCGGTCCCGACACCGGATGGTGGCGGGCGATGCTCGGCGCGCTCACGTTGGTCGTGGTCGGACTGGTGATGACTGCAATCATGCAGTCGTCAACGGCGGCGATCGCGGTGACGCTGTCGGCCTATTTCGCCGACGCGATCGGGCTCGACCAGGGCTGCGCGCTGATCATCGGACAGAACATCGGAACGGCCACCAGTTCGGCCTTGGCGGCCATCGGCGCGAGCACCACGGCCAAGCGGCTCGCCATCGCCTATGTGCTGTTCAAGATGATCGCCGCCGTGATTGCGTTGGTGCTCTTTCCCATCGTCACGCCTTGGCTCGTTCGTGCTTCGAAGACGATCGACGGCGTGACGCTGCTGGCCGCTTATCACACCGCGTATAATATCGTCGGCGTCGTGGTTCTGCTGCCTCTCGTCGAACGGTTCACGCGATTGGTCGAGCGCATTCTGCCCGAGCGCGCTTCGCCGCTGACGCGCTGCCTGGATCCCTCTGCCCTTGCGACGCCGATCGTCGCCGTCGAAGCGGTGCGGCGGACGATCGCGCGAGCGCTCGCCGCGGTTTGCGGTTCGATCGAGACCGCGCTGACGGCCCAAACCCGCGGTGAAGGCGTCCCGCGAAAGGATTCCATATCGACGCAGGAGGCCGTTGACGCGTTGCGCCAGGCGCAAGTCTTCCTGTCGGATGTAGCCGGACCGCCGGATACCGATGACGAGCAGCATCGGCTCACAAGCACCTTGCACGCGCTCGACCATGCGACCCGGCTGGCGGAAACAGCCGGCGGAATCAATTTCGGAACAATGCGCGGCGGACCGGACGAAGCGCACGCGAGCCAGCTCTGCGCGGCTGCGATGCGGACCGCAACCTCGGTCGCGGACGATATCGCGATGCTGCCTGGAATTGACCAATCTTCGCCGGCCTCGCCTGCGACGTCCGGCGCAAGCACGCTGTCGACTGACGAGACTCTCGTTCAACTGGAGCGCTATGCCACAGAACTGGAGGAGCTGCAGCGCACCCACCGCGGCACGACCTTGAGCGCGGTCGCCAATGGAACGTTGACGGCGGACGCTGCGCTCGTTCACGTCGACACAGTACGAAACCTGCGGACGCTGGCGTGGCACGCCTGGCGTTCCACAATGCACCTCGTCGGTCGCGATAACGGCATCAAGCCCCAGTCTCCGGGATTCCGGTAGGTCTCTGATCGAGTGAATTTTCCGTCGCGTTCCCGGGCGGGATGGCGGCGGATCGCGACACCCTACTGTACGCCGTAGCGCGCGAATTCGTCGGCGATATCGATCCGGAGGGCCTTCGCGGCTGCGATGTCCTCCTCGCCCGACCTGTTGCCGCGCCGGAGCTTCGCAAGTCCTCTGCCGTACAGCGCGTTCGCGAGCTTCGGGTCGATGCGCAGCGCGGCGTCGTAGTCGGCGATTGCGGCGTCGGGGCGTCCGGCCTTCAGATTGGCGAGCGCACGGGAATCGTAGGTCGCGGCGGTATGCGCGCCCGCCCCGATCGCCTTGTCGCAGGCCTCCATGGCGGCCTGCGGATCGCCGGCCATCGCGCGGATCCAGCAGAGCCCGCTCCAGGCCCCCTCCATGTCCGCATTCAGACGGGTCGCCGTGGCGTAGTCGCTCTCCGCGCGGGCATAGTCGCCCTTCTTCAGCCAGGCCTCGGCGCGGTTTGCGAAGGCGCCGGCATAGGCCGGTTGCAGGCCGATGGCCCGGTCGAAGTCCTCGATCGCGGCGTCGTATTCGCCCATCTTCAGCCTCGTCGCGCCGCGGTTGTTGAGGGGTTTGACGAAGGCCGCGTCGATGGCGATCGCGCTCTCGAAGTCGGCGACGGCGTGGTCGTAGTCAGCCTTTGCGGCGTAGGCGATGCCGCGGTTGTTGTAGGCGATGGCCAGGGACGAAGGCCCGCCGCGGCCGGCCTCGATGAAGGCCGAACAGGCCTCGATCCTCGTCTCCGGCAAGGCGGAGCCGTTGCACAGTTCGACGTTCCTGAACTCTCCTTCCTTCGGCTTCTGCGCCGTCGCGGGCGCGAGCAGCAGGATCAGGACGGGCACCGCGGTGAGGCGCGTCCTCAGCATCCCCGGCAGACGCCGTATCCGCGGTCGGTCCTCCGCTCCCTTACCGGGGCCGCGGCGGGCGCGGCCTTGCGCTTCATGATGCTGTCCTTGCCCTCCTCGATCAGCGTGGAGAACTTGACGGTGCCGTCGTCGGAGATCTCGATGTGAGGCGTGGTGCCCCGTATTCCCATGGTCGCCACCGGAGTGTCGACCTTCATGCTGCCGGTCTTGGCGATGTTGCCGGCGACGAAGGTGAACGTACCCTTGGCCAGGTTGAAGAAGGTCGAGTTGGACGTCCCGGCCGGGTCGTAGACGAATTCGTTCATTTCCATGCTGGCGTTGCTCGACAGGTTGAACGAGCTACCGTCGGCGAAATTGATGCCGACCCGACCGTCGGCGCCGGTTTTGATCACGTCGCCGCGATAGACGGGATCGCCGACCTTCGCGCTGCCCTGGTCGTCGGACAGTCTGGCCTGAACAACCGCGGCGTCGGCGTGCTCTATCGTCACCTTGCCGACGGCGGTCACGACCTTGCCGATCGGCTTGACATCCTGTGCGCGGGCGGAATCCGGCAGAGAGCCTGCCAGCGCAAGCAGGAGGCCCAAAAGACCCGCGATCGTCGTGCGTCCGTCCATCCATCTCCCCCCGTTCGAGAAGAGCCCGGTTACGCCCCCGTGGAATGATGGCAGAGCCGCGCGCGACGGACCAGATGGCGCGGGCGCGACTACCACTTTTTAGTCGCGGCCGCCGCCCTTCCGGACGGCTCGGCGTCAAGAAAATGGCGCATTTCCGACCACCCAATCCCATCAACATTTCGCGAGCGGGACCTCCGGGCGACGGTGCGGGCGCGCGCCACGTCGAACCTGAAACCTCGCGGATAGACTTACATTTATCCGGTTGTTCGGCCGTTTCGGCGGAAACGGCAACACGCGAGGCCTTCGTATGTCGCTCGCACGGGTCTTCAGCGGCTTCCGCCCGACGCCGGACCGGCGCCTTCCGCCACTCGTCCGCAGCCGCCATGACCTCGACGGATCGGCCACTGTGGCGGGCGCCGGGTGGGCCGGCGGGCTGTCCTTCATCGCGCTGATCCTTTCCGCGCTCAAGGAGGCCCGGGCCGCCGATCCGGACCTCACCCTGTTCGACCGCGGCACCATCACTTACAAGGATTTCGAGCACGGCTCCTTCGAGCTCGTCACCAAGGAGGCCGTGCCGCGCCATATCATCGTCGATGATCCCGGGCAGAGCGTCGTCCTCAGCAAGACCGGCTCC
>Ga0153954_1000364_pt1 | contig 38065 bp, 30 predicted proteins | sample TSFL038MetaG_FD_102277 | JGI IMG/M metagenome (GOLD analysis project Ga0153954, IMG submission 102277) | Attine ant fungus gardens microbial communities from Florida, USA - TSFL038 MetaG | ecosystem: Host-associated > Fungi > Mycelium > Unclassified | place: USA: Florida, Wekiwa Springs State...
TCGATGCCCTGCGCGTCCATCGCCGCGAGCCGTGTCGATAAAGCGTTGGCGCTGTCGTCCATCAGCAGCCCCGGCGCTTCCAGCGGATGATTGATCACCGCCATCGCCTTCGGCACGCAGCAATGGGCGTGAATGTCGATGGTCTTGACCTTCTTCCCCGCGACCGTGACCTCGCGCCGCTTGGCCGACGGCTGGGCGTGATCGGCCGGGCTGTGCGGCGCGGACAGGAGCGAGCAGCTGCAGAACTTGATCATCATTGTCCCTCTTTCATGTTCCTCCCCATTCAAATGGGGAGGTGGCGCGGTCAACCGCGACGGAGGGGTCATGAGCAACGTCACTGCTGCTCATGACCCCTCCGTCGGCGAAGACGCCGACACCTCCCCATTTGAATGGGGAGGCAAGGTCTTATCTTAGTGCCGGCTGATCTCCGCGCGACCCACGACCATGTGATGGACCTCGTCCGGCCCGTCGGCGAAGCGGAGATGGCGCTGGTTCACGTACATCTCCGACAGCGGCGACCACTGCGAGATGCCGGTGGCGCCGTGGATCTGGATCGCCTGGTCGATGATGGTGCAGACTTTCTCCGGCACCATGGCCTTGACCATGCTGACCCACACGCGCGCCTCGCGGTTGCCGAGCACGTCCATCGCCTTGGCGGCCTTCAGCACCATGAGGCGCATCGCCTCGATCTCGATGCGGGCGCGGCTCACCAGCTCGAGGTTCTTGCCGAGCTGGATGATCTGCTTGCCGAAGGCGGTGCGGGTGGCGCCGCGCTTGACCATCAGGTCGAGCGCCTTCTCCGCCGCGCCGATCGAGCGCATGCAGTGATGGATGCGGCCGGGGCCGAGGCGGACCTGGCTGATCTCGAAGCCGCGGCCCTCGCCGAGAAGAATGTTCGAAGCGGGCACGCGGCAGTTGGTGAACTTCAGGTGCATGTGCCCGCGCGGCGCGTGATCGTGGCCGAACACGGTCATCGGGCCCAGGATCTCGAGGCCCGGCGTGCCGATCGGCACCAGGATCTGCGACTGCTGGAACTGCGGCGAGGCGTCGGGGCTGGTCTTGACCATGACGATCATGATCTTGCAGCGCGGATCGCCGGCGCCGGAGATGTAGTACTTCTCGCCGTTGATCACCCACTCGTCGCCGTCGAGCTCCGCGCGCGTCGAGACGTTCTTGGCATCCGACGAGGCGACGCCCGGCTCGGTCATGGCGTAGGCCGAGCGGATTTCGCCGTTCAGCAGAGGCTCCAGCCACTTCTTCTTCTGCTCGGGCGTGCCGACCCGCTCCAGCACTTCCATGTTGCCGGTGTCCGGCGCCGAGCAGTTCAGCGACTCCGAGGCGAGCTGGTACTTGCCGAGCTCGGCTGCGATGTAGGCGTAGTCGAGATTGGTGAGCCCGCGGCCGATCTCCGACGTCGGCAGGAAGAAGTTCCAGAGCCCCGCCTTCTTGGCCTTGTCCTTGGCCTTCTCCAGCAGCTCGAGCTGCCCCGGCGCCCACGACCAGCGCTCCTTGCGGTTCTCGCCGAGCTTGAAGAACTCCTCGGTGATCGGCGCCACGTTCTCAGCGATATGCGCCTTCACCGCATCGAACAGCGGCTGCGATTCCTTCGACATGGCGAGGTTGTTGAGCTCGGCCTCGACGTCGGGGCGCGGTGCGGCGGGCTTGGGGCGGGCAAGTGGGGCGTTCATTTCGGGCGGTCTCCTCCTAAGATGCGGGGAGACTCTCTAAGGTTCCCCTTGGGTGCAGAACTCAACTACTGAAACAATATTTTCTAGGCCGGTAGGTATTTCATATCGATTCCCCAAAAGTCCTGACTCGGCGTCCCGTAAGACTGAATATTGCTGCTTGAACAATAAGCTACCAAGCCAACTGGTGGATTGCAGGGAATCTCTCCATTCGAAGTCCACCAAGCATAATCGTTTGAGACCATATTCGACTTAAAGCTAGTCTCGCGTCGAACTCCAAGTAGCTCTTTAAGCAGAGCCTTGTTGTACATTCGATGCTTTGCCTCAACTGCTATTAGGACATGCTGTGGCGATGGGTATCCCTGAACACCCACTGATACCAGTACCACATCAAGTTCATGTGCGGCAGCATATGTAGGCCAGCGAACTGATATACCGCTGCTCACCGCGCTAAGGGACTGACATTCGATGTCCGTCCATATCTCTCCTGCTGGAAAACCGCCGATGCTCATTTCAATGTGCGCATAGTGGCTGTTGATCGGCCCCCCCTTCGTACGGAACATCACTCTGTGCCCCTGAACCAGTACGAAGCGCGCGCGACAATGTGTGCGGAGATTTTTGAGCATTTCGAGCATGGCAAGCAGTTCATAGGCCTTGTCGAACAGATGAACACGTTGCACCAAGGCAGTCGCAGTAGCTTGCCCTGCTCCTAACCTTTGAAAGGCACGCTTAAGACGCCGGATTATCTTGGCTGGAGTGGGGACTCGCGTAACTGTTTTCAACGGGAGGCTCCTTATTCGCTTTAATCAAAAACTTCGTCTCGTCCCTCCAGTAGGGCGTCGAGTATGATGTGAAGTTCCGTAAGAATGTCGTCGGTGGTCAGTCCCTCGAACATTGGAACCTCCGTCCCCTCGGAGATCATGATTCCAACTTCTTGGACAGCGCTCTTTTCATCGTCTTGGACTACTAGATCGCTGAGTTGCGTTCTCATGCGGTTGAGGCTGCTGGTGCTTCGTACGTTCAAAAATTTTATAAACTCTTTTAGATACAAGATGACGATTTGCTTCTGGCTCTGACTCTCCATGTCGTTTATCGCCAAAGTAAATGACTCGTCCCACTGGCTGAAACCTGCGGTAGTTACGAGTACCCGTAACTCGTCACGAATTTGACCCCAGTCTCTTTCTTGCATTTCTTCGAATGACATGGATGCACTCCCAGTGCGTATCCAAGTTTAAACTCTTGCGCTATCTAGTGTACTCGGTGCCGTTGCTATGGCGAATAGGGCCGTCGCTACGTTTCCGCATCATACTTGCTTCAGGATGGCGCTCACGCCCGCAGGACTCCGGGCGCTAGGGCTTTCGCTGGAGGATTTGGAGGAAGCACTTGGCTATCCTCGCGGATGGATGGAGGCCGGTAGTGCGATTAACTATGAACAGAGACTCCGCCTTCTTCGCGAGTCCGTTGATGGCGTAGATTTCTCTGCAATCCGGCGCTTGGCAAACTGGAGGCCGCCAACTCCGAAGCCACTAGAAACACCCTCGTCTGTTTTGTCTGAACAGATCTTGAGAAATTTGGTGCGGCAGCTTGAGGGGCCGCAACGGTACGTCTCCACTCCCGACCTTGCCGCAGAGCTTATTTATGGCGATGACCCTGATAGGGACGCGGAGAATGTATAGTTTGGTCCAGGTCGCTCGGGGGCGATAGAGGTTTGCGCATCATGACATATAAGGCCCGGGAAGTTCTGGATGACTGCCGTGTCTCATTGATGCTCTTGGAAGAAGAGTCTGATAATCAGCGGTGGCGTATTCATTGGGCAGCTGCGGTTGCTCTAATCAGAGCAGTCGGTCACATTCTCGATAAAGTAGATGGTGATGATCCTATTATTAAAGAAGTAGCCAATGCTGCATTCCGAGAATGGAAGGGCACTGATCCTAAGCACGTTATCTTCCGAGAGTTTATCGAGTGGGAGCGTAACAATCTGCTCAAGGAATATCGCAGCGACGTCCACCCTTTAACTGAGGTCGACTTTATTCTGGAGTTCACCGCCAAACCCGCGGGTGGTGGCGCTCCAATAAAATATGCTCAAGTCGCCAAAATTGGCGAGAACATCTACCGACCGCTCCTCGATGGCCGCTGGGAAGGCAATGACGCTCGCGATGTTCTCGGAGAAGCCATCGCTTGGTGGGATGATCAGCTAACGGCAATCGAACAGGAAGCATTGCGACGGCGATCAATCAGTTCGTAAGCTTGGAAGTCCTACAAGACGTCTACCCCTCCACCACCACCGTTCGTCCCTTCGGGTTAGGCACCTGCCAGACCTCCGTGTCGCGCCATAGGCATCCGGTCGGAACTGCAGCTTGCCGTCGGGATCGGCAAACGCGGTTTCGTAGACCACAAACACCGGCACGGGCTTCGGGACTGGCGTACGGGTGGTGTTGCCGGTCGCGATCGCCTCGTCGATGGCGACTGACCCATCGCCAGGGCAGCGAGGTCGCGGGGGCTCGATCCTGATGCAGCCGTGGCTGATATGGCGGTCGTCGCGGGCGAAATACTCCTTCGACGGCGTGTCGTGCAGGTAGACGTCGAGCTTGTCGTTCATGTCGAACATCAACGATCCGAGCGCCGAGTAGGGGCCCTGCCTTCTGCTGGCTGATGCCGTCGATGCCGGATAGCTCTCGGTCTTCTGTACCTCGTGGTCGAGACCGCAAATGTTCGTCCGGTTCCGGCCTGAATCAGGCTAATATCCCGTCACCACCGTGACCTCGCTTCACCGCCTGCTCGCCGCCGCGCTCGGCCTGCTCCTGTTCGCGACGGATGCCGCCGCCCAGGACACGGTCGCGATTGCCGCCAACGCCGACGTGATCGCCGTCGCCAGCCCGGCCACCGAGAAGCGTCTGTTGCGCGCGCATTTCGATCGCGCCGCGGGCCAGGTGTCGCTGGTGCCGTTCGGGCCGCCTGATGTCGAGCAGTTCGCGGTAGCGCCCAATGGGGCTTTCACCGTCACCAGCGCCGTTCAGGCGCGGACGTCGGAGATGGCGGAGGATGTCGCCGTCCTGGTCCTGCTCGACGAGAGCGGCCGCGCGCTGGGCGAGCCGCTGCGCAGCTCGATCGGCACCATCACGCATCTCACTGTCTCGCCCAAGGGCGATCGCGTGGCTGCCAGCAGCGACAAGGGCTGGATGGCGGTGCTGGCGGTCGAGGGGGCCGGCGCGACGCGGCGCCTGGTGCTGCGCTCCACGTTCGGAGTCAGTCCCAACCGGGATTTCACCTTCGCCTTCCGTCCGGACGGCAGCCTGATGACCTTGGTGAACGACTGGGTGTCGACGGGACGGTCGAACGACGGCGCCCTGCAGCGCACGCTCGATCTGAAAACCCTGACGCCGAGCCTCGACGTCATTGATCCCGACCACGGCGGGCTCTTCCAGCTCGCCTGGTCGCCGCGCGGCGATCGCTTTGCGGTGAGCTGGGGCGCCGGTCCCATGTTCACCACGCTGTTCGACGCCGCCGGCCATCGCCTGAAGCTGCCCAAGGCGGACGCGATGGACGGCGCGAGTTTCGGATCGACCAAGGCCGACTTCGCCGACGGCGGCGAGGCTCTGGTGCTGTGCGGCATGCAGGACCCGATGCTGGTGCGGCTGAAGACGAACGCCGCTATCGGGCTGGGCGATCACAGCCTGCCGGCGGTGGCCGGCTGCGCGACGGTGGGCGGCGGCGGCGAGATCGCGCTGCTGGCCGACGACCGGATCGCGGTGTGGTCGCTCGACGGCAAGCGGCTGGCCAAGCCGGCGCGGCTCGAGAATTTCACCCTGACTGGCGCCCTGGCGACGGGCGCGAAGGACGAGGTGATCGTGAAGGCCGAGCGCGGCGGCTCGGTCGACCTCTACAGCAAGGCGGGCAAGTTCCTGCGCCGCGTGCAGGCCGGCACGCGGGAGGATCGCGGCTTCGTCGCAGTGTCGGCGGATGGCGGCACGATCGCGGCGCTGGGCACGGACGGGGTGGGCGTCATCACCGACCAGCGCCAGCGCGCCTGGGGCGCCGACGCGAACGAGGCCATCATGGTCGCGGTGTCGGGAGACGGCAGCCGCATCGTGGCGCGGGCCGAGGACAACACTCTGCGCCAGTGGTCGCGCGACGGCGCCGAGCTCGAGCGCATCGTGCTGAAGTCCGCAGACCGTGTGGCCGAGGGCAAGATCTGGGGGATCGCCGTCACGCCCAAGGGCGATGCTGTCGCGGCCGTCGAAGGCAACAAGGCCGTGTGGCTGGCGACGGATAAGACCGTGCGGGCGGTGGCGCTGGCCGCGCAATACGCGGCGGCGCTGCCCGACGGCAGCGGCTTCGCGGTCGGGCTGGCCGACGGCACGATCGTGCGGCTGGCCCGCGACGGCACGATCCAGGGCGCGCCGATCAAGGCCTCCGAGCTGGGCGGCATCGATCGCGTCGTGATCGCGCCGGACGGCCAGAGCTTCATCGTCGTCGAAGGCGATGCCCGGCAGGCCCGCCAGCTCGCCTGGGACGGCAAGGTGCTGGCCGGTCCCTTCCGGCCGAGCGAGTCCGAGGTGATCGACAATGCCTTCTTCGGGGCCTTCTCCGAGTCGGGCACGCCCCGGGTGCTGCTGCGCTATGTCGGCCCGGCGACGGATGTGACTTATCTGGCGGCGACGCTCTCGCCGCCCGGCGGGCCGGAGAGGGTGCCGTTCGAACAGCCGCACTGACGGCTGCACGGGCGGCCGACGCCCGCGTCTAGCGGGCCGCCACCACCGTCCGTCCTTTCGGGTTCAGCGCCTGCCAGATCTCGGCATCGCGCCCGTACGCATCCGGCCGGAACTGCAGCTTGCCGTCGGGATCGGCGAACGCCGTCTCGTAGACCACGAACACCGGCACGGGCTTCGGCACGGGCGTGCGGGTGGTGTTGCCGGTGGCGATCTTCTCGTCGATGGCGACGCGCGGCTGGCCCATCACCAGGGCGGCGAGGTCGCGCGGGTTCTCGATCCTGATGCAGCCATGGCTGATGTGGCGGTCGTCGCGGGCGAAGTACTGTTTCGACGGCGTGTCGTGCAGGTAGACGTCGAACTTGTTGTTCATGTCGAACATCAGCACGCCGAGCGCCGAGTAGGGGCCGGCCTTCTGCTGCAGGATGCCGTCGGGCAGCAGGGTCAGGCCGTGCTTCTCGAGATAGTCCGGCTCGTCCCTGACGTGCGGCATGATCTCGTTGGCGGTGATGTCGGCCGGGATGCTCCACGGCGGATTGAACCAGATGGCGTCGATCGGGACCTGCATCTCGGGGCTCTGGTTGCCCTTGCCGGTCATGCCGACGATGACCTTCATGGAGAGCGCCGGCTGGTCGTTGCTGTACATGGTCAGCCGCTGGTCGGCGACGTTCACCCACACGCGCTCCGCTGGCAGCTTGCGCGGCAGCCAGCGCTCGCGTTCGAGGTTGACCTCGATCGTGTGCCGGCGGGCCGGCGCCGGGTTGTCCTTGAGCGCCTGGCGCAGCGCCCGGTAGGTCGGCGTCGCGGGCGCCAGCGCCTCGATCTTCGCCGCGGGATCGGAACTGTCGAGCGCCTTGTCGAGCGCGGCCGTGACGTCGACCGGGCCGGGGGTCAGGACCTCGTCGCTCGACCGGCGTTCGACCGGCAGGGCGCCGCGCGCCAGCGCGTCGGCATAGGCGAGGTAGGCGTCCGTCAGCAGAAGGTCGCGCTCGACCGGTGGCAGCACCGTCGAAGCGACCAGCATGTTGCCGTGGAACAGGCTGGGGTCGAGGCCCTGGTCGCCGGCGCTCAGCACGGCATCCGTCAGCGCATCGGCCTTGCCCTTCCGGGTCGTCCAGACCGGCTCGAAATTATGGTGGGCGTAGAAGCGCTGCAGCCGGTCGAGGTTGAGCTGTTCGCCGGCGACGACCGGGTCGGATTTGCCGGCGAGACGCTTGCCCAAAGTGGTGTTCGAGGCGGCGGCCAGCGCGGCGGGCGTGGCCGCAAGCGCCTGGGCCTTCAGCTGATCCGGGGTCGGAGCGGGCGGCGGATCGTCCGCACAGGCGGCAGCCAAAAGGGCCAGCGCCACGCCGGCCAGCGGGTCAATCCGTAACCGAAACTTCACGCGATGCTCTCTGGAACGATCATGCTTTGCGGTGATGAGAGTGCTGCATGCCACGGCAAAAGGCTACCCGCGGTAGGTCAAACAAATTTGTGCCATGATCGGGCAACCAAATTGCCCTATTCTACGTTGTCGTACGTTGCGTGCGAGTACTGTGTAGTCTCCAAGTTTCTCTACCGTGGAGGTACGGATGTCCGTCAAGGAATTGCGTCGGGCCGCTATGATCGCGGTCGTGCTGTCAGGGGCGTTGCTCGCGGCTGCTTGCCAGAACAATCCGCCGCCACCGCCGCCGCAGCCAGCTTACTCTCCGCCGCCGCCGCCCCCGCCGCCGGCTCCCGTCGTTCGCGGCTAAGCTGACCTCGTCGTACAGACGAGCCTAGAAAGGCGCGGAAGCGAAAAGTCTTCCGCGCGTGCGGTGGCGTGTACCCGGCCTGCCGGATGCTACGCTTCACCGTAGTGAATCCGCCGATAGGCCCGCGAGGGGATCAGGTCGTCGATATGCACGTCCCACAACGTGCCGATATTGGCACCCTGGTGTTCCGCGAACAGCGGGGCGAACTTGCCGGGTTGTGTCACTGACGCGCCCCGGAGGCCGAAGCCTGTCGCCGCCGCGGCCAGATCGCCACGGCCATGGGTGGCCTCCTCGGCGGTGATGCCGTTCGCCCGGAACTTGTGGACCTCGGCGCCATAGCCGCCGTCGTTCATGATGGCCATCAGCATCTTCACGCCCTGACGGCGGATCGTCTCCAGCTCCTGCACGTGCATCATCAGGCTGCCGTCGCCCTCGACCAGCAGCACCTTGCCGTCGCCGCGCGCGGCGGCGATGCCGATCGCGGCGGGCAGCGCCGAGCCGATGGCGCCGAAATCGTTGACGACGTGATAGCGCTCGGCGGCGCGGCCCTTCATGTGCGTCATCACCATGCTGAAGTAGTGGCCGGCGCCGACCACGACCTCCCAGTCCTTCGGCACCACCTGGTCGAGCTCGAGCACGGCCTTGCGCGGATCGACGGTGTTGGGCTGCACCGGGAACTGCTTGCTGTCGGGTGAGTCGCCGGCGACCAGCTTGGCCATCTCTGACGTGCGGAAGCCCGTGCGCTGCACGCCGCGCTCCTTCATGCGCTTGACGATCGCCTCGGCGCCGGCCCGTGCGTCGGCGCGCACGTGTAGGTCGGCTGTGCGCAGGCCCTGCCACAGGCCGCGCGGGTTGGTGTCGATCTGGATGGTGCGCGCGCCGGGATAGAGATAGCCGCCCTCGGTCGTGTAGTGGCCGAGCGCCACGCCGGCGCCGATCACGAGGTCCGATTCGGCGAAGCGCTCGCGCGCGAAGTCGCTGGCGAAGGCGCCGGCGATGTCGAGCGCATAGGGATTGCCGTCGAACAGGCCCTTGCCGAGCAGCGACGTTGCCGTCAGCGCGCCGGCCTGCGCGGCCAGCGCCTCGAGCGCCTGCGCCGCGCCCGAGAGGATGGCGCCGCGGCCAGCGATCAGGATCGGCTTCTCTGCTTCGGCGATCATGTCGATGACGCGGTCGACGATGGCCGGATCGGGCAGCGGGCGCTGCGCCGCCGGTACCAGCTCGGAGGAGGGCGTGTAGTCGGTGAGATGCGGCCAGGCCTGCTTCTGCATGTCCAACGGGACCGAGAGCACGACCGGCCGCTGCTCGACCTGCGCCACCTGGAAAGCCTCGCGCACATTGTCGAGCACGCGGTCCATGTGCTTCACGGCGACATAGTGCGCGCCGCAGGCCAGCGCCAGCGGCGCCATATCGAGCTGCTGGATGTACCAGGAGGCGCCGATCGGCGAATCGCCCGCGAACACGACGAGAGGCACGTTGCCGCGCGCGGCGATCGTGAGCGCGGTCATGATCTGGGTGAAGCCCGGGCCGCAGGTCGTCGAGGCGACGCCGACCTTGCCGGTGGCGCGGGCATAGCCGTCGGCCATGGCGACGGCGCAATGCTCGTGGCGGGCGTGCCAGACTTTTACGCCCGGCAGGTCGGCCATGGCGGTCGACCAGTACATGTTGGCGTCGCCCATCAGGGTGAAGAGATGCTCGACGCCCTCGGCCGCGAAGGCGCGCGCCAGCATGTCGGAGACCTTCAGCTTGCCGCTCATCGTTATTTTCCTCGCAACCAGGACAGGAATGCCTTCCACAGGAGTCCGAAGCCGCTGATCTCGGCCTGCTCGGGCGGCGGCGATGGTGCAGCGGCGGGCGGCGGCGCAGCAAGAGTGGCGGCCCCATCAGGCGGAACGGTCGTGGCGGAAGGCGCCGATTGTTCGCCGACCCTCTTCGCCATGTTGGCGGAGAACTCGCCCAGCAGCGCGCGCGCCACGTGGATGCCGCCGGCATTGGCGAAGGTCTCGAGCGGGCCGCTCACCGTGAAGGTGCCGTCGATGGCAAGCTCGGTCGTGTCCGTGCCCGACACCTTGACCAGGCCCGAGGCCAGCGCGCGCGAGGCGCCGCGACCGTCGATGCCGCGGCCTTCGATGGTGCAGGTCCGCGCGCTGTCGTCGAAGGAGAGCGTCGCCTCGCCCTTGAAGATCGCGACCGTCGGCCCGAACTTCACGCGGATCGAGCCGCGCCATGTTCCATCGCCCTGGTCGGGCGAGAGCGTGGCGCCGGGAATGCACGAGGCGACCAGCGCCGGATCGCGCAACAGCGGCCAGACCGTGTCGGCGGGCGAGGGGATGGTGATGGTCTCGGTGACGGAGGGCATTCGTCACCATAGCTCAACGGCGTGTCGGGCTCAGCGGCCGATGGCGACGCTTCCGTAGGTCGAACCGAAGATGCGGTTGGTCCAGGCGTAGCCGACATAGCCGCCCACCGCGTCGTAGAGATAGTCGAAGCCCTGCAGGAACATGCGGCCGGTATTCACGAAAGTGCCGGGATCGTGGACGACCTCGACTCTCGCCGGATGCAGGGGATTGGGCAGGTCGCCGACGGTGAAGGCATAGGTCGCATAGGGCGGGGTCCGGCCTGGCAGCCAGATCGCGATCTTCGTGCCGTCGGGCGCCGCCCGGCCGCGCGTCAGGCTGGTGCCGGCCGGCGGCGACAGGAACATGTAGTTGATGCCGGTATCCATCAGGCTGGTGCCCGTGCCGGTGACGCCGTCGACCGAGACGGTGAGCGGCGCGCCGTTCCATTGCGGCAGCGAGCCGACGCCCGTTCCGACACTCGTGCCCTTCGGCGCGAGCTTCACGAAGGCGAAGCTGCGCGTCAGCGCCTCGGTCATGCCGAGATGGATGCCGTCGTGGCTGACGATGTAGCCGGGCCGCACGCGATTGGCCGGGATGCCCGAGGCGATCGCGGTCAGCGCGACGAAGGGATTGCGCTCCGCCGTCGGTGTCGACCCCTGCGCGCCGTCGCGATCGAAACCCACGCCCATGTAGGCGACGCCGCGCGCATGCTCGCGCGGCTCGCAGCTCCGCGCGTTGCGCAGGCAGGTGATGCTTTCGACCCGCAGCACCTGCACGCGCGCGGTGGCGGCCGGCTGCTCGCGGCTCTTCATGATCTCGACGTTGGTCGTCCAGTAGGTGCCGTGCAGCACGCGGCCGCTGCTGTTGTAGGTCAGGTGGCCCGGTCCGCCGTCGACGTCGCCCGGACCCGGCGTGTAGCGCTCGCTCGACACGACGATGCCGGTCGAGCCGGTGTCCATGCCGAAGCGCTCGGGCGTGCTGCCCGGCAGCCGCAGCCAGATCTCCGGCACGTGCTCCATCCGCACCGGACCGTTGGCGTAGGGGATCTCGATCGCTTCGAGGCCCCGATAGGCCTCGGGCGGCGCGCTCTGGGCCGCGGCCGGCAGGGCGACGGCCAAGATTGCGGCAAGGCTCGCCGCCAGGGAGAGGACGGTTGTGCAACGCTTCATGGGATGGAGGGGCTCGTTCTCAGTATTTCTGCTCGACGTAGCGATGGTTCTTCAGCGCTTCGCTGTCGTCGTACTTGTGCTTCTCCGACCGGTCGGGAAGCCGGACCTTGTCGCGCTTCACGCGCTTGTAGGGGATCTGCGACAGGATGTGCGAGATGATGTTCAGCCGGGCCCGCTTCTTGTCGTTGGAGTCGACCAGGAACCACGGCGCATGCGGGACGTCGGTGTGCTTGAGCATGAGGTCGCGCGCCCGCGAATAGTCGTACCAGCGCTTGAACGACTGCAGGTCCATCGGGCTCAGCTTCCACTGCCGGATCGGATCGTCGATGCGGGCCTTGAAGCGCCGCTCCTGCTCCTTCTGGCCGACCTCGAGCCAGATCTTCAGGAGCCGCGTGCCGCTGTCGACGACGAACTTCTCGACCACGGGGCAGAGTTCCAGGAATCTCTCGTGCTGCTCGGCCGTGCAGAAGCCCATCACGTATTCGACGCCGGCGCGGTTGTACCAGCTCCTGTCGAAGATCACGATCTCGCCGCCCGACGGGAACTGCTCGACATAGCGCTGGATGTACATCTGGCTGTTCTGGCGGTCCGACGGCGCCGGCAGCGCGACGACCCGGAACACGCGCGGGCTCACCCGCGCGGTGATGGCCTTGATCGTGCCGCCCTTGCCGGCCGCATCCCGGCCTTCGAAGATGATGATGACCCGCTCGCCCGTTGCCTTGACCCAGTCCTGCAGGGTGCAGAGCTCCTCCTGCAGCTTGCGGAGGTTCTTCTCGTAGGTCTTCCGGTCCAGCTTCTCGCTGTCGTCATGCTTTGCCATGACGACAGGATGACATGGCCTCGCTTCAGGAGGCCATGACTTATCTCAAGCCCGCGAGGCCGAGCGCTAGAACAGCCCGACGATCTTGCCCGAAGCGTCGATGTCGATGTTGTCGGCCGACGGGACCTTCGGCAGGCCGGGCATGGTCATGATCTCGCCGCAGATCACCACGACGAACTCCGCGCCGGCCGAGAGGCGCACCTCGCGAACCGCAATCGTGTGGCCCTCGGGAGCGCCCTTGAGATCGGGATTGGTCGAGAAGCTGTACTGCGTCTTGGCGATGCAGACCGGCACCTTGCCGTAGCCCATGGCCTCGAAGGAGGCGAGCTGGTCGCGCACGGTCTTGGGCGCGGAGATGTCCTCGGCGCCGTAAATCTCCTTCGCGATGGTGCGGATCTTGTCGTAGAGCGGCATGTCGTCGGGATAGAGGAGCTTGAGGTTGCTCTTGCCGCTCTCGACGACCTTGACCACGGCGCGCGCGACATCCGCCGCGCCTTCGCCACCCATCGCCCAATGGTCGGCCATCACCGCCTCGACGCCGAGCTTCTGGCACGCCGACTTCACGAGCGCGATCTCGGCGTCGGTGTCGGCGCTGAAGCGGTTGATCGAGATCACGGGCTCGAGGCCGAACTTGCGCACGTTCTCGACGTGGCGCTTGAGGTTCGACATGCCCGCCTCGAGCGCCTTCAGGTTCTCGGTCTTGAGGTCTTCCTTCTTCACGCCGCCATGCATCTTGAGCGCGCGGATGGTGGCGACCAGCACGACCGCGTCGGGCTTGAGACCCGTCTTGCGGCACTTGATGTCGAGGAACTTCTCGCCGCCCAGGTCGGCGCCGAAGCCCGCCTCGGTCACCACATAGTCGGCGAGCTTGAGCGCCGTCGTCGTGGCCAGCACCGAGTTGCAGCCGTGCGCGATGTTGGCGAACGGGCCGCCATGGATGAAGGCGGGTGTGCCCTCCAGCGTCTGCACCAGGTTGGGCGAGAGCGCGTCCTTCAGGAGCACGGTCATCGGGCCGTGGCCCTTGATGTCCTTCGCGCGGACAGGCTTACGGTCGCGCGTGTAGGCGACGATGATGTTGCCGAGACGCTCCTTGAGGTCGTTGAGGTCCTTGGCGAGGCAGAAGATCGCCATCACCTCGGAGGCGACGGTGATGTCGAAGCCGTCCTCGCGCGGGAAGCCGTTGGCGACGCCGCCGAGCGACGACACGATCGAGCGCAGCGAGCGGTCGTTCATGTCGATGGCCCGGCGCAGCGCCACGCGGCGGCCGTCGATGCCGAGGCTGTTGCCCCAGTAGATGTGGTTGTCGAGCAGGGCGCAGAGCAGGTTGTGCGCGGCGCCGATGGCGTGGAAGTCGCCGGTGAAGTGGAGGTTGATGTCCTCCATGGGCACGACCTGGGCATAGCCGCCGCCCGCCGCACCGCCCTTCATGCCGAAGGAGGGGCCGAGCGAGGGCTCGCGCAGGCAGAGCATCGCCTTCTTGCCGATGTGGCAGAGGGCGTCGGTGAGGCCCACGGTGGTCGTCGTCTTGCCTTCGCCCGCCGGCGTCGGCGAGATCGCGGAGACCAGGATCAGCTTGCCGTTCGGCTTGCTCTGCAGCGACTTGATGAAGTCCATCGAGATCTTGGCCTTGTAGTGGCCGTAGGGCTCGAGGTTCTCGGCCGCGATGCCGAGCTTCTCCTTGGCGATGTCGAGGATCGGCCGCTTCTTGGCTTCCTGCGCGATCTGGATGTCGGTTTTGGGGTTACTGTGTTGCGACGCGGGCATGATCGTTTCCTCTCCTGAACCTCATGTTCCTCTCCCCCGATCGGGGGAGAGGTTAGGAGAGGGGGATACAGGCGAACGTGCGCAGCCCCCTCTCCCAACCTCTCCCCCTAGCGGGGGAGAGGAGGAAGAATTTGAAGCGGAGACATCAGACGAACCGGGCGCCGGCGGCGAGGTTCGCGGCCTTGGCCCATTCGCCGGCGCCGACCTTCGGGCCATCGGCGGGCTGAACGCGCGTGACCTTGATGCGGCCGTCGGGGCAGACGACGGTAAAGCCGTCGGCCGTGACCTCGGCCACCTCGCCGTACTTGCCGCCGATCCCCTTGGGATCCTTGGCGGGAATCGGTGTGACGTCGAAGATCTTCACGGTCTTGCCGTCGAGCGTCGTCCAGGCGCCGGGCACGGGATTGCAGCCGCGCACCAGCGGATCGATCTGGCGCCACGACTTGCCCCAGTCGATGCGGGCGATGTCGGCGGTCGCGCGGCCTTCGTAAGTGGCTTTCGACTCGTCCTGCTTGATGCGTGGCGCCTTGCCGGCCTTCACCAGGTCGACCGATTCCAGCATGGCGTCGACGCCCATCGGGAACAGGCGCTTGAAGTAGACGTCGCCCATCGTGTCGGTGGCGCTGAGCGGCGTCGTCTTGGTGAGCAGCACGTCGCCGGTATCGAGGCCGTTGTCGGGCCAGAAGATCGAGAGACCGGTTTCCTTCTCGCCAAGAATAATTGGCCAGTTGATAGCGCTCGCGCCGCGGTAGGCGGGAAGCAGCGAGGGATGGTACTGGATCGAGCCGTGCGTCGGCACGTTGAGGAATTCCTCGGGCACGAAGAGCGTCACGAATGCCATGACCTGCAGGTCGGGCTTCAGCGCCTTGAACTCCTCGACGACCTCCGGCTTGCGGTAAGACGCCGGCTGGTAGACCGGAAGGCCGGCCGCGACCGCGGCTTCCTTCAGGGGATCGGGCTTGGCGCCGGGCTTTTCCGGCGCCACGTAGACGGCGATGACATTGTCGCCGCGCTTGAGCAGGGCTTCGAGCACGGCCTTGCCAAAGGCCTGCTGGCCGTGGACCACGATGCGCATGTGTAATTACTCCGCGGCCATTGGCCTTGCAGAAGAAGCCTTGGGTGCCTCACCCGTTGCACCCGACGCCTTGATCTCGGCGATCTCGCGCGCAGTGAACTTCAGCACCTTCGACAGGATCTCGTCGGTGTGCTCGCCCAGGAGCGGCGAGCGCTTCACCTCGGTGATCGAGTCGGAGAGCTTGATCGGGTTGCCGACCGACAGGTACGCGCCGCGGGTCGGATGATCGACCTCGACCACGGTGCCGGTGTCGCGCAGCGACTGTTCCTCGGCCAGTTCCTTCATCGACAGGATGGGGCCGACCGGAATGTCGAGCTCGTTGCAGGCATTCATGACGTCGAACTTCGAGAGCGTCATGGTCCACTGCTCGATGCGCTCGAAGATCTCCTTCAGCCGCGGCAGGCGCGCCGGCGGCTTGGCGTAGTCCGGATGGGTCTTCCAGTCGGGCTCGCCGATCAGGTCGCAGATCTTCTCCCACACCGGCGCCTGGGTGATGAAGTAGATGTAGGCGTTGGGATCGGTCTCCCAGCCCTTGCACTTCAGGATGACGCCCGGTTGGCCGCCGCCCGAATCGTTGGCCGCGCGCGGCACCGCATCGCCGAACGGGATGCCTTCGCCGAACTGGGTGTACTCCTTGAGCGGGCCCGCCTTGAGCCGCTGCTGGTCGCGCAGCTTCACGCGGCAGAGGTTGAGCACGCCGTCCTGCATGGCGCACAGCACGCGCTGGCCACGGCCGGTGCGGATGCGCTGGTAGAGCGCGCTCACGATTCCCAGCGCGAGATGCAGGCCGGTGCCGCTGTCGCCGATCTGCGCACCGGTGACCAGCGGAATGCCGTCGCGGAAACCGGTGGTCGAGGCGGCACCGCCGGCGCACTGCGCCACGTTCTCGTAGACCTTGCACTCCTCGTACGGGCCCGGGCCGAAGCCCTTCACCGAGGCCACGATCATGCGCGGGTTCCAGGAGTGGATGCGCTGCCAGGTCAGTCCCATGCGGTCGAGGGCGCCCGGCGCGAAGTTCTCGACCAGCACGTCGCAGGTCTTCACCAGGCGCTCGAGCACCCGCATGCCCTCCTTGCTCTTGGAGTCGAGCGTGATCGAGCGCTTGTTGTGGTTCAGCATCGTGAAATAGAGGCTGTCGGCGCCGGGCACGTCGACCAGCTGGCCGCGCGTGATGTCGCCCTGGCCGGGACGCTCGACCTTGATCACGTCGGCGCCGAACCAGGCGAGCAGCTGCGTGCAGGTCGGGCCCGACTGGACGTGCGTGAAGTCGAGGATCTTCACGCCGTCGAGCGCCTTGCCGTCCTGGCCGAACGGCTTCTTCGACATCTTCGGAGCGGGCGCCTTCTTGGCCGCTTTCTGGGCGACCAGCTTCACGACCTTCTTGGCGGCGGGCTTCGCCTTTGCCTTCACCTTGCTCGACTTCGCCGCGGCCTTTGCCTTGCCCTTGGCCGGAGCCTTCTTCGCGATCTTCTTCGCCATGATCGTCCCCTTACTTCTTCTTGAGCTTGGATTGCGGATTGAGATTGCCGATGCGGCCGCTTTCGCTGCCGGCGGCCGGATCGATCACCGCATTGATGAGCGTGGGCTTGCCCGAATCCATCGCCGCGTTCACGGCGCGCTTCAACTCGTCGGGAGTCGTGGCATTGACGCCGACGCCGCCGAAGGCCTCCATCATCTTGTCGTAGCGCGAGCCCTTCACGAACACCGTGGTCGCGGGATCGGAGCCTGCCTTGTTCTGGTCCGTGCCGCGATAGATGCCGTCGTTGTTGAACACGACGACGCAGACCGGGAGGTCGTACCGGCAGATCGTTTCGACCTCCATGCCGGAGAAGCCGAAGGCGCTGTCGCCTTCGATCGCCAGGACCTTGTTCCCGGTCTCGACGGCGGCGGCGATCGCCTGACCCATGCCGATGCCCATGACGCCCCAGGTGCCGACATCGAGCCGCTTGCGCGGCTTGTACATGTCGATCACGCCGCGCGTCAGGTCGAGCGTGTTGGCGCCCTCGTTGACCAGGATGGCATCGGGCCGCTCCTTGATGATGGTGCGCAGCACGCCCAGCGCGCCGTGATAGTCCATCGGGTTGTTGTTGTTCATGAGACGCGGCGCCATCTTGGCGACGTTCTCCTCGCGCTTGGCCGTGACCGCGCCCATCCAGTCGGACGGGCCCTTGGTCCAGTTGCCGCCCATGCCCTCGAGCAGGGCGGCAACGCACGAGGCGATGTCGCCCACGATAGGCGCCACGATCTCGACGTTGGAGTCCATCTCCTTCGGCTCGATGTCGACCTGGATGAACTTCTTCGGCGCATCGCCCCAGGCGCGGCCCTTCCCGTGGCTGAGCAGCCAGTTGAGGCGGGCGCCGATCAGCATGACGACGTCGGAGTCCTTCAGTACCGTCGAGCGCGCCGCACCCGCGCACTGCGGATGCGTGTCGGGCAGCAGTCCCTTGGCCATGCTCATCGGCAGGAAGGGCACGCCGCTCTTCTCGACCAAAGCCTTGATCGCTTCGTCGGCCTGCGCGTAGGCCGCGCCCTTGCCGAGGATGATCAGCGGCTTCCTGGCGCTCTTCAGCACGTCCAGCGCGCGTTTGATGGAGGCGGGGGCGGGGATCTGTGCTGGCGCGGCGTCGATCACCTTGACCAGCGACTTCCTACCCTTCTCGGCGTTCATCACCTGGCCGAACAGCTTGGCCGGCAGGTCGAGGTAGACGCCGCCCGGACGGCCCGACACCGCGGCGCGAATGGCGCGGGCGAGACCGATGCCGATATCGGCGGCGTGCAGCACACGATAGGCCGCCTTGCACATGGTCTTGGCGACGGCGAGCTGGTCCATCTCCTCATAGTCGCCCTGCTGCAGGTCGACGATCTCGCGCTCCGAGGAACCGGAAACCAGGATCATCGGGTAGCAGTTGGTCGTCGCGTGGGCGAGGGCGGTCAGGCCATTGAGGAAGCCCGGCGCCGAAACCGTGAGGCAGATGCCGGGCTTCTTGGTGAGGAAGCCTGCGATGCCCGCGGCATAGCCCGCATTCTGCTCGTGACGGAAGGACAGCACGCGGATGCCCGCGGCCTGCGCCATGCGGCCGAAGTCCGTGATGGGAATGCCCGGCACGCCGTAGATGGTCTCGATGCCGTTCAGCTTCATCGCCTCGATGATGAGATTGAAGCCGTCGGTCAGCTCCTCCTCGGTCTCCGGCGCGGTCTTGAGCGCTGCTTCTGCCATGGTTTCCTCCCTAGTCTGTCGTCCTGAGCGCAGCGAAGGACCTCATCGCCGCTTCAATTGTCCATGTCGCAAATACTTCCGAGAGATCCTTCGCTTCGCTCAGGATGACAGACATGTTTGTCGTCCTGAGCGAAGCGAAGGATCCTTGCTTACGGGCGCCGTGCGATGTGTTCATCGTTCGCTCGATCAGTCCAGATAATCGACGTGCTTGGCGACGTGCTCGGCGAGGCCGAGCGCATGCTGGCGCACCAGGTCCTCGGCACGTTCGGTGTCACGCGCCTCCAGGGCCTGGATGATGTTCATGTGGTCGCGGATCGAGCGGTCGGCGCGGTCGTCCTCGCCGATCGTCTGGCCGCGGATCATGCGCATGTGCGTGAACAGGTTCTCGGCGAGCTTGATCAGCACCTGGTTGCCCGAGAGCTCGATGATGGTCTGGTGGAAGGCGATGTTCACCTCCGAATATTCGTCGAGCTTGGCATGGAGCCGGTCGCCCTCGAAAGTGACGAACATCCGTCGGAGCCCCGCGATATCCTCGTCGCTGGCCGTCTGGGTGATCAACCGCGCCGCCATGCTCTCCAGCGCCGCCCAGGCAGTGATCATCTCGATCACCTCGTGCTTGGTCTTGCGCACGACATAGACGCCGCGGCGCGGGATCGAGCGGACGAAGCCCTCCCGTTCGAGCTGGGCCATCGCCTCGCGCACCGGCGTGCGCGAAATCCCGAAATCCTGCGCGAGCTGGCGCTCGTCGAGCCGAATGTCGGTGCGCGAGCGGTAGACCCCGGACGACACGATAACGTTACGCAAGGCGGTATAGGCCTTGTCCTTGAACGTCTCGCGGCTGTCGATCGGCGCCACGCTGAGGCGCGTTTCACTCATGGAAATGGCCGCCTCCCATCAGCGAGCGTTGTGGAATGCCCTCTTAGCACTCCTGCCTTTTGGATATATTATTTATTATTCCACGGACCAGGCAATGACGCACTGTGTGCATTTATCCGGTTGATATTGCAGTGCGAGAGTAACTAACGTCCGGCGTTTTTCGAGTTCTGCATTACGCGAATAAGAAACAGGGAAAGAAATAAGAGGGAGGCAATCGTGACAGTGGCCGTTCCACACTCCGCCGCCCGGGCGAATCGCTGGTCACAGCTGTGGCTGGGCGTCGTCTGCATGGTGCTGATCGCGAACCTGCAATACGGCTGGACGCTGTTCGTCAATCCGATGGCCAAGGCAAATGGCTGGAGCCTCGGCGCCATCCAGGTCGCCTTCTCGATTTTCATCGCGACTGAGACCTGGCTGACGCCAATCGAAGGCTGGATTGTCGACCGCATGGGCCCCCGCCGGGGACCGCCGATCATGATCGGCGTCGGCGGCTTTTTGGTCGGTGTCGCCTGGATCATCAATTCCTACGCCGCGTCGCTCACCGTCCTTTATATCGGCGCGGCCATCTCCGGCATCGGCGCCGGCGCGATCTACGCCACCTGTGTTGGCAACTCGGTGAAGTGGTTTCCCGACCGGCGCGGCCTTGCGGTCGGCCTCACGGCCGGCGGCTTCGGCGCGGGCGCTGCACTGACCGTCATTCCCATCCGCATGATGATCGAGAGCCTGGGCTACGCCCAGACCTTCTTCTGGTTCGGCCTCGGCCAGGGCGTCGTGCTGCTGTTGATCGCGCCCGTGATGCGTGGGCCGGTGCCGGGCGAGATGCCGGCTACCGCACCGCCCAAGGTCCAGCAGACCTCGCATGATTCGACGCCGGGCGAGGTGCTGCGCAGCCCGTTGTTCTGGCTGCTCTACGTCATGCTGACGGCGGTCTCGGCGAGCGGCCTGATCGTGACGGCGCAGATCGCGCCGATCGCCAACGATTTCGGCCTCGCCAAGCAGACGCTGGTGTTGGGTGCCTCGGTGCTGTCGTTCGCGCTGATCGTCGACAACGTGATGAACGGCATGGCGCGGCCCTTCTTCGGCTGGGTGTCGGACAATATCGGTCGTGAAAACACCATGGCGATCGCCTTCACGCTGGGAGGCCTCGCTTACATGTCGCTCGGTATTTTCGGCAATCAGCCCTGGGCCTTCGTGATCTGCGCCGCGCTGATCTTCTTCACCTGGGGCGAGATTTTCAGCCTGTTCCCGTCGACCTGCACCGATCTCTTCGGCAACAAGTACGCGACGACGAACGCCATGCTGCTTTACACGGCAAAGGGCACGTCGGCGCTGCTGGTGCCGCTCGCCAATCTCTCCAAGGCGAGCACTGGCAGCTGGCATGCGGTGTTCATGACCTCGGCCGTGGTGAACTTCGCAGTGGTGCTGGCGGCGCTGTTCATCCTGAAGCCGGCCCGCCGCCGCAAGAGCTGAGGTTCTCGCCGACCGGATATGCATTGAACCTGATCGTGCGCTAAACAGAGCGCATGGAAAAGGTCGCTCTCGTCTTCGACCCGGACAATGGCCGCGCCGCCGACTACGTGCGCGACCGGCTGTCGATGTTCAACGCCGCGCGCATCGGCGACGACGGCTACTATCCCTGCAACATCTTCCTGAAGGGCGAGAAGGGCGAAACGCTCGGCGGCCTGCTGGGCTATGTCTGGGCAGGCTGGCTGTTCGTGGCGATCCTCTGGGTCGACGAGGCGCTGCGCGGCCAGGGCCATGCGACCCGCCTGATGGATGCCGCCGAAGATTATGCCCGCCAGCGCAAGTGCCACTCCGCCTATCTCGACACCCACTCCTGGCAGGCGCGGCCCTTCTACGAAAAGCGCGGCTACGAAGTCTTCGCCACGCTCGACGACTTCCCGCCGGGCCACAGGAAGTTCTTCCTGAAGAAGAAGCTCTAGCTTGCGAACTCAAATCGGCGGCGTGGCGACGAGAGGCTTGCGGCCCACAATCGTGAGGCGGACAAGATCGATGACCATTCACGTGTGATACATGACGAGGTAGTAGTGCCCACCCATCGCACGAGACTCGACAATGTAGAACAATCGCGCTTCGGGGCTTAGTTGATGAAATCGGCGATCCCTGACTGACGTGTCGGCGGCACCGAGTTGATCGGTTTCATCGAACCAAATTTCCTCGACGTCGCCTACGGCCCAAGGCGCACCGCCATGATAGCGATCCTTGACGCGCAGCGCACGTAGGCCTCCTTCTTTTGGCATTTGCGCCACTTCGCGATCGTATTGGGGCTTGGCAATCGAGAATTCCAACTGCCATACGAACGCCTGCGTAGCGTCCATCAGCGGGAACCAGCCGAATCCGAATAATTCCGTCGCTACGATCGCGGGAAACAGCAGCGCTGCCAGCGCCGCTAGCCATCGCCTTTGCAGGAGGCACCAAGCCGCGGAAAGCGTGCACGCCCAAACTCCTGCCACCGCAACAACGATAGAAGCGAGAGCAAGGTGGAGCTCCAGAAATCGACCATTGAGGAGTGTATTTGTCGAAAATGCGTTGCGGATTGCAAAACTTCCGATCACGAGTGCAAGCGATAGCGCGGTGGCGCCCAATGACAATGAGAGGGCTTGCGCGACACTAAGCTGTCGCAGTGACCTCACTTTTCGGCCAGCTCTTTCAACTTCTTGTCGATCGCCAGCAGGTCGGACCAGCTCTGGCGCTTGCTGGCAGGCGTGCGCAGCAGGTAGGCGGGGTGGAAGGTCGGCATGGTCGGCAGCTCCGTGCCGTCGGAGAGGCGATAGCTCGCCCATTTGCCGCGCAACCGCATGATGCCTTCGGTCGTGTCGAGCACCGCCTTCGCCGCGGTGCCGCCGGCCAGCACCAGGAGCTTCGGCCTGACAAGCTCGATGTGGCGGCGCGTGAAGGCGAGGCACATCGCCTGCTCGGCGAGCGTCGGCGTGCGGTTGCCGGGTGGGCGCCAGAACAGAATATTGGTGATGTAGAAGCCGCCGTCGCGCTTGAGCCCGATCGTCTCCATCATGCGGTCCATGAGCTGGCCGCTCACGCCGACGAAGGGCTTGCCCTGGCGGTCCTCGTCGGCGCCGGGCGCCTCGCCCACGATCATCACCGGTGCGCCGGGCGTGCCGTCGGCGAATACCGTGTTCTTCGCCGTACGCTTGAGCGCACAGCCTTCGAAGGCGCGGATCGCGGCCTCCAGTTCGGCCAGCGTGTTGCAGCCCGCGGCGAGGGCCCGCGCATCCTCGACGAGTTGCGGCGATTCGATCGGCACTGGCGCGCGTGGCGGCGCGGCGGCGGGTGCGCGGATCGGAGTCGGCGCTCGCGCCGGCGCAATGCCAACGGGCGCCGGTGAAGGCGCCGGGGCGGCGAACCGGTCGACCGGTTCATCGCCGATCGTCTCGTCGACGCCCTGATCGACATGCCATTGCAGCAGGGCGACCAGCTCCTCGCGCGAGACGGAGATTTCGATCACGCGGACAGGCTCTTCATGAAGGCGGCGAGGATCGGCGACCACATCGCGGCATCGGCATGGCTCGCCATGTGGCCTTTGTCCGACGGCATCTCGACATAGGTGAGATCGACGCCGGCCTTGCGCATGTCGAGCGCGAGACCCGCGCACATCGTGAGATCGAACAGCTTGTCGGTCTTGGAGATGACGTACAGCACCTTGGTCTGCTTGAGCTTGTCGTACTGCTGCGTGATGTCGAAGCCGTCGATCGCGCGGCGCAGGGTCACCAGCGAATGGCCGTCGTAGATCTTCGCCCAGCTCTTGGCGGCGATCTTGGCCTCCGCTTCCTTCTGGCCGTAGTTGAGTAGCGTCTCGTAGCGGATCTGCTCGAGCGTGGCGGGTATGCCGCCGTTCTCGTAGTACCAGCCGCCATTCCAGTTGGGATCGCTGGCGAGTCGCTTCTGCAGTGCCTCGAGTCCACCCAGGCGCCCCGGCGCGCGCGGGGCGGTCACCGAGGCCGCGATGCCTTTCATGAATCCCGGATAGGACGCCGCCCACTGGAACGACTGGAAGCCGCCCATCGACGGACCGATCACCGCCACCAGGCTCTTCAGTCCGAGCGAATCGACCAGGAGCTTCTGGCTCGCCACCATGTCGCGCAGGGTGATCTCGGGGAAGGTAGGGCCGTAGGGCTTCTTGGTCCGGGGATCGATCGCGTTGGGACCGCTGCTGCCGTGCGCCGAACCGAGCGCGTTCACCGAGACGACGAAGTGCTTGTCCGTGTCGACGGCCTTGCCTGGGCCGATCAGACCGTCGAACCAGCCCGCTGCACCGGGAGTGACACCGCGCCCTTCCTTGCCCGGCGCGTTCTTGCCGGCGGCGTGGTGGCTCGATGTGTAGCCATGCACGGCGAGCAGGGCATTGTCCTTCGCCGGGCTCAATGTGCCGTAGGTTTCATAGGCGAGTTCGAGGACCGGAAGCGTTTGGCCACTTTCCAGCCGGAATTCGCGGGCAGAGAAAAGCTTGCTTTCGACGTTTGTCAGGTCAGCCATGGGTAGCGATTTGACCCCTGTCAGGTTATCTAATCCATCAGGAAAAGGTGTTGCAGAGCGAGAATAAGATGGCACGCGAGGCAATGGAATATGACGTGGTGATCGTGGGTGGCGGCCCGGCCGGGCTGTCGGCGGCGATTCGCCTGAAGCAGCTCGCGGCCGAGCGCAACCACGAGGTGTCCGTCTGCGTGCTGGAGAAGGGCTCTGAGATCGGTGCCCATATCCTGTCCGGCGCGGTGATCGACCCGATCGGCCTCAACGAGCTGATCCCGGACTGGAAAGAGAAGGGTGCGCCCGTCGAGACGCAGGTCACGGACGATCAGTTCCTGTGGCTCACCAAGGAAAAGTCCTTCCGCTTCCCCAATTTCACGCTGCCGCGGCTGATGAACAACCACGGTAACTACATTGTGAGCCTGGGAGATCTTTGCCGCTGGCTCGCCCAGCAGGCCGAGGCGCTGGGCGTCGAGATCTATCCGGGCTTCGCCGCCGCCGAGGTGCTCTACAACGACGACGGTTCGGTGAAGGGCGTCGCCACCGGCGACATGGGCATCGCGCGCGATGGCCACCACAAGGACAGCTACACGCCCGGCATGGAGCTGCACGCCAAGTACACGTTGATTGCGGAAGGCGCGCGCGGCTCGCTGTCCAAGATGCTGATGGCGAAGTTCAACCTGCGCGAGGGCGTCGATCCGCAGAAGTTCGGCATCGGCATCAAGGAGCTGTGGCAGGCCGATCCCGCGAATTTCAAGAAGGGCCTTGTCGTGCATTCGCAGGGCTGGCCGCTGTCGGAGACCGGCAGCCAGGGCGGCTCCTTCATGTATCACTTCGGCGACAACCTGATCGCCGTCGGTTTCGTGGTGCATCTCTCCTACGAGAACCCATACCTCTCGCCATTCGACGAGTTCCAGCGCTTCAAGACCCATCCGGAAGTCGCCAAGCATCTGAAGGGCGGCAAGCGACTGGTCTACGGCTCGCGCGCCATCAACGAAGGCGGCGTGCAGTCGGTACCGAAGCTGACCTTCCCCGGCGGTGCATTGATCGGCTGCTCCGCGGGGTTCGTGAACGTGCCGCGCATCAAGGGCAGCCACAACGCGATCAAGAGCGGCATGCTGGCGGCCGACGCGGCGTTCGAGGCTCTTGCGGCGGGCAAGACCGGCGGCGACGAGCTCACGAGCTATCCGGCCGCGGTCAGGAATTCGTGGATCTGGAAGGACCTTGACAAGGTCCGCAACGTCAAGCCGGCGCTTTCCTGGGGCTCGGTGCTGGGCACGCTCTATGGCGGCTTCGACATGTGGTGCCACGACCTCGGCATCCGCCTACCCTGGACCCTGCATCACAAGAAGGCCGACTATGAGTGCCTGCGGCCGGCGGCTGAATTCAAGCCCATCCAGTATCCCAAGCCGGACGGCGTGGTCTCCTTCGACAAGCTCTCCTCGGTGTTCCTGTCGAATACCAATCACGAGGAGGACCAGCCGATCCATCTCAAGTTGCGCGATCCGTCGATTCCGATCGCGGTCAACTTGCCGCGCTACGCCGAGCCCGCGCAACGCTACTGTCCAGCCGGCGTTTACGAAGTGGTGACGGCCGACAATGGCCAGCCGCGCTTCCAGATCAACGCGCAGAACTGCGTTCACTGCAAGACGTGCGACATCAAGGATCCGGCTCAGAACATCGATTGGACCGTGCCGGAAGGCGGTGGCGGTCCCAATTACCCCAACATGTGAAGGCCTAATGCGACTGACCCCTCTCGCGCTGCTGTCTGCCGCGCTCGTTCTTTCCGCGCCCCTCGCCACGCTCGCCCAGCAGGGCGGTAAGGCCGCGCCCACCACCGTCGCCGCCGACAAGCAGGCGGTCCCGCTCTCCGGCCGCTATCTCGCCGCGCGCATCGCCGAAGCCGATCACGACTATGACGCCGGCGCCGAGCAGCTCGATCTCGCACTGGCGCAGAATCCCAACGATCCGGAGCTGATCTATTCGGCCTTCCGTATGCGCATGTATGCCGGTCGCTTCGACGGCGCCGCGCTGCTCGCACCCACCGTGCTCCAGACCAAGCCGGGTGACGGCTTTGCCAACCTCGTGCTCGCCGTCCAGCAGGTGAAGCGCGGCGACTACCGTGCCGCCGAGCAGCAGCTCGGCCACATCGGCAATGAGAATCAGCTCGGACCGCTACGCGACTTCGTCGTCGCCTGGCTGAAGGTGGGCGAGAAGGACTACACCGCCGCGCGCCAGATCCTCGACCGGCTGAAGCCTGCCGCCGGCGATCGCACCGAGGCGCCCTCGCTCATCATCTCCGCCCAGATCGACGAGCTCGCCGGCGACAAGGCCGCAGCCGAGACGAAGTACCGTCGCGCGCTCGAGCTCGATCCGTCGGGCCTGCGCATCGCCGTCTCCGCCGCCGAAGGCCTGCAGCGCCTGGGCAAGACCGACGACGCCCGCAAGATCCTGAGGGCCTATGGCGAGAAGTTCAGCGAGTCTGTCGTCATGGACGGCATGCTGGCCGCCAATGCGCCGACGCCCAAGCCGCCCTCGGCCGCCTCGGGCATCGCCGAGATCATGTTCGACATCGGCGGCATCCTGAGCGCGGACCCGCGCAACGAGCGTGGCGATCTCGCGCTGATCTTCGAGCAGTTCGCGGTCGAGCTGAAGCCCGACTTCGATTTCGCCTGGCTGATGATCGCGGGCATCGACGAGCAGTTCGCCATGCCGGGCAAGGCCGTCGCCGCCCTCGGCAAGATCGGCCAGAACTCGCCGCTCTACTGGCAGGCGCGCCTGCGCATGGCGAGCCTCGACGCGCAGGAGGACCACTTCGACCAGGCGGTACGCCGGCTCAAGCTCCTGGTCGCCGAGAAGCCCGAGCGCATCGATGCCGCGCTCACCCTCGCCGACCTGCTGCGCAGCAAGGAGCACTTTCCCGAGGCGGTCGACGCCTACAATGTCGCCGTGTCGCGCATCAAGAACGTCGACGAGAAATATTGGCCGGTCTTCTTCGGCCGCGGCATCGTGCTGGAGCGGGTCAAGGACTGGCCCAAGGCCGAGGCCGACATGAAGAAGGCGCTCGAGCTCTCGCCCGAGCAGCCCTATGTCCTGAACTATCTCGGCTACAGCTGGATCGACCAGGGCGTGCATCTCGACGAGGGCATGAAGATGCTGAAGCGCGCCACCGAGCTCAGGCCCGACGACGGCGCGATCACCGACTCGGTCGGCTGGGCCTATTACCGGCTCGGCCAGTACGGCCAGGCCGTCGAGTGGCTGGAGCGGGCAAGCGAGCAGAAGGGCGACGACGCCACCGTCGTCGAGCATCTCGGTGATGCCTACTGGCATGTCGGCCGCTTCCGCGAGGCGCGCTTCGAGTGGACGCGCGCGCTCAACCAGAATCCCGAGAAGGATCGCCTGCCGGTGATCCAGGACAAGCTCGCCAATGGCCTGAACGCGACCAACGACAAGCCGACTGTCTACGAGAAGGCGCCGGCCGGCAGCAACGCCACGCCCGACGCCAAGAAGCAGGGCGGCTGAGCTGGGTCACGCGCGCGCGAAGGTCAATCTCTGGCTGAAGGTCGTCGGCCGCCGGGCCGACGGTTACCATCTCCTCGATTCGCTGGCCGTCTTCTGCGATCTCGCCGATACCGTCGAGGCGGCGCCGTCCGATGGCCTGTCGCTGGCGATCGACGGCCCGGGGGCGGGCACGCTCGCCACCGAGTCCGATAACCTCGTGCTCAAGGCCGCGCGCCTGCTGGCCGGCCACGCGGGCGTGGCGCCGCGCGCCGCGCTTCGTCTCACCAAGCGCATCCCGATCGCGGCAGGGCTGGGTGGCGGTTCGGCTGACGCTGCTGCCGCGCTCACGGCACTCGTCGAGCTGTGGCGGCTCGCGCTTCCCACGGACGAGCTGTTCGATCTCGCGGCCCGCATCGGCGCCGACGTGCCGATGTGTCTCGCCGGTCGTCCGAGCCTGGTTTCCGGCGTCGGCGAGAAACTGGCGCCGTCGCCGCCTCTGCCGGACTGCGCGATCCTGCTGGTCAATCCCGGTCTGCCGCTCGTCACGCGCGACGTCTTCACGGCGCGCCGCGGCGACTTCAGCGTGCCGCAGCCTCTGCAGGCCTGGACGGATCTATCGGGTTTCGTCGCCGCTCTCGAAGTGCGCGGCAACGATCTGACCGATGCCGCGATCGCGCTCTGCCCGCCGGTAGCCGAGGTGCTGTCATTCCTGCGCGGCAGCAAGGACGTGCGCTACGCCGCGATGAGCGGCAGCGGCGCGACCTGCTTTGCACTCTACGCCACGCTCGAGGACGCTCGCCGCGCCGCCGCGCAGGTCTCGGCGAACTGGTGGCGGCACGCGGGGACGCTTACCCAAAGCTAGTGTGTGTCGCCGTCCTTCGTCGGCGGCGCGGGCTTCGCGGGAGGGGCCTTGTTCTCCGACGACGGCGCGTCGCGCGCAACCTCGCCCGAGGTCGGCGGTGGTGGCGGGGCGAGCGGCTTGCCGAGATCGATGGAGACAGGACCGGGTGCGGCCGTGCTCTTGGGAGCATCCGTTTTCGCCGGAGCAACGCCCGGCAGGTCGATCTGCGGCAGCTCGACTTTGGCGGGGGCGCCCGGCTTCGGTGCCGTCGGATTGGTGATCTCGGTCGTCGTGCTGTCGGTCCGAGGCGGCGGGGGCAAGGGCGAATGGGTGGTGACATCGCGCACGATCAGCGCCTGCTTGAGCGCGGCGTAGACGTCCTTGGTCGGTTCGCCCGTTTCGACGAGGCCCGAGCGGCGCTCGAAGGCGCGGATGGCGGCCTTGGTCACGGGGCCGGCCGTGCCGTCGGGCGGATCGCGCAGAAGCTTGAGATCGAGCAGCGCCTGCTGGATGGCGCGCACCTGCGCCGTCTTATCCTTCGGCCATTCGAGCAACTGATCGCTGATCATAGGCCCGGAGGAGGGCGCAGCTGCCGCCTGCGATTTGGAGTCGGACGCAGCCGTCGGCGGCTTGGTCGGCGACAGGGCCTCGACGATGTCGTGGAACTCGGCCTGGCCGACCTTCTGCGCGCGCTCGAGTTCGGTGGGCGTGAGGCTGCGCTGCAGGATCTGCACCCGCTCCAGCGCCGTCTGACCGAGCGTGGTGTCGGTGCCGTGATTCACCTGCCGCTCGAACTCAGCGGTGACGGCGTACCAGGCGAGCGCCACCGGCAGATCCTTCGGCGCGGCGTCGCCACGCTCGTAGATGTCGCCCAGGGAGAACATCGAGGCGGCCATGCCCTGGTGCGCAGCCGTGCGGAGAAGCTCGATCGCTTCCTGGCCGTTGCGCGGCACACCCTTGCCGTCGCGCAGCAGCAAGGCGAGATTGTGCTGCGCCATGGCAACGCCGTCCTTGGCGGCCTTGCGGTACCAGTCCGCGGCCTTGCTCGAATCGCGTTCGACGACGAAGCCGCGCTCGTACATCACGCCGACATTGAAGGCGGCCTGCGCCGAGCCGGCTTCGGCCGCGCGCAACAGCCAGCCCGCGCCCGCTTGCTGATCCTTGGCCACGCCGACCCCGCCGATCAGCCGCCGCGCCATCTCCTCCATCGCGGCGAGCTCCTTGCGGTTGGCACGCTGGCGCACCTCGTCGAGCGGCACCGTCGTCCAGTCCGATGGCGTGTCGGTGCCGGGTTGCGAGGTAGCGGTCGAGGCGGCGGCAGGCGACGACGCGGCGGGCGAGGCGGTGACAGGTGAGGTGGCGGCTGGCGGAGTCGCGGCGGCGATGTCAGTGGGCGGCGGCGCAGGAGCGGGCGCCGGCTGGGCGGGTGCATCGCCGGCCGTGGGAGGCATGTCGTTTCCGAACACAGGCGGCGGGCCGGCGTTGGCCGTCGAGGGCAGGAGGGGCGGCGGGGCGGCCGCTCGCGTGAGCTTCTGCTCCGGCGGCAACGATTCCGCCGACGAGCCCATCATCAGGAAGGCGATGACGCCTGCCACGATCACCAGCACGACGATCGCGCCGACCAGCAGAAACGTCGCGCGCGGTGCCGGGTCTTTCCTGTTGAGCGGATCGCTCATCTGCCCACAATAACCGACGCCACCGGCCGTCGAGAAGCGCTCGCGCGATGGCGCACGACCAGAAGCGTTGTCAGCAGCAGGACTGCACCGGCTTGATGCACGGTGGCGATCTCTATGTTCACGCCGCTCAGGATTGTGGCGACGCCGAGGCATCCCTGGATCAGCGCCATGGCCGCGGCGGCATAGGTTTCGGGCCGGCGCGCGCGGATGAGCAGAGCCAGCACGCCCAGCACCAGAAGCTTGGCGAGCCAGCGATGGATAAACTGCACCGTCGTGCCGTTCTCGAAGATGTTGATCCACCAGGGCTGCAAGTCGAACATGCCGGGCGGAATCCAGTAGCCCGACATGGTCGGGAAGGTGTTGTGCGACAGGCCCGCGCGCAGCCCGGCCATGAATGCGCCGAACGTCATCACCACGAGCACGAAGCCGATCAGCGCGGTTGCCTTGCGTCGCGTCCTGGGGTCGTCGCGCCGTGCATGCTGCGATCCGAGTTCCAGCACCAGCCACACCGTGTAGGCATAGAGGATGACGGCGAAGATCAGGTGGGCGGCGAGACGGTAGTGGCTGACCGAGGGCCGATGAACGAGACCCGAGGCGACCATCGCCCAGCCCAGCGCTCCCTGCAGGCCTCCCAGGATCAACAGCGTCACCAGCCGCGGCTTCAGCCATCCCGGCAGCCGGCCGCGCACCCAGAACCAGATCATCGGTCCCGCGACGGCGAGCCCGATCAGCCGGCCCCACAGGCGATGGATGAACTCCAGCCAGAAAATATTCTGGAAATCGGCGATGCCGAAATCATGACCGACTAATTTTCCCTGCGGCGAGGAAAGATACTTCTGCAGCTCGTCCTGCCAGGCCTGATGGCTGAGCGGCGGAAGGATGCCGGTGACGGGATCCCATTCGACGATCGACAGGCCCGATTCGGTCAGCCGCGTGAGAGCGCCGAGCACGATCATGAAAAAAATCATGCCGGCCACGACGATCAACCAGTTGCGCAGGGTAGGGGAGGCGGTGTTCATGGCGGCCGGACCATGGGGAAAGACGGCGGCGACGTCATCAGGCATTTATGTCGCGAAGGCGCCGCATCTTGCACTCCACGGTCAGCTTGTTTAATCGATCCTGATCGGTTCGCGTACGAACGATTGACCCCTCGCTACACCCGGATATTCGAGTATGACCGCGCTTTCGCTCAGCCACGGGCTGAGCTTCGACGATCTTCATGACCGCGAGGGTTTGTCCCGCCTGGATGCCGCTTTCGTCGCCTGGCTGAAAGACGCCAATGTCGATGCCCATGCGCGCCTGATGGCCGCGCGGGCCGAGCCCGGCAAACTGCCCGCGAAAGACGAGTCCAATCTGCTGATCGAGGTGGCGCGTCCGCTCGAGGATTTCGTCGCGGCCTTGTTCGGCGTGAGCCCGGAGGCGGCGGGGCTGCGCGGCCGGCACGAGAAGCTGGCGCCGCTCTACGACTGCAAGCGGCTCTTCGTGCAACGCTACGTGACGCGCACGATCAAGGCCGATGCGGCCGCGGCGCTCGACGACGCGGAGGTCACGGCGGCCGTCACGTTGCCGGTGTCGTTCGAGACCGGTGTCGAAGCCTGGGAGCTCGCCTTCGCGCTCAAGGTGCGCGAGCTGATCGGTGCGGAGTTCAAGGTCGACAAGCCGACGCCCGAGCTCGAGGCGCTGACGCGCTATGCCGCCTGGGCGCTGCATGCGCCCGAGGGCAAGAAGCGCCATCGCGAGGGGCCGCTCTTCAAGGTGCCGCACAAGCTCGACTTCGAGCACTTGGTGCCGATCGAGACCGAGGTGGTCGACGGCGTCACGCGCATGAAGCTGCCGCGATCGATGCTGCGTCATCGCGAAGGTTTCGCGCTCACCGACCAGGGCTTCGATCTCGAGCGCGCGCTCGATCATGCCAACTACTGCATCTGGTGCCACAACCAGGGCAAGGATTCCTGCTCCAAGGGGCTGAAGGACCGCAAGACCGGCGCCTTCCAGAAGTCGCCCTTCGGCGTGACGCTCGCCGGCTGTCCGCTCGAGGAAAAGATCTCGGAGATGAACCTCCTCAAGAGCGAGGGCTTCTCGATCGGCGCGTTGGCGATGGCCGCGGTCGACAATCCGTTGCTCGCGGCGACCGGGCACCGGATCTGCAACGACTGCATGAAGGCCTGCATCTATCAGAAGCAGGAACCGGTCGACATCCCGCAGATCGAGACCCGGACGCTCAAGGACGTGCTGGCGCTGCCGTGGGGCTTCGAGATCTATTCCCTGCTGACACGTTGGAATCCCCTCAATCTGCGCCGCCCGATTCCGCGGCCCGCGACCGGCCGCAGCGTGCTGGTGGTCGGGCTGGGCCCGGCGGGCTTCAATCTCGCCCATCATCTGATGAACGACGGCCATTCGGTCGTGGGTATCGACGGTCTCAAGATCGAGCCGCTGCCGCCGGTGCAATCGGGCGTCGCGGCCGACGGCAGTCACGTGCCGTTTACGCCGGTGAAGGACATCGAGAGCCTGCGCGAGGATCTCGGCGAGCGCGCCATGGCGGGCTTCGGTGGCGTTGCCGAGTACGGCATCACCGTGCGCTGGGACAAGAACTACCTGAAGCTGGTGCGGCTGCTGATCGAGCGGCACCGGCAGTTCTCGATGTTCGGCGGCGTGCGCTTCGGCGGCACGGTCACCGTCGAGAGCGCCTTCGCCATGGGCTTCGATCACATCGCGCTCTGCGCCGGCGCCGGCAAGCCGACCGTGCTCGACCTGCCGAACGGCCTGGCGCGCGGCGTGCGTGCGGCATCGGACTTTCTGATGGCCCTGCAGCTCACCGGCGCGGCGAAGAAGGAGTCCATTGCCAACCTGCAGATCCGCCTGCCCGTCGTGGTGATCGGCGGCGGCCTGACCGCCATCGATACGGCGACCGAATCGCTCGCCTACTATCCGCTGCAGGTCGAGAAGTTCCTGATGCGGCACGAGACCTTGGTCGCCGAGCGTGGCGAGGCGGTGGTGCGCGGCAGCTGGAGCGAGGAAGAGCGGGAGATCGCCGACGAGTTCATCGCCCACGCCCATGCGATCCGCGCCGAGCGCGTGGCGGCGGCGAAGGAAGGCCGCACGCCCGACATCGCCGGGTTGGTGAACGGCTGGGGCGGCGTCACGATCGCCTATCGCCGTCGCCTGATCGATTCGCCCTCGTACACGCTGAACCACGAGGAAGTCCTGAAGGCGCTGGAGGAGGACATCCGCTTCGCCGAAGGCCTCTCGCCGGTCGCGGTCGAGATCGATGCCAACGGCCATGCCAAGGCGCTCAAGGTCCAGGGCCAGCAAGGCGGCGAGAAGGTCGAGGCGACGCTCCCGGCGCGCACCATCCTGGTCGCCGCGGGCACGCAGCCCAACACGGTGCTGGCTCGAGAAGATGCGACGCATGCCTTCATCGAGGGCAAGTATTTCCGCGCGCTCGACGAAACGGGCGAGCCCGCGACACCGGAGCGGGTCTGCAAGCCCGACGAGGTGCGCGTGCTGATGTATCGCCACGCCGACGGCCGCTTCATGTCGTTCTTCGGCGATCTCCATCCGTCCTTCGCCGGCAACGTGGTGAAGGCGATGGGCGGCGCCAAGCAGGGCTACCCCGTGCTGACCGGCACGATGGCAAAGCTGCCGTCGCCCCAGCGCGCCGCCGCCGAGATCCTGGCCGAGGCGAACAAGCTGTGGCGGGCCAAGGTCGTGCGCATCGACCGGCTGACGCCGACCATCGTCGAGGTCGTGGTCGAGGCGCCTGCCGCGGCGAGGAACTTCGAGCCCGGCCAGTTCTATCGCCTGCAGAACTACGAGGCGCGGTCGAAGAAAACCGATGGTACCTTGCTCACCATGGAGGGACTGGCACTGACCGGCGCCTGGGTCGACAAGGATAAGGGGCTCTTGTCCCTGATCACGCTCGAGATGGGCGGCTCGTCCGACCTCTGCGCCCATCTGGCGCCGGGCGAGCCGGTGATCGTCATGGGGCCGACCGGCACGCCGACCGAGATCGAGCCGGGCGAGACGGTCGTCCTCGCGGGCGGCGGTCTCGGCAATGCCGTGCTGTTCTCGATCGGCCAGGCGTTCCGCCGCGCTGGCAGCAAGGTGCTCTACTTCGCCGGCTACAAGAAGGTGAGCGACCGCTACAAGGTCGAGGAGATCGAGGCCGCGGCCGACGTCGTAGTGTGGTGCTGCGACGAGGCGCCGGGCTTCACGCCGTCGCGGCCGCAGGACAAGTCTACCGTCGACAACATCGTCGAGACGATGCGCAAGTACGCCGCCGGCGAGCTGGGAGACCAGCCGATCCCGTTCAGCGATGCCGACCGCGTCATCGCCATCGGTTCGGACGGCATGATGAACGCCGTGCGGCTGGCCCGCCATTCGGTGCTAAAGCCGTATCTCGATCCCGAGCACCGTGCGCTGGGGTCGATCAACTCCCCCATGCAATGCATGATGAAGGAGATCTGCGCCCAGTGCCTGCAGCTCCACAAGGATCCGGAGACGGGTAAGGAAACCGTCGTCTTCTCCTGCTTCAACCAGGACCAGGAGCTCGACCGCGTCGATTTCTCCTGCCTGCGCCAGCGGCTCCGCCAGAACAGCGTGCAGGAAAAGATCGGTGCCCTCTGGATCGACCGGTCGTTAAAGCGGCTTGGTATTAGATCCACCTGACTCAAAATTCTCTTAACTCCGGCTCGTCACGGAAAGCGAGGATGCCGCGGACCACGGCGTTCTTCGACGAGCTGCAATCGGAAGACCGAGGTCCCCCAAGAGCGCTGACAGGTCCCGTTTTTTCGGCATTCCTGGCGGAGCTCCGAAAAGGGGATTCGCAGAATTCCCTTCGGTGCCGATATTCGTTTGGCGCCCGGTCTCTAGTTTTGCGTATCGAGGAGCTTGTATGCCGCCGATCCTGTCGATTACTGCGCTCAGCAAGCACTATAAGTCCGGCCTGAAGGCCCTTGATGATGTCGATCTTTCGGTCGAGCGCGGCGAGATCTTCGCGCTGTTGGGGCCGAACGGGGCGGGCAAGACCACCCTCATCAGCATCGTCTGCGGGACCGTAACGAAGACGTCGGGCATGATCACTGTCGACGGGCACGACATCGCGAAGGATTTCCGCGCCGTGCGCAGGAGGATCGGCCTGGTGCCGCAGGAGGTCGCCGTCGATATCTTCGCGACCGTGTGGGATGCCGTGAGCTTCAGCCGCGGGCTGTTCGGGCGCGCGCCCGATCCGGTCTATATCGAGCAGTTGCTACGCGATCTGGCTCTCTGGGAGAAGCGCACGAGCCAGATCACCGAACTCTCCGGCGGGATGAAGCGGCGGGTGATGATCGCTAAGGCGCTGAGCCATGAACCCGATCTCCTGTTCCTCGACGAGCCGACCGCCGGGGTCGACGTCAATCTTCGCCGCGACATGTGGGCGCTCGTCCGCAAGCTGCGCGAGAAGGGTGTCACCATCATCCTGACCACCCACTATATCGAGGAAGCCGAGGAGATGGCGGACCGGGTCGGCGTGATCAACGGGGGCAAGATTCTGCTCGTTGAGGAGAAGACGACTCTCATGCACAAGCTCGGCAAGCGGCGTCTGGCGCTCACTCTCCTGAAACCGATAGCGACGCTGCCCGACGAACTGAAGAATTGGTCGCTGACGCTCGAAGATGGCGGCTGCCGCCTCGTGTACAGCTTCGATGCCGAGACCAAGGATACGGGGATGCCGGGCCTGCTTGGCCGCCTCGGCGAGCTCGGCATTGCCTTCAGGGACCTCAATACCAGCCAGAGTTCGCTCGAAGACATATTCGTCGGGCTGGTGGAGCGCGCGGCATGACAGGCGGTCTCAATTTCCGCGGCATCTGGGCGATCTACCGCACCGAGATGGCGCGCACGTTCCGCACATTATGGCAGAGCGTCGTCACGCCGGTGATCACCACGGCGCTCTATTTCATCGTCTTCGGTGGCGCGATCGGATCGCGCATGCAGCAGGTCGGCGGCGTCGGTTACGGCGAGTTCATCGTGCCCGGGCTGATCATGCTGACGCTGCTTACGCAGAGCATCTCCAATGGGTCGATCGGCATCTATTTCCCCAAGTTCACCGGCACGGTGTTCGAGATCCTGTCGGCCCCGCTTTCGGTGTTCGAGGCGACCATAGGCTATGTCGGCGCCGCGGCGACCAAATCGGTGGCGATCGGCCTGATCATTCTCATCACTGCCACCTTCTTCACGGACGTTCGCGTCCTCCATCCGGGCTGGATGATCGCATTCCTGCTATTGACTTCGATCGCATTCAGCCTGTTCGGCTTCATCATCGGAATTTGGGCGAAGAATTTCGAACAACTGGCGATCGTTCCCGCTCTGGTCGTTACCCCTCTTACCTTCCTCGGCGGGGCTTTCTACTCGATCGACATGCTGCCTCAACCTTGGCGGACGGTCAGTCTGTTCAATCCCGTCGTCTATCTCGTCAGCGGTTTCCGCTGGAGCTTTTACGGCATGGGCGACGTGGGAGTCGTGGCCAGCCTGATGTTCACGATTGGCTTCATGGCGGTATGCCTGATCCTGCTGTGGTGGATCTTCCGCACGGGCTGGAGGCTCAAATCCTGAGGCAATAAAGTCGGTGGAAGCTGAGACACCCGACAGCGGAAAACGACCTCGGTCAGGTCCTACCGGAGATCGGGATGCTCAGCGTGCGCTTTCTTTCCGAAGGTAGGCGATGATGTCCTTGCGTGACGGTTCGTCGAGGACGCGGATCGGCATCCGCGCCCCCGCGATGAACTTGCGCGGATCGGCGAGCCAGTGGTCGAGATTGGCCGCCGACCAATCGATGTGGGCTTTCTGCAGCGCCGGCGAATAGCTGTACGCAGGCGCGGTGCCGGCCCGCCGGCCGAAGACGCCGCCCAGCATGGGACCCATCTTGTTGGTCGTCAGGGAATGGCAGGCCGAGCAGCGCTCGGTGAAAAGTTCCTGTCCGTGCGCGGCGTCGGGCGCGCTCGAGGCCGAAAACCGGCTGAGGGACTTCACGTCCGAATCGTCAGGCTCCACGGATCGGAAAAAAGTGTATGCGAGCGTGATCGTGTTGTCGTCGCGGGTTTCGATATCCTGGGCAAGGGCGGGATCGACGAAGAACACCACGGGCATGTCGACTTTCTTGTGCGCCTCGAGCTTTTCCTCCGTGAAGCAGAAGCACTGGATCTTCTTGAAATAGCGGCCGGTTGATTCGGGGGTTACGTTGAATGTCGCGTGACCCACGATCGTCTCGTCGCTGAGGTTCTCGGCCGTGAAGTATACGAGCTTCTGCTCGCCGAGATGCACCGTCACCTCGCGCTGGACCGGTTCGAACTTCCAGGACAGTCCGGGCGCCACGGTCGTGTCAAAGCGGACCTTGATGGTGCGGTTGGAGACTGTCGCGGAATCCGAATCCACGCGCTGTGTCGTTCCGCCGAGGCCGGTGGCCGCACAGAAAAGCCGGTACAGCGTCGGCGAATAGCAAACGATGCCGACCATGACGCACATCATGCCGACGATCGGCGCGACGACGAGCAGATTCCGGCGTGACCTGGAAATCATCAAGGCGTCCTTTTCTTTGTGCGCCCGAATGAGTCGTCTCTTCTCGACTCCCGGTCAATGCGTCACCGCGACCGGCGTCAACATGCCCCGCGCGTAAAGCGCATGGATCGTGGCGAATTCCTCTTCTATCGATTTACATCGAAGAAGACGCGCAAGCGCTCGCGAGCGCTTCCAGTGCCACGGTGATCGTCATCAGCGCACCTGTCGGACCGGCGATCCGGATGATAGGGTGCGATTTTTCCAGGGGAGTTCCGCCATGACCGTCTCCCATCCGCTCAAGGTCGCCAAGCTTGCCGAGGCAGAGCGCGTCGAGTTCGGGCCGCTTTCTTTCTACAATCCACTGGTCGCCGACGGCGACACGCCGGTGCGCACCGGCATCCAGACCTGCCAGCCCGGCTACCAGGCCACGATGCATTTCCATCCCTACACGGAGACGCTGTTCATTATCGAAGGCGAGGCGGATGTGTGGCTTGACGGTGAGGAGCCGCATCGCCTCCGGGCAGGCGACTGCGTCGCCATCCCACCGGAGCGGCCGCATACCTTCCGCGTGATCGGCGACAAGCCGATGCGGCTGCTCGGCATCCACGCCAGCGCCGAGCGCAA